>JAEEGK010000113.1_pt1 | contig 189439 bp, 162 predicted proteins | sample 8958771 | NCBI WGS metagenome assembly JAEEGK01 (sample SAMN16246547, study PRJNA631951) | gut metagenome | biome: gut microbiome; feature: rumen; material: SC-attached | host: Bos | place: Iran: Karaj | collected 2018-10 | reverse complement strand
TGGTGTTCCCTTCGGAGAATATAAGGACTCAGACGGTTCAGGTTCTGAAATCGCCCAAGACGCAGAGCAGTGTCAGGAAGATCTTTCTTCCGAAGTCCGTTGCGAAAATGCTGATCGACTGGAAACGGCAGCAGGAGGAGGCGATGGATTATCTTGGTGAGGATTATCACGACTATAATCTGGTCATCGCCGGTCCGAACGGAAATCCGACAGAAGGTGCCAGGATCCGCGATGATTTTAACAGGCTGATCGCTGAACATGATCTTCCCAGGGTTGTCTTTCACAGCCTCCGGCATTCCAGCATTACCTATAAGCTGAAACTAAACGGCGGCGACGTGAAAGCGGTCCAGGGGGATTCCGGCCATGCACAGACATCGATGGTGACGGATGTCTACTCGCATATTCTGGATGACGACCGCAGACATAATGCGGAACTGTTTGAAGAAGCCTTCTACTCCGGAAATGGGGTAGATCCTGGCGCCATGAATGCGAAAAATCGGGAGACAGAGATAAAGAAGGCCTCCGATGTAGATACCCTGATGCGGCTTTTGGGGAATCCGGAAACGGCCGGGCTTCTGAAGCAGCTGGTGAAGGCAATGGACAATTAAAGAGAAATGCAGAAAAAGCAAAAAAGCAGGACGGTGAGCCTGCTTTTCTGTTTTTTCAGAGCAATAGATGATGCAAATACCTCCCGCCATGGTTAGAAAAATCTAAAAATCATCTAACCGGACGAGACGATTTCTAACCGTTTCAAACGATTTTAAACGTTCCCGTGCGGATTCAAACCTTGAAAAAATCCAGTTAAAATCGGACTTATACGGACTTATAGGGCCTCAGATGATGCAAATATACACTCGCTCCTAAGCGGTAGGTCGGGTGTTCAAGTCACCTCGCGGACGCTAAATGTACTGAAAACGAGGGCGCCTTACGGCGCCCTCGTTTTTATTTCGAAATTATTAAATGGATCGCTCAGCGAAGCCTTCCCCCGCAGTGCGGACAGTGATTCTTTTGAACATAGAGGCGTTTATCGCAATAAGGACAGTCATTACACTTGGTATTATAATCGATAATGATCGAGATCACCATTTCTGCAAATACGAGAATTATTGCCATCGGCAAATTTATCTTGTATAATGCGATCAATGTCACGAATATCGCCACGAGGTAAATTGCTATCCCCCAGTTTGCAATGCGTCTCCTTTTGCTGTATATCTCCATCATCTCTCTGGTATGCTCGTCGTCTTTTATTTTTCTCTCTTGTTCACATCTCAAAATATACTCAGCCGTAATCATATGCTTGCACATAGGACAGGGCCCTGCATGATCATCTATCAATTCTTTGCAATTCGGGCAGGCAATAGTCATCTCAATATCCTCCTTCATCAAAACTACAAGAACCATGTCCGCCATCCGGCAGAACCGGTCCATAGGATGATAATAACATAATATGTGAAGGAGGGGAATATCAGGGAAGAATTTGTAAGAATAGTTTAAAGGTTTCGCTATAATTGACGCTTTCCAGCTAGGCGGGTATAATAAAACCATAGTTTTTGAAAGGATGAAGCGCGTATGAGTCGCCTGATTTTTGAAGAGGAATATGTCATCGTGGTCCCGACGTTTAATGATGTTAAACCGCACCGGCAAGATTTTTACCACATATTCTTCCTGGAGCAGGAAGGCGGGCAGGAGATCGGCCCGGTCCGCAGGTTCATCTTCCGCCACCTCGGTAGGCACCTGATGAACCGAAATGTGAGGAAGATCCGTGAACTTCGAAAGTTACATTGAAATAAGAGGCTTTGCTTGGACTGCCTTCCGGTTTAGTGATATAATTATACTGTAGTTTGGGGACACGATCTGAAATTCCTTTGAGGCAGGTTCGTAAAAGTCGATCGTACAGGGTTTATTCAGATGAAATCGGTTTTCATAGGAGTGAGCTGAAGATGAAAAAAGGAGAGTATGAGCAGGACAATGATGATCCTGCAGGGAACTCGCATGTTTGAAGGAAAGAAAGCCATCGAAAATGCTATCCGTGCAGACGAGGGATAGAGAAAAAGGAACGAGAGGGAATATGCGAAAGACATTGATCTGTTTTCCGCCAAAGTACAGAGAACTGGCACAGAAATTAAGAGAGAATTATATTGAGCATCATCACGGAGAGGCAGATCTCATTTCCGAAACAGATCAGGTTGATGTAGAATATGCCGAAAAAGAGAAATATGACGAGGTTATATTTATAGAGGATAGCGCTTCGGTTGTTATTCACGATATCAAATCGGGTTATACGAACAGATGTCCGATATCGGATGTGTATTATCCACCCCAATAGTCGTGTGACTGCCCTCGGAAGGGAAAACCAATGAAACACAGGATATCCGGAAAGGGTGGAAGGCGCTCAAATAAGCAGTATCTCATATGTGGCATAAGAATCTGCTTTTTAATGGTGTTATTTCTGACTTACAACGCATCCTGAGAGGAGGTTTGAACTATGCTGAAAAGAAAAGTGTTTGAGTACAGACTAATGGATGCATGGGGGAGCACGCTGAAGGGGATAAGTATCTCCCACGATGAAAAGAATTCGGTTTGTTGTATGAAAGCCCGGGATTCACATGTTTCAGGCCCATATAACATGTTGGATATGGATTTCATAGAGATTAATGATGACGTCATGAAGACTGTCAAACATATATTGGACAATAGCCGTCTGTATGGTATCCGAGGAGTTGAGATGAATAAAGAAGTAATGGTCTTGGACGGATACAGACAGGAGTTTTACATTTCTAATGGATCTCGTCAGAAATCCATCAGCGCGAGCAATCTTCAAACTTACAGGTATGATTTTGAGAAGTATCCTAAAGCGAGCTCGCTGATGAAATTGCTGCTCGATCTGGCAGATGCTCTGGTTCCGGCTGGAGTGAGCAAAGAGTATTTTCAATTGGAAGAGTAAAATGCATTGCCCAAAACAAAACTATTGCCAGGAGGTTCCACATGAAGAAAAAACTATTATTTATCTCACTCTTAACACTTATGACCCTGTCCCTTTTCGCCTGCGGAGGGAAGAAGGACGTTCTCACGAAGTTCGAGGATGCGCTGAAGAGTAAGAACATTGCTTTTGAGAAGGTCGAAATGGCGGCTGCGCTGGTCGGCGCCGAGAAGGGGACGAAGTTCCTGATCGGAGAGGGTGGAGTCGAACTATACGTGTTCGATAAGGGCAGCGAGGCTTACAAAACGGCCGAAAAGACGCAAAAGATTTCATTGTCCGGATTTGGAGAGTTCCCGGCCATCGTCACGGATGGTGTGGCTATGCTGGTCACGGATCTAGACACAGCAACCTATGAAGCTATCCTGCGAAGTGCGCTGGATTGACCTAATTTTCAATGAGCCACCGAACCTATTTTAGTTTAGCACATATGACAGATTGAATAGTTGAAAAACGAAACAAACTCGGTGTGGTTGAATTGATATCTCCTAGTACGAATACCGCATTTTCTCCGAGAAGCTGATTATTGGTAAACATGAAGGGATCAAATGAAACCTAACAATATTACTATCACCCATTCCCTTATAGCGGCAGATTGGGATTATGAAAGCAATGGTGAATTAAAGCCGGAGGATGTCACAAAAGGGCAAGTAATCGAAGTTCACTGGATCTGCCCGAAGGGGCATCCGTATGAAGCTCGCGTTGATCATCGGTGCAGTATGAAGTCCGGCTGTCCTTACTGCGCTCATAAAAAGCCTTTCCCAGGCGAAACGGATCTCGGAACCGTTTACCCGGAAATTGCTGCAGAGTGGGATTATGATAATAATCCGGACAAACCCGTGGATTATCTCCCTCAATCAAATAAAAGAAAAGACTGGATTTGTCCGATCTGTACGCGGAGTTATTCCAAGAAGATAAGTGAACGAACACTCAAAAAGATGGGCTGTCCGAATTGTACCAAGCCCGGTGAGCGTTCGACATCTCAACAGGAACAGACGTTTGTGTACTATTTAAAGATGAAGACTGAGGCCCTGAACCGTGAAAAGGTCAATGGTTATGAGATCGATGTTTACCTTCCGGAATTGAAGACCGGTATAGAGTATCATGGTGAATACTACCATTTAAAGCGGGCAGAGAAAGATGCGGAGAAAAAGAAGGCATTGACAGAAGGCGGAATTCGCTTGATCACGGTTTGCTGCGGAAGAGAACAAAGGGTCAGCGAAGATACTATAACGATACAGACAAAGTTCAAAGGTAATCCGTCGGATGAAGCGCTTTTATGGGCAATCAAGGAGGTATTCCGAGTTCTCGATCTGGTGCCTCCGGACATTGATCTTGACCGAGATCGCAGTAAAATCTATGCCCAATATATCCACGCCGTGAAAGCAAACAGTCTGGCAGAAAAGTATCCTATTATAGCTCGGGAATGGAACTATGAACTGAATGAAGGTTTAACTCCCGTGATGTTCCAGTATGGATCGCATCACGTCGCGTATTGGACTTGCCAGGATTGCAAGAATGATTATGATATGGTGATTTATAACCGTACCTGTGGCGGCCAAAACTGTCCCTATTGTTCGAAACCTATCAAACGAATCAAGGTCGGTTTTAATGACCTCGCCACGAAAAATCCGAAATTAGCTGACCAATGGCATCCGACTCGAAATGGAGAGAAAAAACCACAGGATGTAACCGAAGGTAGCGAATATGCGGCTTGGTGGCTGTGTCCGGATTGCGGTAATGAATGGAAAGCAGCGGTTTATTCTCGCGCTGCCGGAAAAGGCTGTCCCAAGTGTTTCAATAATGATAGACGGGGAAGACGAAAAAACAAAAAATGAAAAAACAAAAAATGAAAAAGGCAGCCTCTCAACCATGATATGTACCCTCTTTACTGGACAAACAGTAAGGAGGGTGCATTTTTATGCGTTACAGTTACGAGTTCAAGAGAAAATGTGTTGAGATGTATAGGGAGGGACAATGGCCAAAGACCCCAAGTGGGATAAAGAATCCCAGATACTTCCACAACATGATCAGACGATGGTGTCGTATGGAAGACGCAAATGGTCCGGATGTTTTGAGACATAAAGGACATATTAAGGAATGGAGTCCCGAAGAACGACTGGAGCTGGTCTGCGAAGTGCTTGCGGGAGAATCCATCTCAACAGTAGCATTCAGAGCAGGTATCAATAGCGGGTTGTTATACCAATGGGTTTCCAAATATAAGAAGGCGGGGTATAATGGTCTGGTAGGCAGAAAGAAAGGTCGACCACCAAAGGAGCCCGACATGAAGAAACTCAATTATAATAATCCGAGAAAGCTTGAAGAAACTGAGTATGAAGAACTCGTTCGGCTGAGAGCTGAGAACGCGTATATCAAAGCTGAGATCGAAGTAATAAAAAAAGAGATCGCCTTGAGAGAAGAAAAGGAAGCTGCGCGACTCAAGGCGAAAAAGCAGCGATCGTCAAAGAACTCAGAGAAACCGGATATCAGCTGAAACATCTTCTCAAAGCGATGGATCTATCCAGATCCACTTACTATTATGAGATCTCGAAAGAAGACGCCGTGGCCAAGAGAAATGAAGAGATGGCCGGTATTATCAGGGATATCTTTGAACACAACAAAGGGCGATACGGTGTCCGCAGAGTTCATCGCGAGCTGATCAACAGAGGCTATAAAGTAAACCATAAAAAGGTACAACGTCTGATGCACTGCATGGACCTTAAAGGAAAACGTCCTAAAGAAAAGTACCATTCTTATCAGGGAGTAGTAGGAAAGGTGGCGGAAAACCTCATCAACAGAGACTTCAGCACAACAAAGCCCCTTGAAAAGTGGACGACAGATGTCACCCAGTTCAGCTTCCCCTGGGGAAAATGCTATCTTTCTCCGATCCTTGACATGCATACGAACGAGATCGTCTCGTATGACCTTTCACAGAGTCCGAATATGTATCAGATCCGCAGGATGTTGAAAAAGGCTCTTAGAAGGTTTTCCTCTCTTAATGGCCTGATATTTCATTCTGATCAGGGCTGGCAATACCAACACGCCTATTTCAGAAATACGATAAAAAAGAAAGGTATCATACAGTCTATGTCCCGAAAAGGCAACTGTTATGACAACTGCATTATGGAGACGTTCTTCGGGCGACTGAAGAACGAGATGTTTTACGGATGTGAGGAGGATTACCAATCCTATGAGGAGTTCTCTGCAGCCATAGCCGATTATATCGATTACTACAACAACGAACGCATCCAGGCAAAAACAAAGTGGATGCCCCCTTCAAAGTACAGGGTAGCATCCACTTGATGAACCTCGGTCGTTAATCAATGTGTCCAGGAAACTGGGTACATATCACCATATGGATGCTGCTGATCTTTCATGCACACCCAGTTTGGGTTTGTACGAGGTGCCCAATCGTAAATATTCGTTTAGGAGCGGACGTCCATTCGGGCGTCCGATTTCCTGTGTTTTTGAAAGAAAACGGTAAGAGGATGTAAGGGATCCGTAAGGCGGTAAGCTCGTTTTTCACGTGCGTTTTCAGACGATGTATGGTATAATAACAAGGTCATGCGTTCGTGACAAAATAGAATGGATATCATTAGAGAAAAGGAGAAAAGAGAAGATGAATCTATCCAGAGCAGCAAAGAGAGCGCTACTGTCGATTTTCGCAGTTGTCGCTCTTGTGGTAGGATTGTCATTCAGCTCCAACACAGTGAATGCGGCGGTTGAAAAGACGATCAATTCGAAAGGCGGAAGTATATCGTTTACATATACTACACGGGCCTCGATTACAAACCTAAAGAATATGCCGAGTTGGCTGTCAGTTTCCTCAAGATTAAATTCTTCGAGTTCGGTAACGTACACAATCACGGCTTTGGAAAACCCGAACTGTGGTTCTAGGTATTTTAATCTGACTTTTAGCGGAACGAACGAGACCTACAGAATAACGCAGTATGGTAAAGGACATTCGTATACGGTATATGAAAAGACGGACCCGACATGTTCTTCTTACGGTCATGAGTGCTTCAAGTGTGCAAGATGTGAGTCCAGAACAGCGGGAAATTCTATCCCTCCTCTTGGACATGCTTATACAATCGAGAAAAAGCCTGCGACCTATATGGCGACTGGTTATGAGAAGACTTACTGTAAGGTTTGCGGTTATGTTAAAAAGACCACTATGATTGCTAAGTTAAAATGTAAAGTTACTTTTGATCCTTGCAATGGCGAGCCAGCCACAAGCAAAATGATGGAAACCCAAAAGCCCATTGGAAATCTTCCTGTGAAGTCTTGGGCGGGACATACCTTCTTGGGATGGTATACGGAGAAGATCGGCGGATCTACAGTAACTTCCGATACGACTGTTCCGGCAAAGGCAACCTATACTATTTATGGCCATTGGAAGACAAATACTGAGACAGTGCCATCTACTCATACCCATAAATACTCATGGGTAATTACGGAGCCCCCTACCTACACGAGTACTGGCGTAAAGGAAAACACATGCTCAATCTGTGGAAGTGTATCAGAGACCAGAACTATTCCAAAGTTTTCTCCGTCCGATAGTTTTATTGAGGCGAGTGGGTATGTTGTCGCTGTGGCTGACGGCAAGCCTGCTAAATACGTACTTATAACTCAGGATGAATGTGAATTTGAATTAGTTTCAAATGGTCAGGGCTTTGTTCTGAAAATCACTGCTAATCCAGGATTCAATGAGCGATATTATGAAGTTGAGAGGACGTATTCATCTGGTGAATCGTTTGTTCTCCGTTATATTCAAAAGCCTGGATCCCAAGTTGAAACTGATATGTATACAGTTGAGCCGACCGATGAAATGATGACGACTATTGATGGTGGATATACATATCCTTTAGAAAAACTCGTACACCCTGGATATACAAAAGTAAAACTCGATATTCCTGCAGAATATGCAGGGTATTATGAACTTGTTACCCCAAATTCTAATAAAAATATACATTTTGGGGTGGTGAGAGGAACCGGAGAGTTTGGAGATCCTTGTGTTAATCTGCCTCTTCACGAGTGGAATTCGAAACAATACTATTATATTGATACCCAATATACGGATTACTATTTGTATATTCATAATGAATCTAATAGCGATCAGACTGCTATAGCTTCTATACAGTGTGAAAAGTATAGTGTGTGTGGATTTGAATCAGATACATCGTATGTTTTTGTGGAAGAAGATCTCATTGGTGATCATCTTCACAAACATAATAAGATAGATGTTTTTTTGAGTCCAAATGACCTCGCGTGGGCAATGACTATGACAGACTTTTATAGCCATTTTTCAGATGAAACAAAGACGTTTTTGGGATTTGTGATGGACGAGTGGAGAAGTATTATTGGGGATGCTTTTTTGGAATATGTAGATGACTCGATTGTTGATAAATTGAGCAATATGTTTATGAGTAGAGAAATGACAAAGAAAGCCGCAGGGTTTGCAGTGGGTCTGGCATCCGTAGTATTAGAAGATTGGTTTGATTTTCAAAAGTCGGATGTTCATATAAAAGATTGGCTGACATCTAGAGTGAAGGATAGAGGAACAGAACTGCATTATGATGACGAAAGCTTGGTTTTTACTAAAACTAATGGTGAGATAACTGTATATAACGAAGCGAACCCCGATGAGCTTATTCCGATAGAAACGTATTTGAATGGAACGGACTTGCTTAAGTTGGGGTTGTACTTCGGACAAGCGGCAACTAATGACAAAGTACAAATTACTTTTTGCAGTTATTATTTTGACGAGGAAGGTTCTATACCATATGGTGTGTGCTTTTCAACTATGCCAGACTTTCATGTATTGTATACGTTAAAAGGTCCTGAAAAGTATAAGGGGTACATTCAAGCATGGGATGGCTGGAAGAATGGAGAGATACAGATGCGGCCAGGAGTCTTGGGGAGATTTATTAGTGACAAGGATTACGTTGACTTTTGCAAGTACTACACTCCGGCTTTTAGTTGTCTGGAGGAACCTGTTATAGAATACGATACAAGGGCAGGGTTATAAACGCAGGAATTTATTGAAAGACACTCTAAAATTTGATCTAAGCTTGCTTTGATGGTACATTGCATGGTTGTGGGTGTCTAAAAAACGCCTCCCCCGCCAGGGGTAAGAAATAAAAAATTTCACTTTAGGAAGGCAGCCTCTCAACCATATGGATGTTGCTGATCTTTCATGCACACCCAGTTTGGGTTTGTGCGAAGTTCCCAATCATAAATATCCTTTCGGGAGCGGACGTCCTTTTCGGGCGTCCGCTTTCCTGTGTTTTTGAAAGAAAATGGTAAGAGGATGTAAGGGATCCGTAAGGCGGTAAGCTCGTTTTTTGCGTGCGTTTTCGGGCGATGTATGGTATAATTACAAGGTCATGCGTTCGTGACAAAATTAAATGGATATCATTAGAGAAAAGGAGAAAAGAGAAGATGAATCTATCCAGAGCAGTAAAGAGAGCACTACTGTCGATTTTCGCAGTTGTCGCTCTTGTGGTAGGGATTGCACTTGGCACAAAAACAGCTCAAGCGGCAAACCCAATCGTAACAAATGTCGGTTATGGTGGAGGAACTGTGATCTTTACTACATCGACAGCGGCGACACTTACAAACCTTGACAAAAGGCCGTCATGGATCACGAGTGTTACGTCGAAAGCTATTTCCTCTTATAACGTGCAGTATACTATCAAAGTAGCTGCTAACAACAATGGCGGTACAAGATCTTTTGATTTTGTGTTTTCCGGAAATAACGGCGGTACATATAGAATCCGTCAAGGCGGATTAAAGAATGTAAGTGTTAAGGCCAATAAAGGGAGTACAACAACTTATGGGAAGGGTTTAAATGAGACCATTTCTGTCAATGTAAACTGGATCACCCTGTATCAGCCCACTAACACGACTTTTCGCATTGATTGCGCAGCGAACGCGACGGGAAGCGATAGAGTTGGATACGTAAATGTCAAAGACGGAAGCGCTACGGTTATGACCTATAGGGTGACCCAGAGCGCTTCAATGACCGCAAAACTGGATAGCAATGGAGGGAATTTCGGCATATACCAGGTTCAGAACAGAGATTTTGTTCCCGGACAAAAATACGGAACTCTTCCTACTCCGGCGGCCCCTTCGGGAACAACATTCGACGGATGGTATACAGCTAAAACGGGCGGATCAAAGATTACGTCCAATACAACAGTAAATATCTCATATGAGACTCTGTATGCACACTGGATAGTAAAAGTTAGACTGGATTGTAATGGGGGAAATCTTGGTACTTATCAGGGGAAAACGATGACTTTTTCAGATCGGGAGTTCATTTTGGGAGAAAATTATACCAATCTTCCGACACCTGTTGCTCCCGGATATGCATTCAACGGATGGTATACAGCTAAGAACGGCGGCAAAAAGATTACCTCTTCGAATAAGGTAACGGACGTAACCATTACCACATTGTATGCACACTGGACAGCTAACACATATACGGTTAGTTTTGACAGCCAGGGAGGTTCTTCTGTTTCAGACAGAACCGTTACATTCGACAGCACCTATGGAACATATTCCAATCAGTTGAAAAATCCCACAAGAACAGGGTATGTATTTGATGGCTGGTGGACGGCGAAAAGCGGCGGAACAAGGGTAAATTATTACACGACAGTTACGACTGCATCGGACCACACTCTGTATGCACACTGGCTGAATACATATACGATCAAGTTTGATCCGAATGGCGGAAGCGGAGCACCTGGAAATCAGACGAAAACGCATGGGAAGGACCTTACTATATCAGCTACGTGTCCGCAAAGAACCGGGTATGAGTTTAAAGGTTGGGGAACCAGTTCTACCGCAACTAAGGTTTCCTACGCTCCGGGAGCAAAGTATACTACCAACGCCGCTGCTACATTGTATGCGGTTTGGGAACCCATCACTTATAAGGTATATTTCAAGGATGAGGATGGAGAAACCCATTTTTGCACGGGTAAGGCAACATATGGAAAGCCATATGGAACTTTGCCCAAAGCTACAAAGGCAGGATATAAGCAAGCGGAATGGTATACGGAAAAGACCGGTGGAACCAGAGTGACTTCTGAAACCATCGTTACGATAGCCGGAAATCATAGGCTGTATGCACGTTGGACACCGGAGACATATACGGTGTATTTTGATAATGGTACAACGAAAGAAAAGGGTACTGTTACATATGGCGGCACCTATGGTAAGCTTTCTAATCCGAAAAAAGACGGCTATACACTTGTCGGCTGGTTTACTAAAGATGGCGATCAGATTACTTCTTCAACGGTTGTAAAGATTACTTCAGAACAGACATTGTATGCGCGTTGGACTGCTATCACTTATACGATCTCTTTTGTGGCTGGAGATGGCAAATGGGCAAATGGACAGAACTACATACAAAAAAAATATCAATTAGGCGATAAGATACTCTCAGACGTTCCGGTAAAGGAAGGTTATAGATGTGTAGGGTGGTCAACAGTGGAGCGAGACGGCCTGGTAGTATATGAAAAAGGAGGAATTTTCTCAGAATACAAGGCAGACATTTTGTATCCGGTATGGGAACCATACAAAGTGTACTATGATGTGAATGCAGATGGCGATGATATCAAGAACGGACCTAGCACTCATCCTTGGTGTCCGGATATAAGTAATTATTTAGCTGGTTCGCCTAAGCGAAATGGTTATGTATTTGTTGGTTGGACCACAGAGATAAAGGGAGTAACATTCTTATACAATCCAGGAGCAAAACGTACTGAGTTAAAGGAGGCCATAAAGAAGCAAAACGGAGATATTACTTTGCATGGCATCTGGCGTCCGGAAGCGATCGATATAGAACATAATTCAGATGATAAAGGATACACTTATAAGTATACGGGTCTGGTTATGGCAGGAGAGACGGCTAGAATTAAAGTGGATATTCCTGCACTTTATACAGGATATTACAAATTAGATTATGAGGTCGTTTCATCTATAGATGGGGGGACCGTGAACTCGGAGGGCATTACAGTTTCCTTAGTAAATGAGGAAGGAAATGATTGCTTCATCCCTGAATCATATAATTGGCGTGGATCAGGGTATTGGCATATTGATACGTCAAGAGAGGATAGAAGCACTTATCTCATTATGAAATCCGAAAAAAATGTAGCGACACTTGTGAGCGTTACTATCAGCAGTGCTGAAACGTGCAAAACAAAGCGCAATCAGTCATTTGTCTGGAAAAATGAATCGACCTATGGAAATCTTGATTTGTTGGAGGTATATATTTCTCAGGACGATTTAAATGAGTTCATTACTCAATATGACATGCTCGCAAGTGCAAAAAATCAAAACAGAACATTCTTTGGGTTTATTAAACAGGAGTTCCCCTTGCTCGGTTTCGCAGCGAATATCTTGAGTGTGCCGGGTGGAGTAGTGCAGGACGAAATATACGAAAAAATAGGAGAAAAATGTGCAGAGGAGATTACATCTGCTATTAAAGAAGAAGCAGGAGATATTCGACTGGATGATTTCACTACTCAGGGTCTAAGGTTATTAACATTTGCTGAACCCGCAGAAGCGTTGAGCTCCGAAGAATTGATTGAAAATGCTATAGGAAAATATGTTCCGGTAGGACTGGATGTAGCTTTTGCAATCGCACAAAAAATCGCGGAGCTTCCGGATGACTGGATCAAGTATGATACTAGTGAATTCAGTTTAATGGATTGGTTAGAAGAAAGAATTTATGGTGGAGCAGATCAACTGCATGAGCCAGAGATCATACACACATACAAATATGATAATGGGAGTATTCGCCATCAAGTGGTGGTACAAAAAATGGATGAAAAACCATATTTAGCAGTAGATGCTCCAGAACTTAGTGAAGCTGCTAAGGAAGAACTGAAAAGCTATTTAAATGATAGTAAATCCAGTGCGTTTACAGGGCTTTTTACGGCTCCAAAGAAGCCTCTGGAAACTCTGGAAATTTCTTATAATAAAAGCGATAAATCGTATGGTCTTCATTTTGCTATCTTCAATCAGGGAGGTGTGTACAGTCTTGTACTTATAGATGGTGATAGAATTCAAAGGTGGGACGGATCCCCAATTGAATTCAGACCGGGAGCGCTGGGGACAATTGACGCCGATAGTGCGGCGTGGGTAGAAGCACTTTATATGTTAAGTAAAGTAAGCAGTAGCTGTGTTCTTCCTGGCGAGCAAGGAACCATTCTGAATACCATGAATGACATTAATGTTTTGTTCGATAGGTTAGAGGATTATAAAGGGTTGGATGCTGGTGACAAATATAATAAGACATTTGAAAAACTTGATATGGAAAGAGTATTTAAAAATCTTCGGGGGAAGTCAACGAACTAATACATTTCTTTCGGGAAGTTTCTATCCCTCCCCTAGCTCCGCCCCCAGCGGATGCTAAACCCTGACAATTTCACACAACCTTTCGGGGCGCCTTCGGGCGCCCCTTTTTTTATCTTCTTCTTCGTTCTTTCCCTTCCGGAAGAGCAGCGTAGCTTTCCGCCTCAGCCCCTGCCTTCGATCTTTTCTTTCGCCTTCACAGCCTTCGCCCCACCATCTTAAGAGTCATTTAGGTAAAAGTCATTTGAGAGGAGGGGGAGAGGGGAACCTTTCAAAGGGGATTTTTTGGACATCTTTACATTTTTAGTGGTGTGTTCAAGGAGAGGTCTCGATGATGCCACAGGGTGACGGTAGATAGGATCCCAAGGAAAGATTAAGCACGACAGGTGTTGTTGTGTGAACTAAAGTCCAATTTTGAAATAGTGGCATATTTTAAAAAGCAAATGATATGCGACCAAGTGCAAAACCGGTCGGTAGGCAAATGAAATGGTCAAATGAAATGGTTCACTTTAGGGGGGCAAATGAAATAGTCCGCCCCTCGTGGCGGCACCATTTGGTGCCGCCACTTTTTTTCTCATTTTCCCCTTGATTGTTTCCGGGAATGTACTATAATAAATCTATCAGGAACGACGCGTTCCCGATAGAAAGGGCTTTCGCTATGAGAACCAAAAGCACGGAACTGATGCAGCGGATCGGCAGTTTTATTGACCGGTACTACAGTGAATGGCATACTACGCCCTCGGTGAAAGAGATCGCCGACGGGGTAGGCATTTCCAAGACAGCCTCCTATCGCTACCTGGTTGAAATGGATGTGCGCGGTATGCTGAAATACGATGGTACTTCCCGAACGATCGTTACGCCGATGATCCGCAAATTCTCGGCAGGGACGGTAGCCGCGCCGGTCGTTGGTGTAGTGCCCTGCGGAACTCCGGAGGAAGAGGAGGAGAATATTCAGGAGTATGTCAGCCTTCCTGTGTCCCTTTTCGGGAAAGGCGAGTTTTATATCCTGAGGGCGTCCGGTGACTCGATGGTGGATGCAGGCATTCTGGATGGCGATATGGTCGTGATCCGGAAACAGACGGAAGCGAAGGTCGGAGATCTGGTGGTTGCGCTGGATGAGAACGGTACCAGTACCCTGAAGAAGTACGGCGGAATGGACCCGGAGACGCATATGGCGATGCTGCTGTATCAGAACCGGGAGGCATATCCGGATAAAAAGATCCTGGTCCGCCAGTTGGTCGTTCAGGGGATCGCGAAGCAAGTGATACGAGCATTGTAAGAAGATGGATTTGAAGGGACCTTTGGTGAGAGGTTGACCCGAAGGAGGTTGATTTCTGTGAAGACATATGATGTTATCTGTCCGATCTGCGGAGGCATGAACCGCAGAGTCGATTTAGAAGAAACGGAAGGGTTTATGGAGTGTGAAGCCTGCTTTACGATCGTGCAGGTCCCCAAGATCCGTAAAACATGTGGATCCTGGTTTATGAGTGGGATTGCAATATTATGGAACACTCAAACAGTCGCCTGATTATGGTTGGGGGAGAAGTATAAGGAGAGAGACAGATGGGAGGTAATCATGTAGAATGGCAGAGATATACTTTTTTTTGTTCATACTGCGGTAATCGTTTGCTCGGATACAAGAACGCGAAAGGTTTGATCAAAATCGAGTGCGAAAGGTGTCACTCAGTATCGATAAGAAAGCATATCGGGCGCCGTCACAACCAAATTGATGTTTATGCGCCGTTGGATCTTTTGAAAAAGTAAAAAACCAAAGCTAAATAAGTATTAAAAGGATCTCTTAGGAGGTCCTTTTTGATATAGGGAAAAGAAAACAAAACCAAAGTAGCTGGAGCCGGGTGATAGGATACCCTTCGTGACGTAATCACGGATGCAACAGATATTGAAAACTTGTTGAAATCCTGTCAATGTGGTAGAATAAAAGCAGTTAGTTTTACCGATATCCAAAGTGGGAAATGACCTTAGTGGGTTATATTGTGAAAAAGGGAGGCTTCTTTATGAAGAGAAGATTATTTGCAGTTTTGATTGGCGGGGCGTTTATTCTTTCCGCGTGTGAACCGAAGCCGAAGGATGTGCAGGAAACGCCAACACAGACGACGCAGGTGGCAGTGACGACACAGGCCGGAGCGACAACTTCGGCGGATAGGGATGAGGATCCTTCGAAGGAAGAGAACCCGGTGGAAGGTGCCACGAAGGCGACCGAAGCCGCAGACAGCACGGAGACTCCGAAAACGACCGAAGAGGTGAAGACCACGGAAGCGTCCGAAACGACCGATGTCGATAATACCACAGAAGCACCGGAGACGGAAGGGCCGCAGCCTACGGAGCCCGAGACGACAGAGGCTACGAAGCCTGTTGAGACGGGAGAAGTGAGCCCGGTAACCGTTACGGTCGGGAAGGATGTGGAACTGGACTTGTCTGAAGATGTCGGTCAGGTAGTGCGGAAGGTCGTGGACAGTGACGGGCGTGCATATAATAAGAGAACCGCTCATGCGTTTAAGGCCGACGAAGACGGCAACATATTTAGAGCGGGTGGAAACAGCTTGGAAATGCTGGATGAAGCAGAGTACTGTGTGGATGTCGATACACTGATGAATGAAAAAACGAAGGCGCGGAAGGATTGCCCGGGAATCGTTCAATACTCCTTTGATCTCAAACGCTCCAAACTGAAAGGCATCTCGTTGCTGGAAGGTTGGGACGGAGATTTTGATAAGTTGGACCGGTATATGACGGACGAGAACAGTTTTCTGACGTATAATCACAGACTGGCTCTGTTCAAAAACGGAAAAATCGTAACGACCGGTGAATTGAAGGAACAGTATGGCGATGAAGCGGGTGTTTTGATCGATCGGTTTGGCGGAGATATCCGTAAGTATATCATGTCTCAGTATAATGTAGACGAGGAACAGGTGGATCGCTATACGAATAGGATTCTGTGCGGTTCCATGGATTTTTATATGCTTGTTGAGCGCTATGAGGCTATGCTTAAGGATGAGGCGATGGCACCCGACGCAGAAGATTTCCTGACGACCGGAGCGTGCATGCAGGTAGCGATGCTCGATTGGGGATCGGGCGATGCAGATGTGACATATGGATCCATTTACTGGGACTGGAGTTTAAGTGATGATCCCGCTCTGTCGATCGTGCTTCCCTGCTCTCAGTATGAGTGCACAATGATCATGTCCTCCAGAACGGAAGAGGAAAAGGGGGACATCGCAAAGTTCAGATCGATGAGCGGCGGCTGGAAGTATCTGTACTATACGGTCCCGGAGGGTTTCGAACCGGACGAGACGCGCGAGGCGGATCACATGATACAGGTATTTGAGGAAGAGGGACTCATTCTCGGGATGACAGCGGATAAAGGCGTATTGAACATAGTCATGGGCGACCCCACTCTGGGCTACTATGATGACAAACGGTTCCATTTCAGTGAAAGAAAGGGCGATGAAGGGGATTATACGATCGACAGGGATATATTGACCGTCATCGATCCGAGCGGGGAGTTTTCATTTGTGTTTCAGAGAATGACGGAAGAAGAACTGGAAAGGTTTAACAGTATGTCTACCGAAGAAATCCGGGCGGTCGTAAGACGGGCGCGGGCGCACGAGGACCGATAGTATCGGTAGAGCCATTTTACGGGGATGGGTTTGAGAGGGAGGAATGCTATGTCTGTAAAACGTGTTACCAGAATCTTTTACATCGTGTTCGGCGTTTGCTTTGTGCTCATGACCGGGATCATGGTGAAGGGTTTTCTGGATCAGAAGGCCGATGATAAGAAGCAGGTGGAGCGATACGAGAGCATGCTCAAGGAGGGCGGCAAGACGACGCTGACGGATGAGATCCTCGAGGAGGATCATGATAAGTATGTGAAGGATGCGGCGAAAGGAAAGCAGACGTTCATTACGCTGCTGGTTTGCTTTGGCGCGGTCGTGGTCATGTTCGTGATCATGGCCATCTTTACCACGGTCATGCGGGCGCTCCAGGGGCGCCGTGAGGAACATGTGCTCATCGCATTGATCACGGTAATCTCGGTGATGTTCATCTTCGTGTCGGTGCTCGTTGTGACGATCACCTATATCGTGCCGAAACTCGCACAGTCCGATCCGCCGGAGGATGTGTATGCATTTGCCAGATTAAATATCGAGAAGACGGAGGAGAAGCGGGAGGTGGTAACGACCGGATCCGGGGATAACCGTACCACCGAGACGCGGATCACCTACTATCTGATCGAGGACAATGGACGGCAGCACTCCGTATCGAAATTGATGTTCGAGCGCTTCGTCGGAGCAGGAACTTACTACGCCGGGATGACCGATAAGGGCAATATATTCTCGGTATATCCGGGTGTGTATTTCGAACTGGAGAAGTAAGAAGGAGAACACGATGTCTGTATTCACAAAAAGAGAGATCAAAAATACGTTTCTGGAGATGCTGGAGGAGCGGCCGCTCAACCAGATCACGGTCAAGGAGCTGACGCAGCAGTGCGGCATTAACCGAAACTCGTTTTACTATCATTATCAGGACATTCCGGCACTGATCGAGGAGATCGTGACTGAGAACGCGGACGAGATCATCCGTGAGTACAGCTCCATCGACTCTATGCAGACCGGGCTGAACGCGGTGCTGAGTTTCGTATCTGCGAAGCGGAAGGCCATCCTGCATATTTACAATTCCATCAACCGCGATATCTTTGAGCGGGATCTGTGGAAGGTGTGCGACTATGTGGTCACGCAGTATTTGGGACCGATCCTGGCGGGCAGCCCGCTGAGTGAACTGGATCGGGAGGTCATCATAAAATTTTATAAATGTGAATGCTTCGGTTTCGCCATGGACTGGCTGAACAACGGCATGGAGGACAGCTCGCAGGCGCAGGCGGAGATCGACCGTTTCTGCGAGTACCAGATGCGGTTATTCTCCCTTTTGTTATTGCAATAGAACGGTCCCAAACGTCACATTTTTGGGCAAAACAGGTCGCGTGCCTAAATTTTAGGCATGCGACCTGTTTTGCCTATTGGCGGGAGGAAAGAGGTGCGATAAAGTAGTAACGGTCAATGAAATTAAGAAAAGCGCCCAAAGGAACCGGGCGCAGGAAAGGAAAATGCAAAAGATGAGATTTGCAAAAACGATCGTTAAATACCGTGTTGTGATCCTGCTGCTGACCGTGGCCCTGCTGGTGCCGGCGGTGTTCGGATACGTGAACACGCGTGTGAACTACGATATGCTCAACTACCTTCCGAAGGACATGGAGACCGTGATCGGACAGGAAGAACTGATGAACGACTTCGGAAAGGGAGCGTTCTCGATGGTCATCCTGGAGAACATGTCCGTTCGTGACGTTACGAAACTGAAGGCCGCGATCGAGCAGGTGGAACATGTGGACTCCGTGGTGTGGTACGACAGCATCGCGGATGTCTCGGTACCGCTCGAGATCCTGCCGAACAGCCTGTATTCGGCGTTCAACACCGACCATTCCACGATGATGGCGGTGTTCTTCGACAGTTCGACATCCGCGGATGTCACGATGGACGCCATCCACGAGATCCGAAAAGTAGCGGGCAAGCAGTGCTTCGTATCCGGCCTGTCCGCCATGGTCACCGACCTGAAGGACATCTGCGAAAAGGAGGAGCCGATCTACGTCGCCGTGGCGGTCGCTTTGGCGCTGCTGGCCATGATGCTTCTGTTAGATAACTGGCTCGTTCCGTTCGTCTTCCTGGCATCCATCGGAATGATGATCATTCTGAACCTGGGAACGAACATCTTCCTGGGCGAGATCTCCTATATAACCAAGGCGCTCTCGGCCGTTCTGCAACTGGCAGTCACAATGGACTACTCGATCTTCCTGTGGCACAGTTACCACGAGACGCTCGAGCGCGTCGGCGCGAAAACGGCGGATCACAGCGTGAAAGAGGAAGCCATGGCACAGGCCATCCACAACACGCTGACCAGCGTGGTCGGAAGCTCCGTGACCACGATCGCCGGATTCATTGCCCTGTGTTTCATGACATTTACCATGGGACGCGACCTGGGTATCGTAATGGCGAAAGGCGTCGTACTCGGCGTGATCGGCTGCGTCACCGTGCTGCCGGCCATGATCCTGATTTTGGATAAGCCGCTGTCGAAAATGATGCACCGGCCGCTGATCCCGAAGACCGATAAGCTCTCCGGAGGCATCGTGAAGGTATTCCCGGTGTTCCTCGTGATCTTCGTAGCCGTGACGATCCCGGCCTTTATCGGATATAACAAAACGCAAAATGAAGTTTACTATGATATCGCGGATTCATTGCCCGCAGATCTGGACCACGCGGTGGCGAACCGGAAGTTGAAGGACGACTTCCACGTGGCCACGACGCACATGTTGCTGGTCGATGCGAACCTGTCCGCGAAAAATACACGCGCCATGATCCGTGAGATGGAGGATGTGGACGGCATCAAATACGTGCTGGGCATGGACTCGCTGATCGGTGCGGGCGTGCCGCAGGAGATCCTTCCGAAGTCAGTCACGTCGCTGCTGCAAAGCGATAACCGGAAAATGCTGCTGGTAAACTCGGAGCACCGGGTGGCCAGCGACGCGGTCAATGCGCAGATCACCGAGCTTAACCGGATCCTGAAGAGCTACGACCCGACGGGCATGCTGATCGGCGAGGCGCCGTGCATGAAGGATCTGATCGAGACGACCGACCGGGATTTCCGCGTGGTAAATCTGATCTCCATCGTGGCCATCTTCGTGATCATCGCCCTGGTGGAGCAGAGCATCTCCCTGCCGTTTTTGCTGATCGCGATCATCGAGGCGGCCATCTTCATCAACCTGGGCCTGTCGCACTATCAGGGCGAAAGCCTTCCGTTTATAGCCCCAATCTGCATCAGTACGATCCAGTTGGGCGCGACCGTGGACTATGCGATCCTGATGACGACCCGGTATAAGCGGGAGCGGACCACCGGCTGTGCGAAGGCCGACGCCGTAAAGACGGCGCTTTCAACATCCATCCCTTCGATCCTGGTATCGGGTATGGGTCTGTTTTCGGCCACCTTCGGCGTGGCGGTCTATTCGGACATCGACATGATCCGTTCTCTGTGCATCCTGCTGGCACGGGGCGCCGTGATCAGTGTGGTCATGGTCGTGGTCATGCTTCCGGCCATGCTGATGCTGGCGGACGGACTGATCCGGAAAACAACACTGGGGATGAAGACAAAGGACGAGACTGCACAGACGCAGTTGCATGAGAATTGACGGAGGAGAATGAGCATGAGAAAGATAAAGACAGGAATTATTTCCGCAGGATTGTGTGCGGCCCTGATCGCATCCGGTATGCAGATGGGGCAGCGGGTGAAGGCGGATGAAGCCGAAACGACGGCCATGGAGACCGTGACCGTTGATACGAAGGATATTGAAACGCAGGTCGGCGATGTAGAGGCCGACGGGACAGAGCAGTTGGGTCAGGATCCGACGGATCTGCTTGGCGCCCTGCTTCTCGGGGGCACGGTGAAGAGAAGCGAGCCCACGAAGGAGGAGACGGTCTATGTGATCGCCGACGCTGAAGGCGGCGCACAGAAGGTGATCGTCAGCGACTGGATCAAAAACGTTCAGAAAAGCGAGAAGCTGAACGACCGCACGGAACTTGCGAACGTGGAAAATGTAAAGGGCGACGAGACATTTACCGCGGACGGAAACGACTGTGTCTGGGACGCAAAGGGAGCGGATATCAGCTACCAGGGAACGACCAATAAGGAGGTTCCGGTCGGCGTGAAGATCACTTACGAGCTGGACGGTCAGGTCGTGACGCCGCAGGAGCTTCACGGCAGATCCGGCCATGTAGTCATGCGGTTTGACTACGAGAATAAGACGAAGCAGGAAGTGACCGTCGGCGGGAAGAAGGAGAACATGTATGTTCCGTTCCTGATGCTGACCGGCGTGATCTTGGATGACGACCGCTTCACAAATATCACAGCGCCGGGCTGCAAACTGATCAATGACGGTTCGCGCACCGTGGCCATCGGCATCGCGCTTCCGGGCCTGCAGGAGAACCTGGGAATCGACCCGGAGAAGATCTCGATCCCCGAGTCCTTAGTGATCGAGGCAGATGTGAAGGAGTTCAGCCTGGCCATGACCGTGACCGTGGCTACGAATGAGATGTTCGGAAATCTTGCGAACCTCGATATCAAGGATCTGGATACGCTGAGCGCTTCGATGGAGCAGCTCACGAATGGCATGGATCAGTTGTGCGAAGGTGCGGGAACACTGCGCGACAGCCTGAAGACCCTGCAGGATAAATCCGGCGATCTGGAGAGCGGCATCGTGAAACTGACCGACGGTTCGGTGGCGCTGAAGAATGGTCTGGCGCAGGCCAATACCGGCGCGGGTCAGCTGTCCGAAGGTGCCGGAGCGTTGAAGGAAGGCGCGGATCAGTTAAAGAGCGGGGCTGATGCCCTGGCGGAGGGTGTGGGCAAACTCGCTGACGGTACAGCGCAGGTGGATGCCGGCGCGGCACAGCTCAGTGACGGTGCAGGAAAACTGCAGGCCGGCCTGGATACCCTCGCAGGAAACAATGAAAGCCTTATGGGCGGAGCCGGTCAGGTGTTCGACAGCTTGCTGGCTACAGCGGAAAAGCAGTTAAAGGAAGCTGGCGCGGAGATCCCGAAACTTACGAAGGAAAACTACGCGAGCGTGCTGGATGCTACGGCCGATACTCTGAAGAAGGGCGGGGCAGCCTATGCCCAGGCAGACCCGCAGACCGCGGCCGTATACCAGGCGAAGGCGCAGGCCGTAGTGGAGTTGAAGGCGTCATTGGATGGCTACAATACATTTTATGCAGGACTTAAGAACTATACCGACGGTGTGGCCGAAACCGCAAAAGGCGCTGGAAGTCTGAAGACCGGCGTCGACTCGCTGAAGGACGGGATCGGTTCCGTAAAGGAAGGCGCGAACGCGATAAAGGACGGGGCCAATACCCTGAAGGGCGGCATGCAGGATCTGGATGAAGGCGCGGCTGCGCTGAAGACCGGCGCGGACAGCTTAAAGGATGGCACCGGATCCTTGCTTGCCGGAGCCGATCAGTTAAGCGGCGGTCTGGGCGAATTAAAGAGCAACATTCCCGCACTGAAGGTCGGCGTGCTGCTTCTGTACAACGGTTCGTCGAAGTTAGCCGACGGCCTGAACGAATTCAATGAAAAAGGCATTGAACAGCTCACACAGGCAGTTGAAGGCGAGCTGCAGGGTCTGATCGAGCGGACCCGCGCCATGGGCAGCCTGTCCGCAGAGTATTACAACTTCGCAGGCATAGCCGACGGCATGAAGGGCCAGGTAAAATTCATTATCCGTACAGACGAGATCTGATCGGAGACATTGACGCTTCCGTTCAAAAATGGTATAATCTGGACTAGGATTTGAACATGAACCCGGAAATGTAACGATAGATCAAAACCATAGTATGAACGGAGGTATTTTATGAAGTTTTATATTTGCGAGAAGTGCGGTAATTTTGTAGAAATGATCAAGGAATCGGGCGTGCCGATGATGTGCTGCGGCCAGAAGATGACCGAGCTGGTGCCCGGAACTTCCGACGGCGCGTATGAGAAGCATGTGCCGGTCTACACCGTAGAGGGTAACAAGGTGACCGTAACAGTCGGCGCGGTTGAGCATCCGATGCTCGAGGTACACTACATCGAGTGGATCGCAGTCGAGACTACAAAGGGCGCGCAGAGAAAGTTCCTGAAGGCCGGTGAGAAACCAGTCGCTGAGTTCACACTCACCGAGGACGATTCAGTCGTAGCAGTATATGCATATTGCAATCTTCATGGATTGTGGAAGGCTGAATAACAGTTTAGCGGACAATTTTATATGATTTCACGGCGAAATTCTAATTCAAGTAGAATTTCGCCGTTTTTTATCCCTTAAATTAAATCGCTATTTGAATTCGCCGTTGTACTCAACCGATAATTGGATTATAATGGAGACAATTCAACCGAGAGATGATTTCGGTAGAGGCACACAAAGAATAATCTATGAAATGGAGGTACATACCATGTCATTTGCAAGTACATTACAAACTCTTCGAAAGGAAGCAGGATTAACCCAGGAGCAGCTCGCGTCGAAGTTCGGCGTCAGCGCGCAGGCCGTATCCAAATGGGAGAACGGAAGTTTTCCGGAGGGCGACCTGATCCCGAAGATCGCCGACTGTTTTGGCGTTTCCATCGACTATTTGTATGGAAGAGAGAGGAAAAAAGTGAGCCTGGAGCAGGAGGTCGTCGATGCATTGACCCGGATCGGAAAGGAAACCTCGGGATTGCAGTCGTCGCAGAGCGGTGACTTCTGGAAACTGTACATGGAGCAGATGCATAAACTCCTTTGGGCTTTTCATATCGGAGCCTGGTCGGAAAACCAGTATTACTACGACCGCCCCAGATCGGACGAAAAAAACGGCGAACTGGACAGCGTGCTCCTGAACCAATATGGTTACAGCTTTATGCGGCTGAATAAAGACCATGAGTATTATGTGTTCCTTCGGCAGCCGGATTGCGAGGAAGGCTTCCTGAAATGGGCGGACAACATGGGAAAATGCGTGCCGGTCCTGCAGATCCTGTCGGATCCTGAGAGCGCGCGGGTGTTGCTCTATATATATACGCTCAACAACCATGAATTTGTCGGAGTGGATACGGTAGCAAAGGAGACCGGCGTGGCAAAGGAGAAGGTCGAAAAGACTTTGGAAACGATCGGCTCGCAGATCGGTGATCGCTCCCATCCGCTGCATACGGTCAGCATCGTGAAAGGATCCGGTAAGGAGGAAAAGGCCTACGGAATCAATATGTCCATCGGCGGCCTGCTGATCGGCGTGATCGCGCTGTTAGACAGCTATACCAATGCATCGCAAAACTACGCCCTTCAGATCAACGATCGCTCTGAAAGCTGGATAAAAAAGATGCCGAAATAGGGCACTTACCAAACGGAATAGAGAGAGTGAAAAATGAAACAAAAAGAAGAGAAAGAAATCAAGAAAAAGAAGAAAGAGAAGGCGCAGGAGCCGAAGAACCCCTACCACGTTGACCACGGCTTGTGGTCGAACGTGAAGTACATATGCCGGAACATGGTCCGCTACGAAAAGAGCCTGCCCTGGCTGATCCTGCTGATCGCGGTCGCAACGACGTCGATGCGCTACCTTTGGAACTTCATCGCGAAGTTCGTCCTGGACATGGTGAGTAACGGCGAGTCCGTTGAAAAACTCATAACCCTGATGGTCGGCGTCTTCGTAGTCCAGTGCGCGACGACCATGGCTTCGTCCTTCGAAAACAACCAGTTGTGGTGGCGCTACATCGGCGTGCGGACCCTCATGATGGTCGCGAAAAACCGCAAGATCATGACCATGAAGTTCGAGTACCTCGAAGACAGCGATGTCATGGATGCCTACCAGAAGGCGGGCAATGCTGTGGGCAACAACAACGACGGTGTCGAAGGCATGATGCACCAGATCGAATACTTCGTGACGACGCTGATGGTCGTTTCTTTCGGCCTCGCGATCATGGGCACCATGAACGTCTGGATCATGCTGGGCATGATGGTGCTCGCGATCGCGAACTTCGCGATCAAAAACCGCACGAACCGCGTGACGAAGAAAAAGATCTGGGATCCGCTCGCGACCTGGTGGCGCAAGCGCAACTACATGGAAAACGTCACGACCGACTTCAAGACGGCGAAAGACATCCGCGCCTTCGGCTTGAAGGACCACCTGGTGCGGAAAATGCACACCCTAAACGAGGAGCGCATCGAAGCCGAGAAGAAAAACCAGTTCATCTGGTGGATCACCGGCCAGATCGGCAACGTTCTGTGGTTCCTGAGCCAGTGCGCCATCTACGCATGGCTCGTCTACTCGGTGCTCTACCGCGGCATGTCGATCGGTAATTTTACCCTGTATTTAGGCTCGGCCGCAACATTCTTCCAGCACGTCATTTCCCTGTTTGACTGCATCGTGTCCATGTTGGCAAAAAGCCGCGAGGTCGACGACTGGCGCAGCTTCCTCGAGATCGACGACGGCATCGAGGAGGGCACGGTCGAGCTTCCGAAGACCGACTCGTACGAATTCAAATTCGAGAACGTGAGCTTCCGTTACCCGAAGGCTGAGAAATACGCGCTGAAGAACCTGAACATCACACTTACGGCCGGCAAGCGGCTGGCGGTGGTCGGCCTAAACGGCGCCGGCAAATCCACCTTCATCAAGCTTTTGTTGCGTCTCTACGAGCCGACCGAAGGCCGCATTCTCCTGAACGGCGTCGACATCCGCAGCTACAGCCGCGCGGATTACTACAGCATCTTCTCTGCGGTGTTCCAGGATGTGAATATCTTCGCCTATCCTTTATCGGAAAATGTTTCGATGGATACGCCGGAGAATACCGACCGCAAGAAGGCGGAGCAGAGCTTGCGCGACGCGGGCATGGGCGACAAACTCGACAGCCTGTCAAAGGGCGTGGACACCGAACTTTTGAAAGTCATCTACGACGACGGCATCGACCTGTCCGGCGGCGAGAAGCAGAAACTGGCGCTGGCACGCGCCCTGTATAAGGATGCGCCCGTCGTCGTCCTCGACGAACCCACAGCGGCCCTCGATGCATTGGCCGAGGCATCCCTGTACGAGAATTTCGACAAACTCATCGGCGGCAAGACCGCCGTCTACATCAGCCACCGATTAAGCTCCACCGGCTTCTGCGACGCCGTCGCAATGTTTAAGGATGGGGAAATGATCGAGTATGGCACACATCAGAGCCTGCTGGCGGCAGGCGGCGCGTACGCGGAGATGTTCCGCGTGCAGGCACAATACTACGTGGAAGGAGGAGCAGAAAATGGCGAAGAAAACGAAGGCTTCCAACCGGCTTAAAGACAGCGCAAAAGAAGTACAAAATGCCGAATTGACCGAGGCACTCTCGAGCGAGCAGAGCGCGAGCAACCGCGGCGTCACAAAGAAAACATTGGGCTTCATGCTTTCCTTCGCATGGAGGGAGAAGCGCAGCCTCTACCTGCTGTATCTGGTCCGTTTCATCGGCAGCGCCCTCGGGCAGCTGAAGGTCCTCCTGCTTCCGAAACTTCTGGTTGACGAACTTATGGCCGTGATCGGCGGCGAGAGCGTGGACCAGCACCTGAAGCGCATCATCATTTACGCGGCGATCACCGTGACGGCGGAGCTCATTTCATCCGTCCTCATCAACATCGCGGATTCGAAGCGCAACGTGTACGCGCAGATCTTCAACACCCGCTTCTCCGAGATGCTCTCCGCGAAGTCCATGGGCATGGAATTTGCCTACACGGAGGACCCGAAAGTCCTCGACAAGCAGAACGAAGCGAAAGAGGGCATCAGCTGGTACAGCGGCGGCCTTGTGTCCATCCTGGACTGCCTGTATCAGGTCGTTTTCAACCTCCTGCTCATGACCGTCTCCGTGGGCGTGATCGCGATCTATTGCCCGCTGCTTCTGCCCGTACAGATCGTCCTGATGCTTCTGGTCTGCTACTTCAAATACCGCAACCAGCTCATCAACACGGAGTTCTTCCTGAAACTCGCGAAAGGCAACCGCATCTTCGGCTACGTCCTCTACGAGCTCGCGGAGTTCTGCTATGGTAAGGACATCCGCATGTACGACAGCGGCGACATGATGTGCAACAAGGGCGAGAAGCTCGGTAAGATGCAGGTCGGCCTTTGGGGTGACCAGGCGCGCAGGCAGCTCAAAAACGATTTCGGGTCGGATCTGGCCAATGCACTCCGCGACGGCGTGAGCTACCTCTACATGGGCCTGCGCGTCCTCTGGGGTAAGATCACCATCGGCGAATTTACATTGTCCGTATCCGCGGCGTCCGCCCTCTACCAATCCCTGATGGGCATAGGCCAGAACCTCCAGCAGGTCGGCGAGAAATGCAACTACGCCTACCGCTTCCTGGAATTCCTCGACTATCCCGACTCGGCGGTCCACGGCGACCAGCCCGTGTCCGGCAGCGAGCACGTCATCGAATTCCGCGATGTTTCCTTCAAATATCCGCGCGCCGAGGAGTACACCCTGCGGCACGTAAACATCACGATCCGTCCGAACGAGCACCTCTCCATCGTGGGCCTGAACGGCGCCGGCAAGACGACCTTCATCAAGCTTCTGTGCCGCCTCTACGACGTCACCGAAGGCGCCATCCTCGTGGACGGCGTGGACATCCGCGAATACTCCGAGGAGGAGTACCGCAAACTGTTCTCCGTCGTGTTCCAGGACTTCGCCATCTTTGCCTTTTCCCTGCGTGAAAATATCGAGATGGGCAATGTCGAGTTAATCACCGACGATGCAGCAAAGCGTGACGACCGCGTCCGTGAGACCCTGACCTTGTCCGGACTGGAGGAGGACGCGGAGAAGCTTCCGAACGGCCTCGACACGACGCTCTACAAGAGCTTCGACGAGAAGGGCACCGAGCTCTCCGGCGGACAGCGGCAGAAAACAGCCATCAGCCGCGCTCTGTACCGCAATGCCCCCATCGTCATCCTCGACGAACCGACGGCTGCCCTGGACCCCGTGGCGGAATACGACATTTACCGTAAATTCGACACCCTGGTGGGCCACAAGTCCGCCATCTACATCTCGCACCGCCTCTCGAGCTGCAAGTTCTGCGACCGCATCGCGGTCTTCTCCGAAGGCACCATTAAGGAATACGGCACCCACGATGAGCTGGTCGGCATCGACGGCGGCATCTACGCTGAAATGTTCCACGCACAAGCGCAGTACTATGTGGCGTAAACTTCCGAACGAAGCGTACGGCCCGAAAACTAATACTAGGAGTTGAAATGATCATGGCACATGAATTGCATCCCGCCGGAGAGTTTGTAACAGTCTCCGGTCACAAAATGCATGTTTACAGAGACGGAAACACGAGAGGTCCGAAGCTCGTGTTTCTGTCCGGCTCCGCGACCGTGGCTCCGGTGTACGATTTCAAGATCCTATACCGGAAACTGCTCCGCGACTTCCGGGTGATTGTGATCGAGAAATTCGGCTACGGTTACTCGGAGCATTATGAAGCACCGTGCGACATTGATTCGCTGGTCTCGTATCTGCGACAGGCTCTGGAGCAGCTAGGCGAGAGTGGCCCCTACATTCTCCTGCCGCACTCGATGTCCGGGCTGGAAGCGATCCGGTGGAAGCAGAAGTATCCGGAGGAGATCCGGGCCATCATCGGCCTCGACATGGCTGTGCCCGCCCAGTACTTAGACTGGGGACAGGAGGGCTTAAATAAACGGGTCGGGCAGATGATCCGCCTGCAGAAGCTCCATAAAAAGGGACTGCTTTTCTGGTATCCCATGAATAAGCGAGGCTTGGAGCAGGAGGACATCGAACAGCAAAAACTGCTTCGGAAGCGAAATATGATGGATGACTGCATGATCCGCGAGGGAAGAGCGGTTTTAAACAACGCAAAAATCGTAGATCAAGGCGGGCAGATCGACGGTCCGATCCGGTTGTTCGTCTCCGACGGCAAACAGGTATCCGCACACTGGATCCGCTATCAGAAGGAGTTCGCGAAGCGGAACAAAGCGAAGATCATCCTGCTAAGCTGCGGACATTATGTTCACTACTATGAGAGCGAACGGATCGCAAAAGAGATAAAGGAATTTGCGAAATGAGACAAAACACACCCCCTCCCGCACCGGATAACGTCGGCCTTGCGCGTATACGCTTATCGGATTCGAGATGGGTAAATGGAAAACAAATGAATTTGGATTATAAAACAATACGCAGCAAGCGAAAAACCTATGCCCTCCAGATCACGCCGGAGGAACTACAGGAACTTACGGGGCGCGCTAAAACTGTCATTCCCCTGCGCGTTCAGTACTACGCCGCACAGCTGGCTGAAAGAAAACGGAAAAGTCCTGATGAAAATGGCAGAGTAGCTTTTTCCCGGCTGTTTCATCCCTTAAGAAAAGATTTATGAAAACGTCATGAAAGATTAAGACCAAACGGTAATTTCTGCCTTTTCCGTATGTGTTTCGTCTGATATAATGAAAATGGCCTGTTATGCTTGTCTATGGAGAGTGTAGGGTCATTTTGGAGAGGGATGGATGATCACAGTGTTTGGAAGGGGAATTGCAAATGAGTAAAAAGACGAAAAAAATCATACTGGCCATAGTCGGAGGAACCATACTGGTCGTGGCGGCTCTTTTGGTGGTTTTCCTGTGGAGCCCCTGGAAAAAGAGCGCCCGCGACATCGAGCCGATAAAGATCGACGCGGAGCATTTTCCGGATGAGGGTTTTCGTCAATATGTCCGCGAGGACTTTGACAGAGACGAAGACGGATGGTTGGATATGGCAGAGCGCGGCGTGGTTTCCGAAATCAGTGCAAGGAGTACCGAGGAACGGCCGATCAACAGTTTGAAGGGAATCGAGTATTTTACGTGCTTGGAGGAATTATCTTGCTATGGTAATCATCTGACAGAACTGGATGTGAGCCAAAATCGGATGCTGAAGAGCCTCTATTGCAATTCGAATCAATTAACAACGTTGGATGTGAGCCATAACCCGTTTTTGGTATATTTACACTGCGAGAATAACGCGCTAAAAACGCTGGATGTCAGTCATAATCCGAAGTTGACCCGATTGAATTGTTATGAAAATGCGCTGACAGAGCTGAACGTGGGTCAAAATGAAAGCCTGGAATATATTTATTGCTTTAGCAATCAGCTGGAATCATTGGATGTGAGTCAAAATCCGCAGCTGATTTCTTTGAGATGTCATGATAATAGATTGAAAACACTGGACTTAAGCCACAATCCGCTTCTTACAGACATAGAATGCAGCAAAAATGAATTGATGACGCTGGATGTCACCCATAATCCGCAAATGATCAGAATCGATTGCAGGGATAATAAATTGACAGAGTTGGATCTGCGTAACAATCCGGAAATATCCACGCTGGAATGCCTATGCGATATGGGTGTCGCGATCCTATTCGCAGAGGGGGTACAGGAAACCGGGGAGAATGAAACCTTTGAGGCAGATCCGGATATCCATATTGAGATAACTGCGAAAAACTTCCCGGATGAAACATTTAGGAAGTATATTCAATATTACGATTATGATCAGGATGGAGCGCTTTCTGACAACGAGTTGTACTCATTGAAAAATATAACAGCGTCATTTGTTTGGTCGGACTATCAAAGAAAAAACGGACAGGTCGATCTTAGGGGAATTGAATTACTCTCCTGGGTAGATAACATTGATTGCAGCTTTTGTGATATAACTGAACTGGATGTCAGCAAGAATGCGAAACTGAAGATATTGCGTTGCAGTTCCAACAAACTGACGACCCTGGATGTGAGCCATAATCCGGAATTAGAGGAGCTTTGGTGCTCTGACAACGGTCTGACTTGTTTGGATGTGAGTCAGAACCCGAAGTTATTGTATTTGGGCTGCAATGAAAACGAATTGACGACCTTGGATGTGAGCCACAATCCGAAGTTGATTCAGTTGGTGTGTTCGGATAATAAACTGACTTCGCTGGATGTGAGTCAAAATCCGGATTTGGAGCATCTTTCACTGTATGGGCGTGAGCTTGCTCATCTTAGTTCACTGAATGTGAGCCGTAATTCGAAACTGAAGAAACTATATTATCGCGGAATGGGACTCGGGAATCTGGATCTGAGAGAAAATCCGGAGTTGGAGTTATTACTCGTCAAGGATGATGCATTGACTTCGTTGAATTTGAGCCAAAACCCGGCATTGGAGACTTTTCAATTCACGGGTGAAAGCCTGACTCAACTGGACTTAAGCCATAACCCGTCACCGAAAAAAATCATTATAACGGCTGAAAACCTGACTACGTTATACTTGGGAGATACATCGGCCGTAGAAGCGTTGCAGTTGACTTGTCCTAAACTTGCGATCCCGGATATGAGCATGTTTCCGGCTTTGTACAATTTGTATATCTACAGGAATGATCTGACCGCACTGGATCTGAGCCAAAACCGGGCCTTGAAATGGCTTTATATTTATCATACAAACCTCAGCGAACTGGATCTGAGAAATAATCCGAATCTGATAAATGTATATTGTCAATCCAATCAGTTAAGTACCCTCCTTATCGGTGAATGTCCGGACCTTCGGCTTGTAGACTGCGCGGTGAACCGGTTGACCAAACTAAATCTCGGCGATGCTCCCGGCTTGGAGGAGCTGTATTGCTACTCGAACTCGTTGAAGGATCTGAATGTAAACTGGAATTACAGGCTAGACACGCTTCTGGCCTATGGAAATGATCTGGCTAAACTGGATATCCATAATAACATATCCCTGGACACCCTGATCATAGATAAAGGGGTTGATCTTCAGAAAAGGTCCGAGGAATACGTAGCAATAAAGTATTTAGGAAAAGCTTCGTATGAGGAACTTGAAGACGACTTTATTCGCATCAAGGACGGAAGATATCGGATGGTCAATAACCAAGTCCTTAACAGGGAGGAGAAGAACACCGGTTTGTATGATGTTTCGCAGAATACCTTCGAGATCCAGGGAGATGCAATGGTCATCCACGATAACTTTTACTTTGTATCGATGAAAAATCCCGGGGAATTTATGGATGGACGGCGTGAATTCACGAAGCTGAAATTGAGCGATTCGGTGAAGATCCGGAAGGACGAAGGAGAGAAAACTGTAGAGGAGTTTAACGCCTGGGGATACCAGGGATTTGAACTGCAGATCGAAAACGGTGTTATAACCGAGATCGTAGTAGATTTGTGAAACTCAAATAGTGGGTAGGGTTTTCCCTGCCCGCTGTTTGTATTTAGATATCTGAAAAAATCTCGTTGCACCCGGATAAACAAATACCCTTGTAACATTTCTTCGCAAATGGGTATTGTATGAGTGAAAGGCCTGTTGAGGCAGGTCGAAGAGGAGCGGGTGAAACCGCTGAATGATGAGGAGGAAATGAGGAACGATGTTACAAGATGAACAGATCATCGACCTGTATTTTGAGCGAGACGAACGCGCACTGACAGAAACGTCGGATAAATACGGAAACTACTGCCGGACCATCGCGAGGAACATATTGAATGACGAGGAGACGGTGAAGGAGTGTTTCAACGACACGCTGTTCGAAAGTTGGAAAGCTATGCCGCCGACGCGGCCTAGCTGCCTCCGCGTCTTTGTGGGCAAGATCACACGCAATCTGTCGCTGAAGCGTGTGCGTAGCGCGCAGACGCTCAAACGCGGCGGCGGTGAGGGTGTCATTGCCCTCGATGAACTGGAGGAGTGTGTCCCGGATACGACCGCGTCGAGTGCAGAGCAGATCGAGGAGGACATGGTGATCCGTGAGGTCATGAAGGATCTGCTGACCAGCCTTCCGAAGCAGAACCGGCGCATCTTCATGCGCCGTTACTGGTACTGTAGTTCAATTGAGGAGATCGCAAAGGCACTGGATCTGTCCGAGGGCAATGTCCGGACCATCCTGTCCCGTGTCCGCAGCAAGTTGAAGACGGCTCTGGAAGAAGCGGGGGTGACGGTATGAGCATAAAGATCACGAAAGACCGATTAATGGACCAGATCGGCGAACTCCCGGCGGAATTCGTCGTGGAAGCGGAATATACAGAAGAGGAATTGAATCGCCTGAACGCGCCCACCGGAAAGAAAGCAGGCAGCGCGGCGACCATGAATGAAACATCGAAGAAAACTGACCGAGTGAAGGAACTGACTACGACGAAGGCGAATGAAGAGGACGATGATATCGTTCCTCAGCCTGAGGCTGTACCGAAGAAAGCCGCCACGATCCTTTGGATCACCATGGGAGTAGCATTGGCCGCGGCAGCGATCCTGCTGATCGTATTCTTCTGGAATCCGGACCGCAGTAACGTCGTGACGACGACAGAAGCGGAGACGAAAACCGAGTTGGATGAGTTAAAGAAAGCCGAAGTCGGCGACTATATTACGTTTGGCTCTTACGAGCAGGATAACAACCTCGAGAACGGAGCGGAAGCTATCGAGTGGTTGGTTCTGAATAAGCAAAAAGACAAGATGCTGGTGATCAGCAAGTATGCTTTGGATTGTCAGCCATATAATACTGTGTCAGGAGCAGTCAGATGGGATAACTGCTCGTTACGGAACTGGCTGAATAGTACTTTTTATGAAGCCGCGTTTCTTCTGGAGGAGAAGGACATGATTTTGGCTACTACGATCCAGGCTGAAGTTAATCCGAAATACAATATTCCCTTGGGAAATGACACCACGGACCGCGTGTTCCTGCTCAGCACGGATGAGGCCAAAAGTTATTTCGCTGACGAAAAAGTCAGAATATGTTCAGGAACACGTTATTGCTACGACCAAGGCGCATTAAAAAGTTCTGATGGCTATTGCAGCTGGTGGTTGCGGTCAATGCGGTCACCCGGTGTCGATTCTGCCTTCCCTGTTCTCGTCCTTTCTGACGGCTTCGTTTTTTTGCGGGGCGCCGGTGCATCCCAAGAACAAGTTGCCGTACGTCCCGCCATGTGGATAAATCTTGGCTCCGCTGATAATACGCAAGAAACAGAGGAAACAACGAAAGAAACATTGGAAGCAACACCTTCGGATCTGCGCTCCGCACCCGCCGGCACCTACATCCGCTTCGGAAAATATGAACAGGACAACGACGAGTCCAACGGAAAGGAAGAGATCGAATGGTTCATCCTGGATAAGCAGGAGGATAAGATGCTGGTGATCAGCCGGTATGCTTTGGAATACCTGCCCTATAATACCGAGCAGAAGGAAGTCACCTGGGAGACATGCTCTTTACGAGAGTGGCTAAATAGTACGTTCTATGAAGCAGCGTTCGACTCCGAGGAGCAGAGACTGATCTTGAATACCACGGATCGCGTGTTCCTGCTCAGTATGGAAGAGGCTAGGAGTTATTTCGCTGGCGATGTAAACAATTGGATAGCTGAAGATGACGCCAGAGCATGTCAGGGAACGTCTTATTGTTACGCTAAGGGTGCAGTTAAAGGTGATAATTACGGTACTTGCTGGTGGTGGCTGCGGTCACCCGGTAGCAATCCCGATTCAGCGGCAGGTGTCTACATCGAAGGTGGCATCGACGACATGGGTATTATGTATAGTTCCGAAGAAGCCGTTCGTCCCGCCATGTGGATCAGTCTGGAACCGGAGGAAGTTAAGACAACGGAGTAAGGCCGGCGATAGTTTAGGAATACGTAAACATTTTTAGAAAAAGCGTTCAACCAGTTATTATTTTTTTGAAACTCTTGTAACAAATCCGAAATTCCTCGGAGTAGATAGTTGAAAGGGAGGTTCACACGAACCCCAAATGCTGCTCGGTCAAGCATGAAGACGTCCGACAGTAAGGAAGGAAGCTGCATTATGATGCAAGATGAACAGATCATCGAATTATACTTTAAGCGCGATGAGGGCGCACTCGTAGAGACTTCCGAAAAATACGGGAGTTATTGCCGCAGTATTGCCCGGACTATTTTGAATGACGAGGAAATCGCAAAGGAGTGTTTTAACGATACGCTGTATCACAGTTGGCAAGCTATACCGCCGAGGCGTCCGAATTGCCTGAAAACCTTTTTGGGAAAGATCACACGTAATGTGTCGATCCATCGCCTGGAGAAGACATTAGCCCAAAAACGCGGTGGCGGCGAGGCGATGCTGGCTTTTGATGAGCTGGAGGAGTGCGTGCCGAACGCCGGGACGACGGAAGCTGAGCGTGTGGTGGAGAACATGGTGATCCGTGATGTATTAAATGCCTTTCTGGCGGATCTGCCGAAGCAGAACCGACGCATCTTCATGCGCCGCTATGGCTACTGTAGTTCGATTGGTGAGATCGCAGCGGCCTTCGATCTGACCGAGGGCAATGTGCGAACCATATTGTCCCGTATCCGCAACCAGTTGAAACAGGATCTGGAGAAAGCAGGTGTCGTGTTATGAGTGAAAGAGATGCAAAGAGCCGTTTGATGGAAGGTATCGGCGAAGTTGACGATACATATTATCAGGAGGCTGAATATACGGAAAAAGAACTGGAGAAGGTGAAAGCCTACCAAAAGGGATCGATGGGAGTGACGGAGTCGATCCGTACAACAGAAGATGCGGCTCACGAATTTGCCGGGGTCAATGCTGAAATGAGCTATCAAAGCGAGGATATCGGGGAGGAAGTGCGCCCGCAGAAGAAGTCGAGAACCATACCGGTCTTTCAAATCTCCCTTGGAGTGATGCTCGCCGCGGCAGCGATCCTGCTGTTCGTATTCTTCTGGAACCCGGATCGGAGAGATGTGGTGACGACGTCCGAAGCGACGACGGAAGAAGCGACCGAGGCGGTAACCGAGGCTACGACTGAGGCGGTGACCGAGGCGGCTACCGAGGCTGCGACCGTAGAGCCTACTACGGAGGAGGTTACAACCGGAGAGGCAACAACCGAGGCCCCCACATATGCTGCTGTGTCGCTGGATTCGACGAATTTCCCGGATGATGTATTTCGAGAGTATCTGTCCAGGTTTCATGATAAGGATAGAGACGGGGTTCTAAGTTCAGAAGAGATCGCAGGGATCACATCCCTGAGTTTACTCGGCACGGACTTCGATGAAGGTCAGGAGATCCATAGTCTAAAGGGCTTGGAGCACTTCCCGGAACTGCGTGTACTTATATGTTCAGGGCAGGATCTGGGCGAGTTGGATGTGAGTCGGAACACAGCGTTAAGGCAGTTGGAATGTAGGGGTAACCATCTGACCGAACTGGATGTCAGTAATAATCCGGAACTACACGTTCTCAATTGTTTGAATAATCACTTGAACAAACTGGATGTGAGCCGAAATACAGCACTTACAAGATTAGACTGTTCCGATAATCCTCTGGGAGAGCTGGACGTGAGTCGGAATACAGCGCTGACTACGCTGAAATGTGTAGTGTGTGGTCTTACGGAATTAGACCTAAGCGCAAACGCAAAACTTACAAAACTTAGTATCGGTGGCAATTACCTGGAAGAATTGGATCTGAGTTGGACTCCTGAGATCGAGGAGATCGACCTTTCATTCAACTACTACACGACTATGGATCTGAGCATGCTTCCGAAATTGAAGAAACTCTATTGTGTGAATTCCCAACTTGTGGCTATAAATCTGAGAGAGAACACAAAACTGGAGGAAGTGGATCTGGTAAATACAAACCTGGTCGAGTTGGATCTGAGTAACAAACCGTCGCTCAGTCGCGTGAGTTGTTACGGCAACAGCATGCTTACGTCACTGAATGTGAGCGGTTGCCCGAGATTGACATATCTCGACTGCCAAAACTGTGCGCTGACTACACTCAATGTGAGCGGCTGCGACAGGTTGACAGAGATGTATACCGACGGAAATAATAACATGACGTTGATCGAAACGGAAGAGGAGACCGAGCCCGATACGACGGAGGCGCCAACTAAAGAGGAGGATTCCTCGGCTGGGCAAACCACTGCTGAGTCCGTGACTGAGGCACCTGCAGTGGTTGCCGAACCGGTGGCGATCGACGAAGCGCATTTTCCCGACAGTCATTTCAGGGCGTATGTCAGCGAGTTTTTTGACGGCAACGGAGATGGAATACTGAGCGAAACTGAGATCGCTTCTGCGAAATCGATCAATATCCCCGACAAACTTCAAAACACATATGCATGGATGGAGCTGAAGAAGATAGAGGATATGCGCGGATTGGAATACTTCCCGGCGTTAGAGGAGCTTTCTGTAGCGTGGCTCAAATCGCTGACGACACTCAATGTAAGCCATAATCCCGCGCTGAAAGAGCTCGATGTAGCGGGCACGGGCATTACAGAAGTGGATATTCGTGCATGTGCTGCATTGGAGATGCTGGATATTGAATATACATCGATCTCGCAGCTCGATCTCAGCGGAAATCCTAAGTTGAAAACCCTGATCATCGACAGCTCTGACGTGGACACAGTAGATGTAAGCAATAATCCGGAACTGGAGTATGTGTACCTAGATCCGGACGCAGATGCGATCGGCGGCGACGGGTATACAGAGGTGTTTGTTAACGGTTATTGAGGACGATATAAAACCTCGTGGAATGCACTTAGATGGTGGAATGCGAATTCTGCGGATTGAAAGCGTGTACAGTAGATAGTAAAAATGTGACAAAAAGAACCGTCCCCGGTGTCACCGTGACACCGGGGACGGTTCTTTTTGTCACATTACATTCCTAAAATCACTTGCGGTATTTCGGTTGGACATTCGTAGACGGTGGTGACACCATCCTTCTCGATGTAAATATAGCCGTAGGCGGAAAATGCCTTCGTGAAGCCTTCGCTCAGGACGGAGCCTGTCGCGAGGTCGTAGAGCACCTTATTCCCCATGTCGTAGAGGATGAAGCCGCCGAAGTAGTCATAGGCCTTGATATCGGTCAGGGTGAGATCCCGCGCACTCACCACGAAGATGGACGCCGCATTTGCCGTGTTATCATAGTAATAGATAAAGGAGCTATGCGGAAGGTAGCTGTGGTTCAAAGAGGAGTTGTTGTTGAAGTGGCCGTGCTGGATCACGGGCTGGCCGTTCTCGTCCAGCAGGTCCTTCGATCCGTCCTGATAGGTGGCGGCGATGTAGCCGAGGACTCCGGTCGAGTTGGCACCCTCGTAGATCTGTTCGGTGAGTTCCTCACCGGCCACATTCAAAATGCCATATTTATTATAGTCCTTCGTGTAGACGAAGATCTCGCCAGCCGTGTAGTAGAGACGCTTGTAGATGGGCTCGGCGATCAGCGTGCCGCTGTAGTGGATCGCGCCCTGCAGGCCGTCGGTGCTGAAAGGCACCTGGATGTAATAGAAGTCTGAGGTGTTATTCATCGCCGTGACTTCGTATGGTGTGGTAAACAGCAGGTTCATGTCGTGGTCGTACGCTTCGCTGATACCTTTCTCGTAATCGCGGAAAATGATCAGTTTTTCGCCGACAAGGGAGTATTTGGAGTCGAGTTCGTGGATCTTATCATCGTCCGCGGTAACGTATACGAGCTTTTTCTTTTCCTGACTGACCATGTAGTCATATACGATATCGCCGTGCGCGTGGTAGGCCGGACGCGATTTGGTCGTGGTGCTTTCGAGGAACTTCCGGTTTTTCAGGTCGTACACCTTTGCGGTGCCGGTATGTAAGCCGATGGTCGCGCTCGTGTGCACGGCCTCGTCTTCATTGTCCGTTATCCCGTCGAAGTAATAAACGCAGACATATCGGTCGTTTTCGATGAACTCCACGATCAGAGAGACACCGTCGTCGGCCGAAATGAGCTCATTGCCCTGAGCGTCGAACAAACCGCAGTGAGTCTCCCCGTCCACAGCAGGGGTGGTGTATACAAAGTACTTGCTGTACTTCAGTTTCTCGATGTACTGGATGTCCCTTCCGCCTAGCAGCTTCTCGCCTTTATAGTCACAGTAGTAGAGGAGTTTATCACTGCTATCCTCCATGCGGAGGTAGTCTTCATAGGAGAAATACTTGTTTCTGCCTTCGGGGGTCGGAATCTGGCAAACTTCCGTAAGCCGGGCCGGCAGGTAGGATCCGGACGTGACCTCCGCACGGATCTCGGTTACCGAATCCGGATGAACCGGTTTGTGCGTCTTGCCGACGGCCTCGGTCGCCTCGACCGTTGTGGTCTCGATCTCCGGGCTCTGCATGCTGCCCGTCTCGGCGGGGGCACCCGCCTCGGTTGTGCCGGCCTGCGCTTGGCCGCTCTGGCTCTGGTTCTGCGCAGTCGTCTCGTTCGTGTTGCCACCCGCGCATCCGGCGAGTGTCAGGCAAATGGTGATTGCAGTTGCTGCGATCGTTCTGCTATTTTTTCTCATGTTTTGCTACCTCAAATTTAAAAGGATCGGCGGAGCGTTTCCCGGAAAAACCCTGCCATATTGATTGTAAACCCTAAGACCGTGGATGTCAATGTGACAGAGAGAACCGTCCCCGGTGTCACCGTGACAAAAAGAACCGTCCCCGGTGTCACCGTGACAAAAAGAACCGTCCCCGGTGTCACCTTGTGCACTTTTTGAAAAAAAGTTACAATAGGGCTGTAAGAATTTCGGAAAACCGGGGACTATATAGGTAAGGAGGGCATGAGAGGCCGTCCAAGTACCAGGGAGGATACCGCATATGTTACAGGATGAACAGATCATCGATCTATATTTTGATCGGGATGAGCGCGCTCTTACGGAGACGACCGATAAGTACGGAAATTACTGCCGGCAGATCGCGAGGACCATATTGAACGATGAGGAGACTGTAAAGGAGTGCTTCAACGACACGCTCCTACACAGCTGGAATACTATGCCTCCGACACGTCCGGATAGTCTGAAGACTTTCGTGGGGAGGATCACGAGAAATGTGTCACTGAAACGTGTGCGCAATGCACACGCGGTTAAGCGTGGCAACGGGGCGGCGGTGGTCGCCATCGACGAACTGCAGGAGTGCATTCCGGACCGCACGGCTGAAAGCGCGGAGCAGATCGCGGAGAATATAGTGATCCACGACGTGCTGGACCATGTTTTGGCCGAGCTTCCCACGCAGAGCCGCCGTATTTTCGTGCGGCGTTACTGGTATTGCAGCCCGATCGAAGAGATCGCAAAAGCGATGGGCACCAGTGAGAACAATGTTCACGTCATCCTGTCCAGAGCGCGGAATAAGCTTAGAAACGCCTTGGAAGAAGCGGGGGTGACACTATGACTATACGAATTACGAAGGACAGACTTATGGAAGAGATCAGCGCAATCCGGGATGCATTTATCCTGGAAGCAGAATATAGCGAAGAAGAACTGAAACGCCTGAATGTGCCCACAGGAAGCGCACCGGCGGCCGTTAAAACTGCGGTTAAGGAAGAGACCGAACCATTGGAGCTGCTCATGGAGCAACCCGGCCACGAGGCGGAAGCGAAGCCCGAGGCGGCTGCGAAACATAAAACCGCCACGATCGTGAGCATCTCGCTCGGCGTGGTACTCGCTGCAGCAGCGATTGTGCTTTTTATGCTTTTCTGGAACCCTAAGCACAGTCAGGTCGCTTCGACAACGGAGGCGGAGATGGATGCGACGCAGGAGGCCAGCGAGGCTCCTACTGAGGCGGAAACTGAGCAGATCAAAACACAGGAGGCCACTGAGGCAGCCACACAAGAGCCGATCGTTGCCGTATCTGAAGTGAAGATCGACGAGGAGCATTTCCCAGACCTGAAATTCCGGAAATACATCATCCGATACTTCGACACGAATAAAGACAATGCGCTCGATGACCTCGAAATCCAAAACGCTAAGGAAATTGTGTTCGATGCTTTAGAAGATGTAAATGACCGCTCAAAGGTAGCAAGCCTGAAAGGAATAGAATACTTCACACAGCTGGAACTGCTTCGATGTGCGGACAATCAATTGTCCGAGCTGGATATCGCGAAGAATACCGCACTGAGAGTGCTGGATTGTTCCGGAAACCGCATTGCGGCACTCGATCTGAGCCATAACACTGCATTGGAAGAACTTGATTGCAGACAGAATGATATTAGGGAGATAGATGTTAGCTCGAATACCGGACTGAATATTCTTCGTTGTGACGGTAACCCGTGGGAGTCACTGAATGTTGGCTCCCTTCCCGAAAAGGAATCTTTCTTCTGCGACGTGGAAACATGGCATTTGGTTAAGTGAGCGACAAGATTAAACATGTGACAGAGAGAACCGTCCCCGGTGTCACCGTGACACCGGGGACGGTTCTCTCTGTCACATTATTATTCATATTTTTATTCGTATAGGATCTTCAGACTGTCGCCCGAAACGTTCACGCCAGGGCTTCTGACGATCTTCAGGCGCTGCTCGTTCGTGAAGCCGATGGGCTTCACCGCTCATGATGGGCGTTCGCCATATGTCCGAAAACGCTCGCAAGCGGCGTTTTTAGTCCGCATGGCTCACTGCTTGCCGACAAGTTCCTTACGATTTGATTAATGTTTTGTGCTAGGGGTTGTCGATTTTCGGACATTATGTTACACTGCCGTATGAAGGGAAATGTGAGACAGGGGAGCAGACTCTCTGCCTTATTCAAAATGAGATATACAGAGAGATAGGGGATATAGGAAATGGCATTGATCTTTTGTCCGGAATGCGGAAAAGAAGTATCTGACCAGGCGCTGGCATGCATTCATTGCGGGTATCCGCTGCAGGCTGCAGGGGGGAGAACGCCCGTGAAGGGAGAAATGAAAGAAGCCGGTGAAGTGGTGATCCGGATGCCGAAATATTCGGCGTTTACAAATGCAAACACTGTGGTGAATTTTACATTGGCCGGTGATTTTATCGGAAATCTGAGGGCGTGCGAGACGGTAACGGCGCCTGTTTATCGAGACTGCACACTGGTGGCTAAATGTGGGGTCGTGGATGTTGATTTTCCTGTGAAAGCAGGGAAGAGAACGGTAATAAATGTGGATATTTCCGGCTGGGGAGTAATAAAACTAACTGAAGATGGGGAGGCGTCGGATGAGACCAGGAAATCCTCCAATCCAATATTGCGTATGCACACCGCCAATCCGATATTGCGGGTGATACTTTTCACCCTGTTTATTTTGGGGCTTCTTCTATTGTTTTGGTTGTTAATGTATTAAAACTATCCGGAGGGGGAAAATGATTCGAAAAAAGGGATGGATGGCGGTCTGGGCGTTTCAATATGGCGCGTGGATGAGACGGCCCTGCATATGAGACAGGCTGAATTAACATTTGTCAACGACCGCAAAGGCATATCCATGGAGGGCACGTTGGAAAAGAATATTCCGATAGAACTTATGTACTATAAAGATTACACAGATCCTAAGTCGACAGAACTTACTTCTGCCAACATCAAGCTGACTGTTCTCAGCGGCAATGACGAGGAAACCTGTTGGATCGAGATAGAGAGAACCCGGTAAAAAAGTTGTAAGGTTTGGTTTCAGAAGCGTACTTTATAAGTGAAAGGCTTTATTTTTCTGTACAGGGAAAGGAAAAACCATGATGGAAGATGAAAAGATACTGGATCTGTTCTTTCAGAGGGATGAACGGGCGCTTACGGAAACCACCGACAAATATGGGAATTATTGCCGGAGCATAGCACTTTCTGTTCTGAATGATGTACAAACGTCGGAAGAATGTCTCAATGACACACTTTTTTACAGCTGGCAGGCCATCCCGCCTACAAGACCGAATATCTTTAGGGCATTTCTGGGTAAGATCACGCGCAATATTTCTCTGAATCGCTGGGATAAAGAGCATGCCCTAAAGCGTGGCGGCGGAGAAGTCGCATTGGCCCTGGATGAATTGAGCGAATGTGTGGCGGATCGTGCCGCACGCAGTGTGGAGAGTATTGAAGACGGCATGGTGATCCGCGAGGTTCTGGACAAGTTTTTAGAAGGATTGTCCGTGCAGAATCGCCGAATCTTCATGCGCCGATACTGGTACTGCAGTTCGATAAAAGAGATCGCCATAGCGCTGGATATTTCTGAAAGTAACGTCATGACTAGCCTTTCAAGAGTCAGAGGTAAACTTCGAGAAGCACTGGAAAAGGCAGGTGTTGTGATATGAATAACAGAGAAGATGAGCGCGAATTATTGGATCGGATCGGCGAGGTCGATGGAAAATATGTGGATGAGTCGGCATATTCGGAACAGGAGTTAAACAGATTAAAAGAACATGACATGCTGCCGGCTGCGAAGGTTCATGCATCCGACGTGAGCCCGGAGTCTGTTGAGACACCGATCGTATTAGGAACTATGAACCGGGCGCCGGTTTCGGAAGAGGAGATCCGCGCGGAGGATGATCACAGGGTGCGGACGCTCCTGCATATTACGATCGGCGTTGCATTGGCCGCGGCAGCGATCCTTCTGTTTATATTCTTATGGAACCCGAATCGCGGAAGAGATATAGTGACTACCACAGAAGCGGCCACTTTAGAGGAGACTTCTACACAGGCGGAACCTACAACCGGGGAAACCGAGGTGGGGACAGAGACAACGACGGAGGAAGCCACGACGGAGGAAGCCACGACAGAGGAAGCCACGACGGAGGAAGCCACGACGGAGGAAGCCACGACGGAGGAAGCCACGACAGAAGAAGCCACGACGGAAGAAGTATCGAGGCTGAAGATCGACGAGGAGCATTTCCCCGATCCGGCATTTCGCAAATATGTTGCCGAAAATGTGGATAGCAATTCGGATGGACTTTTGATTAAACCGGAGATCGACGCGATCCTATATATGGATGTCAGCGAACGGAAAATAAAGAGCCTGAAAGGCATCGAGTATTTTACGGCTTTGGTAGATCTGGACTGTGCGAACAATGATCTGTCGGAACTGGATGTAAGTGGAAATACGGATCTACAGGTACTCTATTGCGGTAATGCGGTGGCATCCAAAGGCGCAAACCATATCCAATCTTTGGATCTGAGCGCTAATACGAAGCTTGAGGAACTCTATTGTCATGGCCTGGGTCTGACATCGTTGAATCTGAGCTGCAACGTAAATCTAAGGGAACTCATGAGCACAGGAAATCCTCTTAATACGTTGGATGTCAGCAACTGCACGAAACTGGAAAATCTCTATTGCGGCGGCAATGGATTGACGACTCTGGATCTGAGTAAATGTAGTAGACTCAAGGACTTGGATTGCAGCGGTAATTCTTTGGAAGCATTGGATGTAAGCCATAGCCCGGCGCTGGAGATCCTGCGGTGTTATAGTAATGCGATAACCGAGCTGGATGTCAGCGGAAACAAGAAACTGTTCTTGCTCGTTTGTTATAGCAATCGTCTGACCTCCCTGAACGTTAGTGGGCTTACGGAGTTAAATACAGTGGAGTGCTATAAAAACCGCCTCACTTCGTTGGATGTGAGCACGAATCAGTCGTTGACGGTCCTCACTTGCCAGGAGAATCAACTAAGTACATTGAATCTGGGCGCGAATCCGGTATTGACCTTGATTCGCTGTGGTAAGAATAGATTAACGACGCTGGATGTCAGGTCCAACGACGCGCTCTACTATATCTATTGCGATGCAAGTCTGGAAGTGCTGATCCCTGACAGGGAGATGATGCTCGTAAGAGAGTAGTCGGGTATGTTTGGAGTGACGATCTGTCTGTAACGTTTCGGCTTTTTTGGATACTGTATTGATAAGAGTGGTTATTGAGGCTGTCTATAGCGGAATATAATAGACTCGGGAAAATGTAAATAAAGGAGTATATGTATGGGAAAGAAGCGCTTTGGATTGGCAGTGGCGCTCGGACTGGTGCTCGGATGCCTGGGCGGTTGCGAGGAGAAGGAAAAGATCGAGATCGTGGATGGGCATGAAACGATCAACGGAGAGATCCTTATCAATGAAAATAATTTCCCAGATGATGTATTCAGAAAATACGTAGGAGATATGTATGACGAAGATGCAAACGGAAGGCTTTCATTTCACGAATCGCATGTTATGACGGATATGGCCATTACCAGCATGGGAATAAAAGATCTGAAGGGGATCGAATGCTTCTCGGGTCTTACTCGCTTGCTGTGTGCGAATAATCAGTTGACGGAACTGGATCTATCACAGAACGAAGGGCTTACACTTTTGTTCTGTCAAGATAATCAATTGGTGAAATTGAACATTTGCGCTAGGAGAATGAATGTTCTTGTCTGCAGAAATAATCAGCTGGCTGAACTGAATCTTTCGAAATGCCCGTCTTTGGAAACAATGGATTTCAGCAACAATCCGCTGACGAAACTGGATCTCAGTAATTGTTTTGAAAATGAACCAGTGCTGACGGTGGACCCGGGCGTGGAGGTCATTTTGCCCGCGGAATAAAGAACTAATCCTTTTTGGGGGAAGCCGTGAGATTTGTTATGACACGTATGACAGAGTGGTTGAGAGTGTGGATTGAGGCGTTGCAAAGCGCTTGAGTTGAAGGGAGTTGACTTATGGAAGAAAAGAGTGAAAAGCGGGAAGAGTTTGAGGATCGGGTCGGCCTGGTTTTGTATGCTGCGTTCACGGTGATCACGATCATTGCCCTGTTTTGCGTCGCGATATTCGGTTACAAATATGATATGTATGGGGCGAAATCCTGCGTTTATGGACGTTCTGCGTCGATGGGGCTGTATGATTTCATGATGGTGTTTTTTGCCCGGTCGGATTCGGTGGTGTTTGTACTTATGGTTTGGGGCAGCCTGATCGGAAAGATCATATTGCTCGTGAAGTGCAGCAGGATTCGATACAAATTGCTGGTATTGATCGGCATTTCCCTCTTCCTGATTTGGGTGACGATCATCGTAGTGGAGCCGGTTTCCGAAAGTATTCGGGCCAATAAAGACATCCCAGAGGAGATCGTGGCACATTTTACGGAAGTATACGGCGCTGAGGACCTGACGATTTTGGTGGTGAAAAAGAGAGAAGGATATCAACCTAGCGTGAGCTATAAAGTGAAATCGCCCGCGGTCGCAGAAACTGTGGGGGCAGGATATACGACGCAAGAACCGCGTACGCTTGAGTACGAGGGAGAAACCTGGGTGCTGAATGAATCGACAGGAAGGTTTGAGCCGGACACGTGACACCGGGGACGGTTCTTAGTGTCACACTTTTACGGCAGGGGCATGAGCCCCTGCTGTTTTTGAGTTACCTCAGAGGTAAATTATACCTTGACAAAGCGCATCCACTGGGCTATAATGAATTTACCTTGGAGGTAAATCTGCAGGAGGCTGAATGATTGAATATCACGTACAAGAATAAGAAAATCGAAAAGATTTGTACGGATGCGAAAACGGCAGAGAGAAGTTATGGCCGGCAAATGGCCGAAAGAATACACCTGCGTGTGGACCAAATCGAAGCGGCAGACACGGTAGAGATGATGATACAGTTTCATATCGGACGATGTCATCCGCTGTCCCAGGACCGAAAAGGCCAATACGCGGTGGATTTAGTCCACCCATATCGATTGATTTTTGAGAAAAAGGACGGCGATGTCCAGATAGCAAATATCGTGGAGATCGTCGATTATCACTAGTCGGAAGGAGGTGGCATTATGGTTAGAAGCCGCAGTTTTATAGCAACGCCGCCAGGGGCGACGATCAGGGAACAGTTGTCCGACAGGGGCATGAGTCAGAAGGAGTTTGCTGCCAGAATGGACATGTCTGAGAAGCATATCAGTAAGCTTGTTAATGGCGAGGTGCAGCTTACACCCGAGACCGCAATCAGGCTAGAGATCGTGTTAGGCGTTCCGGCTTCGTTTTGGAACAAACTGGAGGCGATCTACAGGGAGAAGGTCCTTAAGGTGGAGGAAGAGAATAAAATGGACGCTGACATAGAAGTAGCGAAACGCTTCCCCTACAGCGAGATGGCGAAATATGGTTGGGTGCCGAAAACGCAGATGAACACGGAAAAGGTAGCCTATCTCAGGAGATATTTTGAGACCGTTGCGCTTTCGCTCCTTGAAAACGAGCAGATCACGAAGATAGCCTGCCGACGTCTGACGATCACTGATAAAGGTGATCTGGCGTTGATGGCGTGGGCGCAGGAGGCGAAGATCCGAGCGCGCGAGATCAGTACCGCCTCGTTCAATATCAAAGGATTGGTTGCCGCTCTTCCCGAGATCAGGAAGATGACGGTGATGCCTCCCGAGGAGTTCTGCCCCAAGATCAAGAAATGTCTGGCAGATTGCGGCATTGCCCTGGTTTTCCTCCCCCATCTGAAGGGTTCTTCCTCTCAGGGGGCTTCCTTCATGGATGGAAACAAAATAGTCGTCGGACTCACGGCGAGGGAGCAGGATGCGGACGAATTTTGGTTCAACCTGTTTCATGAACTGGCCCATATAGTTCTGGGCCATGTGAAACAGCCGGGTGGTACATCCGAAAAAGATGAGAAAACGGCAGACCGGTGGTCTGGGGATACGTTGATTACACCAGAGGCTTTTGAGATATTTATCAGAAACAGGGACTACTCTGAGAGAAGCGTCCTTAAGTTTGCTGAAGCACAAGGCATTGCCCCTGGTATTGTAGTCGGGCGAATGCAGTTGGAACGTTTGATAAAATACAACAGCGCACTGAAACATTTGAAAGAAAAGTATGTGATTGCGGTTTAAGCGACACCGGGGATGGATCTTAATGTCGCATTTTAAGGCAGGGGCATGAGCTCCTGCTTTTTCCCTTTCCTTCTGCTTTTGTGCTATAATCATACTATCTTATATCGAGCAACAGGGAGTGACGGAAATGTTCATCAACAACCGCGAGGCGATCCTGCGACGACTGCTTCGGGAGGAGGGAGAAACAACTTTGTAGGCGTTCCCCACAAAAGAAACGAATTATGGTATACTGGATAAAGAGTAGTTACTGCTCAGGAAATTTGGAGGTGGAGTGTTATGAGATGTAATAATTGTGGCAATGAATTTGCAGGAGGGGTGAACTTCTGTCCGATCTGCGGCGCTCCTCTGTCGTCTTCTGCGGAGCCAAAACTGAGCTTGCTCGTAGCCTTGGCCGGAGCGGCAGTTTCGTTTTTGGCGTTGTTTTTGCCGTTTTTGAAAGTCAGTATTTTTATCGCTTCGGAGACTATGTCGTTGATGGATGGAAACCTTCGGAATGACGGGTTAATTCTGATCGCTGTTCTCGTGGGAGGTGTTCTGCTTATCTTAACCGGAAAGAACAGCAAGGGAATTCGCAATTTCGTGGTCGGCGGTATCGTATGCCTTATCGGCTTGGTTGACCTGTTTAATAACAAGTCGAAGTTATCGGATGGAAGCTTCATCACGGTTTCTGCAGGCATCGGTTTTTATCTCCTGATGCTCGGAGGTATCGCGATTATCGCATCCGGAGTGCTTCGCCTTAAGAATAAGTGATCCGGCGACGGTTTGATCGCAGGATCGTATGGGGCTTTCTATGGACATAAACATTATCCGCAGTAAGCGTCGGACTTATGCCGCGGAGATCCGGGACTGCAAGGTAATCGTGCGGGCACCGCTGTGGGCGGACGATGCACAGATAGGTAGATTTGTGGAGAAGCACCGGCATTGGATCGAGGTGCACCTACAAAAGGCGCAGGAGCGTGCCGCGGCACAGGAACTTGAGGAGAAACTATCAGAGGCAGAGCTTCGGGCGCTGGCACAGCAGGCGGCTACTGTTATACCGGAGCGAGTGCGGTTCTATGCGCAGAAGATCGGCGTGACCTACGGGCGCATTACGATCCGCAGCCAGAAGACCCGATGGGGCAGTTGTAGCGCGAAGGGCAATCTGAATTTTAACTGTATGCTGATGCTGGCGCCGCCGGAGGTGGTGGACAGCGTGGTGGTGCATGAACTGTGCCACCGAAAGGAAATGAATCATTCGCCTCGGTTTTACGCCGAGGTTTTGAAGGCTTTCCCGGAATACCGTAAGTGGAATAAATGGCTTAAGGAAAACGGGGCGGCTATACTGCGAAGAAGATAAGGACGTGCAGAATAAAATAGATCACCGTGGCGCAGAAAGTCTCGGAAAGAGGAGGTATGAGTGTATGAAGGATGTTGTTGAAGCTTTGATCGAGATACCGCTTCATTCGAAAAATAAGTATGAGATGGACCCGAAGACGAAGAAGATACGGTTGGACCGCGTGGTGTACGCGTCCATGGTTTATCCGGCGGAGTATGGGATCATAGAGAATACATTGGCGCCGGATGGCGACGCGCTGGATATCCTGGTGATCAGCGATAATCCGACATTTCCAGGGTGCTACGTGCCGGCCCGGGTGTTGGGATATCTGGAGATGGTCGATAACGGTCAGATCGACTACAAACTGATCTCGGTGGTGGCTTGCGACCCGATCTACGCGGAGTATAAGGGCCTGGCGGATCTGCCGCATTTCATCCTGAAGGAGATAAAGAATTTCTTCGACAATTATAAGGTGCTGCAGAACATCGAGGTGAAGACCGGCAGATATCACGGCAAAGAGGATGCTATGAAGATCATCGAGGAGTGCCGCGAGCGGTATCGTAAGTCGCTGGCGGAATAAAGGCTGGGGAGTCTGGCTGACGGCCGATGAGAACGTGACGGTCATCGGGGCTGAGGGCTTGACACAACCAGAAACCTCAGATAACCTGAACCACTAAAAACCATTAAAATAATGGTAAAAATGAACTGAATCACCATCATTTTAATGGTTGCCCTTGACTTGCGACCGATAATATGTTATTTTGGGTGTGAGGTAACTCAGTTTATTTCGGTGAAAGCAGGTGCAGGGTATGAAGAATAACAGATATGTGATACCGGATCATACCACCGGAGTACGGATAAAGGGAATCCGGAAAAAACTGAATATGACGCAGAAAGAGTTCGCGGAGTTCATAGGGGTCTCGAAGCCGACGATAGAGCGGTGGGAGACACAGGAGGATGGCATCACGGGCCCTGTCGTGACGCTCTTGGAGATCCTGAGACGTAATACGAAGTGGGTGGAACAGTTGAGCATACCGGAGAGAAAACTCAAATTGCGGCTGTTTTATATGTATGAAGATATGGTTTGTACAATTATTGACATCGATGAAGTCAGTCGTGAGGTGAGGATACAGAACTATACGGACAATGTTCAATATCGGGCTTTTGGTATCATTACCGAGCCGACGTATGAAGATTATGAGGAGTTTATCGAGTCAAGGTGCATGCCCCGGACCAGAGATAAACTCAAACTGGAGTTGAATCGCCTGGGGGTTCCGTTCTATGATCCTATCCTGATCATCGAAAAGACAGAGGGGCGCATGGCGGATGATCGTTTTTGGATCCGATTGGAGAGGTGAGGCGGATGGTAGAATTGTTTGAAGAAGACCTGAAACCGGATGCCAGGCGGTCTTCCAAAGGAAACCAATTAAAGTGGGAGAATAACGGTATATGGTATAAAGCCGACTATACGGGGTACGAAGGACTGGCGGAGTATGTTGTATCACAACTTCTGAAAAGGTCGACATTGACCGCGGAAGAATTTACGGAGTACTTCCCGGTTGAGATCTCTTATAAGTCGCAGGTCATGAACGGGTGCAAAAGCGTGGATTTCTCCGGCGGAGGGCAGACATTCACGTTGGAGAGGTTGTTTCGAAATCAGTTTGGAATGAGTCTGAACCGGGGAATCTATGAACTTGAAAAATATGAGGATCGGCTGGATTACCTGGTCGAACAGGCGAAGAGATTGACGGGATTGCAGGGGTTTGGTGCATATATGGCCCGGCTTCTGACGATCGATGCGTTGTTTTTGAATGAGGACAGACATTCGCATAATATCTCGGTTCTGCTTAAGGAGGATAGATATGCGCTGTGCCCGATCTATGATAATGGGGCGGCGCTTCTTTCCGATACAACGATGGATTATCCGCTGGGATGCGATTTTTTTCAAGAGATGAAAACGGTCAGATCCAAGACACTCGGCGACTCGTTTGACGAGCAACTGTACGCTGCTGAAAAACGGTTCGGAAGGACGATCACGTTTTTCTGGAAGGAGGACGATGTCAGGGAGATCCTGACGGATGCGCCGATGTACAGTGCGGAGATACGTGACAGAGTGATGGACATTTTGCTGGAGCAGCGTCGAAAATATCGTTATTTGTTCGGTTGAAGCTAAGGAGCGACAGGAGGTATTATGAAAAAGAGTTTCGGTATGATGGCCGCTGCTTTGTTGATGCTCGGGCGCTCCGCGACTACAAGAGCTTGCTGATCGCGCCGCCGTGGAGTTTCGATAAGTAGCGAGCTCTGAGTGATATTAACCGGTGGGTGTTATTGCCGGTGAGGCAATAGAAAAACAGATAAAGGAGACTGAATATGACTGTTAGAGAAGCAATCAAAGCGCGCCATTCGGTGCGTCAGTTTAAGGATATGGCGATCCGTGAGGAGGATCGCGAGGAACTTTCCGATCTTATCAAGGAATGCAACCGCGAGAGCGGGCTGAACATCCAGTTGATCTGCGACGATCCGGAGTGTTTTGACACATTGGCCGCGAAATACGGAAAGTTCAAAAATGCGAATAATTACGTGGCCCTCGTGGGACCGAAGGACATGGAGAACTTGGCGGAGAGTTGCGGCTATTACGGACAGCGGATCGTTCTGGCGGCGCAGATGATGGGGCTGAACACCTGCTGGGTGGCCGGGTCGTACGGTAAGGGAAAATGCAAGGCGGACAGCGAGAAGGGCGAGAAGATCGTCTGCGTGATCGCGCTGGGCTACGGCGAGACGGAGGGCGTGCCCCACAAGACGAAGCCGATGAGCAAACTGTGCGACGTGCCGGAGGAAGAGATGCCGGTTTGGTTTAAGAACGGCGTGATCGGCGCCATGTTGGCACCGACGGCGCTGAACCAGCAGAGATGGCACATTACGCTGGACGGCGAGGAAGCGAAGATCACGGCGAAGATGGGCCCGATGACGAAGATCGATCTGGGCATCGTGAAGTATAATTTCGAGGCGGCATCCGGACATAAGGTGTGAGCCGGAAGGGAGGGCTATGTTCGGCAGAAAGAAGAAAGTGAAGAAAACCTATGATCGTGAGAACAAACGCCCGGTGCTGCGCTGCAGCATTTGTAATGGTGAGCAGGTGGCGGGCTTCAAGGACATCCATACGGGGGAATTCGAGGAGATCGGACTGATCCGTAGCCCCGAGGAGCTGAAGGAATTCATGGAGATGTACGATATCACTGAGATCAAGAAAGAATATTGACCATATAGGGGAGAGGGCATGAGAAACCGATATTTGGATGAGGCGGCGATCCATATGCTGCAATGTGTGCATGATTTCCGCCGCGGTCTTCGCGTGTGCGCGCGACGGGATGACGGGCGCATCGACGGGCGTGAGGCGCGGACCATCCGGAGCATGGAACGCACGGCGAACCGGCTGGCACGGAAACTGGAGCGTTATCTGGGGAAGAAACTGGTAGAAATGGATGGAGGGCTTTTGGAAGATCCGAAGCCGAAGGAAGAGTCAAGTGAAACGACAGAGAAAACAACGGAGGCTTCCGGCGAAATGTAAAGCCGGGGCTGTGCTCCTGTTTGTGGCATGAGCGAGGATAGATATGCTGGTAGCGAAAAAGTTTTTCATTCATTTTCCGGAGAAGGACGCCCAGAAGATGGGGCCGCTGGATTTCGAGGTGGAGGAGGGAGCGTTTTGTCTCGTTTTGGGGCGGACCGGTTCCGGTAAAACGACGCTTTTGCGGGCCATTTACGGGTTGCTGAAGACGAGCGGAACGTTGAGACTCGGGGATATCGACATCTTGTCGTGGCCTGTGGTCATGCGGCGCCGCTTCTTCGCATGGATCGGAGATGAGCAGTGGTGCGAACCGACATTACCCGTGAATGAAAACCTGGACTATCTGCTGCCTTTATATCCGGACTTCGACCGGGATACGTTCGAGAAGATGATGACGGAGTTCGAGATCTCTCCGATCGATCGCGCAAAACCGTTCTGCTTGCTGTCGGCCGGACAAAAGATCCTTCTGCAGACAGCGTTTGCATTTGCCAAAAAACCGAAGCTGATACTGGTGGATGAGCCGATGATCACGATGCTCCCGAAGGAAAGAGAACTCTGGTTGCAGGGCCTGCATGATCGGGCGGAAACAGCGGGGATCACGGTGCTGATGGCGACACATGTACTGGATTCGCTGCGCTCCATCACGGATCGTGTGATATTGATGGAGGGCGGAAGGATCACCGCATGCGAGCGGGCGGACTCCCCGAAGCGGAGCGTTGCGATGCAGCGGGCGCGGCTGATGTTTCGTTCTATGACACAGAGAGAGGAGGAGATCTTTTGGGCCGGAAAGGATGGACCCGGTTTGTAGTCAAGCAAAACCGGTTTTACAGGCGTGATCGTTATTTTTTCGTTGGGGCCCTCCTGTTTGGCGTTCTTTTGTTTCTGTTTTACTTCAGTGCGCGTGTGATGGACTGGATCACGGATGAAGATATTCTCCTGATGTTTCCGCTACGGCGCATGAAAGTCCTGTTTGTATTTGAAGCATTTTTCTTCGGACTGGAGTCCGAGAAGAAACACTTCCTGATCCGGACGCGAATCATGGACCCGATGGATGAAAAAAAATACATACAGAGCCATTTAAATGCGATGCCTCTTCTTCGGATGCATGCGTTTGATTTTGGTGCCTTCCATCGGAGTTTGCTGTTACGCAGGACACCCGCGATCCTGATATACATGGGGAGCGCTGCGCTCTTCGTCATCCTGAGTCCCGGTGAGCACTACAAGTCCGAAGTGATCGGATATATGGCGCTGATCTTACTCGTGATCGTGTTGGGGTCGGAACTGTGGTTTCGAACCGAGCTGCACTTACTGAATAAACGCGGCCTGGTGAATATGAAGCAGGAGCCGGTGGAGCGTTATTCCGAAGTCGGGATCTTCGCGTTTGAAGGAGCCATCTGGTTCTTCTTCTTTATGACACTCGGTGTTTTCTTTTCGAATATTGTGGCGGTCCACCTGAATGCAATACATTATTTCTCCGAAATGGTACGGCGGCGCGAGGAATGGGCGTTCGGCTGGCTTCTGGCAGCCATTATCATCCATGTGCAAGCCCATCTGAAGGGCGAGCGGCAGCTGCGCATCCAGCGTGCCCTCGTTGCAGTCCTGATCGTTGCGGATCTGCTGTTCTACCTGCCGATCTGATGCCTGCCAAACCTATAGATCTTTATATCCCCGGCATGGATTTCCTGCGTGGTACCCTCTATGCCGGGGAATTTATTATGCGGATGAATTCGCCGTATGTTGAATTTACGGAAAATGAAACAAAAAAGAGGGGAATTCTGTGGAAAATTCTTGTAAAAATGGCCTGGATTGTGTATAATATCACCATGAAATGAGAGCGATGTTGATGATCGGTTCACGATTGGATCGACATAGATACGATATGAATGAAAATAGAATGAGGAGGATTTGCCATGTATTGTGGAGTTTGTGGATCACAGGTGCCCGATGGGGCAGCTCATTGCCCGAATTGCGGAAGTAAACTAGCAGCGACAGTTGTGCAGCAACCGGTAGCCCAGGAGCCGATCCCGGCGCCGAAGATTCAGATGGATCCGATCCCTGCACCGAATATTCCTACGGACCCGATCCCGGCTCCGAATATTCCGGTAGAGGCGATCCCGGCACCGAACGTTACGAGTGAACCTTTTGTGCCCGCTGTAACGGACACGGAGGATGAGGAGGACGCAGCGGGCGCGGCAGCCCAGGAGGCAGCGGCGCGGGCAGCTCAAGAGGCAGCAGCGCGTGTGGCTCAGGAGAAAGCGGCACGGGCGGCTCAGGAGGCTGCAGCGAAAGCGGCGGCCGAAGAGGCAGAAAGAATAGCAGCGCAGCGTGCGGCAGCGGAAGCGGCGGCACGTGAGCAGGCGGCACGAGAGCAGGCAGCGCGTGAAAAGGCTGCTCAGGAAGCGGCCGCACAACAGGCAGCGGCGAAAGCAGCAGCAGAAGCAGCAGCACAAAAGGCAGCGGCAGAAGCGGCAGCGAAAGCAGCTGCAGATAAGGCAGCACAACAGGCAGCGGCTGCTGCAGCAGTTCAGGCTGCCCAGCAGGCAGCAGCGCCGCAAGCCCCGGCACAAGCGCCGCAGGCAACGGCAGCGCCTCAGACCGGAAATGCCGCTATGCCGCAGTATCAGATGATCAATGGACATTATGTGTTGGTTCCGAAGCAGTTGCAGCAGGTTCAGCAGACTCCACAGGCAGGCGTTCCTGTACCGCCCGTGGCACCTGGAGCTGCGCCGCAGAGATTAAAGGCAGACGTGGCTTCCGTTCTGTCGGTCATTGCCCTGATCTGCGCGATGGTCGCGATCGGCGGAAGCATCTGGACATTTTTCCGAAACCTCGGGGACGATAAATTCATCGTTTATAACTTGCTTTCGACGATCTCTATGGAGTTGTATATACTGATCGGCATTTGCGTGTTTACGGCGACGAAGAAGGTGAAACGTGACTATGCGGCGCCTTCCATGGCAGTATCGTACACGCTGATCTCGATGCCGTTGCTGATCGATCTGATGACGAGACCGACATCCTATCTGCGGTATATCCCGGATACGTTTGAGAAGTGGGCGACGCGCCTGACTCCGATCTTTTTGATCATCGGCCTGCTTTTGATCATAGCTTGTGCATCGACCATGTTTGCTCCGAAGTTGAACGCGGCAAATTATGCGCAGAAGGCATTGAATGCTAAATTCCTGTCCGGCTTTTGCGGACTGGTCACACTCGCAGCGGCGCTTTCGGTCGGGTATTATGCTTTGTGGGACGGCACGCTGCACCCTCTGTTCAAAAACTTCGATCGCTACTCCAAAATAGATTATTGGTGGCTGAGTTTTGGCACGGCTACGTTCTACTATTTGGCGATGATCTTCGGCTGGCTGGCAGTGATCGCGGCCGGATTTACCTATCGTAAGAAGCTGACAGCGAGATAACAAGGAAAATGGGAGGGGCGCAAAATGAAACCGGAGATTAAAAAGATCGACGATACAACGTGGGCATTGGACGAAGGCGGCGTGCGCTTTTTCCTGCTGGCCGGGAGCGAGCGTTCGCTGATGATCGATAGCGGCATGCAGACGGAGGACGCGCGCGGGATCGCCGAGGAGATATTGACCGAGGCAGGCGCGCCGCACGGAGATGCGCTGGTGCTGCTGAATACGCACGCGGACAATGATCACATTCACTGCAATTCGCAGTTTCCGTGGTTCTATATGAACCCGGCGGAGGCGACGAATTTCTACAATACGAAGATGGCGTCCGGGGAAATGCATGCGATCTGGGACGATGAAGAGATCGACCTGGGCGACCGTACGATCCGCGTGATCGAGATCCCGGGACACACGCCGGGCAGCGTGGCTCTGCTCGATGTGGAGCGCCGCCGTCTGTTTTCAGGCGACTCGGTGCAGAACGGCCGGATCTTCATGTTCGGCATCCAGCGGGAAATGCACGCCTACCGACAGAGCATGGAGAAGCTGATGTGGATGACGGAACTGTTCGATAAGGTTTACCCGTCCCATGGCAGTCTGGAGGTATCACCGGACCTGATAGAGAAGCTGTACGATGCGTCGGGACAGCTACTCGCAGGCGAGCTTGAAGGCCGCGAGGCCGAACTGTTCGGCAACGCGATCACGATCTACGATCTGGGTTTTGCAACATTTCTGTGTGAACCTAAGCAGTAAAGACGGCCAGAAAGGCTACAGATAATTCACGAAAGCGGGGGTTTAGTCTGACTGCCCCTGCTTTCGACAGGTTGAGGGGTGGTTTAAGGCCCGGGACAGATGCAGGAGGATTAGGGATGAAAAAAGGACACAACGGCGCGAGAGACAGGGTCGAATGCGGCGGTTATAGCAGTAAACAGATGTCGACGGAGTCTCTGGCCGGCCGCGTGAAGGATCTGAAGAAACTGAGCTTGTATTATGATACGGAGACGATACACCTTCGGTTTATCGCGGATCTCGAGGCAGGTACGATGGAGGCGGAGGTTACCGTGAGAGACGGTTCGGAACCGTTCGGCGGTACGAGTTGCAAGCGGAGCCTGAAGGAAGGCGAGGCCGGGCGGTTGGAGCAGGCGGTACTTTCCACGCGGCTTCTGGAGTATAACGGATACAATGTGCATGTGAACGGACTTCCGCTGATCGAAGAATGCTCGCTCAGCATGACATTTGCCGAAGGGGACGCGTTCCATCTGTCGTTCAACGGCGGGCACGGCCCCGGCGGTTTCACCGAGGAACTCATGAAGATGTGGCCGCTGTTATTCGAAATGGCGGGGTACGCCCCCGGCAAATGCATTCCGCCGACGCCGGGTATGTCGTCGTTAGTCGGAACGCACCGCTTCGAATACGTCAGAGGAGAGAAGAAGGGTACACTGACCATTCGACTTGACTCCATGTATCGTCGAAAGGACGCGGAGAGCCAGGGCGAACTGTTTTCGGAGGGCGACTTCGGAAAGAAGCATTTTCTGGTCAATACATCCTATGTGACGACCGGAAACGGCCGTTGGGATGTGTATCTGGTGCGGGAATTGGAGGACTCGATCGGGGTGACACCGGACAGCTGGAAGTTCGCGGCCATGCTGGAGCGGGAATACGACGGGCGGCTTCGGTGCGAAGCACTTTCCGCCATGCCGGATCTGGAGGACCGTACTGCGGCCTATGAGATCGAGCCCGTGGAAATGCTAGCTTCCGCGTTTTGCTACCGCGCTTCGGAGGACACGTATAAGACGATGAGCCTGCTTCGGGAAGATGACGAGAGCATGGAATACTTCCTGCGATCGGGCAGCGGAGATCCGAAGAGCGGCCGGTTTTTCTACACCGTGCGCCGGGCAGACCCGGATCGCCTGCGCCTGCTGGAGAAGCTGGCGATCGCATCAAAACTGTCGGATATCCGGGAGTATCTCGCTTTGGGATCGGAGGCGCCCGCGGTGTCGCCATTCTGGCTGAAACTGAATTTCCGGTACGGAAGGTCCGTGATCCTGTCGGAGGACCGTATTCAAGCAGCCGCGGAGCGGCTGAAGGATCCGGTCATGGAGGAGATGCATCGGATGTTGCTAAGGCAGCTGTGCCAGCTTCTGGCAGATGTCGCACGGCCGGAGGATGCGTTGAAGCAGGGCGTGTGTCCCTCATGTACAGAGGTCGTGGAACAGCTGCAGTGCGGCATCGCCACGCGCATTGATATACGGAATCTGTCGTCGGAGATGAAAGAGAGGCGCCGGGCGCTGGGAGTATTTTCCCCGAAATACTATGACCCGGTATTGTATGCGGAGATCCCTGTGGAAGACGGACAGATCCTGACCGCGGATCAATTGATGGAGAAACTGAACGGAAACGTTACGTTGAAATAGAAAGAAACCGACAGAACAGGAGGACGAATATGAATCATGAACGTATGATAAGGGTCACGGGAACCGGCAGGGTATCGCTGAAGCCTGACCAGACCACCGTGTGGATGGAACTGACGGACCGTGATAAGAATTATGCAAAGGTCGTGGAGGCCAGCACGAAGCACACCGGCGAGGTGAAGGACGCTCTCGTGGCCATCGGCTTCGAGCGCGACCAGATCAAGACCACCTCGTTCCGGGTGGACGTGGAGACCGAAAGCTACCAGGACGAAAATCACTGCTGGCGCGAGCGCTTCGTGGGCTACCGCGCGGTGCACAGCGCGAAGGTGGAATTCGGCGTGGACAATGAAAAACTGGGCAGCGTGATGACGGTGCTGGCGCGGCTGGCGTTCAAACCGACCTTTCGCGTTTCCTATGGAGTGAAGGACGCGGAGAAGGCACGCAAGGCGCTGCTGACCGGTGCTGTGAAGGACGCGAAGGAGAAGGCGCACGTGCTGGCGAAGGCAGCCGGCATGAAGTTAGGACCGGTGATCCGGATCCTCTACGGCGAGGCGATGCATAATTTCATGGCGGAAGCCATGCCGCGGATGATGCTGGCTGACAACGCCGTTATGGCAAAGGGCGCGTCCATGAAGGTGGACATTGACCCCGAGGATATTACGGAGCAGGATACGGTCCAAGTTTTCTACGAACTGGTTGAAGGGTAGACCGATTTCTGCCGTCAGAGCCCCGATTATGTCAGAATTTATTAATATTTCCGTCTGAAATACGTAAAGAACTAGGCTGTTTTTTGCTTGATATTTCGACTTTTCTATGTTATGATACGAGCAGAGTGGTAATTGTGCTCGGGAAGGGTTACAAATTACGAGTGAGTAATCCGGAATTATAAAGACATCCTCGAAAGGAGATAAGAAACTATGGGATTGATTTCAACAGTAACAGGTGCATTGACAGGAGCAGTTGGTACCGTATTGGGCGCTGGTGCAGGCGCACTCGGCGGCGTTATGGCTGATCAGTGGAAAGAGTATTTCTACTGCGAAGCTATTCCGAACGATATCCTGGTAGTGAAGGGCGAGAAGAGAACCGGCGGCCGTTCCGTTAATAAGAAGGGCAGCGACAACATCATTTCCAATGGTTCCGTTATCGCAGTTGCAGACGGCCAGTGCATGATCATCGTTGAGCAGGGTAAGATCGTTGAGGTCTGCGCTGAGCCCGGCGAGTTCATTTACGATACTTCTACAGAGCCCAGCATTTTCGCTGGCAGCCTCGGATCCTCCATTCTGGCTACATTCCAGGCTATCGGCCGCAGATTTACATTCGGCGGCGACACCGGTAAGGATCAGAGAGTTTATTACTTCAACACGAAGGAGATCATGGATAATAAGTTCGGTACCAACAACCCGATCGATTTCCGTGTAGTTGACTCCAAGGTCGGTTTCGACATGGATGTTGCTCTTCGTATCAACGGTTCTTACACCTTTAAGATCGTTAACCCGCTTCTGTTCTATGCGAACGTTTGCGGTAACGTTGAAGCTGCTTACAATAAGAGTAATCTTACAAACCAGATGCGTACAGAGTTCGTAGATGCATTGGCACCTGCTCTGTCCCGCGTATCCGATCTCGAGATCCGTCCTTCGAAGCTGCCTCAGTACACGAAGGATCTGAAGGATGCGATCAATATCGAACTGGCTAAGACCTGGACCGAGACCCGTGGTATCGCAGTTGAGAATATCGCGATGAATCCTCCGACACTTACCGAGGAAGATAAGCAGAAACTGCAGAACGCTCAGGAAGCAGCTGTTTACTCGAATCCGCTCCTTGCAGCTGGTGCGATCGCAGGCGGCCAGGCTCAGGCATGGCGTAACATGGACGGCGCTGCTCCTACCAACATGATGATGATGAGCGGTATCGCAGGCGGCATGAACCCGAATTCTCTGTTTGAGACCGCAGCTAATCAGGGCGCTAAGATGCCCGCTCAGACTGCACAGCCCGCAGCAGCTCCTGCACCTGCAGCAGCTCCCGCAGCTGACAGCTGGACCTGCAAGAAGTGCGGCACGGTAAATACCGGTAAGTTCTGCTTAGAGTGCGGCGAGAAGAAGCCCGAGGCAGTAGCAGGTTGGACCTGCCCGGATTGCGGTAGTGTTAACCAGGGCAAGTTCTGCACCAATTGCGGAACCAAGAAGCCTGCAGACGCACCTCTTTACAAGTGCGACAAGTGCGGCTGGATGCCGGCGGATCCTAAGAATCCTCCGAAGTTCTGCCCTCAGTGCGGCGATCCCTTTAATGACAATGACATTCAGTAATATGAGAGGTTGACTGCGTCGACCTGTCACGTTTACGCTGTCGGGCCAGGCTTTATGTCCGGCTCGGCAGCGTTCTTTTGTATAAGGGGTTAGAAAAACTGAGTGCGGGGTTGCGACTACCCTGCACGGGAAAGGGTGAACTATGGCAAATCTGCTCGAGTACAAATGTCCGTGCTGCGGCGGCTCGTTGGAGTTTAATTCACAGGCTCAAAAGATGGGTTGCCCGTACTGCGGAAATGAATTTGATATGGCCACACTGGCGTCTTATGATGAGGCGCTGACTTCTTCCGAAGCGGAAGACCAGATGAACTGGCAGAGCGAGACCGATGATAACTGGTCGGCGGATGAAGTATCCGGTATGGTCACTTACACATGTAAGTCGTGCGGCGGCGAGATCGTCGGCGACCAGACACTGGGTGCATCCAGTTGTCCGTTCTGCGGCAATCCCGTAGTCATGACAGGTCAGTTCTCCGGCGCTCTGCGTCCGGACCTCGTGATCCCGTTCAAACTGGATAAGGAAGCGGCGAAGGCCGGCCTGGAGAAGCATCTCGAGGGCAGAAAACTTCTGCCGAAGGTATTCAAGAGTCAAAATCACATCGATGAGATCAAGGGTGTCTACATCCCGTTCTGGCTGTTTGACTCCGACGCGAATGCGAACATCCGTTACAGCGCAACGACAGAGCGCACCTGGAGCGATACCGACTATAATTACACCGAGACAAAGTATTACTCGATACTGCGTAGCGGTACACTCGATTTCGACAACGTTCCGGTCGACGGTTCTTCGAGCATCGATAACAAACTGATGGAGTCCATCGAGCCTTACGATCTTTCGGATGGCGTGGATTTCCAGACCGCGTACCTGTCGGGCTATTTCGCCAACAAGTACGACGAGACCGCAGAGGATTGCGCACCGATCGCAAACGAGCGTATCAAAACGAGTACGCGTGCCGTTTTCCGCGATACGGTAAAGGGTTATCACTCGGTCAATGAAGAGGCGTGCAGCATTAGCCTCGAAAACGCGAAGACGCGTTATGCACTGTATCCGGCGTGGCTTCTGTCCACGACCTGGAACGGTCAGAATTTCCTGTTTGCCATGAACGGTCAGACCGGTAAGTTCGTCGGAAACCTGCCGACGGATAAGGGGGCATACTGGAAGTATTATGGTATCGGCGCGGGTATTTCCGCTGCATTATTCAATCTGTTTGCATGGTTGGCGAAGGGATCCGATTTTGCGGTCTCTCATGTGATCATCGCGTGCATCATTGCCCTGCTGGTCGGCTTTATTCCGGTCGGCATCATGAAGAGCGGCATGACTTCGGTTCGACATAAGGTGGAAGCGCAGAACTACATCAGACAGGACAGCCTGAACCTGACGGTTTCTGAGGATCTCTACCTTTACAAGAAGGTCGATAAACGGGCCAGACCGAAACCCAGTCAGCAATAGTGCGTAAGTAGGAGGTACAGTACAATGGGATTTTTTGACAAATTGAAGAACATGGTAAAGAACGACATCAAGTCGGATATCCGCAGTTCCGTAAATAAGGTGGAAAATGCAGCTGCGAACGCAGTTTACCAGTCGGCGAAAACTGCCGCACAGAACTCGGCGCAGAAGAAGGAGACCTTTACCTTCGCGGCGGTTCCGAAGAGCGTAGAGGAGCTGAAGGCATTGCCCGAGGCAGACCTTTCGACTCCGTTTAAGACCGCAGCGCTGACCATGCTCGTTCTTTTGAACTACAAGAACGACGTGCAGGCGACTTTGGATATGTTGAATTTCCTGAAAGGACCGGAGCCGCTTCCCGAGAAGGAGATCCAGTTCCTGAAGGATCGTCTGGTGGGTAAAGAATACGTTCCCGCATCGTTTTTTGCGGGCACATCCCCGGAGAATGACTACACGCCGTCCCAGCCGCTGACCATCACGGTTCACGACTATGCATATTCCTACCAGAATGAAGGCTATGTAATGCTGATGCTTCATTCGTCCGGCGCGGACGATGACCGACAGATCCAGCTGCGCAGCAAAGGCGATCAGTGGTTCCTGTGGCAGAATTTCGCGCTGTCCGATATGCGCATTCCGAAGTCCCAGGATAAGTGGGCGTAAGACACGAAACTACCACGGGGTGGTGATGTATTCCGCGGAATACGATCCCTCCCGGTCAGTTCGCTCGTTGTGAAAAACATGCGCTCGTTCGACGTCGGATTTGAGGGGGCCCGCTTCGACAGAGGCCGTTTTCTTGATGAAAACGCCCTCAGCTCGCGCGAAAACCGATCTCGGAGATCGCTTTTCTCCCCTCATCCGTCATCTCACTTGCGGTGTTTTTCTACAACTCGTTCAAATGCCCGGTCGGGATCGCGTTTCGCGGAAGCTCAACCCCGTGGAGGTTACGTTGCGATATCCACCATATCCCTTTATCCTAGCGGGATGCGGGGAAGTGGCTGACGCGCGATATTCTGCGTGGGTCGGGCGGAGATTAGCTTCCGGGTGATGAGGCCGGGAGAGTGGGCTGGCGATAGTCGAAAGAGTAAGATAAATAAACGTCTGGTTATTTAAGAAAGTTTAAGGAGGTAACTACGATGGATGTAAAGAAAGTTTCTGAGAATATTACCGAGAAGGTTTCCGCTGCCGGTACGAAGGCGGAGGAAGCGATCCGTAATGCTACGGATAAGGTTGGCGAGAAGCAGGGTGCGCCGAAGTGCTGCCCGAACTGTGGTTCGTCAAACTGGCATCTGGTTGAGACCGATACCAACAAGTTTTCCTTGGGTAAGGCATTCCTGGGAACCCTGGTTTTGGGTCCGATCGGCCTCGGCGTAGGCGCGCTCGGAAAGCAGAAGGAACGCTGGTTCTGCAGCGACTGCAAGTACAGCGCAGAGTATGCAAAACTGAATGCAAACTTCACGGATGTAAGCTTGTGATAGGTCTGCAAAGCAGACCTATCACGTCATTATAAGATGAACCGGGACCGGAGCGTAGCGCTCCGATCCCGGTTTTTTTATCGCTTTTTTGGGGCGCCTCGTTTCCTTCGAGTGCGCTTGGGCCGGCATTCTTATTCACCGAACAGGCCAATGCACTCGAAATAATAGCGACTGATCTCCTCGGGAGAGTAGGTGCTGTGCTCTTTTAACCACCAGCGCACTGCTTCGGCGAAGCTGCTGACTGCATGGTTTAGCCGAAAGTCCCTGGGGACCTCCCCGGTCTGCGGCAACCGTCGGTCGAAGACCCGGTACATGTATTCCTTCAGGTATCGCATGAAGATCTCGCCGCATTCTCCGTAAAAGATCCCCTTGATACTCTGGCGTTTCTCCTGCAGATGGCACAGTATGTGGGTAATGTGATCCCGGAAACTGCCCTTTTCGGAGAAGTCGTGATGCTTTTCGCATGTGATCTCTGGAGAAAAAACATGTTCGAAAATATCCGTGCACATGGCTTTCAGAAGTTCGTCCTTCGTCTCGAAATGTGCGTAAAACGTGCTGCGGCTGATGTCTGCTTCATCGATGATATCCTGCACCGTAAGTTCGGAATATGGTTTCTGCTCCAGCAGAGTCGTGAACGCCTGAAAGATGGCGTTTTTTGTTTTGCGTTGACGTCGGTCCATTGCATTTCCCCTTATCGTACAAATTGCGTTTTTTGTTCGATATCGTACATTCCGAATTGTTTGCCCGTTGAAAGATACGCAGGATCGTAGTAGCATAATTACTGAACATTATGTTCGATATTGTATATAGCGTATCATGAATGAATCATGAAGTCAAGGAGTTAGAGTCGATGAGAGAAAAAAGAGATTTCAAATTTGATAAGATGGCGGAAACGTATGATGAGGGCCTGGAGGGGAAACTTTCGCAGAAACTATATGATATGGTGACGGAAAACGCAGAGATTCAAAGCGGCATGAACGTGCTGGATATCGGCTGCGGAACCGGGACCATACTGCAGCGCCTTTCAGAGCAGTATTCCTTCCATGGGTTCGGCATTGACATAGAAGAAAAAATGCTGGAACAGGCACGGTTAAAATGTCCGGATATGCAGATACTGCAATGCTCCTGTGATGATACACCGTTTGAGGATGGGCAGTTTGACGTCTTGATCGCCTGCATGGCGTACCATCATTTTCCGAATAAGGACAGTTTTTCCAAGGAATGCGCAAGACTTCTGAAAAAAGGCGGAAAACTGTACATCGCGGATCCGAAACTGCCGATGCCTATCCGGAAGGTGCTAAATACCGCGCTGACCATACACAGAGTGAACGGCAAAGTTTACACAGCGCGGGAGATGGAGGAAAACTTTGCGAGTTACGGATTTCACAAACTGTATGACAAACATGATTCATATGCGCAATTGATCTGTCTGGAGAGAGATTAGGAAGGAGTTACATGTGCTGAAGAAATGGTTGGATAACGAGCCTAAAGTGACGTTGGCGTGTGTCGGCGTTTCGGCTGTGGCTCTGGTGCTCAGCATTACCGGGGCTCTTAAGGACTTTCTTCCCGTAGATATTGCGTGGATCGCGATTATACTATGTGGCATACCGATCCTGATCGGGGCGTTTATGGGAGTCGTTTTTGAGCACGATATCAAGGCGGATCTGCTGGTCTCGCTGGCGCTCATCGCTTCCGCGGCGACCGGGGAGTTTTTCGCTGCGGGCGAGGTGGCTTTGATCATGCAGATCGGTTCCCTGCTTGAGGATTTCACTTCGGGTAATGCCCGGAAGAACATAGAAAAACTGATAAAACTGACCCCGCAGACTGCGCGTGTGGTGCGCGGCGGAGAGGAAACGATCCTGCCGGTCGAGGAGGTGCGCGTCGGCGACATCCTCAGCGTGATCGCGGGGGAGACGATCCCCGTGGACGGAACCATCCTAAGCGGAGAGACGTCCATTGACCAGTCGGTCATGACGGGGGAGAGCCTGCCGGTGGATAAAGCCGCAGGCGACACCGTGCTTAGCGGTACGGTAAACCGTTACGGGACATTTACGATGCGCTGTGACCATGAAAGCGAGGAAAGCTCGCTTAAACGGATGGTTCGCCTGACGCAGGAGGCTGAGAAAAACAAAGCGCCGATCGTTTTGGCGGCGGATCGTTGGGCCACCTGGCTCGTGGTGATCGCGCTGGCATGCGCGGTGGTCACGGGGCTTGTGACGCGCGACTTTATGCGGTCGGTGACCGTGCTGGTCGTTTTCTGCCCGTGTGCTTTTATTCTGGCGACGCCGACGGCCGTCCTGGCAGGCATGGGCAATGCAGCAAAGCGTGGAATCATCATCAAATCGGGCGAGGCACTCGAGCGGCTTTCGAGGATCCGGTGGGTCGCTTTTGACAAAACGGGAACTCTGACGTACGGAAAACCGCAGGTCATAGAGGTCCGCTCGCTCGACAGCAGGTATTCGAGTGATGATATCCTGCGTTTGGCAGCCTGCGTGGAACAAAAGTCGGAACACCCTCTCGGCAAAGCGATCTGTGAATACTTTGCGGGACGCGGAGGCAAGGCAGATACGGTCGAAGACTTCAAAATGTTTGCTGCGCAGGGCGTTTCCGGAACCGTTGACGGCAGAAGGATCACGGTAGGAAAACAGAATGGAGCGGCCGGCGCAGAGGCGGGCGGCTCGGTAAAGGAGCAGCCGGAACGTGGAGCTACGATCGTGTATGTGCACGCAGACGAACGGCTCATCGGATGCATTGCCCTCGCGGACGTGGTACGAGACGACGCGGCCGCTATGGTGCAAAAACTGAAAGAAGTCAAAATGGAGCCTCTGCTCCTGACGGGAGATAACGCTTCCGCAGCAGATCACATCGCGCACCAAGTCGGCATTGACACCGTTCATGCCGACCTGATGCCTGAAGATAAGGTGAGAATCATTCGAGAGTATTCGGCGAGTGGCCGGCCTGTGTGCATGATCGGCGACGGCGTGAATGATGCACCTGCGCTGACCGGAGCCGACGCCGGGATCGCCATGGGCGGGATCGGCTCGGATATCGCGATCGAGTCGGCGGACGCGGTTCTGGTCAGCGACGACATTCAGTACCTGCCGTACCTGTTCGACATGATGCAAAAGGTCATGAAGAAGATCCGAGTGAATATCCTGGCCTCCCTCTGTATCAACCTGAGTGCTGTGCTTTTGTCGGCCTTCGGCCTGCTCACTCCCGTGACCGGAGCATTGTGGCATAATTTCGGTTCCGTGTTTGTTGTGGTCAATGCAGCCCTACTGCTGAGAAAATAAGTGATGAGAAAAAATTGACAGAACGGATAGGGAGAGGCGAAATTTTGTTACAGAAGCGGATCAAATAAGGAGGTTGCTCAGGAAGCTTATGAAACCATGGGTTCTTCTATTATTCCCACTGGTTTGGGAATTCTCATTGGTTCATTCATTGGCACACGCATTTGAAGGAAACGGAGTGCGAAGAAGAGTGAAACAAGCTCCCTCAAGTCTCGAAATTGTTGACTTGAAGAGCTAAAATCTCTGAATATATCGATGCGAGAAGTGTTAACATGATGGCCTGTGGATGTTAGAATTATCATGTAGGTTCGGCAGGGTCGAACCCATAAAGAAAAAACCGATGACCAAGAGAAGTAATCCGGATCCTGCGAAACCAGAGGGTTGCGGTGGTGGGAAGCCGCCAACACGATACGGACAAATGGACTCGGAAGGGCGTTTTATATGTTTTTTCCCGGTAAAAGTTGTTGTAAGATTTGGTTTCAGAAGTGTACTATATAAGTGAAAGGCTTTATTATTGTACATGGAAAGGAGATCCCAATTGGAAGATTTTTGTGAAGAGCAACAACCGAGTGAGCAGAAAGAAGAAATAAGGAGCTTGGAGGGAAAAAAGTCAGCAGTGCCTGTTTATAAGAAACTGGCAGGACTATTGCTAGCCCTTCTATATATGGTCAGTTTTGTTACGTTTCTTCCCGCAAACCTGTTCGGTTTGGGCTCTGACGAACATTTTGACGGAATGATGGGAGGCACGGTCACATATGGCCCCTGGCCACTGGCATTTTGTTCCGGCTTTGCAAGCCTCGTTCTATATTCCATTGCCTACCAGATCTTTTACCTGATCCGTAATCGACGAAAAGTGTTTGTGTACCTCCTCACTGTATTCATCATCGGTATGGTGGTCGCCGGATGGAAGAAGGGCGAAGCGCTCTCACGCGATCAACGTGCGAATAAAGATATCGAACCATATGTCTTGGAGCATTTGATCGCAGAGTATGGCCGCGATGCGGTAGCGGATATGAAAATCGTGCTCGAGAGATGGTCCTTCGATTGGGGATATGATGATTATACATATACTGTGACCGGACCGACACTCGATGATCCGCGTGAGATCATATATACCGTCAGACAATCGTATGATGGGGGAACAGAGCCCATCTATACGCGCAGTATAACAGAACAGAGGAAGGGGAAAATACCTCTGTATTTAATGTCCGGGCCTTTATCAATCAAAGTCACGAATGAAGCGACCGGCATAGAGCATTTGTTCCGGGGTCAGGAATTAGATGAACTTGAGAATGTACTCGCGGGCGTAACCGGTGCAGCTAAAAAAATCCGTCCGGATACATCTGAGCCATTGTATTCACTGGTTTTTGGGTATACGAATAATGCATATGAGGAAGTAACGATCTATTCCAAGACCATTTGGAAACAAGACGGACGATACTATATTGTCGATTATGCAGATAAAGTGATGGAATTTCTTGAGGAAAATTGTAAGTAAAGAAGCAAGGCCTTGACATGACAGCCTCTGCATGCTAAAATTTTCATGTAGGTTCGGCAAGGTCGAGCCCATAAAAAGGGAAACCGAAGAACGGGAATAGTAATACGAGATTGACGAAACCAGAGAGCCGCGGTGGTGGAAAGCGGCAAACGTATCTCGAATGAATGGCCCCGGTAGGGCGGGAGGAACGGCCGCATGGCTTAGTAAAACCCGACGCATTCCCACGTTACGGGATCAGAGTGGATGATTCATCATCAATTGAGGTGGTACCGCGAGCTAAAGATAAGAGCGACATCATGTCGTATATAGGCCCGCCCTCGTGCTAGGTTAAAAGCCCGGCACGGGGGCGTTTTTTTGTGGTTAGAAGCCGACAAGCCTTTCCGGCCACGCAGTAAAAAACAGAAATTCAAGTACCAAAAAATAAAAACGAAAGGTTTACCCGCCCGGACAGGGCGGAGAAAAAAGGAGAGAAAGTATGGCAAAAACAAACAATGAGATCCCTTACAAGATCTATCTGGAGGAAAGTGAACTGCCGAAGCAGTGGTACAATCTGCGCGCGGATATGAAGAAGAAGCCTGCGCCGCTGCTGAACCCGGGAACCGGAAAGCCCATGACGCTGGATGAACTCAGCGTGGTATTCTGCCGCGAACTGGCGAAGCAGGAACTGGACAATGACACGAAGTTCATTGACATTCCCGAGGAGATCTATCAATTCTATAAGATGTACCGTCCGGCGCCGCTGGTACGCGCGTACTTTTTGGAGCGCGCGCTCGGAACCCCCGCGAAGATTTACTATAAGTTCGAGGGCAACAATACTTCCGGCAGCCATAAGCTGAACTCGGCCATCGCTCAGGCTTACTATGCGAAGAAGCAGGGCCTGAAGGGCGTGACCACCGAGACCGGCGCCGGCCAGTGGGGTACTGCATTGTCCATGGCATGTGCATTTTTGAATATGGACTGCCAGGTATACATGGTAAAGGTTTCCTATGAGCAGAAGCCGTTCCGTCGTGAAGTTATGCGTACTTATGGCGCGAAGGTTACCCCTTCACCGTCGAATACGACGAATGTCGGACGCAAGATCTTAGAGCAGTTCCCGGGAACGGGCGGTTCTTTGGGCTGTGCGATCTCTGAGGCTGTTGAGGCAGCGGTTTCCCAGGAAGGTTACCGTTACGTGCTCGGTTCCGTTTTGAACCAGGTACTGCTGCACCAGTCTGTCATTGGCCTGGAGGCAAAGGCTGCGCTCGATAAATATGGTGTGAAGCCTGACATCATCATCGGCTGCGCAGGCGGCGGTTCCAACTTGGGCGGACTTATTGCCCCGTTCATGGGCGAAAAGCTCCGCGGCGAGGCGGATTACCGCATCATCGCTGTAGAGCCGGCATCCTGCCCGAGCTTCACCAGAGGTAGCTATGCATACGATTTCTGCGATACCGGCGCTGTATGCCCGCTCGCTAAGATGTATACGCTGGGTTCGACTTTCATGCCGTCACCGAACCATGCCGGCGGCCTGCGTTACCATGGCATGAGCTCGACATTGTCCGAGTTGTACGATGAGGGCTTGATGGAGGCCACGAGTGTAGAGCAGACTTCCGTATTCGCGGCAGCTGAGCAGTTCGCCCGTGTGGAGGGCATCCTGCCGGCACCGGAATCCAGTCATGCGATCCGTGTTGCGATCGACGAAGCACTGAAATGCAAGGAGACCGGAGAGGAGAAAACTATCCTTTTCGGCTTGACAGGAACCGGATATTTTGATATGGTAGCATATGAGAAGTACAACAACGGTGAAATGTCCGATTACATCCCTACGGATGAGGATATCGCCAAGAGCCTTGCGAAGCTTCCCAAAGTGCCGGGTGAGAACTAAACCCGATCTGTTACGAAGAGAAAAAAGATCCGTGTAACGGGACTTTTCGAAGACAGGCGGGCCGAAGGATCCGGCAGATGACAAGCAGGTATTAGACCCGCCTATCATTCGAAATAATTTAGAAGAAGGTGAATTGTTATGAAAAAGGACTTGGACTGGTCGAGCTTGGGCTTCGGCTACATTGCAACGGATTATCGTTATTCTTCTAAGTTCAAGGATGGCGCATGGGATGAAGGTCAGTTGATCACCGACAGTATGATCACACTCAGCGAGTGCGCAGGTGTATTTCAGTATGCACAGACGATCTTTGAAGGCTTGAAGGCGTATTCTACAAAGGATGGACACATCGTGTGCTTCCGTCCCGACCTGAACGCTTCCCGTATGGCAGACTCCGCTAGACGTTTGGAGATGCCGGTATTCCCCGAGGATCGTTTCATCGACGCTGTTTGTCAGGTCGTTAAGGCAAACCAGGATTGGGTGCCTCCGTACGGCAGCGGCGCTACGTTATACATTCGCCCTTACATGATGGGCACGAACCCCGTTATCGGCGTTAAGCCGGCTACGGAATACGAGTTCCGTGTATTTGCTACACCGGTAGGTCCGTATTTCAAAGGCGGCGCAAAGCCCATCGTTATCAAGGTCAGCGATTTCGACCGTGCGGCACCGCATGGAACCGGCCACATCAAAGCCGGTCTGAACTATGCCATGAGCCTGCATGCGATCGTTACCGCGCATGAAGAGGGATTTGCCGAGAACATGTATCTCGATCCCGAAAGCCGTACGAAGGTCGAAGAGACCGGCGGCGCAAACTTTATCTTCATCACGAAGGACGGCACGCTGGTAACTCCTAAGTCGGACAGCATCCTGCCTTCCATCACCCGCCGCTCCATCATGTATGTTGCGGAGAAATATCTGGGCATGAAGGTAGAGCATCGTCCGGTATACTTCGATGAGGTAAAGGATTTCGCGGAGTGCGGCCTGTGCGGTACCGCAGCTGTTATTTCTCCGGTAGGTCGTATCGTTAACCACGACACCGTGATCGACATCCCGGCCGGCATGGAAGAAATGGGACCTTGGACGAAGAAACTGTACGATACATTGACCGGAATTCAGATGGGCAGCATCGAAGCACCCGAAGGCTGGATCAAACGCATCTGCTGATACCAGGCTCGAGACCTTGAGAGCCGCCCAAACATGAGCCGTCCCGATTTCCGATAGGAAATCGAGTAGGATGGCGAATGCTTGGAGGATTTCGAGAGTGCGAAGCACGGAGAAATCCGTAGTATCAGCACGAATAGCTTTTCAATAAACAGTCACTACGAAGGCGGACGCGTGTTAGCGGGTCCGCCCTCAGTTTAATCGCGGGGCTACAATGAAGATAATTAAATATTCGGTCGGCACCGTGGTGATGATCCTTCTTCTGATCGCGTTGCTGATTGGGATCATCGAATGTACGATCTTCGGCGGACGTGGTTTCTATCGCGAGCAGTATGAGAAACTGGAGGTAGCGAAGGAAGTCCAAATGGAGATCGATGACCTGATGGAGGTCACGGACGAGATGCTGCTTTATCTGCAGGATAAGCGGGAGGATCTGGTCGTTGAGACTACCATAGCAGGTCAGAAACGCGAGTTTTTCAATACGCGTGAGAAATTGCACATGGAAGACGTAAAAGGCCTGAATCTGGCCTCTGTGCGCGTCGGATGGGTGTGCTTGCTTCTGTTTGTTGTTTTCGGTGTTCCGTTTACGCTGTGGATGGTCCATGACTATCGAAAGGCAGATGCGGATACGAAGGAAGCGACGCTCGGAGCGCACCTTCTCAAGATCTACCGATGGACGTTCATCTTTGCGATCCTGTTTTTGTTGCTGGTCGTCGGGATCGGCGCGGTGGTCGTGGCATCCGATTTTACACACTACTGGACCGTATTTCACGAAATCGTTTTTACCAACGATCTGTGGCTCTTGGACCCGAACACCGATCTTTTGATCAATATCGTTCCGGAAGATTTTTTTGTAGCGCTGGTTTCGCGATGTGCCATCCGCTATGCCGTCGTATTGGCCGTTTTAGCCGTGCTGATCATCGGGGGATACTTGATCTTCCGTAAGAGAGGAAAGAGCGGCGCGAAGGCAGCGACAGCTATCGCCGTGCTTCTTAGCTTCGGCTCGATCGGCGCCATGCCGGCGAACGTTTACGCCGGGGAAAATGATGCGTCCTACCGCGAGGCACAGGAGATCCTGAATAAGATCCCGACGAGTTCACCGTGGCCGAAGGCGCCGGAACTTACGTCCCACAGCGCCATCCTCATAGAGGAAAACACGGGAAATATACTGTACGCGAAGAATGCACTGGATGCGCAGGAGCCGGCCGACCTGAATAAACTGATGACGGCCTACCTGACATTGACCCGCGCAGGAGACACGGCGCGCACGGACATCGTGACCTACCCGCAGAGCGTGATCTACAGCGTACAGAAGGGCGATACCCACATCGGTCTGAAGATCAATGAAGTATTGACCGTGTACGACAGTTTGTGCGGACTGCTACTTCCGTCGGCAGACGACTGCGCTGCAGGTCTTTCACACTTTGTAAACGCGAAAAACGACGATTTCGTATCCGCGATGAACATGTCGGCGATGCTGATGAACTTCGCGAATACGCACTATAAGAAGGCCGGCGGCCGCCCTGTGGAGGGGCAGTACAGTTGCGCCTATGATGTCGCCAGACTCTACGAGGAGCTTCTGACTTATCCGATCTTCGTGGAGATCAGCCGAAAGACGACATACACCATCGAGCCGACGAATATCACGAGTGAAAAGCGTCCCATGAAGAATAAGCATCGTATGCTGTTTAAGGACGACAAATACTATGACGCGCGCGTGATCTGCGGAAAGAACGGCCGTGGTGACGGCGCAAACAACAGCCTGGTCACTTTCGCGCGGTCGGGAGACATTTCCCTCCTGTGCGTAGTTATGGGGGCGGACGCGGAAGGCCAGTATGCGGACACAAAGAACTTGCTGGAATACGGTTTCAACGAGTTCGAGAATGTGAACATATCGGCAAATGATTCCCGGTTCTACCAGAGTTCCGGCGACGCGGGGATATTGACCGCGGGAAGCCAGCTTAACTTCTACCAGTTCGACGCGAAGGCATCGCTGCTGTTGCCGAAGAACACTTCGATCAATGACCTCACGACGACGGTCATCCGCAGCATGGATTCGTCGTTCAGCATGATCCGCTACTACATCGGCGAGTACTATCTCGGCGAGGCCCGGATCCTCGAGGCGACGCCGAAACTGGCGGACGTGTCGAGCCCGCTGTTTCAGGAAGAAGGCGGCTTGATGCCGTATAAGAGCCTGCCGCCCATGGAGAAACCGGGCGAAGGGCTGCCGTGGTACCTGCTGCCGGCGATCGCAGCGGGTGTGCTGCTGATCATCATTTTCATATGCGGATACAACAGTAAGGCGAATAAGCGCCGGCGGCGTCACCGCCGGACGAAGATCGTCAAGAACATGATGTGACGTGCAAAAAGCCGCGTCACAAGGAGTCGATTTTTCATGAGATTACGTAATGTACCGGGAGCGCGCCAGGAGATGCTGGTGAACCCCTATGTAATTCAGGAACCGGAGCGATTTAAGGGCGTTTGGAGCCGAGAGGTCTTCCACAACGACCATCCGTTGCATATCGAGATCGGGACCGGAAAGGGACAGTTCCTGATGGCGCTGGCCGAGCTTCATCCCGAGATCAACTATATCGGTATCGAGAAGTATTCATCGGTCCTGTTTCGGGCCTTGCAGAAGCGGCCTGCGCTGGAGCAGGAGAACCTGTTCTTCCTGCGTCTGGACGCGGAGGATACCCCTGATATCTTCGGGCCGGATGAAGTCTCGAAGATCTACCTGAATTTTTCGGATCCGTGGCCGAAGGAACGGCATGCTAAGCGCCGCCTGACGTCTCAGGAGTTTTTGAACCGTTACCGGACATTTTTAAAAGCCGGAGGCCCGGTCGAATTTAAAACGGATAACCGGGAACTGTTCGACTTTTCACTGGAACAGATCGAACCCGCGGGTTACGTCTGCGATCTGTGCACCTTTGACTTGCATCATGACGCTACCGCCTGCGCGGGCAATGTTATGACGGAGTACGAGGAGCGCTTTTCACGGGCCGGACACCCAATCAACAAATATATAATACATTGGGAGGTACAAAAAAATGGTTAAACAAGTCAACACAAAAGAATTCAATGAACTGATCGCACAGGATAAGGTCGTTTTTGCAGACTTTTTCGCAACCTGGTGCGGCCCCTGCAAGATGCTGGCTCCGATGATCGAGGCGATTTCCGAAAAGCCGGAATACGCTGATCGTGTGGAGTTCGTCAAGATCGACGTCGACGAAGAGGAGGATCTCGCGGAGTCCTTTGGCATCATGAGCATCCCCACATTGATGGTATTCAAGGGTGGCGAGGCCGTTAAGACGCAGGTCGGCGGTGCACCGCAGGCGATGATCACCGCAATGATCGACGAAGCCCTGTAATCGTTAACCGGAGCCGGGAATGTCCAGCGACATCCCCGGCTCTTTGATTCTTGCGTTTTTTCGGACTCGGCCAGGCGGAAGCAAGTATTTGTACACCAACGGGGCGCAAAATAGCGCGTTGGTGTACAAGCAGCGCCTCGTTTAGACTTCCCGCAGGATTAAAATGAAAGTATGATTGAAATTCAGCCGGGGTGTGGTACAATACTAGCAAGTTAAGAGTAACAGAGGGAGGAAAAAGCTATGGGAGAGTATGGCATTCGGAAAATGAATTATGAAGATGCCGAGGCAGTTACCGATGTTTTGATAAACACCTGGCAGACGTCTTACAGAGGTATTGTCAGTGATGATTGCCTGGATCATATGGACAGAAATACGCTGATCGAGCGGAGGAGAAGACAGTACAAGAATTACATCGTGGTGGTTATGGAAGGCCGCATCGTCGGGTTCTGCTGGTACATGAATAACAATTCGTATTCACAGGATGTTCCGGAAGCGGACAGCGAGGTGGTGGCACTTTATGTGCTGCCCGAGTTTCAGGGAAAGAGTCTGGGCCGCGCGCTTATAACCTATGCGATGGACGACCTGCGAGAGCAGGGTCGCAAGAAGATGGTGATCTGGTGCCTGAAGGAAAACCATCCCTCCAGAAAGTTTTATAAAAAAATGGGCGGGACCATATTCGGAGAACACAAGACACACATAGGAAATCAAGACTATGATGAAGTTGGCTTCATGTATAGCCTGTAGTATTTGCGTTCGATAAAACTGCGCACGGATGATGCTGAAGCAAACCATCACAAAGAGGGTGAAAATACAGGCACATGAACGGTCGCAAAGGAATTCGAATGGATAGTGAAAACCCCGCAGTACAGTTAGCCCGGGGGAGTGATTGAACAAACAGATGGTGTAGTTATGGAGTCAGAAATGATAGTAAGAGAGTATACAAAGCAGGATCTGCCTGCAATGATCCGGATATGGAATGAAGTTGTGGAAGAAGGGATCGCGTTTCCGCAGGAAGAAGTTTTGAATGCGCAGAGCGGAGCGAAGTTCTTCGCGTCGCAGAGTTTTACGGGCGTGGCAGAGGAGAATGGCCGGATCTATGGCCTCTACATCCTGCATCCCAACAATGTCGGCAGATGCGGCCATATCTGTAACGCCAGCTACGCGGTCTCCGCGGATGCCCGCGGCCGCCATATCGGAGAGCAGCTGGTTCTGGACTGTCTGAGGAAGGGCAGGGAGATCGGCTTTCGCGTTCTCCAGTTCAACGCGGTTGTCGAAAGCAATACGCATGCGCGCCACCTGTATGAACGCCTCGGTTTCACCCAATTGGGAACCATTCCCGGCGGCTTCCGCATGAAAGACGGACACTATGAAAACATCTGTCCGTATTATCACGAATTGTAAAGGGCGGTTTTGAATTCGAATGAAGACGCGGGGTCCGGGATGTGCACGAAAAAACTGTTTGCACGACCGTTCGGGGTCAGCATCCATCATCCGGCCAGATATCTGGATGCGCTGGAAGGAACGGTATTCTTTACGATGAAGAGTGATAAGAAGGCCATGATCGATATAAAGAACAACGAGGGCAGGAGATTAAAGCATCGTTTTATCTTTAAGGTCGAAGATGATGTTTGGAAAATCGACGAGGTCCGATACGGCTTCGGCGAAGAAGATAAATGGTATGTAGAAAACCTGTAAAGACATACGATATAGAACCATGGAAAAACTCGAGTTTATTGAAGATAAATCTACAGGAATTGAGATCGTGAGTATGGAGCATGTGAAGATCTCCTACCCGCGTCATACGCATACGGGACATTATGTTTTCGGAATCGTTACAGAGGGCACGGTCTCGATCGGCGTCGGCGAGGATCGCTTTGAATGCAGGGCCGGGGAATACTTTACCGTGGCCCCGGACACCGTCCATTCGATCGATGCGGTGTCGGAGGATTACTCCATGATCACGACCTGCCTGCCGGTGGATGGGGATATCAGCGGTGAGCTTGCGATCATTAAAAAGGAGATCATAGGCAACCCGGAGCTGGAGATAAGCATTGCCCGGATGTCGGAGAAGGTCAATATATCGTCCTACCATATGATCCGGAAGTTCGCTTCGGAAAACGGGCTCACCCCGCATCAGTTCCAGATGCAGTGCCGTGTCCGGAAAGCGCAGGAGCTTTTGAAGAAGGGCTATAAAGTCATAGATGTGGCGCAGATGGTCGGGTTTTGCGATCAGAGCCATCTGGACCGGGTGTTTAAGAAGCAGGTCGGAATATCTCCGGAGCAGTTCATCAACTCCGCAATTATATCCAATGCGGAGGGATGATGTTCTGATATGATCATTCTATCAAATCAAAAAGAAAGGATGATCATTATGGAGAACACAGTATTTGAGGCATTCAACAACGGGCGCTTTTCGGTTCCCGGAGTAACGGTTTTGTTTAAGGATATCCCCTGGTCCAAACACCCGACGTTTGAGGGAGTGGAGCTGAAGCACATCGTTACGTCAAAAGAAACCGGGGGTGCGTACAGCTATCATCTGGTGCGCATAGCCCCCGGAAAGAGCATCCTGGACCACATTCACGATCCGCAGTTGGAAACGCACGAGGTGGTTGCCGGAAGCGGAACCTGCATCAATGACGGGCAGGAGATCGACTACTACCCGGGTGTGATCTCGATCATGCCCGCCGGGGTCCATCATGAAGTCCACGCGGGTGATGAGGGATTGTATCTCTTCGCCAAATTCATGCCGGCGTTATGCTGATATTCGCACCCTCTTTTTTCTATGTCAGTGATTGTTAACCGAATGGTCAATGAAAACACGGAATTCTAAAATGAAAAAACGTGACTGGTTGTTGCCATTTTTGAAATAATGGTATATAATAGTTGCAACAGAACCCAACACGCCTCTCAACGATGCGGACCACGTTGGGTCTTTTAATTCTTAGGAGAAAAAAGTATGGGGGAACGGAAACAACATCAACCATCGATGTCGATCGATGAGCAAGTTGAAAACTTGAAATCGCTTGGACTGGTCATTAGTGATGAAGACTATGCCAAAAAGATACTAAATGACATTTCTTACTTCAGACTGATTAAGGCATACAGCTTGGGAGTAAAACCCAAAAATGGCAAGTATAATGAAGGCGTAACATTTGAGCAGATTGTAGAGTTGTATTTGTTTAATGCGAATTTCAGACAGATTATGTTCGCTGAAATAGAGAAGATAGAAGTAAACGTAAGATGTCGACTTGCTAATTATGTTGCGGATACATATGGCGTTCTAGGATATAAGGATCCCACTAATTTTATCAATGAAGAGTTTCACAATGCATTTTTAGAAGATATCGAAGAAGAACTGAGAAGGAACTCGAAAGCCCCGTTTGTCAGAAATTTTAAAGAAAACTATGAAGGTGGAGATTTGCCGATATATGCTTTGGTAGAGGTGTTTAGTTTTGGAACGCTTTCAAAGTTTTATAAGAATATGAAAAATGAAGACAAGAAAACTGTAGCGAAAAGTTTTGGAATCGGCTATACATATTTTGAAAGCTGGCTAGAGAGTATTTCCTATGTACGAAATATATGCGCGCATTATGGACGACTGTATAATGCAAAACTCCCCAAAACTCCAATTCTTTACAAGGAATATTTACAAATCGGTATCGATAATAAGCGAGTATTTGGAGTACTTCTTTGTATGAGACAGATTTTAAGAAACGATGTACATTGGAACCGATTTATTGATCAGATAGAGGTGCTGATAGAAAAATATGAAAAAGTGGATGCGAAGACAATGGGATTTCCATGGAATTGGAAGGAGTTTCTATATCTCTAATGGTATTGGGTATACCCTGACAGTAAGGATAGATATGTAAATTCCTTGTGCTAAAAAAGACAAACATAGTTACTCTGTTATATTAAATCATAATTTAGCAGGCTGTGTAAATGTCCCAAGATCTCAATGTTTTTTGCATTAATGCGATGAGCGAATAAATGTGTTATGGTTTGAAAAGAGGGGAGAGGTTTCAGATCAATAAAAGAGACAGAACAAAGTATAAGGTTACATTGCAAAGCAATTCCCCGGGGTGTCAGTTCTGACACCCCGGGGAATAATATGTATGCGTAATGATATGCTTTACGGATTAGTTGTCGGGTCCGTGTCGGGTCCGTTTGCATCCGCCGCATCTGCGCCGGAAGCATCTGTGCTCGCTGCATTTTCCGCGTCCGTATCGGTGGCGGTTGCAGCGGAATCGGGCGCCAGGGTCGGATCCTTCAGGTATTCGATGTTATCGATGCCGTCGGCGAAGGTGCCGGGCATTTCATCGAGCCCCTTCGGGAGCGTAGCGTGATCGTGGGTCTCGAGGGCATCGGAGCCTTCCATGCCGCCGACCTCAGGCAACATCGCTGCTTCGTCGTACGAAATGTTCTTCGCTTTCAACCGATGGCGTACCCAGTCATCCAGCAGATAGCTGAGAACTGCGACCACGGGAACACCGAGGAACATGCCGATCCAGCCGGCGATGCTTCCGCCGATGGTGATGGCGAAGATGATCCAGAGCGGACGCAGACCGGTCGAGTCACCGAGGATCTTCGGACCCAGGTACAGGCCGTCGAACTGCTGCAGTACTAAGATCAGGATCAGGTAGATGATCAACTGAACGGGATCGGTCATGAGGATGATCAGACCGCCGGGGATGGCGCCGATGAACGGACCGAAGTACGGGATCATGTTGGTGACGCCGACGATAAGGCTGATGACCAGTGCATACGGAAGACGCAGGACGGTCATGGCGATGAAGCAAAGTATGCCGATGATGATCGAGTCGATCGTTTTACCGACCAGGAAACGGCTGAATACGTGGTTGCAAGTGTTTAATGTCGAAATGATCGAGTTTGCATGTTTCTCGCGGAAGATCGCACGGATCAGACGGGAGGAAGCACGCCCCAGTCGGTAGCGGTCCACGATCATGTAGACCGAAACGATGATGGAGATGAACAGGTTGAATACGAAACTGACTGCGCTGATGACGCTCGAGAAGACGATCATCAGGAATTCCTTCGTGAAGACATTGTCCTGGAATTCTTTGAGGACCTTAGGAAGGTTATCGGTGACCTGCTCACGGATCTGCGCCATATTCAGGGAAGGAAAGCGCTCCTGCAACCCGGCCAGCCAGTGGTCGATCTGATCCGGCCAATCCTGCGCCTTCTGCATCAGGTCGCTGATACTCTGGCCTACCTGCGGGATCAGGAAGACTAAGATGATCACGATGAAGCCGAAGAAAAGCAGATACGAAAGAAGAAGGGATATCAGCAACCGGATCTTCGCGGATTTGATCTTGAGGACACGCGCCAAAAACAAGCGGTCCATCCGCTGCACCAGCGGGTTTAAGAAATATGCCAGCAGGAAGCCGACCAGGAACGGCCAGATCGCCTTTATCAAAGCCCGAAAGCCAGTCTGGACGATGTCCCAGGAAAAGATCATTTTCACGATCAAGGCGCTGATGGCGATCGTTATGATCGCATAAATGCTTATCGTATAGTACTTGGAATCTATGTCGAAACGGTTTTTGTTAGATCGGTTCTTCACGACGTTATACTCCTTCTTGTATTCAGTCCTTTGTAGTTATAATTTACCACATTTCCCATGGAATCACAACCGAAAAAGCGTCGGAATATCGATGAAAATATAGGTGGAAAAAGGGCTTGAAAAAAAACTGCAAAAATTTTAAAAAAACTGCTTGCATTTTTCGGAGAGATGTTATATAATCGTACTTGCCTGTTGTGAGGGGAACAAAAATCCTTCCCGAGGCAACAAAAAAATATGCGCGATTAGCTCAGTTGGTAGAGCACCTGACTCTTAATCAGGGTGTCCAGGGTTCGAGCCCCTGATCGCGCACTTAAGGTTCGAGTTTGACAGACGCAGGAGCTGTTGGGTTCGGGCTTTTTTTTTATCCCATAAGACCCGCCGGGGCCCGCAGGATTGATTTTCCCGATGATTCGTGTTATGATAAAAGATAAGATTTACATTAGCTCCAAGGGGGTATAGCATGTCCAAACCGAATAAAGAAACGACACTAAAAAACGATGCGGCGAATTCCGCTAAGGAAACGGCTGCTAAGGCGAAGAACTCTCTCCGTGCACCCGTGAAGAATCCGTGGCCGCTGAGCGGAAAGGTTATCTTCTGGCCGGTTTCCGCCATTTGCTCGTTCATTCTCGCAGCTCTCTACGTACTTCTGGTGGTGCATGTGTGTTATACAACGGTCGGCACGGGAACCTATCTCATCTATAACAAACTGGTGATCCTGGCCGCATCCACCGGCTTCTTCCTGATCATGTTTTTGCTGGAATACTTCGTTCGCGGGCGCAACCGTCACCTGCGGGTCGAGGAATTCTGCGTATCCGTTTATGTGGTCCCTGCGATCGTGTACGGCGTTTTAGTCATAATCTTCAAGGGGCAGATGGATGAAACCATGCAGAATACAATCGACGCGATGGACAATGATGCGGCATTGGGCTACATTTTCTTCCTGTTGATGCTGTATTACACCGTGGTTGCATTGATCATCCGCGGTTTCGTTGAATTCCTGGCTATGATGGCGGAATACTCTAAGATGAAGAAATATAACAACAAACGGAAATGATCATTTTGCAGGAGGGCTTATGGAACTTCTGGTTATCGTTGCGATGGCGCTGGTACTTTTGTTTATGCTGGGCTACACCCTGTGGCCCATCGTTTCCGGAGTGCTGTTCCTGGCGCTGATGTTCGCCATTTTCTGTGAGCTTTTTTTCGCCGTTTCCGGACTGCTGTGGCTGTTCGCCCGCCGTCGGAAGGCGAAATACCTGGGACTTTCGGAGGACGAAGGACCCGCGAGTTTTGCCTGGTACGAGATCGATGGGGAAGAGTATCGGAATATCTTCCCAACTGACGCGTTTATGCGCCGCATACTCTATCGTAAAGAGGAGGTCCATGTGCGGCTTATGAAGCTGCGTAAGCATGCGTGGACATTTGACCGGGTGACGACGCTCGTTATCGGTCTGGGGCTTGCATCATTTGCCGTGATCATCGTGCTGTTGTCGACGTTAGTCTGACAGGTTAGACAGAATTGATAGAAATGAGGAATGGATTTATGAGGATTCGAAACAGGCGGCTGATCTATATCCTGCTCGCCCTTATGGTATGTTTGTCTCTGATCGGCTGTGCTAAGAAGTCGAAGAAGGCGGCGGAGACGACCGGTTACGATATTGAGATCGTGACATTGTCGCCGACCACGGAGGCGCAGACTACGCAGGAAGCGGCGCCGACTACAGAGGCAGCGACGAAAGCACCCGAAACTGCAGCGCCTACGACACAAGAGGCGACGACGAAGGCTCCGGAAACGACGGTAGCCCCGACGGCAGCCCCGACCGAGGCACCAACGACGAAGGCGCCCGAGACCACGGCAGCTCCGACGACAGAAGCCCCGACGCAGGCAGTCATCGATGAAGACGGTGTCTACACTTCGAAGGAAGATGTGGCGCTGTACATCCACACCTACAACAAGCTTCCGAAGAATTACATCACGAAGAAGGAGGCCGAGGACCTGGGCTGGATCAGTTCAAAGGGAAACCTTAAGAAAGTGGCGCCGGGTAAGAGCATCGGCGGCGACCGCTTCGGAAACTATGAAGGCAAACTTCCGAAGGCGCGCGGCCGCAGTTACACGGAGTGTGATATCGACTTCGACGGCGGCTACCGTAACAGCAAGCGTATCATCTTTTCCAACGACGGTCTGATCTTCTACACGGAGGATCATTACGAGACCTTCGAAAAGCTTTATTAGAAACATTTTCCGCACATGGAGTGAAATATGGATATCTTAGTGATCGACGGAGAGAAAGTCTCCGATATGAAACAACTGCATGAGCACATCGCGGCCCAGCTGCATTTTCCGAGACATTACGGAAAGAACCTGGACGCTTTGTATGACTGCCTGACGGATCTGCGAAATGTAGCGATCACCGTGCGTAATTACGGGGCGCTGAAGGAGCACCTGGGCAATGCGAATGCCGAGGGCCTGATGGACGTGTTCCTGGACCTGTGCGCTACCTGCCCTGCCTGCTCGCTGACAGTCTCACCTACGCCGCCGTCGGAGTCGGGGACGTTTAACGAGATCTTCGACGAGACGTGCGAAGAGGAAGACACGCTGGCGCATGGTAAGGAGGATTGGTAAGATGGTGAAGGATACATTGCTCAGAAAGTATGCGCGACTCATCGTCCGTGTGGGCGTGAACGTACAACCCGAACAGGAAGTCGAGGTTTTTGCCGCAGTCGACCAGACGCGGCTCGTACATATGTTGGTGGCCGAAGCATACGCGGCCGGCGCTTCCGCAGTGCGCGTGGAGTGGCAGGATGAGGAGTTGCTCCGCCAGAATTATAAACATATGTCGCTGCGGAAACTGTCCCGTGTGCATAAGTGGCAGCGCGAGAAGATGAAGCAGAAGGTGAAAGATCTGCCTTGCCAGATTCACATCGTATCCGACGATCCCGACGGACGTAAGGGCGTAGATGTGCAGAAGATGATGAAGGCAAATGCCGCGCGCGCGAAGGTGCTCAAACCGTTCCGCGACGCGATGGAGAATAAATACCAGTGGGTGATCGCTGCAGCATCGTCCGAAAAATGGGCGAAGAAGGTATTTCCCGAAGAGACGACCGCACAGGCGGTGGACCATTTGTGGAAACTGATCTTCGAGTGTGTGTACCTGGACGAAGAGAGCGACCCGATCGAGAACTGGAACGTGCATAATAAGCGCTTTATTGAGAAGTGTGAGTGGCTGAACGCGCAGCATTTTACGAAGTTGCGTTACCACAGTGCGAACGGCACCGATTTTGAGGTCGGCTTGATCCCGACGGCGCAGTTCATGGGCGGCGGCGAGTATTCAATGCAGAACATCTACTACAACCCGAACATGCCGACGGAGGAGATCTACACATCACCGATGCGCGGACAGGCACAAGGAACGCTGGTCGCGACGAAGCCCCTGTCCTACCAGGGACATTTGATCGACGGTTTTTCCGTGACATTTGAAAACGGTAAGGTCAGAGAGGTGCACGCGAAGGTCGGTGAGGAGCTGTTGCAGAAGATGGTGCAGATGGACGAGGGTGCGTCGTACTTAGGCGAGGTCGCTCTGGTTCCGAAGGAGTCACCGATCAACCGCAGCAACGTGCTGTTCTATGAGACGTTGTTCGACGAGAATGCGAGCTGCCACGTGGCGCTTGGCATGGGATTTTCCAATGTCCTGAAGGATTTCGATAAGATGAATGAAAATGAGATCCTGGCTGCAGGTATCAATGACTCGATCATCCATGTGGATTTCATGATCGGAAGCCCGGACATGGAGATCGTCGGAATCAAGGCAGACGGAAGCGAAGTCCCCGTGTTCAAAAACGGGACGTGGGCGTGAATGTGACAGTGGGGACGGTTCTTTCTGTCACATTGCCAGAAGTGTAAAACCCAGAGAAAATCAGCATGTTAGACAGGGTGGAAGGTGACAAAAAGAACCGTCCCCACTGTCACCAATTACAGGGGAGTAGTTTATGGGAGAGGATGAGAATAGGGTTCCCGAAATACCGATGCCGGACGGGGGCCGATTTAAAGACAAAAAGTGGTTGATGATGACCGTGATCGGCCTGATGGTCGTGGTCGCGATCATTGTCCTGATAAAAGTGTTGCCGGGGAAGAAGGGCGAACCGGACGATCTGGCGTCGAACTCGACGACTGCGAGTCAGGAAGGGTCGGTAAGTGCTTCGCAGCCCGGAAAGACTGAGGCGCCCACGGGCACCGGCGAGAACGACGCGGCCGATCCCTCGAAGGATGCGACGAAGCCGGTCGAGTCGAAGCCGGACGAATCCAAGCAGGATCCGAACGGGACCGAACCGACGAAGGAAGACCCGGAGCAGCCGACCGGTAAGTCGGCGCTGAACACCGGTAATCTGTCCGCGTACTCGACGACCTATGAGGGCACGAAGGGCACGGGCGATTTCAACTACGGCGAAGCTCTGCAGAAATCGCTGCTGTTCTATGAACTGCAGCGCTCCGGCGCATTGCCCGACGAGGTACGGTGCAACTGGCGCGGCGACTCCGCCCTGGAAGACGGCAAGAACGTGGGCCTGGATCTGACCGGCGGCCTGTTTGACGCCGGGGACAATGTCAAGTTCAACCTGCCCATGGCTTACACAGGCACCATGCTGGCGTGGTCGGTCTACGAGGATAAAGCGTCCTATGTGGAGAGCGGCCAGCTTGAATACATCCTGGGTACCGTTCGCTGGATCAACGACTATCTGATCAAATGCCATCCGGAGCCGGATGTCTACTACTATCAGGTCGGTGACGGCGATAAGGACCACGGCTGGTGGGGCCCCTGCGAGGTCATGCAGATGGACCGCCCCTGCTTTAAGGTGGATAAACAAAATCCCGGTTCCTGCGTTGCCGGACAGGCAGCGGCTTCGCTGGCGGCGGCGTCCGTGATCTTTAAGGACAGCGATCCGACGTATTCCGCGCTGTGCTTAAAGCACGCGAAGGAACTGTACGCATTTGCCGATTCGACCCGCAGCGACGCGGGCTACACGGCGGCGAATAATTTCTACAAATCCTGGAGCGGTTTCTGGGACGAACTGTGCTGGTCCGCGACCTGGCTCTACCTAGCGACCGACGACAACACCTACCTGACCGCGGCGAAGGAAGCCGCGAAGAAGGCGAGCGCCGACTACGATTGGGCCATGTCCTGGGACAATGCGACCTTCGGCGCGAACCTCCTGCTGGCGCGTATCACCGGTGAGCAGGCCTATAAAAACGAGATCGAGCACAACCTCGATACCTGGACCGTTGGGTACAACGGAAAGAAAGTAACATACTCCCCGAAGGGCCTGGCCTTCATCGACGGCTGGGGCAGCCTTCGTTACGCGACCACGACCGCTTATCTGGCGCTGGTCTACAGCCGCAGCGACGCATGTCCGGCGGCGAAGAAGCAGCTCTATCACGATTTCGCCCTGCAGCAGGTCAACTACGCGCTGGGCTCCACCGGACGTAGCTTTGTGATCGGTTTCGGCGTGAACCCGCCCGAGCATCCGCACCACCGTACGGCGCACGGCTCCTACGCGGATAATCAGAACGAACCGAAGGAGCATCGCCACATTCTGTTCGGTGCTCTGGTCGGCGGCCCGGACGCCTCCGACAACTATCGTGATGTCATTTCCGACTATGCCATGAACGAAGTGGCCTGCGACTACAACGCCGGCTTCACCGGCGCCCTCGCCGCGCTGTACGCGGAGTTCAAGGGTCAGACCCTGAAGGATTTCGGGGCTGTGGAGAAGATCACGGACGATGAATTCTACGTGGAAGCCGGGGCCAATGTAAAGGGCCAGGATTTCATTGAGATCAAAGCTTATGTTTACAATAAGAGCGCCTATCCGGCGCGTATGGGCGATAAGCTCGAGTTGCGTTACTACATGGATCTGTCCGAGGTTTACGCAGCGGGCGGCAGCGCAACCGGCCTGCAGCTGACGAACAATTACATGGCAGCGGGCGCATTGGGCGGCATCTACGCCTGGGATGAAGAAAAGCATATCTACTATGCGTCGATCGATTTCACCGGCGCGAAGATCTATCCCGGCGGCCAGTCGGCCTACAAAAAAGAGGTGCAGTTCCGCATCCGCAACGCAAACGGCACCTGGGACGATGCAAACGATCCTTCATTTAAGGACATCGCGGCCGTTTCACCCGGACAGGTGGTGCGCGCTACATCGCTGGCACTGTACGACGACGGCAAGCTTGTGTTCGGTACCGAGCCGGCTTCCGGTTCATCGGCCGGAAAGCAGGTCGTACTGAACCCGAACGGCAACCAGAACCAGGGCGGTCAGGGAAATCAAAACCAGGGAAATCAGGGGAATCCGAACCAGGGCGGCACCGTTTCTCCTTCCGAGAAGGCGGCGTCGAGCGCAGTGCTCAGCGTAGAGAATAACGCCGGCGCGATGCAGGCGAACGGAAACACGATCTCCATGATGCTGAAGATCACGAATAAGTCCGATGGTTATCTGGATGTGAAGGATCTGGCGATCGAGTACTATTTCACGAAGGATGCGGCCGGCGGCCTGGCCTTCTGGAATGACTACAGCTCGATCTCATCCGGCGGCTACAGCGAGATGAAGGGTGTGAGCGGTACATTTGCCGATGCGAAAGGAACCGACGCGGACACCGTGTGTAAGATCCAGCTGCCTGATGCAGGAAAACTGGCTAAGGGCGGAGAGCTGCAGGTCCAGATCCGCATCACGAAGTCCGACTGGTCGAATTTTAACCTGGCGAATGACTATTCGACAAAAAGTGTAAAGAACATTGTAATTACCAATAAGGGCGAGGTAGTCTTCGGAACTCGCCCGTAAGAGGAGAGAGGAGGCAGCCATGGCTGAAGCGCTTATCTACATCGTGGAAGATGACCGGAATATTCGGGAGATCGAGTCGTTCGCGCTGAAAAACAGCGGTTTTGAGATCCGCGAGTTCGAAACGGCGAAGCAATTCTACGCGGGGATCAACCAGAAGATCCCGCAGCTGGTGCTCCTCGATATCATGTTGCCGGAGGAGGACGGGCTGTCCATCCTGCAGAGGATCCGCAGAGCGCCGGAGACAGCGCGCGTGCCCGTCATGATGGTGACCGCGAAGTCGTCCGAAATGGATAAGGTGCGCGGCCTCGATCACGGGGCGGATGATTACATCACGAAACCGTTCGGCGTACTGGAACTCATTTCCCGGGTGAAGGCGCTGCTGCGCCGCGTGGAACTGCCGCAGACCGATGCGGTGCCGGACCATGCAGTGATAAAACTGGGGGATGTGACTCTGGACGACGGAAGATACATGGTGACAGTCGCCGGCGAGCCCTGCGACCTGACCCATAAAGAATTTGAATTATTGCGATATTTAATGCAGAATAACGGGATCGTGCTTTCGCGCAGCCGCATCATGGAACGTGTATGGGGCGAGGATTACGAAGGCGAGACCCGGACAGTGGATATGCATATTAAGACGCTAAGGCAGAAACTGCAGTCAGCAGGCGGCATGATCAAAACGGTGCGCAATGTCGGTTACATGATGGAGGCAGAACCGCACTCACGTGGATGATAGGAGGTGCCTATGAGGAAGAATGCTACGATGTACCTTTCGGTGATGGTCATAGCCTTGATCGTCGGCGCCGTCGTTCTGACCACCTTGGTCATCGGCCTGGTCGACACAGAGAACCCGCTTCCACTTACATCCCCGTACTTATACCTGGGTGTGGCCCTGGTCGTGATCGTGGGCGTTTTGATCTCAGTCCTGTTATCGCGGCATGTGGTGCGGCGCATCGTGGAGCCGGTCGAGAAACTGGCAGAGGATCCGGAGGACACTACGGTCCGCTTATACAGTGAGTTGGAGCCGGTGGCGCAGACCATGCGAAGCCAACACGAGGAGATCGTGAAGAACGACCGCATGCGTAGTGAATTTACGGCCAATGTTTCGCACGAGCTGAAGACTCCGCTGACGGCGATCTCCGGCTATGCGGAGCTCATCGGGAGCGGCATGGGAAGCCCTGAGGATACGAAGCATTTCGCGGATGAGATCCACCGGAATTCGAACCGCCTGCTGATGTTGATCGACGATATCATTCGCCTGTCGGAGCTGGACACCGCGCAGATCGAGGTGGACATGGAGCCGGTGAACCTGCTCGATGTCGCGCAGACTTGCGTGGAGAACCTGAAAGCGAGCGCGGCGGAGCACAAGGTGACGCTGCATCTCGACGGAAAACCGGCGCATTTGAAGGCGAACCGGACCATGATGGAGGAACTCATTTTCAACCTTTGTGACAATGCGATCCGCTATAACAACGAGGGCGGAACGGTCTTCGTGAATGTCTCGGCGAATCGCGGCGTGGTCCTTTTATCGGTAAAGGATACCGGCATCGGCATTCCGAAGGAACATCAGGACCGCATTTTCGAGCGTTTCTACCGCGTGGATAAAAGCCGCTCGAAGCAGAGCGGCGGAACGGGCCTGGGGCTCGCGATCGTGAAGCATGTGGCTGCCCTGCATCAGGGCGAGATCACCGTGGAGAGTGAAGCCGGACAGGGGACCGAGATCACCATTGCGTTTAAATGATCATATTTAGGGAGGAATATAAATGAAAAAGATGAAAAGAGTTATATTTTTCGTATTCGCGATTTGTTTCGCGATGGCGCTCGTCGGATGCACACCTCGGACAGGTAAGTATAACCTGGCGGATATGACCATAGACGGTCAAAATTATTTGGATATGATTCGGATCGTGAATGCAATGGACGAAGAAATCGGTTATTTGGAGATCGTCGATGGGAAAAATGCTAAAATAGTCACCGGAGTCAGCACTGGGGATAAAAGTGTAAATCTGCTTACATATGACAGCAACTATTTCTACCTTGTAGAAGATGGTTCAAAGATCGACTATAAGTATGATTTCATCGCCGGTACCATTTCCTTTAGCTATAATGAGGAAGGCCATAATATGGAGATGACTTTTAAGAAGTAGAGCGTCTGAAAAGTTCGTGCGGTCGGGCTTGATTTTATGCAGAAGATATGCTATAATCCACTTGGGTTATACCCATATTATTCCGTAGGAGGGAACACAAAATGAAAAGAATGAAGAGAGTTTTGGCATTAGTACTGGCACTTTGCTTTGCTATGTCTCTCGTAGGTTGCGGCGGCGGTAGCCTTAAGACCGGCAAGTATGTTCTTGACGAGTATAAGATCAATGGTCAGGATCTGATGGCGGTTCTTGCTATTACCGGAATGACTGGCGAACAGATCGGTTATCTTGAAGTCATCGACGATAAGAATGCAAAGATGGTAGTCAATGGTGACGAAACGAAACTGACTTACGATGGAAGCTATTTCTATATGGATGGTCAGAAGCAATCTTATAAGGTCAGCGGAAGCAAGATCTCTATGTCAATATCCGAGGGCGGGCAGACCATGGAAATGGTTTTTAAGAAGTAATAGTTTTAAATTCGGAAAAAAGCGGGACATCTGCAGGTGCGGATGTCCCGTTTTGGTTTATCTTCGGATCGGGTCACTTCTTTGCGTTTATTCGCTCCGTCATGGCGTCGTACTGTTTGTACATGTACTGTACGCCGTTTTCCAGTAGGTAGTAGTGGGAAATGTACGGAATGAGCAGCACCAGAAGCAGGACGAACAGGACGATCAGCATGATCTGAAAGTCTGCCAGCAGGAAGCCGAGCGACATGAAGGTGAAGATCGCAAAGGCCAGCGTCACCATTAGGTGAATGAGGCGTTCATGCTGAAAGAAACCGACCTGAATCAGGTGCTCTTTGCGCACTTCCTCCCAGTCGGTATCCGGTGTATCCGCCGCAAGCAGTTCATCAATATGTTTCATGTAATCCAGGATCCTTCGCTTCATAGTTATCGCCGTCCTTTCTTATGGTTTTGCCGTAACCGCTCCAACTATCTGCATTATACCACAAAAAAAGGAGAGCAGAAACGGCATTTTCCGTTAAATAATTCACAAAGGGAGTTGACAAGCCCATCCGGGTGTGTTACGATACTCGTGTCGAAAGACAAAAATAATAACTTCGGGGCAAGGTGAAAATCCTTACCGGCGGTCACAGTCCGCGAGTCGGCTTAGGCTGACAGATCAGGTGTAATTCCTGAACCGACAGTAACGCGCTTGAGCGCGAAGTCTGGATGAGAGAAGTGCAATGATGGACATGATGTTCGGCAGGCGTTGCCGACATTGATTCCGAGCCCGAAGTTTGCAAGATGTTGCAAACTTTTTTTGTGCGCATTTTCCGATAAGCATGAAGGCGCGCAAATAGCGGCCGTGGGGCGTCCATCCAAACCAACTCCATGTTTCGATCCCGAGATCGGAGGAAAAATGTTAAAAAATGTTGCAATTGTAGTGGCGGATAAAGCCGCCGAAGAATCCGAATCCGCGAATAATTTCGTCAAATTCGGAAAGTCCGTATCCGAAAATATCGGCTTCTTTATGGTCGTTATCGGGACGGCTGTGGGTCTGATAGTCCTGTCCCTTTTGCTGGAACGCATTGCCTGCAAGGTAAACGGACAGAAGCGCGTGAAGATGAACACGCAGGCAGTAGCGGTCTGCGGCATGCTCAGTGCTGTGGCCGCCGTGCTCATGTGGTTTGAGTTGCCGGTATTTTTTGCACCGCCGAACATGTATAAGATGGACTTTTCCGATATCCCGGCGATCATCGCGGGCATGACATTCGGTCCGGTATCCGGCGTTGTTGTAGAGTTTGTGAAGATCATGCTGAAGGCGCTGTTCCTGAAGCCTACATCGACCGCTTTCGTCGGCGAGTACGCGAACTTCGTAGTCGGTTGTGCTTTGGTAGTGCCGGCATCGTTCATCTTCCAGTGCCGCAGAAGCTTCAAGACCATGCTGTTCGGAGGCATCGTCGGCGTTCTGGTCATGACCACCTTCGGAACCGCGATGAACGCGATCTATTTCGTACCGAAGTTCGCATCCATGTTCGGCGCACCGGTCGAAGCGATCGTGGCAGCCGGAACGAAGATCTGGCCGTCGGTCGACAGCCTGACTAAATTCGTGTTCTACTGTGTGGCTCCGCTGAACCTGCTGAAGGGCAGCGCGGCGATCGCCCTGGTCCTGATCGCTTATCGTCCCATCATGAGCGCCATCCGCTCGCTGATGAGCGCACAGAGCATCGTATCTGCCGAAATGGAGAAGCCGGGAGTTAAGCCTGCAAAAGTCTGACACGAGCTATAGATCATACGAATATTACCTGCCGGAGGCCTCAAGCCGACCGGCAGGTTTGCTTTTGTAAACGGCGTTTTATTCTTGTATTCGCATCGGGCGTTTTCGGCTGTGAAGGCATAAAAACCTTGCAAATCTGTTTGAGTTGCGGTATAGTAAAGGATAGAAACTGGGTTATTATCCGGTGTAACTAGGAGAAGTAGGATGAAAAGACTTATCAGATACTTGAAAGAGTATAGAAAAGAATGCATCATCGGCCCCGCGTTTAAGCTGTTGGAGGCCATTTTTGAGCTGAGCATTCCGATCGTCATGATGAATATTCTCCGCCGCGTGAACGAGTACGCAACGTGGGATCCAAGCACACTCACGGAGGCTCAGAAGGCAGTCACGAAGGCGCCGTCATCACCGACGATGTACATAATCGGAATGGGCTTCGTACTATTGTTGTTGGGAGCGATCGGTCTCGCGTGTGCACTCACCGCACAGTTTTTTGCGGCGAAAGCGGCGACCGGCATGGCAACCTCCCTGCGCAGAGACATGTTCCAGCAGATCAACTATCTGTCATATAATGAACTGGATAAGATCGGCACTTCCACGCTGATCTCCCGTATGATAAATGATGTTAATCAGGTCCAGACGGCACTGAACCTGACATTGCGACTGGTTCTCAGATCTCCGTTTGTGGTATTCGGCGCTATGATCATGGCGTTCACCATTCAGGGGGACATGGGTGTTATCTTCATTCTCGTGATCGCCGTTTTGTCAGTCATCGTATTCGGTATCATGCTGAAGACGCTTCCGATCATGAAGAGCACGCAGAAACAGTTTGATAAAGTATTGCTTTCCACACGCGAAAACCTGGCTGGAGTTCGCGTGGTTCGTGCGTTCAATCGTGAAGAGGATGAGAAGAACTCCTATTACGCAGAAAGCAACCGTTTGATGGGCTTCCAACGAGCTACGGCGAAGTGGACGGCTCTCATGAACCCGTTGACCTATGCAGTCGTTAACCTCGGCATCCTGGTCATCCTGGCATGGGGTCAGAATAAAGTCAGCGCTATGACCGCTACGATCGACGCGGCGTCTCTGATCGCACTGGTTCAGTACATGTCCATGATCCTCGCCGAACTCGTAAAACTGGCGAACCTCATTATCACACTTACCCGTTCGGTGGCTTGTGGTCAGCGTATCGTGGAAGTGCTCGAACTGACATCCTCGATAAAGGACGACAACACCTATCCGGCGAGCCCGGCGGCAAATGCTCCGAAGATCGAATTCAGGGATGTATCCATGAAGTATGTCGACGCGGAAGAGGATGCATTGTCCAAGATCTCGTTTAAGATCCAAAAGGGCGAGATGGTCGGCATCATCGGTGGTACCGGTTCCGGTAAGTCCACGCTGGTGAACATGATCCCTCGTTTCTATGATGCGTCGGAGGGTATCATCCTGATCGACGGTCGTGATATCGGCGGCTATCCGCTGAAGCAGTTACGTAATAAAGTCGGTATCGTTCCGCAGCAGCCTACGCTGTTTAAGGGAACGATCCGTGATAATATCCTTTGGGGCAGCCCGGGCGCGACGGATCGCGAGATCAATGAAGCACTGAAGACGGCGCAGGCTCTGAATATCGTTGAAGAGAAGCAGGAAAAACTGGATTTCATGGTTGAGCAGGGTGGCCGCAACCTCTCCGGAGGACAGCGTCAGCGACTCACGATCGCGCGTGCGCTCGTTCGTCGCCCTGAGATCCTGATCATGGATGACAGTGCATCTGCCCTGGATTTCCTGACGGAGTCGAACCTTCGTAAGGCGATCCGTGAAGAGCGGAAGAATATGACCATGCTTATCGTTACACAACGTGTTGCATCGATCATGGATGCGGATCGCATCATCGTGATGGATGACGGCGCGGTGATCGGCATGGGCACACATGGTGAGTTGCTGGAAAGCTGCGAAGCATATCGTGAGATCTGCGCTTCCCAGTTAACGGTAGAGGAGGTGTAAGTCATGAAGAAGAAAAATGATACGACGAATTTTTCTGATCTTACTCCTCAGGACGAACAGATCAATACCGAGAACAGCAGCTGGAAGCCGCATATGAAAGTTAAATCGTCAAAGGATCAGGCAGTAGATTGGCAGCGTGAACTTTTGGCGAAGATGTACCCGACGAAGAAAACCGCGGAAGAGGCACAGCCTTCGCAGGTCGAGTCAGAGGTTCAGGCTCCGCTTCGTACCGAGGAAAACCCGTACGCTCTGGAGCTTGCAGGACGCAGACCGGCGCAGGATGAGACCGTCCGCAGCGCATACAGTAATGCATATACCGACACAACGCCCGAGGATATCGAGACGGGTGGCGCGGCTTACTCCAGATTAGCGAAGCCGAAGTCCCGTGAAGAGAAGGAAGCAGCCATGGGCGGCGCGAAGCATGTCTATCGTAAGATGGCAGGCTCCGGCGAGGGTCCTAAGATGCGTAAATTAGGTCAGGACTACACTTCGGGTGACGGAGATGATTCCCGCCTGGATTCCGAGAGTTTCCGTTCTCAGTCTTCCGCAGAGGATCAGAAACCGAAGGTTTTGGATGCTCTGGATCGTCTTTTCGGAGATGAAGTTCCGCAGATGTCGGAAGAGGAGATGGAGCGTATAGCTGCGGAGCAGGCGATTGCAGCCCGCAAAGCAGCGCAGCGTGCGCAGGAGGAAGCAGCGCGTGCACAGGCCGAGGCAGAGGCAGCAGCACGTGCACAGGCTGAAGCAGAAGCAGCGGTGAACCGTGCCCGTGAGGCTGAAGCGGCGCAGGAGAAAGCCCGCCAGGCATCTCAGGCGAAGCCGAAGAAGGCGAAAAAGCAGGCGGCACCCGAGCAGCCTCAGCAGCCGCAACAGCCGGTACAGAGCGAACCCGTTCAACCCCAGCCCCGTCAGAGGAAGCGTAATCTTCTGATGGATGAGGAAGATGTTAATAACGTTTGGAACATGAGTGGTTTCTTCGGAGGCGACGCTAAGAACAGTGCGCCCGCACCGAAGAAAGAAGTATATGAAGAGCCGGTCGAGGAGTACGAGGAAGAGTACGAGGAAACCGAAGAATACGACGAGACTCCCGAAGAGTTCGAGGGTGCGGAGTTGACTGAAGAGTCCGAAGAATACGAGGACGAAGAGTATGACGAAGAGCCTGAGACAGAGGATGAGGAGTTCGACGAAGAGTCTGAGGCTGAAGACGAAGAGTACGACGAAGAGTACGAAGAGGAATACGAAGAGGACGAAGAGTACAACGAGGAAGAAGCCGACGAAGACGAGGCCGAGGAAGATCCTTACGAGCTGTCATACGAGACAGCCGGCGGAGCCGAGGCCGAAGAGGATGTAGAAGAAGATCCTTATGAACTCTCCTATGGCAGAGCGGAAAAGGCAGCACAGCCGGCACCGAAAGCGGTTAAGAAAGAGCGCGACAGCGTTCGGGCACAGCGTGCACGCGTAAGAGCTGCAACCGCAGGAATGGACGCAGACGAGATCCACGATCAGATGAAAGAGATGGTGGAGGCGGCTGCATTGGCTGCAGAAGAGGCTCGCGCCGCACAGGCTGAAGCCGAAGAAGAGGTTAACCGTATCGCAGCATCCCTGCAGGTGGCAAAAGCGAAGGCCGACGCTGCCGAAGAGAAGGCGAAGAATTCCGCAGGTTCCACGGCTTCTAAGCCCGGTGCGTCTTCACAGCCTATGAATGAGGCGGACGCCGCAGCACAGCGCCGTAAGCGTTTGATGAACTTCTCAAACGATGAGATCCTGCAGAGCACCTCGGGTTCCAGAAGCTTCCATTTGCCGGCGAGCATGATGAGAGGCACAGGACCGTCGAAGACGGCCCCTGTCGATGATAAGAAGGCGGCAGAGCAGGCACGCGAGAAGGTGGTCCAGCTGCAGGCCGAACTGAAGAAGGCTGAGGCAGCTCTGGCAGAGCGCGAGCGCGCGACAGAAGATGCGAAGGCAGTGCTTGCCGTTACCGAAGAGATGGCGGAAAATGCGGACGTAGAGGCATACATTGCCCAGGGTAAGGTCCTGCATCAGGAAGTTGATAATAAGACGGAGTCCGGCGAGCCGGATAAACTCGCGGAGAATACCGTTACGCGCGAAGAATCCTCTTCGCAGGCGTCGCTCTCGGCACGTAGCGCACAGCGCGCCCGTGAGGAAGCTCCGAAGCAGAATAAGCTGCGTAAAGAAGACATTTTCGTCGGCGGACAGATGTCCTCCTACGAGGCAGCGCTGGATGCGAAGCGCAGAAAGCAGCGTGGTACGGCGGTTTCGCCGACTGCGACGACGGTCGTTCCGCCTTCACCTGCACAGCTTAAGAATATCCCGGATATGGAGACTCCGGCTGAGTCCCCGATTCCGACCACTAAGATTCCCAGTGTTAAGAATAAGACATTCCGTAAACTGATGAAGTATACGGCACCGCAGATGCCGTACATCATGTTTTCGATGATCATGACCGTCGTTTGCGTAGCGGCACAGTTATTTGCCGTTATGGCAGTCGGTTACATGATCGATAACATCCGCGAGTTTGGCAGTGTTGTCGCTGCGGATGGCCACAACTGGATGATCTTGTTGTTGGGCGCGATCGTTGTTGCTGCAGTTACCCAGTTTGCGAGTGAGGCGGCAAATAATCACGTAACCTATCACATTATCCGTAATATACGAACAAAAGCATTTAATCATCTGCAGTCCGTTCCGGTACGCTTCCTGGATTCCAAGAAGCACGGCGAACTGATCAATACCGTCATGACGGATGTTGAGCAGATCTCCGACGGCCTGTTGATGGGCTTCTCCCAGTTCTTCTCCGGCATCGTGATGATCGTTTGTACGATCTTCTTCATGCTTATTATCAACTGGATGCTCGCGCTCGCGGTCGCATTGCTGACTCCGCTCTCTATTATTGCAGCGCGTGAGATCGCAAACCGTACGCATAAGATGTTCTCGACGCAGTCGAAGGAGCGCGCGGACCTGTCTGCATTCATCGAAGAGATGGTCGGAAACCAGAAAACCGTCATCGCATTCGGTCACGAAGCAATCAATATCGAGCAGTTTGATACGATGAATGAAGCGCTTGAGGAAAGTGCTCGTAAGGCAGTATTCTACTCCTCAATCACGAACCCTGCGACACGTTTCGTTAACGGCGTGATCTATGCGATCGTAGGTATCTTCGGCGCATTCATGGGAATGAATAAGTTGATCACCATCGGTAAGATCACTTCTTTCCTTCAGTACTCTAAGCAGTACGCGAAACCGTTCAATGATATCTCCAGTGTTATGGCAGAGTTCCAGAACGCACTCGCCAGCGCCGAAAGAGTCTTCGAGCTTATGGAGACCCCGACCGAAACACCGGAAACCAGAGATACTTTCGTGCTGACTTCGCCTCGCGGTGAGGTAGCATGGCGCGGCGTGAACTTCTCTTACGAGTCGTGGAAGCCGCTTATCACGAATTTCTCCATGAAGGCAGAGCCCGGTCAGCGTGTAGCGATCGTAGGCCCGACCGGTTGCGGTAAGACAACGCTTATCAATCTGTTGATGCGTTTCTATGATCCGCAGTCCGGAACCATCGAAGTGGATAACCGTGACATTTCAAGCATGACGAAGTCCAGCCTGCGCGGCAACTTCGGCATGGTGCTCCAGGATACATGGATCCGCAGCGGAACCATCCTGGAGAATATCGCGATGGGTAAGCCCGGCGCGACGGAAGAACAGGTCATGGATGCAGCGAAGGCTGTGCATGCGCATAGTTTCATTCGCCGTATGCCTCAGGGATACCGGACCATGGTATCCGAAGGCGGAAGCAACCTGTCACAGGGCCAGCGTCAGCTGATCTGTATCGCCCGTGTAATGCTGAAACACCCGCCGATGCTTATTTTGGATGAGGCTACATCTTCCATCGATACCCGTACCGAGGCGAAGATCCAGGAGGCATTCGATAAATTGATGAAGGGACGCACCAGTTTCGTGGTTGCTCACCGTTTGTCTACCATTCGCAATGCGGACCGGATCATCGTAATGAAGAACGGAAACGTAGTTGAGCAGGGTACGCATGATGAATTGCTCGAGAAGGGCGGTTTCTATTCGGAGCTGTTCAATGCACAGTATGGCGCACAGATGCAGCTGGCTAAGGAAGCTGCTGTAAAGGTTGCAGCTGAAAAGGCGGAGCGTCAGCAGCGCGAAGCTTTAGAGAAGGCAGCCCGTGAGGCACAGGCGGCAGCGGAAGCGGCTCGGCGTGAGGCAGCAGAACGTGCAGCAGCAGAACGCGCAGAACAGGAAGCGGCAGAGCGTGCAGCTGAAGAAGCGGCGATGCGTGCGACTCAGGAAGCACAGGCGGCAGCGGCGTCCATCGAGCAGGAAGTAGCTGAAAGCGCGGCAGCGGCTGCGGAAGCGCTCGCAGAGCAGGAAGAGGCTCAGCGTGCGGCAGCAGAAGAGATCGAGAAAGAAGCAGCAGACCGCGCAGCGGCAGAAGCTTTGCAGAAGCTCGCAGAGGAAGCGGCACGTGAAGCGGAGCGTCAGTCTGAGATAGATGAAGAACGTGAGGCGGCAGCGAGACGTGCTTCCGAAGAAGTAGATCTGAACCGACTGGCTGCGGAAGCAGCGGCAGCGGCTTTGGCGCAGCTTAATGCGACCACGAAGCCTCTCTCCGATGATGATTACTACGGAGACTCCATGGGAGGCCCGGTCCAGGATGATGATGACTCCATGGGTGGTCCGATCCACGATGATGACGACGAGTCCATGGGCGGTCCGATTCATGACGATGACGATGAGCCTATGGGAGGCCCAATCCACGATTAACAAATTAATATAGTATAACACGAGCGGGTGCCTAAACATGGCACCCGCTTTTTGTGCAGATTAATGATGCAAATATTGCAAAAGAAATAGTTATATTGCAAAAGGCAAACGCTTTCTTGGCTGAAGTGTTGATAAACGAAAAAAATTTCGAAAAAACAGAGAAAAATATTTATTTGATACAATTCCTTGATTTTCAGTGGCGCATTATGCTAAAATAGAAAAATACAATACTCTATTATGGGGTATTAGGCGAATGATCCACGTTATGTAGAATGAGGTGGGGGGATTACACAGCACTGGCGTAACATTGTTCATTTGCGTCGGAATGCAAAGGAGGTACCACATGAACAAACGTAACTTTAAACGAGTGTTGGCAGTTTTTATGTCGTTCGTGATGATCGTAACGGGCTTAAAACTGTCGAACCGCGAGACATTTGCGGATCCGTATACCTTAGGCCATAACACAGGGGACACCTTGGATTACATCGAGCAGTCGTACTACGAACTGGATGAGTATAACCAGAACGATATTCTCGGTGCCGCCCAGAGATTTCTGCTCTTCGGCAGAGAGAGTGTAAAGGTTGGCGTGCATACGAATGGTAATCTCGCGTCACCGATACTGATCACGAAAGGTGGCGGTACATTCACCGTAAATGGTATGGACCACCAGACGGTTCCGAACGGGAATTATCGATTGATCAACTATCTCGGAGAATTACAGACCGAGGATGCCTACGGTAACGTAGGTCTGAATGGTAACGGTTATCTGTTGGTTATCGGCCAGAGCGGAACCTATGCTTCAAAGAATCCGAAGAAGATCGATGGAAAAGACCTTCAGGGAAACTGGGAAGATATCGTTTATGCGAACCCTGCTAAGGCCTTCCTGGACTTTGATAAAGAGTTTGCACATTTGGAGCGTTTGTCTCAGGCATTGTCTGAATTCACCGGTGATCATTCTAAGACCGTTTCCGATATACACGAAGGACAAGCTGCCGGCTCCGGACAGAACCATATTCTCGAAGTGGAATCCGGCGTAACCGTTCTTTCTTTGACCGGGACCCAGCTGGCCGCTGTCGGTAAGGATATCTTGATCGATAAGATCCAGACCGATGGAAACCTGGAATATCATGGACAAACATACAAGCAGGCTTCGAAGTCCCAGGTTGTTATCATTAATGTGGATCTTAATGGCTCTTCTTCATACAATTTCGAGCATGAAGTAAAGTACCGTTTTGTGGATGACACGGTTATCCAGAACATGGAATCCACGATCTACAATGGAAACAACATTTTGTGGAATTTCTATGATTCCTCAGATCCGGACGGCTTATTCAAGGGTACACTTTCGTTTGTTAACTCTCCTGTTGTCGGAACCGTTCTGGCACCGGCAGCGACCGTACGGGCTAGAGCGGTCAATGGTACCGTGATCGGTAAGAATGTGGAGACTTATGGCGCTGAGGTACATCGTTCTGACTTCATGCCCACATCGATCCCGGGCCTGAAGATGTATAAGATCACATATGATCCGAATGCATCGGATGCTTCGCTGGGAGCGAATGATACTGCGGTAACGGATGCTACCGTTTATGAATACAATGAACTTGCCACGATCCTGAATAACAATGATCAGACTACACCGGGTAACTGGCGCAGAGATGGATATCGTTTTATTGGCTGGTCGGAAGATGCTTCCGTAACCACGCCTACGTATGTTGCAGGCGATACCATTAAGATGGATTCTGATAAGACGCTCTATGCCATTTGGAAAGAGACTTATAAGGTAATTTACAATGCGAACGGCGGTCAGGGAACATTGACCGATCCGGACAGCCCGTATATTACGGGAACGGAAGTGACTGTTTTGGCTCCCGGCCAGGCAATCACCAGAGATGGCTATGACTTCAAGGGTTGGAACACGGATCCTTCCGCGGCAGCGAATGGGACAGCGGATCCGAACTACGATCCTGCGGATACATTTACCATTACACAGGATACCTATCTGTATGCGGTTTGGGAAGCAGTTCCCACGTATACGGTTACTTATCATGCGAACATTACCCTTACGAGCGGATCTGCCCCGGAAGATCCGGATAGCCCGTATTACTATGATGCCCCTGTGACCGTGCTGGGCCAGGGGAGTATGGTAGCCGATCACTATACGTTCCTGGGCTGGAATATGAACGAAGCCTCGGCACAAGCCGGAACTGTGCAGTTTGGTGCCGGTGATGGTTTCTTCATAGTGCAGGATACGGATCTGTACGGCGTATGGAAGGAAGACGATAAATATACGGTAACCTACCATCCCGGTATCACCCTTACGAGTGGATCTGCCCCGGTAGATGCGAAGAGCCCGTATTACGATGGTGACAAAGTGACCATACTGGGCAAGGGCGACATGGAAGCCGAGCACTATACGTTCCAGGGCTGGAATATGAACGAAGCCGCGGCACAAGCCGGAACTGTGCAGTACGGTGCCGGTGATAGTTTCTTCATAGCGCAGGACACGGATCTGTACGGCGTATGGAAGGAGGATCCTAAATATACCGTAACCTATGATCCTGTGATCACTCTCACAAGTGGGTCGGCTCCGGTGGATTCAAACTCATATTATTATAATACTCTCGTAGACGTACTCGGACAGGGAAGTATGGCTTCGGACGATTATGTTTTTAAGGGCTGGAACCGTGATGAAAATGCTGCGAATGCCGGAGAGGTCGAGTATATAAAAGATAGCATTTTTCAAATTCAGAATGATACCATCATGTATGCAGTATGGGAGCCGAAGGTTACTGTAACTTATCACGCAAATATCAGCCTTTCGAGCGGAAGTGAGCCTGTGGATTCACAGAGCCCTTATGAGAAGGGGAAAACAGTGACCATTCTGGGTCAGAACGACATGGTTCCCAATGGTGATTACGTCTTCCTCGGATGGAATACCAATCAGGAAGACGCCTCAAATGGAGCGGTGCAGTACTCTGCCGGTGATACATTTACCATCACGGCGGATACCCATCTTTACGGCGTATGGGAGCCGAAGGTTACCGTAACTTATCACGAGAATATTAACCTTGACAGTGGAAGTGCGCCTGTGGATTCACAGAGCCCTTACGAGAACGGAGACACAGTAACCGTTCTGGGTCAGGGTAGCATGGTCCCTTCGGGAAATTATGTCTTTAAGGGCTGGAATACCAATCAGACCGCGGCGACGAACGGAACCGTGCAGTACGCAGCCGGTGCTAAATTCATTATTACAGAGAACACGGATCTGTATGGTGTTTGGGAACAGGTTTACACGGTAACCTATGATAAGAACCTTACGGCAGCTACCGGCTCGCAGACGGATGACGACAGCCCGTATGCATGGGAGAGCAACGTAACGGTTCTCGATCAGGGATCCATGGCGGCAACGGATTACGTCTTTAAGGGCTGGAATACCGATCAGGATGCTGCGACGAACGGAACGGTACAATATAATGCCGGTGATACATTTGTCATCACGGGTGATGTAACCCTGTATGCAGTCTGGAAACCGACCGTAACGGTGACCTACCATGCGAATATCCAGCTTGAGAGCGGAAGTGCGCCTGTGGATTCTCAGAGCCCGTATGAGAGCGGAAGCGACGTGACGATCCTGGGCCAGGGTAACATGGTTCCCGACGGCAATTACGTCTTCAAGGGTTGGAACACGGATGCTTCTCAGGCGTCGAACGGAGTTGTGGAGTATTCCGTCGGTGCTACATTCGGCATTACCTCCGATACGAATCTGTACGGAGTATGGGTGCCGCAGTACACCGTGACCTATCATAAAAACTTAGATGTAGCGACCGGCTCACAGACGGATGACGATAGCCCGTATGAGAGCGGAAAAACAGTAACGGTTCTCGATCAGGGCAACATGGAAGCGGTTGGCTACATCTTCAGGGGATGGAACACCGATCAGACTGCGGCGACAAACGGAACGGTAGAGTACATCGCCGGCAATACATTTGAGATCACGCGGGATACCCCCCTGTATGCAGTGTGGGAGCCGAAGTTAAAAGTAACCTACTACGCGAATATCGATCTGGAAAGTGGAAGTGCGCCTGTGGATGCGCAGAGCCCGTATGAGAGCGGAAGCGACGTAACGGTTCTGGGCCAGGGTAACATGGTGCCTGAAACTACTGATTTCGACTATGAATTCAGGGGCTGGAACACTGACGAAACCGAAGCGAAGAACGGTACGGTGCAGTATACAGTCGGACAAACATTTAACATTACTGCGGATACGGATCTGTACGCAGTATGGGTGCCGCAGTACACCGTAACCTATCATAAAAACTTAGATGTAGCGACCGGCTCACAGACGGATGACGATAGCCCGTATGAGAGAGGAAAAACAGTAACGGTTCTCGATCAGGGAAGCATGAAGGCAGAGGGCTACACCTTTAAGGGATGGAACACCGATCAGACCGCGGCGACAAATGGAACGGTACAGTACAATGTGGGAGCCACATTTACCATTAACCAGAACACTGTTTTGTATGCAGTATGGGAACCCAAGGTAAATGTGACCTACCACGAGAATATCACGCTGACTAAGGGAAGCGTACCTGTGGATGCGAATAGCCCGTATGAGGTCGGCAAGGAAGTAACCGTTCTGGATGAAGGCACCATGGTAGTCAGAGGATATACCTTCTTCGGCTGGAACACCAGTCAAACGGAAGCATCGAGTGGAATAGTACAGTATGGTGCTGGCGATACATTTGATATTACAGAAGACACAAACCTGTACGCGGTTTGGAAGGAACAGCCCAAATATACCGTAACATATGATAAGAACCTTACGGCAGCGACCGGAGAACAGACGGATACAAACAGCCCGTATTATGTAAACGAGCTTGTAACGGTCCTGGGTCAGGGCGAAATAGAAGCAGAGGGCTACACCTTTAAAGGCTGGAACACTGATGCGGATGCGGCAAGCGCAGGAACGGTAGAGTATATAGCGGGTGCTACATTTACCATTACCGATGACACTATTTTGTATGCGGTATGGGAAGAGATTCCGCAGTACAGTGTGACTTACAACAAGAACCTGGATGCAGCGACCGGAACACTGACAGATTCGAATAGCCCGTACTATAGCGGAACGGAAGTAACCGTTCTTCACAATAACGGCTTTACCGCTGTTGGTTACAAGTTCCTGGGCTGGAGCCAGGACGAGAACGCGACCACACCGGATGAGAACTACGATCCGGGCGACAAGTTCACGATCACCGCTAATACCGTATTCTATGCAGTATGGGAACCGTTGTATACGGTGACCTACGATAAGAATCTGGAAGCAGCTACCGGTTCCCAGACCGATAAGCAGGGACCGTATACGAGCGGAAGCACGGTAACGGTTCTGGATCAGGGCGACATGGCAGCGGAAGGCTACACCTTCGAAGGTTGGAATACCGATAAGGATTCGGCGACCGCGGGAACGGTAGAGTATACCGCGAACGATACCTTTACCATTTCCGGAAATACCACGTTGTATGCAGTTTGGAAAGTGATCCCGACGTACAAAGTGGTCTACGAAAAGAATCTGGAAGCAGCGACCGGAACACTGACGGATGCGAATAGCCCGTACTATAGCGGAACGGAAGTTACCGTTCTCAGCAATACCGGCTTTACTGCTGTGGATTATAAGTTCTTGGGCTGGAGTAAAGACCAGAACGCGACTGCACCGGATGAAAACTACGATCCGGGCGACAAATTCACGATCACCGAGGATACGATCTTCTATGCAGTATGGCAGCCGTTATACAGAGTGACCTACGATAAGAACCTGGAAGCAGCTACCGGTTCTCAGACCGATAAGCAGGGACCGTACACGAGCGGAAACGAAGTAACGGTTCTGGATCAGGGAACCATGGCAGCGGAAGGTTACGCTTTCAAGGGTTGGAATACGGTTGCTGCAGCTGCGACCGCCGGAACGGTGGAGTACGCAGCAGGCGATACATTTACCATTACTAAGAACACCACATTGTACGCTGTATGGGAAACCATCCCGCAGTATAGTGTGACCTACAATAAGAACCTTGCGACTGCGACCGGTTCGGTGACGGATGCGAACAGCCCGTACTATAGCGGAACGGAAGTAACCGTTCTGGCGAATGATCCGGATACCGGTTTCAAGGCAGATGGTTATAAGTTCCTGGGCTGGAGCCGCAACGCGAGCGCAACCACGCCGGATACGGACTGCGATCCGGGCGATAAGTTTACGATCACAGGCGATACGGAATTCTACGCCGTATGGATGCCGCTTTATACCGTGACCTATAAGCCGAATATCGAACTCACAAGCGGTAGTGCGCCGACGGATACGCAGAGCCCGTATGAGAAGGATTCTGAAGTTACGGTACTTGGCGACAATGGTATGACTGTCACCGGATTAGTCTTCAATGGCTGGAATACCGACTCGACTGCTGCGTATGCAGGAACGGTAGAGTATGTACCCGGTGCTACATTTACCATTACAGCGGATACTGTTTTGTATGGCGTATGGTCAAAAACTCCGCAGTACACTGTGACCTATAACAAGAACCTGGAAGCAGCGACCGGTTCACAGACCGACTCGGATAGCCCGTATTTCAGCGGTTCGAACGTAACGGTACTGAACCAGGGAACCATGGCGGCGGAAGGCTACACCTTTAAGGGCTGGAATACCGATCAGGCGAAGGCGACAGCCGGAACCGTAGAGTTTAAGGCTGATGACACCTTTAAGATCGCGAAGAATACGATCCTGTACGCAGTATGGGAAGCGATTCCGCAGTGCACTGTGACCTATAACAAGAACCTCGCTTCGGCGACCGGTTCACAGACCGATGAAAAGAGCCCGTATTACAGCGGCTCGACGGTAACGGTTCTGAACCAGGGAACCATGGCGGCGGAAGGCTACACCTTTAAGGGCTGGAATACCGACCAGGCGAAGGCGACAGCCGGAACCGTAGAGTTTAAGGCTGATGATACCTTTGAGATCGCTAAGGATACCGACCTGTACGCAGTATGGGAAGCGATTCCGCAGTACACTGTGACCTATAACAAGAACCTCGCTTCGGCGACCGGTTCACAGACCGATGAAAAGAGCCCGTATTACAGTGGCTCGACGGTAACGGTTCTGAATCAGGGCACCATGGCGGCGGAAGGCTACACCTTTAAGGGCTGGAATACCGACCAGGCGAAGGCGACAGCCGGAACCGTAGAGTTTAAGGCTGATGACACCTTTAAGATCGCGAAGAATACGATCCTGTACGCAGTATGGGAGAAGGTTCCGACCTACACAGTAACTTACGTTTCGTTGAATGAACTGAGTGGTGGGTCTGTTCCGAAGGATTCTACGGAATATAAATCGGGTGAAACTGTAACTGTTAAGGATCAGGGAACCATGGAGATCGATGGTATGATCTTCCTGGGGTGGACCATGGATGCGGATGATGCGCTTAACTCCACTCCGGATTCGAATCTGGATCCCGGTAAGACATTTACCATTAAGGACAATACAACACTGTATGCGGTATTCAAGCCGGTTGTTACGGTGACCTACCATAAGACGCTGGATAGTGCATCGGAAGCACCTGTAGACCCGAAGAGCCCGTATGGTGTCTCGGAAGAAGTCGTTATACTCGATCAAGGTTCCATGAAGGCAGAAGGCTATACGTTTATCGGCTGGAACATGGATGAAGAATCGGCGAAAGCCGGCGAGGCAGATCCGGGCTGTGCACCTGGTGTTAAGATCAATCCGGAGGTCAATGTCGATTTTTACGCGGTTTGGAAAGCGATTCCGAAATATGAGGTAACCTACGATAAGAACCTCGCTTCGGCGACCGGTTCACAGACCGACTCGAATAGCCCGTATGAAAGCGGTTCGAACGTAACGGTTCTGAACCAGGGAACCATGGCAGCGGAAGGCTACACCTTTAAGGGCTGGAATACCGACCAGACGAAGGCGACAGCCGGAACCGTAGAGTTTAAGGCTGATGACACCTTTAAGATCGCGAAGAATACGATCCTGTACGCAGTATGGGAGAAGATTCCGACCTATACGGTAACCTACGATAAGAACCTCGCTTCGGCGACCGGTTCACAGACCGACTCGAATAGCCCGTATGAAAGCGGTTCGAACGTAACGGTACTGAACCAGGGAACCATGAAGGCAGACAACTATGACTTCTTGGGTTGGAATACCGACCAGACGAAGGCGACAGCCGGAACTGTAGAGTTTAAGGCAGATGACACCTTCGAGATCAAAAACAACACAGTACTGTATGCCGTTTGGGAGCGGTACTACACGGTAGATTATGACGCTGCCGGCGGAAACAACGAGCCTGAGGATACGAAGCATTATCATAAAGGCGACGAAGTGACCGTTCCGCAGGATGAGCCGGAGAAAGACGGCGAGAAGTTTGTCGGCTGGACCACGGATCCTTCCGATCCGGATGCAAAGGTATACAAGCCCGGCGATACCGTAAAGATCGGCGACAAAGATATTACATTTACCGCAGTTTATACACCGACTTATTCGGTAACGTATGATAAGAACTTAGACGCAGCATCCGCCGCACCTGTGGATGGCAACAGCCCTTACACGACGGGCTCGACCGTGACCATACTCGGAGCGGGCGACATGAAGGCGGACGGATATGTATTCGTCGGCTGGAGTCGGTATGCGAATGAGACCAGCCCGGATGAGAATCTTGCGCCTGGTAAGACGTTTACGATCACACAGGATGAAGTATTTTACGCAGTATGGCTACCTACCTTTACTGTAACCTATGTCGCGAATATCGAACTGACAAAGGGAGCGGCACCGACCGATACGAATGAGTATAAAGAAGGTGAGTTTGCGACTGCGAAGACGCAGGGAACGATGGAAGCGACCGGCTACACCTTCCTGGGTTGGAGCGAAGATAAGAATGCGACCACAGCGGATTATAACTATGATCCGGATGCGGAATTCCAGGTATTAAAGGATACGATCCTGTACGCAGTCTGGGAGAAGGTTCCGACGTATACAGTAAAGTATGTTAAGAACCTTGACGCAGCATCCGACGCCCCGGTGGACGGCAACAGCCCTTACACGACGGGCTCGACCGTAACTATCCTGGACCAGGGAGAGATGAAGGCAGACGGTTATCAGTTCATGGGCTGGAAGCCGGATCTCGGTTCGACCGGAGCTAATCCGGATTGTGCACCCGGTAAGACGTTTACGATCAACCAGGATGTAACACTTTACGCAGTATGGGTACCTACGCATACCTTGACCTATGACGCAAACGGCGGTGAAAATGCACCGGTCGATGGCAAGAATCCTTACCTTGACGGCGCGTTCGTGATCATAGCAGAGCAGGGCGGCATGACAAAGGGTACGGATGTCTTCAAGGGTTGGAGTAAAGACTCGAACGCGACGGAGGCAGACGATACCTTTATTCCGGGCGGAGATTACCAGCTCACGGAAGATACGACTCTGTATGCAGTATGGGCTCCGACGTATGAGGCAACCTTCGATCCGAACGGCGGAACCAATAGCCCTGATGCTGAACGGCGGTATGAGGCAGGCGATGTCGTAACGATCCCGGAGGGAACACCTGAGAAGACGGGTGGACGCTTTGATGGTTGGACATTGGATCCGAACGATCCGGATGCTCCGCTGTATCACGCAGGTGATGGCGTCCTTATGACAGAAGGCGGCATTACATTGACCGCAGTTTGGACAGATGTCTATTCGGTAGTATACGATCCGAACGGAGGCGCGAACGAGCCGAAGGATGACCAGAAGTACGCGAAGGGTGAGCAGGTCGCTGTTCCGACCGGCACCCCGACGAAGGAGGGCTTCGAGTTTAAGGGCTGGAGCCTCGATCCGACCGATCCGGACGCTCCGCTGTATCATGCGGGCGATACCGTGACCATGGAAGGAAAGGACATCACGTTCAGTGCAGTATGGTCGAAGATTAACGACCAGCCGATCTTGATCTATCATGTAACTTATGACCCTGCCGGCGGTGTTCCGACACCGGACGACACAACGGAGTATGTGGACGGCGCGACCGTTATTATTTCTTCCGACATTCCGGTCTACGATGGCTTTACATTCGGCGGCTGGACACAGGATCCTACGGATCCGAACGCACCGGTTCTGAAGGGCGGCAACACCACGACGATCTCGGGCGCAGATATTACATTTACCGCGATCTGGATCCCGAATTACGTAGTGATCTACGATAAGAACGCGGAGGATGCGACCGGTACCCAGAAGGATACCTCGAACCCGTACGAGTCCGGCGAGACCGTGACCGTACTCGGTGCAGGAACGATCGTTCGCGACGGCTATATCTTCAAAGGCTGGACGAAAGATCCTGCAGTCAATGTTGCTTCCTTCGTAGCGGGTGACACATTTGCGATCACCGAAGATACCAAACTGTATGCGGTTTGGGAAGCGATCCCGACCTATAAGGTCGTTTACGACCCGAACGGCGGTTCCGATGAGCCTAAGGATCCTGCAGAGTATACGGACGGTTCGACCGTAACGGTTTCCGACTCCGAGCCTGTGAAGGAAGGTTTCATCTTTGAAGGCTGGACATTGGATCCGAACGCAACAACCCCCGTTATCCTGAAGGGCGGCGACACGACGACCGTAAACGGCGGCGACGTTACATTGACCGCAGTTTGGAAGTCAGATCCGAACGTACAGATCGTAGTGATCTTTAAGGTCGACTACGATACACAGGGCGGTGCTCCGATACCGGTCGACACCACCGAATACGTGGATGGAGCGACTGTGATCGTTACATCGGATGTTCCGGAGAAGGACGGCTACGTGCTGGACGGCTGGACACTCGATCCGAACGCTGCTACACCGGTTATCCTGAAGGGCGGCGAGACCACGAAGATCAATAGCAGCGGCATCACCTTCTATGCTGTATGGGCACCGGTTTACACGGTAGAATACAGCGCGGACGGCGCTTCCTCGACTCCGAAGGATGAGAAGAAGTATCGCAACGGCGAGAAGGCAGTCATCGTTAAGGACATTCCTCAGAAAGAGGGCAATGAATTCAAGGGCTGGACCCTGGATCCGAATGATACGACAAACCTGCTGCAGAACGGCGATACCGTAACCGTAGATGGAAAGAACATCGTGGTTTACGCAGTATTTGAAGAGATCGGTTCTTCGACTTATACCGTTAAGTACGACCTGAACGGTGCACCCGGAACCGCTCCTACCGACTCGAATTCCTATGAGCGCGACTCATCGGTAACGATCGTGAAGGATGTTCCGAAGCGTGACGGTTACACATTTACCGGATGGTCGACGAAGATCGACGGATCTACCCGTTATAAGGGCGGTGATTCGTTCACGATCACGACCGACATCACGTTCTACGCTCAGTGGACGCCGAACGACACGGCAGTGAAGACCGGCGATCCGTTGCAGATGATCCCTTGGCTGCTGATGGCACTCCTGTCTATGGCAGGTGCATCTGTAGCGGTGATCCGCGGCAAGAGAAAAGAAAAGTAATTTCATGGGGATGAACCCCGTGTGAGGCGCTGTAAAACAGGCGCATACGAAAACCGCCCGCTGCGATCGCAGCGGGCGGTTTTCGTTGCCGGAAAGCATTTGCCACGGAAGTATCCGCGAGGCCTTAAGAGCGCAGCACAGGCAACAAAAATGCACAGGAGGTATACTCCTGTGCATCTGTGCTATTATTCAAAAGCCGGATCAAGCCTTAAGAGATTCTGCACGCTTCAGAACAGAATTAACGGAATTAACGTATAACTCGTAATCTTCCTTCATGGATTTCAGACGCTTGCGACCCTTCTCAGTGATCTTATAGTAGGTACGAAGACGATCATCCGCGGTCTTCTTACCGGACTCGGTGATGCACTTAGCTTCGATCAGACGATAGAATGCTGCATAAGGATAAGCGATACGGCACTTCTCGGGAACGTCAACATTGACTTCCTGGATCAGCTCGTAGATGTACATAGGACGGATATCCAATGCATTCAGAACCAACATCTCAGTCATACCCTTTTTCAAATTCTCGATCAATGCGCTTTTCTCGGGCGCGCCCTTCTTTCCACTCTTTTTCATAGCAATTTCTCCATTCATTTTTTAGTTTTGATTGTGTATTCAATCGTACATATTTGGTTGCCCCGCTTTTGCGGTCATCAACTCAAAATCATTTATAATGTAATAGTAGACGATTTGAGGGTTTTTGTCAACTGTTTTTTGAGGGTTTTTCTGTAAAAAATGGATAATTTTACATTTTTAGTGGGAAAATGGATGTCAACAGGCTTTTTCAGGCGTTGATGTGTGTAATTTCCCAAGTTGTCACATTGCATAAGGAATGTAGATATGCTATCATACTTAATAGACATACGTTTCGGACGGGGAGCGATCCCGGCCGGGAAACTCTGCGATAAGCAGATATTTCAGATGAAGGGAGCGAAATACCATGGATGAACAAGTAAAGCAATTTGCAGAATGGATGAAGGAATACGGTGATGTTGTGTTTTTCGGCGGAGCGGGCGTTTCCACGGAGAGTAAGATCCCGGATTTCCGCAGCGTGGACGGATTATACAATCAGTCGTACAGCGTCCCGCCGGAGACGATCCTCAGTGCCACATATTTTTATGCACATACAGACGAATTCTATCGCTTCTACCGCGATAAGATGATCTTCCAGGATGCCGAGCCGAACCCTGCGCATACGTCCCTGGCGCGCCTGGAGCAGATGGGTATCGTGAAGGCGGTCATTACCCAGAATATCGACGGACTGCATCAGAAGGCGGGGAGTAAGGAGGTCCTGGAGCTCCACGGAAGCGTACACCGCAACTATTGTATGAAGTGCCGGGCATTTTATGGCCTCGATGCGATCATTAACAGCACGGGTGTGCCGAAATGTGAAAAATGCGGCGGAACGATCAAGCCAGACGTCGTACTATATGAAGAAGGCCTGGACTCGTACATTCTCGACCGGTCGGTGTCCCACATTCGCCGCGCGAAAGTGCTCGTGATCGGAGGAACGTCACTGGCGGTTTATCCGGCAGCCGGCCTCATCAATTATTTCCGGGGCTCGAAGGTCGTGCTCATCAACCGCGATGCGACTTCGCGTGACAGCATCGCAGATCTGATCATCCGCAGACCCATCGGCCAGGTTATGAAAGAAGCGCTGGAGATCATCGAAGCGCAGGCGTAAACGCGTTTTGACAAACAGGAGGGAAGCATGGAGTTTCAGGTCGGAGAGATCATTACATTAAAGAAAGGGCATCCTTGCGGGAGCAATGCATGGGAGATCCTGCGCGTCGGCATGGATTTCCGTTTGAAGTGCACTGGCTGCGGGCGGCAGATCATGGTTCCGCGGAAACTCGTGGAGAAAAACCTGCGTATTCCGAAGGAAAAAAAGCAGGAGCCACAAGAATAAAAAAGTGCTTGCAATCCTTGCGTAGATATGGTATAATCTCGATTCGTGATATATTATACATTTCCTTGCTCCTTAGCGAAACGGGCGTTTAACGGATCGTATGATCCGCACTCGCACAGGGCGCAGAAAGGGGCCAGAGACCAAAAGGAGGTACAGAACGCATGAGCAAATACGAAATGATTGTAGTTGTCAGCGCAAAGCTCGAAGATGAGGAAAGAACTGCAGCTCTCGAGAAAGTCCAGAAGTATATCACACGTTTCGGCGGAACCGTTGAAAGTGTGGATGACTGGGGTAAAAAGAAGCTTGCATATGAGATCCAGAAGATGAAAGAAGCTTATTACAGCATCATCAACTTCGAAGCGCCGGCTGATTGCCCCGCTCAGGTTGAGAACCGGGTTCGTCTGATGGAATCCGTGCTCAGATTCCTTTGCGTAAAGAAAGAAGTTCAGTAAGGCTGAACTGCCACAAGCCTGTTTACGGTACAGGCGGGAGGTAATTTTATGAATAAGGTTATTTTAGTAGGTCGTTTGACCAGAGATCCGAATGTGACATATTCCCAGGGCGAGAGACAGACCGCGATCGCTAGATTTACATTGGCCGTAGACCGCCGCAGAAGTCGTTCCGCAGAGAACAACGGACAGGAGCAGACCGCTGATTTCATCAGCTGCGTAGCTTTTGACCGTCAGGGCGAGTTCGCAGAGAAGTATCTGCATCAGGGCACGAAGGTCGTTCTTTCCGGACGTATCCAGACCGGAAGCTATACGAATCGTGAAGGCCAGCGCGTATATACCACGGACGTAGTTGCCGAGGACATCGAGTTCGCGGAGAGTAAGAATGCGGCAGCCGGAAACGGCAGCGCCGGATATACAGAGTCCCGTCCGACCCCTTCAAATGCGTCTGCATCGTTTGATACCGGTGCCGCAGCATCACAGGAAGGCTTCATGAACATTCCGGATGGAGTAGATGACGAAGGATTACCGTTCAACTAAAACCGATGAATTTTGAAGGAGGCAACTATAATGGCATACAATAAGACCGATAAGGCTGACGCTTCAAAGCCCAGAAGAAGCGGTATCCGCAGAAAGAAGAAGGTTTGTGTATTCTGCGGCGATACAACGCCCATCGACTACAAGGATGTAGCAAGATTAAAGAAGTATGTGTCTGAGAGAGGAAAGATCCTTCCCAGAAGAATTACCGGCACTTGCGCGAAGCATCAGAGAGCTTTGACCATCGCCGTTAAGAGAGCTAGACACGTAGCTTTGTTACCGTACACGGTAGAATAATTTCGGCGCGTAATACGCGTTCAGATATGTTTGAGAGAAGGGCGACTGCAGATGCGGTCGCCCCTTTTTTTGTGGAAGAAAACCATCCGTGGCGGGGAGCGCTTTCGATCCGCGAAATCCCCCTTATGTGGCAAATGTGCTTCCATTTTTAGCGAAAAGGTGGTATACTAAGACTGGTATGTTATCCGCTGTAATGGGCGAATAGTTCACGCGGCGGACGACGGAAACAGGAAATAGACAGTCATGAAAGTATTTAGGGGGTACCTGAATGCAAATGCGAAAGCATAATTTGAAGCGTGGCTTCTACGCTAGCCTTCAATGGCCCATTTGGATGGTCCTTATATTGGTCGTTGCGAATGTCTTCGTATATCTGCAGGACCGTACGAGCGGATATATCGTGAGCGGAGTGCTTCTGCTCTATATTGTTGCGTGCATCTTTTTCTACATGTACCGGCGTAAGACGTTGCTTAAGGATCTTATCGAATATGGATCGGACTACGCACAGATCCAGAAGAACTTGCTTACTGAAATGAAGGTTCCCTATGCGATGTGTGACGAGCGCGGCCGTTTTCTCTGGGCGAACCGGGCATTTTCCGGCCTGGTAAATGACAAAGAGTTCAAAAAGAAAACGTTGTTCACGCTGTTCGGCACGGAGGACGGTCATCTTCTTCCGCGCGACGGTGAAGACGAGGCAGAAGCGGACGTAGTACGTGAGGAGCGGAATTACCACCTGACGGCGCACCGCATCGCGATGACGAACCTGATGGACGAGATGACGCGGGACGTGGATCGCGCAGACATCGAGCTGTTTGCCATTTATCTTTACGATACGACGGAGATCCTGCAGACGCGGAAACTCTATCAGGATAATAAGCAGGTCGTTGCGCTGATCTACATGGATAACTATGAAGAAGCGCTCGAGAACCTCGAGGACGTTCGTAAGTCCCTTCTGGTGGCTCTCGTAGACCGTAAGATCACCCAGTATTTCTCGGAGTACCACGGCATTCTCCGTAAACTCGAGAAGGATAAATACCTCTACATCGGCACGATGGAATATCTGCCGGCGATGAAGGAGAATCGCTTCTCCGTTTTGGAAGAAGCGAAATCGGTCAATATCGGCAATGACATGTCGGTCACCATCAGTATCGGTGTCGGCATCAACGGCGAGTCCGCGATCCAGAATTATGAATACGCCCGCACGGCGATCGATCTGGCGCTCGGACGCGGCGGCGATCAGGCCGTAGTAAAGAACGGCAAGTCCGTCGAGTATTTCGGCGGAAAGACGCATACACTCGAGAAGACTACGCGTGTAAAGGCACGCGTAAAGGCGCATGCGCTGCGTGAACTTATCGAGACGAAGGAAAAGGTCCTGATCATGGGCCACCATTTCAGCGACGTCGACTGTATCGGCGCTGCGGTCGGTGTGTACCGCGCGGCGAAGCATTCCGGTAAGCGCGCATACATTGTCCTGGAGCGCGTAGGCCCCGCTGAGAAACCGCTGATCGACCGTTTTGCGGATAATCCCGACTACGAGCCAAACCTCTTCATTAAGTCGGAGGAGGCCCTGGCTATGGCGGGCGGCGATACTGTCCTCGTGATCGTGGATGTAAACCGTCCCAGCTACACGGAGTGTCCTCAGCTGGTCAATGCAGTGAAAAACGTGGTCATCATTGACCACCATCGTCAGACCGACGAGCGTGTGGAGAACGCGGTGCTGTCCTATATCGAGCCTTACGCTTCCTCTGCCTGTGAAATGGTTGCGGAGATCCTGCAGTATTACGCAGAGGATCTGAAGATCAAGCCGCTCGATGCGGACGCCCTGTATTCCGGTATCGTCATGGATACCAGCAACTTCCTGAATAAGACCGGTATCCGTACGTTTGAGGCAGCGGCCTTCCTGCGCCGCAGCGGCGCGGACGTTACGCGTGTGCGTAAGATGTTCCGCGATGACATGCAGGAGTATAAGATCCGCGCGAACACCATCAACCACGCGGAAGTATTTTGCGATAACTTTACCATCGGCATCTGTGCCGGCCACGGCTGTGATAATCTGAACGTCGTAGCGGCGCAGGCGGCCAATGAATTACTGAATATCCGCGGGATCCAGGCCAGCTTCGTACTGGCAGATTTCAACGGAAAGATCTACATCAGCGCCCGTTCCATCGATGAAGTGAATGTTCAGATCATCATGGAGAAACTGGGCGGCGGCGGTCACATGAGCGTCGCAGGTGCGCAACTGGCCGGCATCAGCATTGACAGCGCGTACGATCTGGTGAAGAACACCGTGATCCAGATGCGGGAGAATGGAGAGATTTAAATCATGGAGATCATACTGTTACAGGATGTAAAATCCTTAGGTAAGAAGGGCGAGATCGTTAAGGTAAACGACGGCTATGCCCGCAACTTCCTCCTGCCGAAGAAGGTCGGCATCGAGGCAAATAATAAGAACCTGACAGACCTCGCGGCGCAGAAGTTCCGTGCAGCAAAAGAGGAAGAGGAGCGTGAGGAAGATGCACGTAAGCAGGCCGCTTCGTTCGAGGGTAAGGTCGTGACCATCCCCGTGAAGTGCGGCGAGGGCGGACGTGTGTTCGGCTCCGTTTCCACGAAGGAGATTGCCCAGGAAGCGAAGAAGCAGCTGGGCCTGGATATCGATAAAAAGAAGATGCAGCTCGATGAGCCCATCCGCATGGTTGGAACGGTGATCGTACCGATCAAGCTCCATAAAAATGTGACCGGCCAGCTTACCGTGAAGGTAACAGAGGGCTGAGATCGGCTTTAAACGGTCGTTAACGCCCTTTTTGGACGCGGCCGCGAAACACATTACTTCGAGTGCAAAGGAGCGCTATGGAAGAGGATATCATCAAGCGGGTCATGCCGGCAAATAACGAGGCGGAGCGCGCGGTCATCGGTTCTATGTTGATGAGCCGGGATGCGATCACCACCGCTACGGATAAACTGAATTCATCGGATTTTTATAACAGGCAGTATGGTATCATGTTTGATACCATTGTTGCCATGCACGATTCCGGCGAGATTCCGGATGAGAGTGTTGATATCGTTACTCTGCAGAACCATCTCCGCGCGAAGGATTTCCCCGAGGAGATGCTTTCTTTGGATGCTCTCCGCGACATTCTGTATACCGTTTCCAGCTCGGTCAATATTGCCCAGTATGCGCAGATCGTGTACGAGAAGTCCATGAAGCGCCGCCTGATAAAGATCAACGAAGAACTTTCCTCGAAGTGTTATGCGGACCAGACGCCGATCGACGAGGTCATGGAGCAGACCGAGAAGGATATCTTCAACTTCCTGCAGACGCGTGATACCGGCGACGGAAAGCCGATCAATGACGTCATGGCTGAAGTCATCGATAAGATCGAGAGCGCATCCCAAAACAGTTCTACCGTGACCGGCATTCCGACCGGATTTATCGATCTGGACTACATGACCACCGGCCTGCAGAATTCCGATCTGATCCTGATGGCAGCCCGTCCTTCCATGGGTAAGACGGCCTTCGTCCTCAACGTGGCGCAGCATGCCGCCGTTCGGAAGAATTATTCCGTAGCGATCTTCAGTTTGGAAATGTCCGCCGCTCAGCTGGGAAACCGTCTGCTGTCCATGGAGTCCGGTGTTGACTCCCAGAAGCTTCGTACCGGTAAACTGAGCGATACGGACTGGTATGACATCGTAGAAGCGACGAACCGCATTGCAAAGGCCCGCCTGGTTATCGACGATACCCCGGGTATCACGGTCAATGAACTTCGATCGAAGGCCCGCAAGTATAAATTGGAGAATAACCTCCAGCTCATCATTATCGACTACCTGCAGCTCATGAGCGGCAGCGGTCGTTCGTCGGACAGCCGTCAGCAGGAGATCTCCGAGATTTCCCGTTCGCTGAAAGCGCTGGCCAGAGAACTGAAGGTGCCCGTGATCGCATTGTCCCAGCTGTCGCGTGCCTGCGAGACGAGAACCGATCATCGGCCCATGCTGTCTGACCTGCGTGAGTCCGGTGCCATCGAGCAGGATGCCGATGTTGTTATGTTTCTGTACCGCGATAACTACTATAATAAAGAGTCGGATCCCGGCCTCGCAGAGGTCATCGTGGCGAAGCAGCGTAACGGCCCCACGGATACCGTGCAGCTCGCATGGCTCGCGGATCGTACGAAGTTCGCAAACCTCGAAAAGAGACCTCAGGAACAGTAAAATACTACATAAACAAACGCCGCCTGGTTTGGCTTAGCCAAACCGGGCGGTTTCGTCTTGCTATTTATCTGTTTTGCTCGAATGCTTTACTCTTCCGGCTCAATAGCGGATACAGGGCAAGCGCCTGCGCAGGTACCGCAGTCGATGCAAAGATCCGACTTGATTTCGAATTTGCCATTGCCTTCGCAGATAGCTGCTACAGGGCAGGCAGCCTCGCAGGTTCCACAGCTGATGCAAGCGTCAGAAATTTTAAATGCCATAAGTAGAAACCTCCTTTGCTATTTCTTTACGCATCCAGTATAAAGGATAGTTAAGAAATTGTCAATATATTTTGCAAATGATTCGAAAGATATACAACAAGTTAGCGTATGCTAACTAAGAATACAAAAAACGATCAGACCTTACCCTCGGCTTTTAACTCTTGGCGGCGTTTCTTCCAGGCCGCGAAGATGATGTCACGGGCTTTGATGGCCTCGGCCTTCGAGAGAGGCGGCACACCCTTTAGCGGATAATCGATGCCCAGCTGCTCGTATTTTACGACGCCCATCGTGTGGTAGGGCAGTACGTCGAGCGCGCGAATGTTGTTTAAGGTCGCCAGGAATTCACCGAGTTTTTCGAGATACTCGGGAACGTCCGTGTAGCCGGGAACGACTACGTGGCGCAACCAGACAGGCTTATTGATCTCGCTTAAGTAGGTCGCAAAGTCGAGAATGTTGGTGTTCGGCTGGGAGCAGAGCACCTTATGCTTCTCATTATCGATATGCTTGATGTCGAGCATGACCAGATCGGTGAGAGCGAGGAGTTTATCGAGCTTCTCCATGAACTCCGGGCTCTTGCGGTTGAACACGATACCGGAGGTATCGATGCAGGTGTGGATGCCACGGAGTTTCGCCGTGGTGAAGAACTCCGTGAGGAATTCGATCTGCATGAGCGGTTCGCCGCCGGTAACGGTAATACCGCCGCCGTTGTAGAACTCTTTGCAGCCATCGTATTCCTTCATAAGATCATCGACCGTGACCTCACGTCCTACGCCGATGGTCCAGGTGTCCGGATTGTGGCAGTACAGGCACCGCATGGGGCAGCCCTGCATGAAGACGACATAACGGATACCGGGGCCGTCCACGGTACCGAAGGTCTCTGTGGAATGGATACGTCCTATCATATTCGTTCCTTTCTGAGTGGATCCGCCGCGGGAAACGACGGATATGAAAAAAGCAGCCTCCAAGTTCTTGGAGGCTGCTTCCGTTAAGCGAAAGCCGCTATGAAGTTTCTTCCGGCCACCGCGCCTTGCGGGCTACAGCCGGTTAAAACTCCGCGTGCGTCAGGTTGTTTTCAACCGATCACAGGCTCTCGTGGAATGTTCTGGAAATAACCTCATCCTGCTGATTCTTTGTCAATTTGATGAAGTTAACAGCGTATCCGGATACACGGATGGTGAGCTGAGGATAGTTCTCAGGATGTGCCTGAGCGTCCAACAAAGTCTCACGGTTCAATACGTTAACATTAAGATGATATCCGCCTTTCTCAACGTAACCGTCGAGCAAGTTGATCAGGTTATCTACCTGCTGAGTATTAGCATTAGCCATTGTAATTACCTCCTATTCGTTTTCGTCGATATCGAGCCCCTCCATAAGGGTAGGGGTCTGGCAGGCCATTTTCCGGCCTCCCACTACAGAACAACCAAAAAACTTCTCATTTTGAACATTGAGCTCGGAGCCTTCAGAACTCTCCGGAAGGTCGCGCGCGTCGATGTTCATGCGTCCACCGCCGCCTGCCATGAACGAGTCCAGCATAGCAACGATGTCTTCCTCTTGCTTCTTTGTCGGATCAGCCATAAACTTCACCTCCTAAGGCTAGATTATTTTACGCTTTCAAGATCGATATCCAGGTCGCCCATGAATACTGCATCTTCCTTACCAAGTGCGTTCGGGATGATGGAGAAGGTATTGGAGATACCATCCTGAGAGTCACGGAACGGCAGCTTAGCTACGGATGCGAGGGATGCTGCAGCACCCTTCTTATCACGGCCGTGCATCGGGTTAGCACCAGGTGCGAAAGGCTGGCCCTTCTTTCTTCCGTCAGGTGTGTTACCTGTGTTCTTACCATAAGATACGTTAGAAGTAATGGTAAGGATGGAAGTGGTCGGAATACCATTTCTGTAAACCGGGTTGCTACGAACATAGTTCATAAATCTGGTAACAATCTCACAAGCGATGGAGTCAACGCGGTCATCGTTGTTACCGTACTTCGGGAACTCGCCCTCGGTCTCGAAATCAACGATCAGGCCGTCTTCGTCACGGATCGCCTTAACCTTCGCATACTTAATAGCGGACAGGGAGTCAGCAACTACAGACAGACCTGCGATACCGGTTGCGAAGTATCTCTTAACTTCCTTATCATGGAGAGCCATCTGAAGTCTCTCGTAGCAGTACTTATCATGCATGTAGTGGATAACGTTCAATGTATTAACATACAGGGAAGCCTGCCACTTCATCATGTCATCGTAAACAGCCATAACCTCATCGTAATCCAGGTACTCGGAAGTGATCGGACGATACTTAGGACCTACCTGAACCTTAGTGATCTCATCGATACCGCCGTTCATAGCGTACAGGAGACACTTAGCGAGGTTAGCACGTGCGCCGAAGAACTGCATTTCCTTACCAACGACCATGGAAGATACGCAGCAAGCGATCGCATAGTCATCACCGTGAAGAGGACGCATAACGTCATCGTTCTCGTACTGGATGGAAGAGGTCTTGATGGACATCTTAGCGCAGTACTTCTTCCAGTTCTCGGGAAGTCTCGGAGACCACAGAACGGTCATGTTCGGCTCCGGAGCGGTTCCGAGGTTATCAAGGGTATTCAGGAAACGGAAGGACATCTTGGAAACCAGCGGACGTCCGTCAACGCCCATACCACCGAGGGACTCGGTAACCCAAACCGGGTCACCAGCGAAAATGCTGTTGTACTCAGGTGTACGAGCGAACTTGATGAGACGGAGCTTCATTACGAAGTGGTCAATGAACTCCTGGATCTCAGACTCAGTGAAAGTACCGTTAGCAAGGTCACGCTCTGCGTAGCAATCCAGGAAAGTAGCTGTACGGCCAAGGCTCATAGCTGCACCGTTCTGCTCCTTAACAGCACCGAGGTAACCGAAGTAGGTTGCCTGGATAGCTTCCTGTACGTTCTTAGCGGGCTTGGAGATATCGCAGCCATAGATAGCAGCCATCTTCTTCAGTTCGCCCAGAGCACGGATCTGCTCAGCGATCTCTTCGCGGTCACGGATAACATCGGGAAGCATGATGGAACCGCAAAGGTTCTTCTGCTCCTTCTTATCCTCGATCAGACGATCAACACCGTAAAGAGCTACACGACGATAGTCGCCGATGATACGGCCACGGCCGTAAGCATCCGGAAGACCTGTGATGATGTGGTTGGTACGAGCCACACGCATCTCATCGGTATAAACATCAAATACACCTGCGTTGTGTGTCTTTCTGTGAACAGTGAAGAACTCAACGATCTCAGGGTCTACCTCATAACCGTTATCGGAGCAAGCCTTCATAGCCATGCGGATACCGCCGTAAGGCATCAGAGCTCTCTTGAAAGGAGCGTCTGTCTGGAAACCAACGATCTTCTCGAGATCTTTGTTCAGATAACCTGCTGCGTGAGAGGTAAGGGTGGAAACAACCTTGGTGTCCATATCCAGAACACCGCCTGCTTCTCTTTCTTTCTTGGATAATTCAAGAACCTGTGCCCACAATGTCTTGGTTGCGTCTGTGGGTCCGCAAAGGAATGACTCGTCACCTGTGTAAGGTGTGTAATTCCGCTGGATGAAGTCGCGCACATTGACCTGATTTTCCCATGTGCCGCCGACAAAACCTGTCCATTCTTCTCTCATGATTTGCCTCCTGATGAAATGTATTTTCCTCATGGACTTGAGGATTGTAAGTAGGCCGCGTAGGCCTAGTCTCTTGCATCTGAGTACATTATATTGATTTGATTTTTGCAAGTCAAGGGAGTTTATGTACTTATTTGTATACAAAGTACACGAATGTACAATGTATTTAAAAACGTACATTCCATGCGGGTTACAGGCACTTTCATACTGTCTGATTATTTCGGAAAATGTTCCGAATAAATACCCAAAACGATCATTTTGGATGGATCGGCCGCGACGCATGTTCACTTGACGCGCGCGCGTGAATATGATAGAATATAATGAGCCGATTTTTCACGGCTGCCAGCGGGTATGGTGGAATTGGCAGACACGCAAGATTTAGGTTCTTGTATCGCAAGGTGTGCAGGTTCAAGTCCTGTTACCCGCATAAGCCCATAAGGACGGTTCTCCCGGCCCCATAGGGGGCGGGGTGACTGTCTTTTTATTATATTACTATATAACAGAATTAATGGGGAAATGATAATGACTTACTATTTTGATTTCCCGGAGGCACAGGTAGCTCATCACGCATCCGGAATGAACAACCATGAAGTCGTGTGCACGTATACTCCATGGTGGTACGAAGACAACGAGAAAGAGGACGAATCGTCGGGAAGCCCGATCCTTTGGGGCGTCGGCGGTCTACTCGTCGGGGCTCTGCTTATGGCGATGGTATTCCTGTTCCTGCGAAAGAGGACCAAATTTTTCAAGCCGGCGCCCGAACAGGAAGCTCCGTCGCGGGAAAATCTGCTCCGAAAACGGGCGCAGATGTCCGGCACCCCGACTCCCAGGGAGTCGGAGAGCATGAATGCGGGATGGGCGCCTTCGGATAATGGACTGCCTGCTTCGGAAGAAGGCCACTCGGTGGAGGTCCGCCAACCGGACGCTATCCCCGGTGAGACGATGGCAGAACTGGCGGCCCGCCTCCAGGGATGCTTAGGACGCGAAGGAGTCCGCGTACCCATAAAAGACGTCGGTAAGATCCTGGGATCCTATGCGAGCGTCGGCAGTGTGCGCATCGCTGCGGCAGAAGAAACGTATCCGGCGATGTTGATCCGGGCTTCGAAGGTACTTTCGGAATTCTTCTGTGTCAGCCTGCCCGGAAGCACGGAGCCTGCTCCCGATTATTGTCCGGCAGATGCTACGGTCCCGCAGAGCTACTGGACCGTGGTAAGCATGTCGCGGCTGGATCTGGCTGACCGCGTGCCGTTTGGCGGCGGGATGAACAGGGAGATATTCCGTGGGATCTTGCGCGAGGCAGAGGAAGAGTTCTTCCTTCCCGAAAATGTATGGACCGGCGTGGATGTACTGCTGGATCGTTATACGAAAGACTGGGTCAGCCCGGCTCGCCACCTGATGGTGCGTAATATGGAGAATATCTCCACCTGCATGCTCGCTGTCGGAGCCGATCCGGAAGAAACGCTGGATTACGCCATGTATAAGGCAATATTCCTGAGACTGAACCGGAAACACAACCGTAAGAACATAATTGCTTTGGGCGAGGCCTTTGAAGAACTGTTCCGGGAACAGTATTTGCCGCTCTGCCGTGGTTTCCTGGCAGATTACATGCCGACACCGGCAGAACCCGAACCGCGGGTGCAGAATAATCAAACTATCCATGGAGGAGAATATGAATCCGTACAATAATATGCTTTGCGGAACGTTTTTTGAAACGCTCTGGTCCATTTTGTCTTCCCGAGTTGCTATGTCGATCTATTTTGTGTTGCTCTTCGGCAGCATTGCGGCGATGATCATCTCGGTCTTATATCTGGCTACCGAAAAGAAACAGGCGAAGATAAAGCCTAAAAAAGACGAGCTTCAGGATGAAAAACAGGAGCCCGAATTTAAGGAAGAAACCTTCACGGGCGCTCTGGATATCAAGGATGACGACGATATTACTTCGCGTTTCCATACATTGGTCCAGTTGGACCGCGCGGCGCAGAGATATAAATCTCCCCGCTATGATAATGATATTACCCTTAAGATGATCTGCCGGAATTTCCGCAACTACGCGGCTTCCGTTCTGGGATTGTACTACAGCGAGGAAGATATCCGTAAATTCATCGCCGGCGTCGGCGTTTCCCACCTGATGGTCATGCAGGGTCTGTCCGGTACCGGTAAGACTTCGATGGCGACGGCGTTCGGAAGCTATCTGCAAAATCCTTCGACGGTCATTCCCGTGCAGCCCATGTGGAAGGAACGTTCCGATATCATAGGCTATTTCAATGAATTCACAAAACGGTTCAGCGAGGGCACGCTTCTTAAGAAGTTATATGAAGCCCGCTACACCGATGAGATCTACGTGATCGTACTCGATGAGATGAACATTGCCCGTGTGGAATACTATTTCGCGGACTTTTTGTCGCAGATGGAGCTGAGTCCTTCGAACCGCTACCTGGAAGTCGTTTCCGACACCTGGGACGACGACCCGAGACTGCTGAATCGCGGTATGCTCCGCATTCCGGAAAATGTATGGTTCATCGGAACGGCGAACAACGACGACTCGACATTTGCCATCTCGGATAAGGTATACGACCGTGCCATGTTGATGAACCTGGACCGGAAGGCCGATATCTTCGAGCCGGAGCGTGTGGACGGCGATCGGATCTCGTTCTCACATTTTAAGAACCTGGTCGAGACTGCGAAGCAGTCGAACAACCTTACTGAGGAAATGAATGAGAAGATCCGCAAGATCGATGAATTCCTTACGTCTCAGTACCACATTACGTATGGTAACCGTATCCGTCGTCAGATGGAGGAGTTCGTTCCCGTGTATATCGCATGCGGCGGCACGGAACTCGAGGCGATCGATGATATGATCGCGAAGAAAGTCCTGCGTAAGCTGGACGGCCTGAGCCCCGTTATTCTTCGTTATTCGATGGATGCGCTAGAGAATGTATTTGAGACGACCTTCGGCCTTCAGAACATGACGCTCTGCAGAGAAAGCCTGGAGCGTCTGCGTCGTATTGCGATGTAAAGGAGGGCGGCTATGAGTCTGAATCAAATGGACCGGTATTTCCGGGCAGCCCGGCAATTTGCCAATGAACTGAACGATACCGCCTTACCGGCTGACGACGCGGAGAAAAAACTTCGCGATCTGTTCGCGCGCAACGGTGCCGAAACGGAGAAACTGGCGTCGATCTATTATGACGTAAGTATCGAGAAAGACTGGATCGAACGGATCGAGGAAGCATTGCCCCATCTGGAGGCAGCCATCCGCGAGGACCGACAGTTCATCAAGACGGAGGGAAATATCACGCCGATCGAGCGTGTACGTAAGGTCTCCCGTACTTCAGTCGAACATCTGTCCAGACACAGTGAGATGATCACACATGTGCCGGAAGAAGGGGAAGACCTGATTCCCGATAAATTAAAAGTATTTGAAAACGAAAGCAATTATGCCATCTACGAGAACCGCGTGCTTTACATGGTCCTTTGTTTCACGCGCGATTTCGTGGATTATCGGTATTATAAGATCTCGCAGGCGCGGAAGGAATGCAACTCGGAGCTGGAGTTTCGCAAGTCCGTTCTGACCGGCGACGGTCCGATCCGCATGGAGCTGCGTTACAGTGACATGACGAACGGCCTGAACAGTGGGGGAAACTCGGAGATACTGGCACGCCTGGAGGCCACTACTGCAGCGGTCGGCGTGCTTCTGTCCATGCCCCTTATGAGAAATGTAGCGCAGGCGCCGATGGTGCAGGCGCCCATCACGCGGACGAACGTTCTGCGTATGGATAAGCATTTTAAAGAAGTGGTTGCTCTGTTCGATTATCTGAGTGCCTACAAGGAAGACGGTTTCACACTGGAGCGTCATGAGACGGTGATCTCACCGTTCCCGCCGAAACTGCAGCAGTCTGCTGTTGAGATGACGATGTACTCTTCTTATTTGTACTATTTGTACGCACACGGACTGACGGAAACTTTGGAGGAGAGATACGCCCTGGAAGAAGAGCGCCGGATGGCTGAGATCCGGAGGAAGCGCGAGGAGCGCCTGCAGGCGATCTTCGGCGGTAAGAACGCATCGGAGATCTCCCAGGCGGATTTCCTGGAACTGCTGAGTGAAGCAGTCGCGATCGGAGAAGAGAAAGATCAGCAGATCCAGTCGCTTCAAGATGAGATGGGGATGATCCAAAGTGAAGCGGAAGCTGAAAAAAAGCGGTACGACCTCCTGAAGGCGGAGGCAGAACGCGGATGGAACGACGTAGAATCGCTTCGGCAGCAGCTTTCGGATACACGAAGAGAAACTGCTTCGCAGACGCAGGAAATGCAGGAGAAGCTGGATAAAGCACAGGAAGAACTGACCGCGGAACAGGAACGCTGTCGGCTTTTGGAAGCGCGTATCATCGGAATGTTAGAGGAATACGGCGTGAAGAAGCCCGAGGCGGATATGACGGAGCGGGAAGAGTTCCTGGAACTCGAGAAAGAAAAGGCCGCTTTCGACCGATTTTTTGAACGTAGCTGGGGTACTGCAAAACGCAAGATCCGCAAGCGTATTCTGTGGAAAAGGAGGTAAGCCCGGATGGAAGATAAGAAGGACAGGGCCGTCTGGTTTTGGCGGTTCGTGATATTCGCATCGATAGCCTTGGTGTGTTCCGTGCTGATCATCATCTGCTCGGGCTTTTCGGGTGCGAAGAACCTGGCGGATCTCTTCGGCACAGGTACATTGCTGCGTTCGGAGACGGTTTATCTCACGGTGATCTTTGCGCTGCTGCTTCCGATCGTTTTGATCGGTATTACCTTATATGTTCTGAAACAAGGCCGCGGTTATATCTGGAACGGGAAGAAACACAGAAGAAAAGATAAACTGTCGGACGGCAAGCGCTTTCGCGCGCTTTGCTCGATCGATGAAACGGCATTTTCCCATGAGGCGCTCGGAGAGACCGAGGTACCTCCGCTATTTAAGATCTGCGCGGACTTCCGCAGATTTGCCGCATCGAAACTTCATTTGTATTACGAAGAGGAGGATATCCGCCGCTTTGTGGCCGGATTTGCAGTGTCCCGCCTGATGATCATGCAGGGCCTGTCCGGTACCGGTAAGACTTCGCTGGCGACTGCATTCGGCGAGTTTCTGGGAAACCCTTCGACCGTTATCTCCGTGCAGCCCATGTGGAAGGAACGCGCGGATGTTATCGGATACTTTAATGAATTTACCAAGCAGTTCACAGAGAGCCAGCTTTTGAAGAAACTGTACGAGGCTTGCTACTCGGATGACATCCACATCATCGTTTTGGATGAGATGAATATCGCCCGCGTGGAATACTATTTCGCGGATTTTCTGTCGCTGATGGAACTGAGCCCGGATTCCCGCTATCTGGAGATCACTTCGGACCGCTGGGAGAAGGACCCCGCGCTGCTTGAGAACGGACGCCTTCGCCTTCCGGACAATGTCTGGTTCATCGGCACGGCAAATAACGACGATTCTACATTTGCCATCTCGGATAAGGTTTACGACCGTGCGATGGTCATGAACCTCGATACGAAGGCAAAACCGTTTTCGGCGAAGTATAACGGCGTCGAAAAGATATCCTTTGCTTCGTTCCGCCACATAACGGAATGGGTAAAACAGACATTTATCATGACCTCGCGTAACCGCAGAAAGATGCTGGAGATCGATCGTTATCTTATGGATAACTATCACATCACCTATGGTAACCGTATCCGCAAGCAGATGGAGGAATACGTTGCCGTCTATATCGCCTGCGGCGGGAGAGAGGAAGATGCGTTGGATGATTTTTTGGTGAAGAAGGTACTGCGTAAACTGGAAGGACAGAATCCGATCGTGGTATCCAGAGCCAGAAAAGGACTTTTACAGAAACTGGATGAACTGTTCGGCGTCGATTCGATGCCGCTGTGCCGGAATTATCTGCATTTCCTGAGCCAGTCAGTATCGTAGGGGGAGCTATGAAGAAACATTTTTCCTTAAATCTGATCGGATTATTCGGCGTTCTGGTCGCCGGCGTGATGGTTTTGCTGACGATCCTGGCAGCGACCGGAAGCTTCCATTACCGTAAGACGGAGTTGCTCATCCGAACCGGCTCCGCAGAAAAAATGTATGACGGAAGGCCGCTTACGAATTCGCAGTGGTTTCTGATGTCAGGATCGGTGGCAGCTGAACACGAATTGATCGTGGAGCCGACCGGAAGCCAGACGGAGATCGGTAAGTGTGCGAATGTCGCTTCGATCCGGATCGTGGACACTTCCGGCCTGGATGTCACCGATCAGTATGTGATCAAACAGGAATTCGGAGAACTCGAGGTGTTACGCTCGAAGCTTACCTTTCTCAGCGAAAGTGCACAGAAGATCTGGGATGGTAATCCCTTATCGCAACATACAGTGCACATGTCGGAAGGGCGCGTTTACGGGGGCGCCACTTGGGAGGCCTATGAATTTACCGACCCGGTCGATGTCGGGTTTTATCGTAATACATATGATATCCGCATTCTCGATGCCGAAGGTGAGGATATCACGGACAACTATGAGATCGAAAAAGAGTACGGTGAACTGAAGATCCGCCAGGGCTATCTGTTGCTTTCGTCCGGGTCCGCGTCAAAAGAGTATGACGGTCAGGAACTTTCAAATTCGGAATGCAAGATCGTAGAAGGTTCGGTAGCCGACAAACACAAATTGACGATGCGTGCGGTCGGAACCATTCAGGAAGTCGGTTTTAGCCGAAACACGATCCAGGCCGTCATCGTGGACGAAAAAGGAATGGATGTCACGGAGCTTTACGATATTACTTATAATATGGGGCTTCTGACCATTACCCCCCGAAGACTGACTGTACAGACGCTGGATATCACACGACCCTACTATTCACGGCCGGTCGACGGCGACTGGACCATAGTCGGCGGAAGTCTGTTGGAAGGCGATCAGTTAAGTGTTGAGACGTTGCAGCACAGTCAAAGTTCATATTACGATGGCGAGATCGGAACCTTCGACAATACCGTTCTGTACTATGACATCTTTAACAGTAAAGATAATAAGAGCAGATCCGGCTGCTACCAGATATCTTTCCGGTTCGGAAAGTTGGTTATGACGGAGTAGTAAAAACGAGAAAAGGAGGCAGGCATGTATACAGAGTATGAAGAGAAGATGAAGCGGCTGGCACGCGTTCTGAAAGTAGTAAAACGGGTCATTATCGTTTTAGCGATCATAGTGCCTGTTTTGTTGGTATTTTTCTTTTGCATCGGCTTTCAGTACCGACCTTTGAAATGCGGCTCTGTGGTATACGGGAATAAACCCAGCCCGAAAGCGTATTTCACTACGATCGGAGAAACGACGTACGAGTACAGGAACGTGGGGATCGAGGGCTCCGAATGGAGCGAGGAAGTGCCTGTACTGCCGGGCGAATATGAAGTCCGGGCCAGTATGGTTTCGGCGATAGGTGTAAAAAGAGTAAGCACCGGAAAGTTTGAGATCGTTCCTAAGCAGTTGAACATCCATCTGGAGCCGATCTCTGTTTATGATGATCCGCATACCGGAAAAGTTACGGAAAATGATTACGAGATCAGCGGGCTGGAATATGACGACCGGATCCGGAATGTGAGAGTTCAGATCGATGAGACGGATTCTGCCTATCGCCTGACCTATCACCTGGAGGATCTGCAGATCGTTCACGCCGATGGTTCGGACGCGACGAACTGCTATTCTATTCCGAGTGAGACCGCTGAGATTCGGGACGATCGTGTGGACATCACGATCGCTGCGGGAACTCGTTCCATGATGTATGACGGAGATCCCAAGGCCTTTTTGGATTACGATGAGTGGCGCATTGCTTCCGGAGCACTTAAGTCCGGACATACGGCAGAGTTTCACTGCAAAGCCGTAAATGCCGATACGTGGCATGCCACCAACAGGATCGTAAGCGGCGGCATTAAGGATGAAGACGGTAATTCGGTCGACTATCAGTATAGGATCGTATATAAAGACGGTGAGTTGGAAATGACTCCCCGGAGACTCCTTCTCACCAGCGGATCCGCGAAAAAGTGGTATGACGGCACACCGCTGACAAACCCGAATTATACGATCGGCAGGGACGGTATCGCGGAGAGTGATACATTGTCCGCAGAATGTATCGGATGGCTCATAGAACCGGATATCATTCCGAACGATTTCGGCGATGTATCGATCCACAACGACCGTTTTGGAGACGTGTCCGAGTACTATGATATCGAATTGCAGACCGGCACTCTTAAGGTGATGTTGCGCGTCGACGAGCCGGGTACGGACGTAGAAAGCCCGTACATAGGTTACGGTGACGGGGGAGAGGAAGATAACAGAGGCTCTGAAGGCTCTGAAGGCTCTGAAGGCGAAGAAGGAGAAATGGTCGAGCTTCCGGATATCAGCGAGAAAAAATATATACTGCCGGGAGCGGATGATTCGACCGACCCCGATGCTATAGCGTTCGATCCTACGGCCGATTCAACGGTCTACGTTTATGATGAAACTGCATCGGACATAGCGATTATTGACCCCACTGCCGAATCAACGATACCGGGTGAGGGATCGACCGAAGACGGAGCCGGCGGGGAATCGACCGAAGACGGCGGTGGAGGATCGACCGAAGACGGAGCCGGCGGGGAATCGACCGAAGACGGCGGTGGAGGATCAACCGAAGCCGATGGCGGTGAGTCGACAAAAGACGGCGGCGAGGAAACGACCGAAGGCGGCGGTGAGTCGACAAAAGACGGCGGCGAGGAAACGACCGAAGGCGGCGATGAAACAAAGGATGACAGCGACAATCAGTCGTCTTCAGACAGCGGCTCCAATAAGCCGATATCATCCTACAGTCCCAATTTCGCTTTTCAAAGCGGTCAACCGAAAAAGATATTTTCCTTCTATGCCTTCAGCAACCGTTTCTATTATTTTAAGATGTATTCCTATGGAAAATATACCGGAGGCGGATTCGTTAAGGCCGAGGGTGGGGATGCCTATAACCCTTGGAGTGAGTACCTTATGGGAAATGCGATCATGGAAAACGGAAAAGGCAACCGCGATATCGTGAGAGTGACGGATCTTTATATCGAGCATATGGTCTACCCGTATTTCATGACGACGGACATGGAGAAGAGTGAGGACTCCAAGCTGTTCACCTATGAAACATACTTTGACTGGGATACTACAGCGCATCCGGCTTCCTCCGATCCGCGTGAGAAGGAATACAGGGAATATGTACACTCTACCTATATGGATGTTCCTGAAAAGGTGAGGAAGACATTAGAGGAACTCGGCTCAGAAGCCGGGCTGTATCAGGGCAATGCGCACCTGATCGAGGATATCGCCGAATATATTAAGAATGCGGCGGATTATTCCTTCGATTTTAATTTCCCCGCAAATGAGGATATGGTAATATACTTCCTGACGAAGGAAAAGAAAGGCATTTGCCAGCATTATGCTGCAGCTGCGACCCTTATGTATCGTACGTATGGGATCCCTGCCAGATTTGTTGTAGGATACGCAGAGCAAGGTACGCCCGGAAGATGGACGACCATGACGACAAACTGCGGACATGCCTGGGTCGAGGTATACGTTGACGGTTCCGGCTGGATGCCTGTCGAGGTGACCGGACAGCCCAAATATGAAGAGGGTAGTGGCGGCGATCCCATTTATGATCCGTCCCTCAATCAAGAGGAAGATGAGCAATTGTCGATCACGATCGTGTACGACCGATATAAGAAGGTGTACGACGGAAAGAAAGGCGAGCCGCTGTCTCTGCAAGGACACTTGTATGAAGGTAGACTTCGTCCCGGCGATAAGCTTGATATGAAACCGATCGTTGTGACGGACGAGGAGATACTCGAACGCGTCGGAGATTACTATTTCGAAGTGCCGAGTGGCGCGATTCAGATCACTGACAGATCCGGACATGATGTCACAGATCAGTATGCGATCTATACATACGATGCGCGATATGTCGTTGAAGCCAGACAGCTTGCGATCATCGTATACGGCGATTACGGCGATTACGACGATGATATCACGCTGTGGCGCATGAAGCGAATGCAGTGGAGCATTTCCGATGGTTCTTTAGCAGACGGGCATACACTTGAAGTATACTGTGACGATAAAGACGCGGATAGTGGGTTCTCATACACGTTGGGAACCATAGGCGAGTACAAGATTTGCGCCCAGATCCTCGATAGTGAAGGAAATAACGTGACGTACAACTATGACTTGTTTTCAGAAGTCAAAGAAGAGAAGGATTTCATCCAAGCAAAAGACAATTCCGATAAACGAGCGTGAAACGGATCCGGGGTGCTTATCCACCGAAAAGGAGGAACATCATGCAAAAACGATGGCTTTCCGTATTGTTGATTTTGATACTTGTATGTTCTTTGTGCGCGTGCAAAAAAGAATCCGATACGCAGGACGCTACGACGGCCGGCGCATCGGAGGCGGGCACCTTAAGCGGAAGCGGGGGCAATGCGGACTCGGTAAGCGCGACCTCGTGTGATGATTTCATTGCTCTCATGAGCAGCATCAAAGAGCGCGGAGATAAGACCACGCAGCTGGGCCTGCAGGCCACCGGCGAGTATTACTATTCATTTGCCGGGGCTTCGACGAGCGCGCTGCGCTACGCGGTCGAGTACATCCTGTGGCTGAAGGGCGAGGGCGACACGCTCGCGAACTTCACGTCGGACAGCCGGTACTCCGGCTGGGATACGATCGCCGAGATCAACTACGCCTCTCCGTTTACCAGTTATTTTGAGGGGCTTTTGCTCGAGATCCAGGGTCAATATGAGGAAAGCCTCAAACCCTATTCAATAGCATCCATCATGCCGTCGTTTCCTGACGAGGGCTTGGATTTCTATTACCTGAAAAAGATGGAGGTCGCGGACCTGTACGCGTTGCGTGACCGTTTGCGCGACCTCGAAGAGAAGATATATACGGCGTATACGCCGAACCTGACGGGTCGCGAATGGGACCGTTACCTGTACCACACGGACTACCTGCTCGGCCTTTCTGCCGAGAGCGTGGACGCAAAAGACTATGCGAAGGCGCTCACGTATGCGCGCCTGGCGCTGAAAGCTGATCCTTTTTCGGCCGATGTCTGGAATAATGCCGCGGCCTGTGCTTTGCTTGCTCAGGATCTGCCGCTGACCGGAAGCTACGTCGACGAAGGTCTGGCTATATTTCCCGAAGATGAACGCTTACTCGAGCTGCGCCGCTCGTTCCTGAGAGCCGGCGAGGAAATGGAGGTGGAGCCATGAAGAAGATAAAGAAGATCCTTCCGATCCTTTTGGTATTTACGGTTTCCCTGGTATTCGTCTTTTCGGCCTTCGCAGATGTCGAGACGGACCGTTCTGACATCATCTTCGGCATCGACTATGACCGTATCACGCAGAAAACGGGCGGGATGGAGAAGCATCCCGTGGAACTGAAGCTCGGAGACCTGACGTTTGCAGGTGAACTGTCGGGCGAGTTCGGTCTGAGCATGAAAGAACTGAATGAGATCATCCGCGAGACATTGACCGAAAAAGACCTGACAGTCGAACGGGTCGCCGTGATCAACCAGCTCGCGCATCAGCTGCAAAACCGCGCCACGGGCATGTGGGGGGAGCAGAGCCTGGAAGCGTTGCTTTCCATGATATCGATCCCCGGTGTGCCGGTTTCCGCCGGAGACATCTACGCGTATTTCGCGAAGGATGACGTGATATCGGCAGTGACATCGAACAGCATCAACGCGGCGCAGATGGCCGCGGAAAAATCGATGGAGGTTTCGCTGAAGGCGGGAAGAGCCGTCGGAAAGGTCACGAAGGCGGGGGCGAAAGCGGTTCCCGTGCTCGGTCAGGCCGTTTCGACCGCGATCACCGTGAAGGGCTTAAAGGACGGAGAAAAACAGTTTGAGGACTTTTTAGCCGGAGTGGAGCAGAACCTCGCCGTGGTCAATGATTTCTATGCGGCCTGCAGCCGTAAGGCGGTCGCTCGGGCTGAGAAGAATGACAGCAAGAACGTTTGGAAGATCAAATTCCCGCAGACTACGCAGAAGTACGAGTGTACGATCTGGGACATCCCGGGGAATGCCATGCGGTTGACGGTAAAAGGTGAACTCGTAAACAGCAGCGCGGGAATGGCCGGCGAATATACCGGAACGCTCTCTTTGGAGGTCGATAAGGAGGACATTTCCCCGTTGGAGACCCATTTGGAGGACACGTCGGGATTTAGCCAGTTGAAGAACGTACTATATTCATACGGAGCTTACCATAAGATCCAGGATGAAGCCCAGACCGTGTCGGTTCTGCGGCGGTCGATGGAGGGAACATTGAAACTGACCGTGAGCGAGACGGCCGGTAAGGTGAATGTGGGAGGTTCGTTCGCAGTGGCAAAGGATGAGCCCTCCTTTATGCTCAACCGACTTATGGCCTGGAGGGATGACTCGGCGGCCGCTCTCGGCGCCGTCGGTTATACCGAGATCAAGGTCAATGCCTTCGACCTTTCGAAGATGACCATAATCTCTTCCTCTCGCGTCGAGCAAAAAGGAGAGGTGAAGACGCAGGTGGATGACGTCAATGATTTCCCGCAGGATCCCGGCACGGTTTTCGCGCCGCTGGATGCACGGCCGGTGATCACGATCGATTTCACCAGATGACCCGGAAAGGGGTGACACGGATATGAAGAAGATACGATATACGATATCGATAGGTCTGCTGGCGACCATGCTGGCACTAACCGCCTGCAACGGCGGCGCCGACAAAGGCGGAAATACTACGGCGGCAACAGTGGACGACGACCCGCCTCTTACGCGAGTGGATCCGGGTGCGGAGACGACAAAACGTGCGGATAATGACAGCACAGAGGGCCTGTCTGAGGTAACTCCGGGACAGACCGCGGCTGCTCTGCCCGATTTTTCCTCGATCCTGGCCGGAAACGGCGCTACAGGAACCGTATGGGGGAATTTGGATGCATCGGCCAGACAGGAGATCATCGCTGCAGCAAAAGCCGAAGGATACGACGTTTCGTTTGACGGCGACGGTCATATGAGCATAAAGGGCGATGATGGTACGAGCTTTGTGCAGAATTCTGATGGCACATGGAATGTGAAGACTGGGGATGGAGATATCGCCCAGTACGGCGGAAATTGGCCGGACAATGCATTCACCCGGATGGTCCCGAAGCCGGACTTCCCGCTTCTGGCCGCGAATACTTCTGAGGATGAATTTACGGTAGCTTTCGTGAATGTAGAGGTCGATAAGATCAAAGCGTACGCATCGAAATTGAAGGAACGGGGTTTTACGATCGATGCGGAAGAACAGGATGAAACTACGTACGGCGTGGTCATCTACACCTATACGGCCTATAATGCAGATGGCTACTATGTGGACCTCTCATTTGCCGCAGGACAGTGCGGACTCACGATCTGCAAGGAATAGAATGAAAGGAACGGAGAAATGTGAGATCATAGATGATAACTAATTGTATCTTGAAATTTGACTTTTTATGTGCTATTTAGAAGCGAGGATACTTGGTAATCTATTGGTTTAACTATAAATGAAAGGTCAGAAGATGGATAAATCATGTCGGATTATGCTTATATTGGTGCTGTGCCTTGATTTATTAGGATGTAAATCAAGCGGGCAGGTCGATGAAAGTAAAGAAGTCGGATCGGTTGATGCCACCTCCGAAATTGCCACACCTTCGATGGCGGTAGACGAACCGAATACAAAAAACGATAAAGTGTTATATTACGAGGGCTCAAACAATGCATTCTCCGGAAAATACGCGTTGTTCCAGGAGTATTCAGATCATGGCCGTGTTTCGCTCCATTTTTTTGATGTATCGACAGGGCAGAGCAATTATTATTGCTTTGATGCGGGATGTGAACATAAGCCTCCGCAATATGATATAGTTACAGGAGAATTAATCTCCGACTTCTGTATGGCTTTCGACCTCGGTGGAAAATCATTATACCTTCAAAAAGACTGCTGCTACTTTTTTGATTATCCATATCTGTTTCTGGCAGATCTCAAAGGAGAAAACCGACGTATAGTATCTGAACTGAAACTGCCGGATTCATCCTCTTTTGTTCAGGAGATATATACGCCTACCTGCTATTTTCGAAGTTTCACCTACTCAAACAAAATGATTGAAAAAACTGATGAAAACGGGGAGCGTAGTTGGTGGCTCGGTGAGCCTTTAGACAAACGTAAACTCGAAATTATAATGATGCCTTTGGATGGAAGTGAACCGAAGGAGATATTTATCGAAGATGATCTATATGATCTCTCAATTCAGAATTTGAAAGGATACAATGATCACTTATATATTTCCACATGCGGACTGGATGTTCCTTATGGAAGCCTTCCTGATATTCAAAAAGATATGGAGGGCTATTACGAGGCAGTAAAACAACATAGTAATACGAAGGTATACGATTACGATATATTGAGTGGCCGCCTGATTGATCTGACTGAAACGCTTTCTATACAAGGGGGTGGAGTATATGATTTCGCGAATGGATACATAGTGAAATGCTCTGTGGGAGATGAACCCGGAGTTCTGTATGATCAATCCGGTCAAATGATTTGTGAATTGCCTTTTTCCGTGGGACATCTGGTACAAAGCGATAGCTGTATTCTAGCGTCATGGTTCATGGATGACGAAAATTGGTATTATCTTTATGACCCAATCGATGACAAGATTCTTCAAAAGGTCAACGGATCAAATAGGTTCTTTTTGGAGGCGGCAGTCGGGGAGAGTTACTATGGAAACGAAAACAATCAAATTTTCTATATTTCATCAACGGATTTTTGGGAGGGGCATATAGAGAAGGCGATTATTATTTCAAATAATAGATAGGAAAAGGGAAAAGGAAAAAGGAATGTCACCGAAGATTTTGATCGTTGAAGATGATGTGCAGATCCAGGATGTGCTGCGGATTTTGCTGGCAAAAAACGGGTATGAGACGGTAAGCGCGTACTCCGGGACGGAGGCGCTTTTGGTGTGCGATGCTTCCGTGGATCTGACGTTGCTGGATCTGATGCTTCCGGGGAAGAACGGAAGCGAGATTCTGGAAGAGATAAAGGAGAAATCGAAGGCGCCGGTGATCGTGTTGAGTGCGATCACGGATGTGATGTCGAAAGTGGACCTGTTGTCGCTAGGGGCGGATGACTATGTGACGAAGCCCTTCCAGAACGAGGAGCTGCTGGCGCGTATCACGGCGCGGCTTCGTGCGGCGGGGCAGGCAGCATTGCCCGCAAAGGCAAACATATTAACGTTTAAGGATCTGGAGATCAACACGGACGACTACTCGGTTTTGTGCGCCGGCAGGGATGCCGAGCTGACCGCGATCGAGTACGCGCTGTTGGAACTGTTCGTGCGCAACCGCAACCGTACGTGCACGAAGAGTATGATCTATGATTCGATCTGGAATTATGATGATGGCGTGGATGATAACGCGCTGAATGTACATATCAGTAAATTGCGCAAAAAGTTGAAGGAATGCAACCCGAACGAAGAGTATATCGAGACCGTTTGGGGCATCGGATACCGACTTAAGAAGTAAGTTGTGTGATACTACGGATCGGTCCGTCCGGGACTTTTCGAGCCTAGTATCACAAATAAGACTTTCTTAAGGATTCTCTTAAGGGTTTGTTTAGACATGGCTGTTATGATGTACATGTAAGAAACAAACACACGGCAATGCCGAGACTTAAGGAGGAAAGAAACACCATGCGCGATGTAGTTATCAAGACGCATAATCTTACTAAGAAATATGGTTCGTTCACGGCGCTTGAGAACGCGAACATGACCATTTACCAAGGGGATATCTACGGTCTGATCGGACGGAATGGAGCCGGCAAGACGACGGCCATGAAGATACTGACAGGTCTGACCGACCAGACCGACGGCGATTATGAGATCTTCGGAAAGGCTTCAAAGGACTCTTCATCGATCCGCCGCCGCGTCGGCTGCCTGATCGAGAACCCGGCGTTCTTCGAGAACATGACCGCTTATCAGAACCTTCGCTACTATTGTTATCAGAAAGGCATCGCAGATCTGTCGAAGATCGACGAGGTACTCGATTTCGTTAATCTGCAGGATGCTAAGAATAAGAAATTCAAGACTTTTTCGCTGGGTATGAAGCAGCGCCTCGGCATTGCATTTGCCATCATGGATAATCCGGACCTCGTCGTTCTCGATGAGCCGATCAATGGTCTGGACCCGATCGGCATCGCGGAACTTCGTGATACGTTCCACATGCTGGCACACGAGAGAGGCATGACGCTGATGATCTCCAGCCACATTCTTTCCGAACTCTACGCTTTGGCAAACCGCTTCCTGATCATTGACCACGGACGTGTGCTCAAAGAGATCTCGAAAGAGGAACTGGACAATGAGTGCAGCCGCGCGACCGTCCTTCGTGTAAACGATGTTAAGGGCACCTGCGTTATCCTCGAGAGGGATCATCAGATCAAGAACTTCAAGGTCATCGACGATGGGGAGATCCGCATTTACGATGAGCACTTGCAGACCGCCGGCCTGAACCGTTCGCTCGTTCAGAGCGGCATCGAGGTATCGCAGATCTTCGAGACCGGTATTTCGCTGGAAGATTATTTCAAGAAAGTGATCGAGGAGGAAGAAAGATGATCAACATGATTCGCGCGGAGAAATACCGCCTCACCAAAACCAAAGGTTTCTATATTTTCTGGGGTCTGATCCTTCTGGTCGTTATCCTGGATCTGGCTACAAATTCTATTGGCGCTATCGGCTTGGGAGTCGGGATCGAAACGGACGAAATGCCGACCTATACAAAAGACATCATGTTTTTGATGGGTAATTTCAATTTCTATTTCTTTTTGTTGATGCCCGTGTTCTCGATCGTGGTCGGCGAGTTTTCCGACCATATCGTTAAGAATACCATCAGTTCTGCGATCAGCAAGTCGCGCTTCTTTGTATACAAATATGTGATCTGCGTAGTTTACGGCGTTTTGGTCTTCCTGGTTGTAAATGTTGGTTTTTACGGTCTGTACGCGATCTTCCGTTCGGACTATGGAAGAGCCGATTTCGGAGTTTACATGTCCCGGGTTATGGGCCAGCTTCCACTGATCGTGATGCTGCTGAGCGTATTTGTGACGGTTGCTTTCCTGTTCCGTAAGGGAACGGCATACAACTCGGTCATGGTCATCGCACCGTTTTTATTCGAGGTTATCCTCGGTATCTGCATGGCTATTCCGGGCTTGAAGGATTTCTCCTTCCTGAGCAAAGTGATCCGGTATGAGGTCAGCACGGTGATGTATAACATCGGAAGCGGGATCGATTTTATGGGATCGTATTATCGGAACATCCTGATCGCATGTGTTGCAATTACGGTTCTGACTTTCCTGCTTGGATACAGTTCTTTCAAAAAACGTGAACTGTGATCGGATATAAGACGCGGGCATATGCCGAAGGTCCTCTTCGGCATATGCTTCCGCATTTTTGAAAAACATACGAAAAGAGGGCTGGTTTATGGACATATTTATGGTGATCATGATCCTTCTGGCGGCGGTCGGCTTTGTAGCGGGCGCCGTGTTTTTCGTGTTGTTCCTGCAGCAACGTAAGGAGATGAAAAGCATTGACCGCCAGCTCTCGGACCTGATCGGGGCCTCGACGAACCAGTTGGTGCACACGGAGAACGGGCTCGGGGCGGACCTGATCAAAACGGTCAATTCCCTCCTGACCCGCATGCAGACGATCCGCGTGGAGTATGCCCGGCGTAGCCATACGATCGACCAGATGCTGACGAATATCTCGCACGACCTTCGGACGCCGCTGACGTCGGCTATGGGCTATATGAACCTCGTTTTGGACTCGAACCTGTCGGAGGATGAGAAGGAGCGCGAACTCGAGATCGTTCGGCGCCGTCTGGTCCGCCTGGAGGAACTGATCAATTCGTTCTTCGAGTTTTCGTCGATCATTTCCCGCGGAGAACAGCCGAAGAAGGAGCCGATGGATCTGGTGAGAGCGCTGGAAGAGGCGATCTCGCATGCCTATGACGATTTCTCCGCCGCCGGTCGCAAGATCGACCTTAAGTGCGAGGGACGTAAGTGGATGCTTAACTCGAATTATGCGATGCTCATGCGCATCTTCGACAACCTGATCGGAAACGCGAAGAAGCACGGCATCGGGGATCTGACGATCCGCGCTGAGAAGACGGAGGAGGGATATCGGTTGAGTTTCACCAATCCGTGCCCGGAGGCGATCGATGCATCACGCGTCTTCGATGAGTTTTACACGACGGATATTTCCCGTACGAACGGCAGCTCCGGCCTGGGGCTTGCGATTGCGAAACAGTTCACCGAACTGCTCGGCGGTAAGATCCGGGCGGAAGCGGAGAAGGGAGTATTTGCGATCCTTATCGAGATTTAAAAAACTTGTTTGTTCAACTTGAACAAACAAGTTTAACCATATACAAACAGAACGAAAAACAATAGCATCAGTGAATCATGCGGGGGCCAGCTGCGTATGCAGTGGGCCCCCGCAAAGTGTAGTAGGCGATAATCGCCTCTTATTCACGTGGTTCAAAGAATACGGATGTTGCCGGATCTCCGTCCGGAGTTACAACGGTGTAATCGTAATAGGTTTCCCCTACAAACTCCGAGTATTCGTCGATCGTAACAGAGCGCGTAAGCGGTACCCCGTTTTCAAATATATAATTACCGTTTTCATCCAGTACCGGAAGGGTATACTGGATCACAGGGCCGTTTTTGCGTTCGCCGCCGGATAACAGAGTTTGGTTATCCAGGAACCAGATTGCCTTTTCCATGGTGGTCCGGGCTATGATGATCGCAAATTTCGATCCGTAGAATTCCAGATCTACGCCCTTATCTACCATGACTATACTCTGGCTTTCCTCTGCGTCGATCATCAGTCCGAAATCGTGCGACTGATCTTCATTTACAACGAGAGATCCGGTGCCGGTAAATTTGATGCTGCCGCCGTAGTAGAAGCCATAGACCAGGATGTAACCGATCCGGTTTTCACCGATCAGGTTCACCGTGAAACCATTGCCCATGAGGTTGACATCCAGGACGTCCGCCGTGCAGTTTTCCAGGGTCAATGTATTCGTTGCTTCATCGTAGGAAGCACCGGGAACATCGCCCAAAGAGTGATTAAAGGGCTCGTTCTCCCAGGTTTCGCCGATCACGAGATAGCGATATTGTGACTCGCCGTTGATGACCATGCGGATGTATTCCTCCGGTATTCCGCTCTGTGTCTGGGCGCCGGCGAAGTCCGGAGCCAGATTCGAAAGGATCGGGAATGCTGCATCCCCTTCCATCTCAAAGTAACCGGGGCCGTGGCTGTTGATGTGGGTCTCGTAGGTGATCGTCTCTTTGTAGACCGCATAGATCTTGCCACTTAGCAGGACGAGCCGCTCAGGGCTGTCGCCGGTTCCGGAAGTGATCGCGTCATCACTCAGTTTATAGCCGAGGAAGGTACGGGTTCGGTCGAGTTCCTCCATGAACTTCATCTTATAGACCAGGCCGCGGTCCTTACACCAGTTTTTGACTGTGGTGATCGGGTCGGGATCGGAGAGGGCTGTGGTCAATGTATTGCCGTCCCAATCCTGTATGATGTATTGGAATAATACCATTTCCTCCGCGCCATTGACCGATCCTTCGGAGTAGGGCAGAAGCGTTGCGATAAACTCTTCGTCTGATAGTGCGGGTTCGATCGTGGGAGTTTCGGTCGGTTCTTCGGTCGGCTCATCGATCGGTTCCTCTGTCACTGCCTGCGTCGGATCGACTGTATTGACAGGCTCTGTGGGCTCATCGATCGGCTCCGTCGGGATGATAACCGAGATATCCGGGGGAGGAGTCGCTGGGCCGGCGTCTTTTCCCAGAAAATCGAGGCCGAAGAGATCGTAGTTGAACGATGCCCATACGATGCTGATGGTCACGAGCGTTGCGGCGACCGGCCCCCATAGTTTTCGCAGGAGTTTACGCTGACGGTCGCGATCCGTTGGAGCGGACACAGGGCCGGCGGCCGGGACATCCCAAATATATTCGGGAGCCGGTTCGCAGATTTCGGGCGCAGTTTGGTATTCTTCCGGTGGTAGGTTGTATTCATCCGGTAATCGGGTATATTCCATAATTGCCACCTTCTTTCAGGTACCGATGTGGAATCGGGACAGCTTACTGTTTGTTGTCGAGATGCACATCCATCTGCGGGAAAGGAACCTCTACGCTCAGTTTGCGGAAACCGAGGAGCAGGTCGTGGTTCAGCACGCGCATTCCGGTGTAGATGTCTTTTTCTTCGACATCGACTACGAAGCGGAGAACGACACTGCTGTCGGCCAGGTCCTGAACGCCCAGGTATTTCGGCGGAGCTTTCATGATGTCCTGATGGTTGGCATAGATGCTTTCCATGAGTTCCGGGATCGCGGCTTCCAGTTTCTCCAGATCAGTCGCATACGGGATGCCGATGTTGCTGACGCTGCGGGAAGTCTTATCGGAACGGTTCAGGATGTTTTTCATGGCGGAGTTGTTGATGATCTTCACATTTCCGCCCGGGTCGGTGATGCTGGTGGTGCGGATTCCGATGTTGCTGACCGTACCGCGGAAACCGTCGACTTCGACGATATCACCGACGTTATACTGGTTTTCAAAGAGCATGAACGTGCCGGTCACGACGTCGGCGATCAGGCTTTCGGCGCTGAAACCGATGATTAGGGCAATGATCCCGACACTGGCTACGATGGTGGAGACATTGGCCCCGAGGATCGATAAGCCCCAGCACAGGATCAGGATCGCGGTCACGTACTTCAGCATGCTCGAAACGATGGAGAGTATGGAACGCGCGCGGTGGTTTTCCGGTTTGAACAGCCCGAGCAGAAGCACGAGCAGGGTCTCTACAAAGAGAACGCCGGCGATCATGCAAACGAGATACAAAAGTTTCACGCCGTTTACGTTGCCGAAGATGTCGTCGATGTTATCGAAGTCGATGAATTTGCCGATAAAACCGACGGTAAATGCGATGGCAAGTATGACGGTTAAGATGATAAGACGGATCACAACTGGTTTTTTGCTCTTCATGGATATGCCCTCCTTTGATTAAGAATATAAAAATCCATAGGATATCTCATTCGACAGAATGTGTTATTCGAACATCCGGCAAAGGAGACGATCCTATGGATCTGATTAGAAATATTTAATTGGTTCCGCCTTCAACAGCGTCCTGGATGTCAAAATAACTCTGACCGGGATTTGCAGCAGCGTATTTTCCTGCACATGTTTTGCAGACACCGTTGCAGCCATGGTTGATGGCTTCTTCTACGGAAGCTTCGGTCTTACTGTCACTGTTGTTGATGTGCGAACAGTCTTCATACAGATGGTATTTCTTACCCCACTGGGTGTAGTATACATGTTCCGAATATTTAACTTGGGCTGTTTTTTCTTCCTGGGAGATCGGGCTCCACTCGATGCTGAACAGCACGCCGATCACGAGAGCGATCGCTGCAGCGATACCGGCGATCTTCTTCATCTGCGGATCCTTGTTTTCTTTATCGGTCAGGATGACGATGATAAACGGAAGGAAAGCAACGATGCAGGCGATTACGCCCATGTTGTTCCACAGGAAGAATTTCAGTTTATTCTTCTTTGATGCAGGGTCAATGTGGTTCGCCTTCTTCCAAAGCAGGGAGCCGATGATCACGAGGATCAGGTCGACTACGATCAGGATGACCAATGCAATGGTGGTTTTCATGAATGTGATCTCGAGTTTACCGGTGTAGAGGCAGATCGCGAAGATCTCACATACGATGGCCAGCACCCAGCAAATGATGGCGCCGATCCGGCGTTCCATGGCTCCGGCAGTGCTGTAAGGTTTCTCCGGTGTCTTGGAAGACTTCGCGGATGATGTTTTCGCAGCAGGTTTCTCTTCGGCAGCTTTTGCAGCCGTTTTCTTCACGGTCTCTTCTGCCTTTTCGGCAACTGCTTCCGCTTTCTCGGAAGCTTTTTCAACTACTTTCTCTGCTTTATCGGCAGCAGCCTTTGCAGTGGAAGCTTTAGCGCCGGAAGACTTAGCAGTGGTTTTCTTTGCTGTAGTGGTCTTTGCAGCACTTTCGGTCTCTTTTTTCTCGGCCATACGATTACACTCCTTCATGTGATTTTAAAATTCCGAGCCTCGGCGGATTCCCGCCCTCTTTTACTCATACTACTATTATAAAGCATATTTAGTGTTATTTCAACGAAAAACAGCAAAATTTATTGACTTTTTCGGGGGTTCGAAGGATAATGAAACTACATAAATGATAAAGGAGACGCGAAGATGCAGTATAAGTATTGCCCGGACTGTGGATATAAGTTGGAGGACGGGGAAAAGTTCTGCCCGGAGTGCGGAGCGAAACTGTATACTGAGGAATCTGCGCTGGCGCCCGCAGGCAAACCCGCGACCGGTTTTACCGGAATGGGTATGATGGGTATGATGGGGATGAACCCGTCGCTCACCGATCCGAACGCCCGGTATTTCTCTTACTCAACGAGCGGAATGGCGTACCTGTCCGGCTGTGATCTGATGATCACGGAGGCGGAAGGAAAACTCACGGCATCCATGCGACTGACCGGCATGAAGCGGGAGAATGCGAAGGTGTTTGAGGTAGACGACGCGTTCTTCGATCGCGTGACGGCGATCATTGACCGATACGACGGTGACTCCTGGGACGGATTTAATACACGCGTGGAAGGCGCGATGGACGGCGACTCGTTCTCGTTTTCGTTCCGAAACGGTAAGGGACGCAGCATCAAAGCATCCGGTTACATAGCGCGGCCGGACGGCATCGGCGCCGCGATCAACGAGATTCGGGAACTGTTCGTCGAAGTGAGCGAGAAAATATTTCCAAACATTGCCGAAGCACTCGAGCAGTATATCGAAACAGAGGTCGTAGCAAAGTACGGCGAGAGCCGGCGGAACGTGAAGACCGGCGATCTTCTCGGACGTGCCGAATACGTGTATCTGGAACCGGGGAGTTTTTCCCAGGGAGTAAACGATGTCCCCGCCGGCGTGCTGGGCTACGGGATCTTTAAGGAGTTTCCGGGCAATGACGCACAGAACCCCGGTTACCGCGCCGTGGTCGCTCTGGTAGAAAAGACGCCGGATGAGGACGGCGGACCGGATAACACCGGCCTGAAGCTGCAGTACTACGCAATGGACCGGCCCGGTGAGGCGGTGCTCCTGCAGGAGTTTCCGGTACGAAAGAACCTGGTGCGCTGGCAGAGCGGTCGACTGAGCATTTCCCCGTTTATCGGGCCCGGCCGCACGTCGATCCTGCTCTTCTCGGATGAGCAGCTGGACTACGGCGAAAAGGTTCGTGAATACGACCTGCGGACGTTCCAGCTGACCCAAACCGAGATGAAGGAGGTAGGCAACGAGGTGGTTCCGGTCATGCGGGGCGACGAGAAGCTCCCGGAGGAAGGCCTGAACCGTTTGTGTAAACTGGCGGAGCAGACCGGCACCGTGTTCATTTCGATCAACTGGGGCAATGAATGGCGGCGCACCGGGTTCATCGACTCCGAACTGCGCGGCGGCTTCGTGTCCTATATATGGTCGAGCCACATTGACCGGAATATCTTGGAGCACACGACCGGCCCGATGTGGGACCCCATCGAGGATTGTTATATCAACATTTATAAAATGTGACTTTTCGGAAGCACCGGAAAGCCACGATAAAAGCATCAGATCAAAAAAAGGAGATGTATCGTTATGGATCTTTCAGCATTATTATCCGGACTTATCACCGATGACACCGTGAAGCAGGTCAGTAAGAAGACGAAGGCTTCAAAGAAGGACGTGACCAGCGTGCTCACATCCGCCCTGCCCATGCTTCTGGCGAACGGAAACCAGACCACGACGCAGCAGGTCGCGCAGGCCAGCGGCGTCAGCCAGAATACCACGTCCAACATCCTGGGCGCGGCAGCACCGATGCTGCTGGGTGCGCTGGGCGGTGGTTCGGGAAATTCAGCCAGCTCAAGTAGTTCCGGAAATTCCGGAAACTCGGGCGGCGCAGGAGGCTTAAACCTGGGCATGCTCACCTCGCTTTTGGGAGCGGTCGATCTCGGAAAACTGACCTCCGGCCTGATGGGCCTCATTTCCACAAATACCTCGAAAGAGGATAAGGACGAAAAGCCGTCCGGATCTGGGAAGAAACCTTCCGGCTCCGGAAAGAAACCCGCGTCGTCCGGAAAGAAGCCGTCTTCTTCGGCGAAAAAGCCTGCGAGCTCCGGTAAAAAGCCTGCTTCCGGAAAGAAAGCCGAGTCCTCTAACCCGCTGAGCGCCGTAACGGGGCTTTTGGGGAAACTGTTTAAGTAAATGTGATTCAATGGATGGTTAACGGACCACTGTGCTTGCGCCCAGTGGTCTTTTTTACGGAATCTTTACACTTTATTGCTTTTTTATGATGTTTTTTCAAATCGATTGACGGTAGAATCCGCATATGATAAACTGCAAATGTCAGTATGAAATGTAACAAAATCGGAAGAATGTGTAAATATCCGGAGGTTTATCATGAGAAAATGTTTGGGAAATGACCGCGGCGAAGTGAAACTGATCTTTGTGTTTTTGATCACATTGGCCGTGCTTACAGTAGCGGTGGTGGGAGTGACCTATCTGGCGTATCGGAATGCTGAAAAAGAGTATTACGACGGTATGGGTACGACCGGACAATACGAACGTTATCCGTTTAAAATACTGTATCCGGAAATAGCGGAACCGGAAACGGTGCATAGGTACATGGATGCGAATCCGGAAGATCCCGAGGAAAGGGAGGTCTATAAAAAAGTTCAACAACTTCTTTTCGGCCGGGAATTAACGGACGAGGAGAAAAAGGAAACTTTTTGTGCCAGCCAATACGGGCTCTTTGCCGGATATGTTTTAGCTGAATCTAATATCTTTATAAAACTGCCGGATGGATCCTTCCCGTGGAAAGAGGATGAATTACGGTTATTCTTTGCTGTTGATGCTTGGCAGAATGTTTCGGATCTCCCGGGAGAAGAAAGTATTTCGTATCCCCGAATGCTGTTCATGTTGCATTTGGATGATCCGGAGATATTGGCGAAGCATCAGGAGTATCAGAAGAAGGCAGTCTATACCGCGGACATGACGTATCCGGGCATATCGATGGAGACGAAACAATACTATCCCATCCTGCATTCCTTCTATTTAGACGGGAATAAGATCATTCCGGAAGAGGTTTGGTTTGTCGAATCAAGGAGTTACACGGCAGCGGATGATTTTGCTTCGGAGGGAATCTCTGAAAACACTACCAAGGTCGTAGAAAAGATCAAGAGGAACGTTCCGAATTCGGATACCATGGTTCGTATATCGTCTGCTTTAAAGGAAGATGCTCCGAGAGGAGGCGTTATACATTACGATACGGAAAAGACATTGGAGCCGCTCGAAATACATATAATCGGCCTGAATATTTATAATTCGGAAGATCTGTTTCATGCAGAAGAAAAAGAAAAGTATATAAAGAAGGCGGAGGAGATAGCAACAGAAGAGGGCGCGGTTTATTATACCAAAGACGACGGCTCGGATATGAGAGTCGATATCATTTCCAGAAAGAGAAATATACCGGAACTGGGCGGTGATGTGCTGGCCGTCGTTTTGGCAAAGGAGCCTGGTTTTACGAACTCTTATTTTCTGCATTCGAATAGCGGCTTCTTAGGGAAGATCCTTCCGGGATTTTTGGCCAGCGACGATTGCGCAACCTCTGACTCATATTATGGCTTTGATACGATCAAAGCCCGGAAAAACGAGACATCCATTCTCCTTTTGTTCGGATGTGCGGTTGTGATCTCGGCAGGAGTGACCTGGGTGGCAGGTGCAAGACGCAAGAAAAAAGAATAAAGAGTAAATGTTAGTCGGTACGATTTTTGTGCCATTTACGGCGGCGGGTATTGATTATTCGCCGCCGTTTTTGTATACTGAAAATAGAGGCACGGTTTTTCAGATTGTTATACAAACATAATTAGGAGGTGATCAGAATGAAAAAGAAGAATACTCGCATTTGGATCGGTTTATTTTGCCTCCTGTTGGTTATGACCGGAGGTGTGGTGTATGCATCGTCCGGCCGATGGTTTTTTAACCGTGAGGATGAACCGAACCCGGAAGATGGTGAGGAGTATTGCCGCGTGATGGAGTCGAGAAAGGCCGCGATTACGGGCGTAACCGTTCCTGAAATCGAAATCTCACCTTATGAACGCTATATCGGAGATTCGCGGATTGTTAAAGACCGACAGGGATTGTCCGAGAACCATTACATTAAGCAAATTCTGATCCTTGAAAACAAAATACCGGCGGATGCTCCTTATCTGACTAAGGAAAAAGCTATAGAGATATGCAACGGATTGACGGATTTTCCGGAAAATACCGATGCGTGTGAACAAATGATCATAAATGCTTTCAATGAAGTTGCTTTTGCCCCGGATTTTCAAGGTGGAAGCGGAATAACCAGAACCGTATACTATACGGACGAAACGCATAGCAAAGCGATAATCGTTACATGCTGTCGTGTCCTTTACAGAGACTATGATATGTCCGATAATGCGTCTGAATTCATTTTTTCTCCTTTTGGAGAAGATTAAAAATGTTCATAGATACAAACAAAACCATTACTGCGGCGGTGTGGTTACAGTTATCTTAGTCGGCGGGCTAAACCCCGCCGGCATTTTTTATGTGTATGGACAAATACACGTTTTCGTGGTATGATAATACAAAAGACGCGGCGGTCGCCGGCCGGCATGGGAAGAGCCTGACTCGAGTGCCGGAGGGAGGTCGTGTCATCGGAATGGAACAGAAACGGAGGAGCGTGGATGGATAAGAAATATGTAGCCTACATCGGATCCTACACAAACTACGGAAAAAGCAAGGGAATTGCTATGTTTGATGTGGATCTCGAGAAGGGCATCCTGACAAAAAAAGGAGATATAGAGGTGCATAACTGTTCGGCGATCTGTGCGTCGCGGGACGGGAAGTACGTGTATGCAGTCGTGGACGAAGGTGTTGCCGCATTTGCGGTTGAGAAGGACGGAAACCTGCGCCACCTGAATACGGGAAGCATCCGCGGCATGCGCGGTTGCAGTATCGATGTGGATTCGAAGAATCATTTCCTGATCGTGGCAGGTTACCACGACAGTAAATTGACCGTGGTGAAGATCGAAGAGGACGGAAGCGTGGGCCCGGTGACGGACTCTTACTTCGAGCAGGGCTACGGTAGCGTGGTAGAGGGTAACTTCAACCCGCACATTACCTGTGTTAAGTTTTCCCCGGATGAGAATTATGTTTGTGCGGTCGTACAGGCACTCGATCATATCAAGATCTTCCGCCTGGACCCGCGGGACGGCACACTTTCCTTTGCAGATGTAGTGCGTTGCGAACTCGATTCGCACCCGCGTAAGATGGAATTCTCCCCGGACGGACGGCATCTTTACATCATGTCTGAGAAGAAGTCCTACATAGCGGTTTATGACTATGCGGACGGCGGCCAGCGCCCGGTGATCGGCTTTAAGCAGCTGGTATCGACACAGCCGAAGAAGGGAAGCAGTTTCTCTGTGGCCTGTGCTCTGGAGATCCCGCCGAGCGGTCGTTATGTGATCGCGGCCAATGCAGGCGCGAATACGATCGCTCTGTTCGACCGTAACGAAGAGAACGGTCTGTTGTATCAGCGTTTTGTGCTTCCGGTCAGCGGCGATTTCCCGAAGAGAGTCGTTATGCTTCCGGGTGAGCAGTACCTTTTGAGTTTGAACCATGTGTCAAATTCCGTGACCTGCTTCCATGTGATCGAAGATAAGAAGTACATGGTCATGAACGGTCGCAGCATCGATGTGGATTACCCGAACTGCTGCGCAGTAGTTGAGATTTAAAGGAGGGATAATCGATGGCAGAATACAGTTACGATCAAATGCTTACATGGGTCGGTGTTTTCTCGGATCTGATGAATGTCAGCCCGGAGAAGATCAAACTCCTCAATCTGTGCGGCAAGGTCCGCAACGTTGTTTCTACGATCGAGACGCATAAACGCGTGATCATATTTGCCAATGAGACGAAGCCGGATCTGTTCTACGAGATCTGGGAGGCAGGCCTCGGAGAGTACGACCTTTGGTACGCTAAGGGCCTCACGCCCGGTGGCGAGATCCTGAAAACGACCGCTTCCCAGCTGATGGACACGAAGATCACGGAGCCGATGGTCATCTTCGTCATGAACGAGAAGACCCGCGAGTCCCTGCGCTTCGGTATTAAGAACGAAGTGTTTGCGCGCGGTCCCATCCGTTACGTGGGCAATGAGATCCGTGCGGTCATCATGAGTTTGCTTGCAGTCGACATGCATGATATCATGTATTTCGTCAGCGCGGAGACCATCGCGATCGAGGCAGCTATGGCTGCCCAGGAAGGAACGATGATCGCCATCGAGTGCGACGACGGTTCGTACCGTTCGATGGAAGAAAACGTTGAGAAGTTCAAACTGCATAACATCGAGATCGTCAGAGGTTTCGACGAGGATAAACTGGAGCCGTTGCCTATGCCGCGTCTGTCATTTATCGTTGCCACGAAATACCTCGAGCGCGACCTCGAGCGTCTGCTCCGCAAACAGCCGAAGCAGCAGTTTGTCATCTATACATTGGACCTGGGTATCCTGTCCCAGATCAAAGGAATATTTGAACGTCAGGGGATCCGCGACATGGAGGTACGCCAGATCACGGTGTCGAAGCTGGGATCCGACGGCGTATTCCAGACGGAACCGAGCCCGTGGCTCATCACCGGAACGACGATGGAATAAAGAACTGAGGGAACAGTTAAAAGATGAAGACCAAAGAGAAGACCGAACAGCAGCTTCGGCAGGAAAAACGTGAGCGCATGCGTCGTTTAAGCACGCCGAATAAGGCGGAGGACCCTGCAGCGAAGTACGGAAAGCAGATAAAGGAACTCTCGGATAAGATCTCTTATGAGGATCGTCCACTCCATAAGATCTCATTCCGCGCGTCTCTGGACGCTGTTATGACCACGCTGTGTCTGATCGTGATCGTTATCCTGATCCTGTTCCTTTGTGTTTTGGTGCCGGATGCGCATAAGAAGAACGCCACACAGGAGACCACGGAGGTATCGTGGGTGGCTGAGCCCGGCGAGATCTTGCAGGAGGTTCCGAATGGATTTATTTGATTATATGCGGGAGACCTCCATGAAGCAGGAGGCGCCGCTGGCGTCGCGGATGCGCCCGACCACGCTCGATGAGGTAGTCGGACAGCAGCACATCCTGGGTAAGGGCATGTTGCTCTACCGCGCCATTACGACCGATAAACTCAGCTCCGTCATATTCTACGGCCCTCCTGGCACCGGAAAGACGACGCTGGCACGCGTCATCGCGAACACGACGAAGGCGCAGTTCACGCAGTTAAATGCCACCGTGGCCGGTAAAAAGGACATGGAGGACATAACCAAACAGGCGAAGGAAACCTACGGCATGTACGGCCGTAGGACTATCCTTTTTATAGACGAAATTCACCGGTTTAATAAGGGACAGCAGGACTACCTGCTTCCTTTTGTGGAGGATGGAACGGTCGTGCTGATCGGTGCGACCACGGAAAATCCGTTCTTCGAGGTGAACGGGGCGCTTCTTTCGCGTTCCATGATCTTCGAACTGAAGCCTCTATCCCGCGAGGATATCGAGGTTCTGATCCACCGTGCGGTGGAGGATCGGGAGAAGGGCATGGGCAGTTACAACGCCGAGATCGAGCCGGATGCAGTGCATTTCCTGTCGGACATCGCAGGCGGCGACGCCCGCCGGGCGCTGAACGCCATTGAGCTCGCGATCCTGTCCACGGCGCCCGACGCCGATGGTAAGATCCATCTGACGCTCGCTGTCATGGAGAGTTGCGTGCAGAAGCGCGCGGTCCGCTACGATAAGGACGGCGACAACCATTACGACACGATCAGCGCATTCATCAAAAGTATGCGTGGCTCCGATCCGGACGCCGCGATCTACTACTTGGCGCGCATGCTGTACTCCGGTGAGGACGTGAAATTTATCGCCCGCCGGATCATGATCTGCGCCGCCGAAGACGTGGGCAATGCGGACCCGCAGGCCTTGCAGGTGGCCGTTGCCGCCGCGCAGGCTGTAGAGCGCATCGGCATGCCGGAGTCCCAGATCATTCTGGCGCAGGCTGCCGCATACGTCGCTACGGCCCCAAAATCCAACGCCGCGGTCAATGCGATCGGTAGCGCGATGGATTACGTGGCGCAGCACCCGCAGGCACCGATCCCGCCGCATTTGCAGGACGCGCATTACAAAGGCGCGAAGAAACTCGGGCACGGGCTGGAGTATAAATACGCACATGATTATCCGAATCATTACGTAAAGCAGCAGTATCTGCCAGATGACGTTCTGGGAACGGTGTTCTACGAGCCGGCGGACCAGGGCTACGAAAAGAAGATAAAAGAGTGGATGGAGTATATCAAACGTGAGTGAGTATATTTTTTGTTTTGACCTGGATGCGACCGTGACGAAGGTGGAGATCCTGCCGGAGATCGCGAAAGCATTGCCCCAGGATGATCTGGGCGAGAAGATGCGCCAGATCACGGAGCGGACCATGGCGGGCGAACTGCCGTTCGAGGAGAGTTTCCGCTCGCGTGTCAATATCCTCTTGCAGGTGCCGGTATCGACGGTGCGGGAGATCATTGCCCAAGTTCCGATCCATGAAGAGATGGTTTCCTTTATACGCGAACACGCAGACCGCTGCTACATCGTGACCGGAAACCTGGATGTCTGGATCTGTGATCTGATGGAGCGGATGGGCCTGTCGCCGGACCATGTGCTGTGTTCGCACGCGACGGTGGAAGCCGATAAGATCGTTTCGGTCGATGAGGTCATCGATAAGGGAAAGGCGATCGCGAAGCTGCCCCGCCCGTTCGTGGCCATCGGCGACGGCAATAACGACGCCGAGATGGTCGGCGCGGCAGAGGTCGGCATCGGCTTCGGCGGCGTGCGCGAGATCGCGCCCGCGGTCCTGAATAACGCGACACACGCGGTTTACACGGAGGAGAAATTATGTCAATTCCTAAGACGATTGTTATAAGCGCTGCCGGCATGGGAACGCGGCTCGGCATCGGCACCACGAAGGCGCTGATCGATATCGACGGAAAGCCGCTGATCATTCGCCAGCTCGAGCTTTTGAAAGACTACGACGACATTCGCGTCGTGGTCGGATATCAGATGGAACGCGTCATCGAAGTGGTGAATTCATTCCGTAAGGACGTTCTGTTCGTGTTCAATCATAACTATAAGAATACCGGTACCGGCGGAAGTTTTTCGCTGGCCCTGCCGTTTGCGCGGGAACTGGTCGTATCGCTGGACGGCGATCTGCTGGTACATCCGGATGATCTGCGGCGTGTGCTGGAGAGCGATAAGGAGTGCGCCTGCGGCGGCGTGATCAGCACGGAAAATCCAATGCGCATGATCACACGTAAGGGCGAGGACGGAAAGATCTACGGCGTAGGTTTCTCCCGCGAAGAGGGCGACTACGAGTGGACCGGACTGGCACAGGTGCGGACCGCGCGGCTTACGCCCGGTGATCGCCATGTCTGCGACATGCTGACTCCGCTGCTCCCGCTGGAGATGGTGGAGATCCGCACGAAGGAAGTGGACACGCCGACCGACTACAAGCACGCGATCGCGTGGGTGAAGAACGGATATAAGGAGTAAACATGGACGAACCCAGATTTTACGAGCAAGCGGAACTGGACCGCATCCATAAGATGGAACTGGAGATCCTGGTGGATTTCATGACCATCTGCGAGAAGAACCATCTGCATTACTTTGCGCTGGCCGGGACCGGCATCGGCGCCATCCGCCACGGCGGCTTCATCCCGTGGGATGACGACATCGACATCGGCCTGCCGCGTGCGGACTTCGAGAAGTTCATCCGCATCGTCGAGGCGGAGATGGGCGACAAATACTACGTGCTCAACATCGAGCACGATCCGAAGTTTCCGCTGACATCGACCCGTCTGTGCATCCGCGGTACACGTTTTGTGGAACGTGCGTTCATGGACGTGGATTGCCCGCTGGGTATCTTCCTCGACCTGTATGCATTTGATAATCTGGCGGACGGGAAGTTCGCCTATCAGAAGCAGGTATGGACGGCGTGGTTCTGGAGCAAACTGATCATTCTGCGCAGCATTCGCCGCCCGGTTTTATACCAGAGCGGTTTGAAGGCGAAACTGATCTGGGCGGCCTGCGGCCTCGTACACGATGCGATGGTGCTGTGCCGGATCTCCCCGCAGTGGCTGTATAAGCATTGCAAGAAGAACCTGACGAAATATAACTATAAGAAGACGAAGCGGTTCGGCTATCCCTGCGATACGAACCCGCATTGGAATACGCTTTACAAAGAGGACACCTTCCCGACGAAGCGCTGGAAGTTCGAAAATGTGAAGCTTCGGTTCCCGAAGGAGATGGAGAAGATGCTCCACGGCTTCTACGGGGACACCTATATGCAGCTTCCGCCGGAGGAAAAACGGAAGACGCATTATCCGTATATTCTGGATTTCGGCGACGGAACCGGAAGAAAAGAAGAGAAATGAGGATAGTTTATGCAAGCGATCTTACTTGCTGCCGGCATGGGCAGACGATTAAAGAAGCATACCGCGGATAAGACGAAATGTATGGTCGAGGTCGGCGGTGTGACGCTGATCGAGCGCGCGCTTACACTTCTGGACACGAAGGGATTATCGCGCATCTGCATCGTGTGCGGATATCAAAAAGAGAAACTGAAAGAGTTCGTGGGCGGACTGAATGTGAAGACGCCGGTCGAGTTCATCGACAACGACCGTTACGAGACGACGAATAATCTGTACTCCCTGCATCTGGCGGCGGACCGCCTGGCGCAGGATGACGCGCTGGTGCTGGAGTCGGACATCCTGTTTGAGGATGCCGTTCTGACCCGCTTGCTGGCGGAGGATAAACCGTGCGTGACCTTCGTCGCGCATCCGGAGCCCTGGATGGACGGCGTTTTGGTGACGCTGGATTCGAACGCCCGCATCGAGGAGTTCGTCAGTGCGGAGACCTTCCGCCCGGATGCTTACGCTTCCTACTATAAGACTGTGAGCATGTACCGTTTTTCCCGCGCGTTTTTGAATTCGACCTACCTGCCGTTTTTGGCGGCGCACGTGGCCGCATTTTCCGATGAGGCAACGTACGAATCGGTACTGAAAGTCGTAGATTTTCCGGGACGTCCGGTCATCGACACGCTGCTGCTTTCCGGCGAGCGTTGGTATGAGATCAATGACATCCAGGATATCGACATCGCGGAGTCGATCTTCGCCGAGGGCGAGGAGCGCCTGCGCAAATACCTGTCCCGTTACGGCGGCTACTGGCGCTATCACGGTCTGTACGACTTCTGCTACCTGGTGAATCCGTACTTCCCGAATGAGCGCTTCCTTAACGAGATGAAGTCTCATTTCGACGTGCTGATCCGCGAGTACCCTTCGGGTCAGGCGGTCAATGCGACTCTCGCCGCGAAGTATTTCGAGGTCCTGCCCGAGCAGATATGCGCGGGCAATGGCAGCGCGGAGCTGATCAAATCGCTGATGGAGCAGATGGAAGGAAAGATGGGCATGGCCTACCCGACCTTCGAGGAATACGCGCACCGGCGCGCGCCCGGGGACATGATCCCCTTCTTTGTGAAAGAAAAAGACTTCAAATATACGGTCGATGATTTGATGGACTTCTACGAGGAGCATCCGGTGAAGAGCATTGCCCTCGTGAACCCGGATAACCCGACCGGACACCTGATCCCGAGAAACGATATCCTGCGCCTGGCGGCTTGGATGCGCGAGCGTGACATGATGCTTATCGTGGACGAAAGCTTCATCGATTTCGCGAAGACCGGAGTGCCCGGCCAGAGCTACTATGACGAGCACATGTCGCGCACGCTGCTGGTTCCCGAGATCCTGGATGAATACCCGAACATCGTCGTGATCAAAAGTATCTCGAAGTCCTTCGGCGTCGCAGGCCTGCGCCTCGGCGTGCTCGCCAGCGGCAACCGCACGCTGATCGCCTGGATGAAGAAGGACATCGCCATCTGGAACATCAATTCGTTCGCCGAATACTACATGCAGATCATCGAGAAGTATAAGGCGGACTACGAGGAAGCGATGGTGCGCTTTAAGGAAGTCCGCGTGCGCTACATGGAGATGCTTTCGCGAGTTGCGAACCTGAAGGTCTATCCCTCGCAGGCGAACTATATTATGGCGAAGATCACCGGCGTGATGTCTTCGCACCGCCTGGCGGATGTTCTGCTGAATAAGTACAACATTCTGATCAAAGATCTTTCGACGAAGGAAGGCCTGGATCATGAGGATTTCGTTCGTCTGTCCATCAAGACTGACGAGGAAAATGAAGCGCTGGTAAAGGCACTGTGCGAGGTGCTCGGCGAGAGATAATGTGACAGTGGGGACGGTTCTTTTTGTCACGTTTGTGAGTATACAAAGCCGTAAAAAGTACGCCCCAGGGCGCTTGGATAGCGGAAGAAGAGTGATAACATAACAGAAAAGTGGTACAACTACAGAGGAGTGATACCACAACAAAAGACCTTGTCAAGGCGAGCCGCCTACGGCGGTGCTACGCAGCCTTGACAGGGTCTTTTTTGTTGTGGTATGGGGTGATCAAGGCCAATGTAAGGCGGCGAATGCCGCTTACATCGGCGTGAGGAGTATTGTGGGGAGGAAAAGCAACCAAGAGGAGCGAAAACCAAGCTTTTGGTGGCCCGGGGGGAGGCAGTAAAGTGGTGGGCGGAGGAGAAAAGCAACCAAGAGGGCGAGAAAGCAAGCTTTTGGTGGCCTGGCGGGAGACTTGGGAGTGGCGGGCGGAGAGGAAAAGCAACCAAGAGGGCGAGAAAACAAGCTTTTGGTGGCCCGGGGGGAGGCAGTAAAGTGGCGGGCGGAGGGGAAAGGCAACCAAGAGGGAAGGAAAGGAAGCTTTTGGTGGTCTGGCGGGGTGGGAGAGAGGATTGGGAGAAGGGAAAAGGCAACCAAATGATTACGAAAACATGATTACGGTGGTCGGCTGGAAATGGCGGCTAACACAAGAGACAATATTTGCAAGGGCGTTAGTCAAATGCAAGTTTGAAAGGAGCAGAAACCGAGGTAGCGGCTAACAAAGGGGATGAAATGAGAGAGAATGTTAGCTCGTGGCCGTTGGTGACGGCGGAAGCCGGCTTACAACGGCCTTGATCACCGAATATCACAGCAGGGAGGCTCTGTCAAGGCTACGTAGCACCGCCATAGGCGGCTAGGCCTTTACAGAGCCTCCTGCTGTGATACCTCCCCCCCAAAAAAAAATCCAAGATTTAAGGATTTTTTAAGAAAATACCTCTTGACACGGTATACTATGCGTGATATAGTATGTCGCGTAAGGAGGTATTTTCTATGGACATCCAGTTAAAACGAGGACTGCTTGATGTATGTGTGTTGGCCGCGATCAAGAATGAAGATTCGTACGGCTATCAAATCATCAAGGACCTGAAGCCTTATGTGGAACTATCCGAGTCGACACTGTATCCGATCCTGCGCAGGCTCGAGACAGCGCAGTTGCTTACGGTGTGGAGTGCGGAGCACAACGGAAGGCTTCGAAAGTATTATCGAATCACTCCGGCGGGCTTAGCCCGGATCGAAGAGTTTAAAGAAGAATGGGGCGAGATCGTCTCGATTTATACATTTATTGTCAGGGAGGATTGATTGACATGACTAAGTTTGAATTTCTTACAGCTGTGCGCAGTCGGCTGTACGGTCTGCCGGCGGAGGATGTGCAACGTTCGCTGGATTATTTCGCGGAGATGATCGATGATCATATCGAAGACGGAATGAGCGAAGCGGAAGCGGTTGCCGCGATTGGAACGCCTGATGAGGCTGCGGCAAGCATCCTGGGAGAGGTACCCCTGACGAAGATCGTAGCGACGAAGATCAAGCCGAAGAGAAACCTTCACGTTTGGGAGATCGTACTCCTTGTGTTGTTCGCTCCGGCGCTGTTCGGACTCGCGATCGCGGCGGTCGCCCTCATCTTTTCTGCTTACATTACGGTATTCTCCATCGCGATCGCCACATTTTCCTGTGTGCTGGCATTCTCGATCAGTTCGGTCGCATGCATCATATATGCACCATACCAGATCGTGACCGGTTCGGTGATGCAGGGTCTGTGTTACATTGGCTTTGCACTGACATTCATCGGTTTGGCGATCCTGTTCTTCCACTTGACTATGGTATTAGGTAAGGCAGCATCGATCATGATCAAAAAAATGATGACGGGACTGAAAAGAGTGATCGTCGGAAAGAGGGACTGATATGAGTAAAGGTAAAAAGACATCGCTTATCATTGCGATCGTATTTATAGTCAGCGGTTTAGCACTTTCATTTACCGCATTTGCCGTGATGGGTTTCGACTTCAAGAAGTTCGAGACCGTCAAATATGAAATGGAGGAAACCAAGCCCGAGGGCAGTTTCTCCAAGATCTCCGTAGACTCGGACGAAGATGTCATATTCGCCGTATCCGAGGACGGAACCACCCGCGTTACCTACCCGGTATATAAGGATGCGCCCCACGACATCCGCGTGGAGAATGATACACTGAAGGTTTTGGTGCATAAAGAAGACTGGCACTGGACGGCGAATATCTTCATCCCGCACATCACTTTCAGCAGCGCTAAGGTAACGATCTATCTGCCGAAGAATGTATACGAGAGCCTGACCCTCGAGACCGGCAGCGGCGACGTTGTGATCCCCGAGAACTTCACGTTCGGCGATATGACGATAAAGGCATCCAGCGGTGATGTGAGCAGCAAAGCACAGGTCACCGGAGCGCAGAACATCAAGACCACCAGCGGTAACATTGTTGATAAGAACACGAAGTCGGAGAAGATCTCCCTGACCGCTACGAGCGGTGACATCTGGCTGGAATCCGCCAATGTAACCGAGACCCTGGAAGTGAAGACCTCCAGCGGAGATATCACACTGAAAAAAGTAAAGGGTGGCGCGAAGTTCACCGCGGAACATACCAGCGGCGATCTGCGCGTGGAAGACGGTGAATTCGCCGACACAGTGATGGAAGCTTCCAGCGGAGACACAACGCTTATGTCCATCAACACTGCAAGCATTTCTGCGAAGGCTGCGAGCGGTGACCTCTGGCTCGGAACGGTTCAGGCGACCGGAACCACGACGCTTAAAACATCCAGCGGCGACATCACGGTAAAGAAAGCTGCATTGGCCGATACCGCGATCGAGGCAACCAGCGGCGAGGTATATGTGGACGATGCAAAGGTAGGAGAATTCGACTGCCAGACCACGAGCGGTGACATCGTGCTGAAACGGTTTGACGCAGATAATATGACATTGAAGGCATCCAGTGGTGATGTGAACGTAAAACTGCTCAGCAACAAGAATTACACCGTTCGTACCGGCAGCGGTTCTGCCCACTATCCGGATGACGGAGGCAACGGCACCTGCAAGGTGACCACAACCAGCGGCGATGTCCGCATCTCGGTCGTAAACTGACCGGACAGACCCTATTATTCCGAAAGGAGGCATTAAAGTATGGAATACACGATCCGTCCCATGACGATCGACGATTATTGCTCCATGTTGATACTGTGGGGCAGCTCCGAGCAGAACCTTCAGACGCTGGACCCGGCGGAAGGTGATTACGATGGGATCGCAAGATACCTGAAGCGTAACAGCAATTCCTGCTTTGCTGCCGAGAAGGACGGGAATATGATCGGCATGATCCTGTCCGGCCTTTATGGGCACCGGGCAGTCATTCATCAAACGTGCGTACACCCTGACTATCAGCGGATGGGCATCGATACGCGCCTGGTCGCACTCGCGGAGGAAGCACTGGCGAAAGAGGGTATATCGGATCATTGAACATCATCCCATAGAAGGAAGCTGCATATTAGCCACCGTCAATGATGTTCTTTGAATTATCGCAGAATAATGGATTAGTGGTTTGAGTACAATTATCCTTTAATTTCAGCCGGCCGTTTGGTGATAATTCCAAACGGCCGGCTGATTTATTCTTTATTCTGCTCAAGATTTCCGGATATGTGACTATTTTGAATATCCGGTAGTATCTATGATCAGTTCCATATCTTTTGTGATCCGGTTACGATAATAAACCGCGCCATACATAACATCTATGTATGTATTTCGGCTTTCATCGGTATAATATATGCGGTGCATAATACCGCTCCCACCTTCAAAATCGGGGGCTAATGCATATGCATTAAATGCCTTGGTTACTTCCCATTCGAATTCGTCCGAATTGTCCGGAAGATTCGTTAATCCCTGGCATATCTCAATGGCTTTTTCTCTGGTCAGGAATGGAGCATCAGCAGGGATCTCCCCATATAAGATCTTAAGTTGTTTCACATAGTTTCCTGAGTCCGGAAGATCCGGATCTTTTATAAGCCGATCGTCCGATATGATTACGCTGTACGGATATTCAGGCAGGGTCGGTGTCTCTACTGTAGTTGCAGCTACACTCTTATCTTTTTTATCCGGATTCTTATCATTGGATACAGCCCGATTGTTGCTGCATCCGACAAAACAAGCCAGAGCTAATGCCATGATCGTTAAAACCATTGTTTTTCTCTTCATAGTTTTCCTCCTTCCTTTAATGTGCTGTATACTATCAGTTCCTATGAAGACCGAAGAGCATGTAATTTACCCCTCTACCATATATATCAATTTTTTTTCGCGTTGGTTGCACGATTTTGGAAAAAATACAAAAAAGGTTGAATGCAAAAGTAACGATGTTCCTTAACGAATGGGTATTACAGTTTAAATATATCTTTGCGAACCACTTGTAAAGAAAAAGTAAGGTTTTCCATATTGACGTTACGAGTTCTATGGTGCATAATTAAAACGACAGACGTAGTACGACAGACGTGGTAAAAAAGGTCGTATTTACGGGTCGTATCTGGGTTCGGGAGGTGGAATATGGCGATCAGCAGTGACGTGATCCGTGGCTATAATGACACGATCATACTCTATGTACTATTGAATTCGGATTCCTATGGTTACGAGATCTCGAAAGAGATCCGGCGCCTGACGGATGACAAATATGTGATCAAAGAAACGACGCTGTATTCGGCATTTACCCGGATGGAGAGAAACGGATATATCGAGTCGTTCGAGGCGGAACCCGAAGCGGAGGGCACGGAAAAACGGCGCACCTACTACCGCATCACCGACGCGGGCAGGTCATACTATCGGGAAAAATGTGAAGAATGGCTGCTCACGAAGGACGTGATGGCGCATTTCATCCTCGAAGATCCGGTGAAACAGTAAGGAGATACTATGGAAACGATCCGTGACTATTTGAATAATATGTTTTCTAAATATCCGTCCACTCCGGAGATCCTGCGCGCGAAGAACGAGTTGGGCCAGATGATGGAGGATAAATACAACGAACTTATCGCCGAAGGAAAGAATAAAAACGAGGCGATCGGCACGGTGATCTCGGAGTTCGGAGATGTAAATGAATTGATCGCCGATATCAGCGGCACATCGGCTTCCAGTGAAGATCCGGTCGAAGATGCCGGGAAACCTGCCGGTGTTATCTTATCTTCGGTGGGAAATGCCGAAGCTACGCCGGAAGTGCAGGGGCAGCAGACATATGCGGACTCGCAGTATTCCGGACAGCCGTCCTATGGTAATGCACAGTATCCGGGGCAGCAGTCGTATGCGGACATGCAGTATCCCGGGCAGCCGTCCTATGGCGATACCCGGTACCAGGGACAGCAACCCTACGGCGCCCAGTATCCGGAGCAGCCGCAGATGCAGTACTCTCAGGCACAGTATGCGCAGAACCCATACGCGCAGCCGCAATATCAGGAACCACAATACCAGGAGCCGCCATATGGCGACGACATGTTTGAAGATGAATATCAGTACGGAGCTTTCGGCCAGTACGGAATGGGCTACGACGGCGGCTATCAGGCGCCGGCGCAGTACACGGGGCCGACGATGACTTACGAGGAGGCTGCAACCTGTGCGAAACTCGGAAAACGCCGAGGCTTTTTGAAGGCGCTGGGCGTGTTCCTCTGCATTACCTGCGTAATCTGGCCCGTTCTCGGCGATTCGATCCCGAGGTATTTGGGCGGTGCGTTTTTCGAAGGACTCGGCGCGCTCGGAATGTTCGCTTCCATTACAGTCGGTGTTTTGAGCTTTATAGCCGCGGGTAAGAAGACGAAGGAGATCGATGCGATCCGCCGCGGCAAGCACACACCCGATCCGACGACTATGTCATTGATCCAGAGCGACTGGCTTCGTATCAGCAATGGCGTGACGACCGAGAAAACGGTGGGCATCCTGTCCTGCTGCACATGCATTGCCCCGACGATCATTACGTCGAGCTTCCGCAGTGAGTTCATGGGTAATCTCGGCGCTGCCATGATGCTCGGTATGATAGGTTTCGGCGTCGGCCTGATCGTTCACAGCAACGCGCAGAAGCACGCATACCGTTCGTTGATGGTTCCGATGGAGCGCGGCGCTTATTACAATCCGAATATGAAGGCGAAAGACGGGGTTGCGAGCGGATTGGCTGCGGGAGCATCCGTTATGGCGAGCACAGCCGGCGAGATCATCCGCACCGCGAAAGCAAAGAGTTCGACGAACACCTATGTGACCGATGCATTTTCCCAGATCGATATCGACCTCTCCCGTGGAAATATCAATTTGAAGACCGGGGACCGTTATATGCTGGAGATCTCCGCACCTATAGAGGCTCCGCCGGTATGGGGTATCGAGAACGGAAAACTCACGATCCGCAACCCGGAGAACTCCGGTTTCTATAAGCACAAAAAGATCGGTTTGACGATCACCGTTCCTGCCGGTGTGACGCTCTCCCAATTCATCACGCATGTGAAGTTCGGAAACATTTCCATGAATGAAGTCATAGTGGAGCAGACGCAGGTGAACAGCGATATGGGCAACATCGATGCTAAGGGCGTATCCGCCGGCATCCTGCGCGGTCACAGCAGTATGGGCAATGTCACCGTGAAGCGTACCGGCGCTGCCCAGGGATACCTTAGTTCAGCCATGGGCAATGTCAAATACGACGGCGTTTTCCAGCATCTGGAGGCGAACACTTCCATGGGAAATGTCGATGTTACCACACAGACGGAGCTGTCCGGGCTGGTTCCGGAAAACGAAGCGGTTCTGGCGACCTCGATGGGCATCGTGACCGTCAACGGAAAGAAGTACGGAAAAAGCGTACGCCTTCCCGCATAAACGATTTGTGAATGTGTCAATGGGGACGGTCCCCATTGACACATTTTATCTGCCCGGGCGTAGTAAGAGTGTTGTAATAAATCCTTAATGGAATAGTAATAGCGTTCTGAAGTGCGATATGATATAATCACCACATCACTTTTCCCACTATATGTTTGAGTGACCCGAAGTTACTTTTGCATTCAACCACAACCACATAATTTCGGATTGGGTGTAATAGTTGCTCAAAAAAACTTACTATATAGTTGAGAGGGTGATTATTTGTACGTTTGTGTTACCCTTATACCTTAGTATTAAGGAGAAAAACCAATGAAAAAGGAGAAGAAACAATGAAAAAAAGAGTGTTGAAGTCGGCATCGGCGCTGGGATTAGCAGCAGCAGTTGCCGGAACAGCAGGCATCGGACCGGTGATGGCCGCTCCGAAGAGGGGGTTAGCCGACGGGGTTGCGGCGGATAAGCTCGCAAAAGCACAGCAGAAGGCTCCGGACATGGAGGGGCTTGATGTACGTGTCGCGAACTGGTACGAGGGAGAACCCACCCCGCCGAAGAACCAGTATGAGGAAGATTTGGCTGATTATCGGGAGTTGATCCAGTCTACGTTCAACTTTACGATCCATAAGGACAACATTGGCGGCTGGGGAGAGAGTTATACGGAACAGTATTGTATTTCTATCACCGCAGGGGATCCGATCGCACAGGTAGGTGAGTTGGATGAGTCCTGGTTTCCTACTTTGTTCAATAACGCTTTTTGTGCTCCGCTGGATACATTGTCCACGATCGACTTTAGTGAAGCAAAATGGAATCAGGGCGTTTTAGAAGCAACTCGTTTTAAAGGACATGTTTTCGGTATGGCAGTAGGTCACGAACCCGGAGCAGGTATCTTCTTCAACAAGAGATTGCTGCAGGAGGCCGGTTACGATCAGGACGCGCTGTATGATTTCCAGAAAAACGGAACTTGGACTTGGTCGAAGTTTGAGGAGGTCCTGAACGCATGTACGAGGGACATCGATGGAGATGGAGAGATCGATACCTGGGGTATGACAGGTTTTAATTCGGACTTCTATAAGACTGCAGTCTACTCATCGGGAGCACAGTTTGTTTCAAAGGACGCAGATGGATACTTCCATAATGAGATGGACTCTGAACCGGTTCAGAATGCGATAACCTGGGCGAATGATATGTGGCAGAAATATGCGCAGCCGCAGCCTGATGATGAGGCATGGGATTACTTCAAGGCAAGCTTTAATAAGGGCAATGCTGCCATGCGTGTGACGGAAGAATATGCAAAATCTGAATTAGGAACACTCGAAGACGAGTGGGGCTTTGTATTGTTCCCCTGCCCGGATGGTCAGGAACTGATCGCGATCGAGAGACCCAGTGTCTTCTTTATTCCTTCTTTGTATACGAACAAAGAGGCAGAAAAGATCGCGTTCGCATTTGATCTGTATACCGACACGGTTCCGGGTTATGAAGGCGCAGATATTTGGAAAGAGGATTACTATGGCTTGTACATGGATAAAAGAGCCGTAGATGAAACTCTTGCGCGTATGATGAATGGCAAGACACTCGTTCCTCTGGATCGTTTTGTATATGGTTTCGAAGATCAATTGGGCGCTCACTTTATCTGGGCTATGGCGGATGCATCGCTTACTCCTGCTGAAGCTTTTGATATGAAGATGGCCAGCTGGGAAGCTGTTGTCGCTGACCAGAATGCATGCATCGATGTATTAGCAGGAAGTAATCATCTGGAACCCCTGACGGAAGCAGAGCCCGAGACTGAGCCTGAGACTGAGCCCGAGACCGAGCCCGCTACCGAGCCTGCGACCGAGCCAGCGACTGAGCCTGCTACCGAGCCTGTGACAGAGACTCAGCCTGTGACCGACCCCGGTACTGCGGCTCCGACCGGAGACATGATGCCGATCGTTGCTATTGTGGTATTGGCACTTGCATCCGGATCTGTTCTGGTAGCTTTACGCAAGAAAAAAGCCTAAGGCTTTGAAAATGTAATAAAGAATACATCCCCGTCACGGTTTATGACCTGTGGCGGGGATGGGTCTGTCAAACTTATAATTGCGAGGAGAGTGTATGAAAAAAAGATCTTTGGGTACAGCATCGGCGTTGATGTTGGTGCTTGGCTTAGCAGGATGTACGAATTCAAAATCAACATCCGATGTAACTACGGAGGCTACGGCGCAGGCGGATGTTTCGACGGAGGCTACGACCACGTTGGAGGAAACGACTACGCAGGAGAAGACTGCCGAGGTGAAAGAAACGAACGAGGCTACCGACGAGGCAACGTCAGAAGATGTTACCACGGAGGATACTACGGAAAATGAGACCCCGTTACCTACAGATACAAGCGAAGATGCGCCTACAGAAGAGGTCCCTACTACGGTAAGCGGACAGACCGAAGAAGCGACGGAGGCAGCTACACAGGAACCTACCGAGGCGCCTACACAGGCACCGACTGAAGCACCGACTGAAGCACCAACCGAAGCGCCCACCGAGGCACCGACTGAAGCACCAACCGAAGCGCCTACCGAAGCGCCAACCGAGGCACCGACTGAGACACCGACACAGGCGCCTACACAGGCACCTACCGAGGCCCCTACACAGACGCCCGCAATTAACGGGGATCTGAATTGGCGTGATGTGAGCATCGTCGTTTTTTATGACTGGGAAGAGCCGTCAAATACGAAATACGGAAAGGCGCGTGCGGCATATCTGGATAAAATCCAGAATGATCACAAATTTACCATTCATGTAGAGAACATCGGCGGATGGGGCGAGAGTTACACAACGCAGATCACTTCCTCTATTATGGCCGGCCAGCCGATCGGCCAGGTGGCGGAATTGGATTCGGGTTGGGTCGCAGGCCTGATGAACAACAAAATGCTGGCTCCACTGGATAAACTTTCTGCGCTGAATTTCGCGGATCCTAAGTGGAACCGCAACGTATATGAGGCAACGACGTTCAACGGTCATGTTTACGGAATGTCTACCGCTTTCGAACCTCGCGGCGGTATCTTCTTCAACAAGAGACTGCTTCAGGAAGCCGGCTATGGGGCAGATGACCTCTATGAATTTCAGAAAAACGGAACCTGGACCTGGAGTAAGTTTGAAGAAGTCCTGCGTGCATGTACCAGAGATGTGGATGGCAATGGTTCCATCGACACGTGGGGGATGGTCAATAACGCCTACTCCTATTATAAGATCGCTGCATTATCTTGCGGCGCTCAGTTTGTTACGAAGGACGGAAGCGGACACTTTGTAAATCAAACGAATTCCGCACAGGTGCTGAATGCGTTCAATTGGGCGGACGATTTGAGAAAGAAGTATGCTCTGCAGAAGCCGGCAGGAGCGGATTGGGATTATTACTACGGATGCTTCGCGAATGGTCAGACGGCTATGATGGTGGCGGAAGAATACGAGAAGTACTTCTTTACCGGTAAGGCAGATCCGGATCGTGATCTGAAGGATGCCTGGGGCTTCGTGATGTTCCCCTGCCCGGACGGGGGTCAGCTGGCTTCGTACACGAATGATTATGTTATGGTCATTCCTTCTTCGTATGATGTCACGGAGGCAAATGAGATCGCCTATGCGTTTAATCTGTTCACCGATCCTGTACCCGGATATACATATAATGATGCACTGGTCGATAAGTACGCTTCTCAATACCCGGATTCGAAGGCTGTGAGTGAAACTCTGATCCGGATGCGAAATGGCGTGAATTTCAATTATTTCAATCCGTATGTGATCGGTTTAGAGGATGTTCTCAATCCTATCTATGATGCTATGTACGTCGGAGCTAAGACGCCGGCCGCTGCAGTGAAGTCTATACAGAGTTCGGCAAAAACACGGATCAAGGAACAAAACGCAACCTTGGATGCTGCTGAGGCAGCCAAACAGTTTACTTGGAACCAGTACAAATAAACAGACAAACGGGGACAATGCGTAAAGCATTGCCCCTGTTTTTTTATTGCGGAAATCGCCGGCGTATGGTATTATAAACGAAGAAGCGATATCGGACGGGGTCCGATGAAACGATCGGAAAGAACACGAAATAAGGAGTCAAGCCATATGAAGCAAAAGGGATACAAAAGGTATAATTGCAGCCGCTTACTTTTGTTAGCTGTTGCTTTGCTTTTTTCTCTTGTGGCGACGGGGTTTGGAGAACTTTTGGGCATCGTGCGGTCTGCCGAGGCCGCGGGTGTTTCGTTCCCGGAAGACCTGAATAAGGGTATCGTCCAGGCAGCCGTAGATAAGCTGGGACAGGGATATTCCGAGTCGCCGAATATCAGCGCCGGCCTCTATGACTGTTCCTCTTTGGTTCGAAAGTGCCTCGAGGAGAACCGATTCGGCAACGTGCCGACGGGCTCGCGCGGCTGGGTCAACCAGATCAGCGGGCAGTCTCTGAACCTGACCTATATGGGCAATGCGCTCAGCGCGTCGCAGTACGTTTACTGTGCGAACCTGCCCCAGTTTAAGGCGCAGATGAACAATAATGCCAACAAAGATAAAGTGATCGTTCTGACGAGTCCGGTCGACCACAACACATTGGCCCAAAACGGTGTTTTAAAAGAGGGCGCGATCGAGGTTTATTACACACCCGGTGACCGTATGGGACACACGGCGATCGTGGTCGGAAACATCCAGCCGAAGGGCGTGCCGGCCGGAAGCAGCTACACTTCGGATCAGTTAAACTACGCGGAGCAGAAGTATGGGCGGCAGGCATTTTCCTATCTGGCAGACCGCTATCAGCTCGTGAAGCCGGTGTTTCAGGTGAATGGCGCGACGACCGCACTGATGCAGGCATCCGTAAACAACGGAGCCGGCAATTACGGCGCGTACACATTGGCGAATGGGTATACGAGAAACGGTCCGCACGGGTTCTTCCAGTTTGGAGGACAGTCTCTCCCAAATTACAACATTTGGACGACGAACTACTTTACGCGTCCGCAGGCGGACTGGAGCGTGCTCCAGATCTTCAATCAATTCAATCTTCACGCTTACGGTGACAGCACTGTCTGGAAGATCGAGGCGCTTTCGCCTCGTTTCGGCGTCACTTTTACAAACAGCAGCGTCGGTTATAATGCGACGAATACGACTGCTTATGTTGTGTACTTTAAGAACTGGGCATCCGATTATTACTACGGTTTTACGGCACAGCAGTTCACGGTCGACGGAACGACGTCGTTCTCAGGACCGGCCGCCGGTTATTCATCTGCCGGGTGTTCGGTTCCCGGTCTCGGCGGCGGCAAGACCGCGATATCTGTAGGGTTCGGCATCAGTGCAGATGGCATATCGAACTTTATCCTGCAAAACCACGTCATTGATACACCGCGCGGAAAGGCCGCGGAACTGTTTACCGGTCTACCGTATGCCGGATCGACATTGGCCGTTTATATCCATGAAGAATCATCGGTCTACGGGACCGCGCGTCCCGGCGTTTGGAAACTGATGCTGGCAGGATCCGCAGATCCGTATGCGAATACGCAGATCCTCTCTGCGACCTACTATCCTTCGTATGCTGACTGTGTGAACGATACGAACGGCGTTGCGATCGCAAACGAAAACAGCCTGAGCGCACAGCAGATGATCGAGAAGGACCGCACGGCGATGTTCGCCCAGGGAACGGCGACGACGAACCCGAATTTCGAGATGATCGATGCGTTTGAACTTTCGAAGCCGCCGGTAGTGGAAGGCGTGGGGCATCTGGCGCTTACGAAGACGGATGAGAACGGGGCGAACTCGGCTCCGGATCTGATCGTCGATATTTATCCGGATAGCGCGATGTCCGGCGAAAAGCTCCTCGGAGCCCCGGTCTTTTCGGTGGAAGCCGAAGGCGGGGAGGTAGTTTTGGACGTTTCTGCAACCGCTGAGGAGGTAAATGCGGCAAATGCGGCTGATCCTTCAAAGACGTTCTATTTGAAAGAGGGCGGAGCGCCGACTGGCTATTCCCTCGATGAAAAGGTGCTTCGCGTCGTTGTCACGGAGGACGGAAACGCGTCGGAAGAAGCAGCGTATTACATCGAGGTCCTCGGAGACTGAGATCCGGCAGGTTTCGATCTGCGGCAAATGTGAGCATAGAGAGGCAGAGGGTTTATGAGAGCGAAAACAATTACACTGGGAAGCACCGGGATCACCGTTGTACAGAACGGGTTCGGAGCATTGCCCATACAAAGAGATAACATGGAAGAAGCGGTGCGGATCCTGCGCCGCGCATACGAGGGCGGGATGCGGTTCTTTGACACCGCGCGCGCCTACAGTGACAGCGAGGAGAAGATCGGCGAAGCATTCGGCGATATGGGCATCCGTGAGAACATCATCATCGCGACGAAGACCGGCGCCACCACGCCGGAGGTCTTTTGGGAGCATCTGCACACGTCGCTTAGGAATCTGCGGACCGACTACATCGATATCTACCAGTTACATATGGCGGCGAAATGCTACCGTCCCGGCGACGGAACGGGAATGTATGAGGCTCTGAGCGCGGCGAAAGCGCAGGACCTGATCCGGCATATCGGCATCACGGCGCATAAGATTGGCGTAGCCGAAGAGATCGCCCGGTCCGGCCTGTATGAGACGCTGCAGTTCCCTTTCTCCTATCTGGCTTCGGAGCGGGACATCCGTCTCGTACAAAGCTGCAAAGAGCACAACATGGGCTTTATCGCCATGAAGGGCCTGGCCGGCGGCCTGATCAACCGTTCGGACGCCGCGTTCGCCTTTATGAGCGACTATGACAACGTGGTTCCCATCTGGGGCGTGCAGCGCATGAACGAACTGGAGGAGTGGCTTTCCTACATGGAGGACGCTCCGGTGATGACCGACGAGATCCGCGCGTTCATCGAGCGTGAACGGACGGAGCTGATGGGCGAATTCTGCCGTGGCTGCGGGTACTGTATGCCGTGTCCGGCGGGCATCGCGATCAATAACTGCGCGCGTATGTCGCTGATGGTGCGGCGCGCGCCGTCGCAAAACTGGCTGAACGAGCATTGGCAGCAGGAGATGAAGAAGATCGAAAACTGCCTGAACTGCAAGGCGTGCACGAAGCATTGCCCGTACGAACTCGATACGCCGGCGTTGCTTCGGAAGAACTACGAGGACTATCAGAAGATCCTGGCCGGCGAGGTAAGCGCCGACAGTCCGCTGCCGCACTGAGACACAAAAGGATCCCGAATCATAGACAGGCCGTCGGGGCAGAATAAGCCCGACGGCCCGTTTTTTTATGCCGTTTCTCCCAGAATTTATAGTACATATCGGGCATTAATGCTGATTTTACAAAATCAATACACAATTCACCAAGAATTGAAATGCCAATTCTAAAATTTCTATTATATTTTCGGAATTGTTGTTGCAGAAATCGGTATTGTAGGGTATAATAATAGAACAATCAGTATGATTGATTCGAATGAAAATAAACGATCGGAGGGATTGTTTTATGAGCAAGGTACTTAATATCGAGATCGGCCGCATACTCACTCGAATGTGTGAGGTCGATTATAAAAAGAACCACAATCATGTGGAAAACAACTGTGTATTCGAGACCCCTCCGGGACTGGTCAATGACGGCCAGATCGATCAGCCGGGCGATATGGCCGACACGTTATTACACTACGTGTCGGAACAGCAGATCAAGATAAAACGAGTCATGTTTACCATCTCTTCCACCAGGATCGTTACCCGTGAGGTCGTGCTTCCCTACGTAAGTAAGGATAAGATCATCAACATGCTGCAAGCGAATGCGGCAGATTACCTTCCGGTTAAGGTCCAGGATTACCATTTGACATATAAGCTTCTGGATGTATTCACCGATGAGTCAAAGGTAAAGAGAATGAAACTTTTGTTCCTGGCGGTTCCGCTGGGACTCCTCGAAGGATACTACGATCTGGCGAAGTTTATGAACATGTCACTGGAGTGCATCGAGTACACCGGTAACAGCATCATCGAGATGATCAACCAGATCAAGCCCGAAGGCGTGGCATTGTCCATCCACATGGGCGAGGCCGGATCCGTAGTCACCGTTTTTAAGGACGGCGTTATGGATCTGCAGCGGCACGTATCCGCGGGCGCCATGTTGGCGGTCGATGCGATGCAGGAGTTTGAGGACGTTTCGGACGATGATTTCAACCGGATGGAGACTCTGCAGAAACTGATCCGTGATGACGTGGTGAATACAGTCCTTCCGAGTGAGGATGATATCGCCGAGGCGAACGAGAAATACAATCAGGTACGCGATGACTTTACCAGACGCGCGTTCCAGAAGGTATATATCACGAGAGCATTCGCCCACTATCTGGGACAACTCTTACGTATCATCGACTATTACCGTTCTAAGAACCCCGATGTCGTTCTCGACTCGGTATACTTAAGCGGTATCGGCACCGAGATAAAGGGTATCGACGGATTGATTGAGTTCGAACTCGGTATCAAGACCCGTAAGATCAACTCCCTGCCGAAGGTTGAATTCACACGCTACAGCGAACTCAATTCCTTCGCGGCGATGGTCCTTTTGATCTGCGGTGCGATGCGGCCGACCAACCTGATGAGCGACTACTTCCAGAAGAAGAAGGTACACCGGACTTCGATGGCATTACCGATCAGTGTTGCGATCATCGGTGCGGTTACCGCAGCTGGTCTGATCATCTACGGAAATTTCCGCGAACGGGCGGCGCAAAACCGTTTCGATGAGCTGACCATTGAGGCAGATTCACTGAAGCCGATCGAGGTAGTCATCCAGAAAGAAGCAGATTACAAAGACGTGCGTGATGCGATGGTTATGCTGAAAGAATATACACAGAACCCGAACCAGTACTTCGTGGACTTCATGGAGGAACTCGAGCATAACATGCCGTCGGATATCCGCATCCAGGATATGACGATCAGCGCGAACGGTTTTACGATGAACATGACGACCAGTGACTGGACCAGCGCAGCCGAAGTTCTGGCGCAGCTTCGCCAGTCGAAGTACCTGCAGAGCGGTGTTACCTACAATATCAAAGAAGAGGACGACACACTGCAGAAGAGACGCTTTGAAGTCTATGAGGACGATGAATTGATCGCGACCATGGCGGAAAGCGAATTTGAAGAATGGGTTAAGGAATATAAGGGCAGTGGCACTATATCGACCCGTGAAGTTCAGGAAGAAACCAAGAAAAAGATCTACACATTCAACGTATCCGGCATGTATAAGACCATGCAGGAGATCGAAAATGCTAAGTAGAAAGGGGGCATTGCTATGAAAATCACAAAACGGGATCTATCCGTAATTTTATATCTCGCAGGCATTGCCCTTGCATTTGTCGCTTATCAGTTTTACTTCAAAGCGAAGATGGAGGACGCAGACTCAAGAGATCAGCAATCTGATGCATTGCAGATCACGGTCGACGACCTGAAATCGAAGAAGGCACAGCAGCCCGCGATGGAAAGAAGGATCAAAGAATACGAAGAAGAGATAGATAAGATCGCAAAAGAGTTCCAACCGGAGATCAGTCATGAAGATACGATCATGTACGTGAAACAACTGTTGAACACACAGGATCTTCTGATATCCGAACTGAAGATGACGGATCCTTCCGTAGTCTATGTGGTAGCCGGAACCGGTGAGGCATCCAGGTTCTCGATGATGGCGCAGAATAATTCGATGGAATTCAAATATGCGACCCATTACAACGGACTTAAGAGCATGTTGAAGGCCCTCTATAATTCGAAGGAACTGCAGAACATCGAGTCCTTCACCATAAAGGTCGACAATCCGGACGACATCCTCGCATTCGACCCTTCGGGTAATCTGATCGAGGACGTGAAACTCTCACCGGAAGAGGAAGCCGAGAAAGAAGCGGCTATAAAGCTCCGTAAGGAGAGAGGTTACACCATCACCGGTACGATCACACTGAACCGTTACACGATGACCAACAACGGCGGCGTATATCAGCCGCTCGAGATCCCCGATATGGATCACGGCGTTGTCGACATCTTCCGCTCCGGAACCGGAGTTGAAGAGACGAAGGCAGCCGATTGAAAGAAATGAACTAAGCGATCATGGGAGGAGGTGAGTGCATGGAGAAAAAACAGAATAAGAACGCGGGCTTTACATTGATCGAGTTGCTGATCTCAGTTACCATCCTTGCACTCGCACTGGTCCCGCTGTTCCAGACCATCGTAATGTCCGGAAGGTTGAACGCAAAGTCCAGGGATGTCCTTAAGGGAACCGACCTCGGTCAGAACCTGATGGAGCGGATGACAGCGGACACGTTCGAGAGCATCGAGGCGCAGATGAATAATCCGGCTAACGGTTTTCATCTTCTCAGCTCGCAGGAGTTTTCACCGGTCGCGTGCATGGCGGTGACGGCACAGCCGACATCGGCCCCGGTATCCGGAAACGCTTTGCGTAAGGTTTCTTCCGGGACGCGCACCATCTACTATCTTCTGAATGTAAATTATTCCGGCCGAAAGTATCATATCGTACTGGATTTTACACCGGAAGAGAACGGAAAAACCTATTTTTTGTATCATGTTAAGGCCGAGATCTATCGTGGTGAGACAGATTTTCTATCCGAATCGTCGCGATTGGTGACACTGACCGGAGCGGTCAGAAATAAGTAGAAAGGAGGACGCTCGATGAGAAAGCTTTTGAACTCATATCATAGCAAAAATAGGGATGACCGCGGCGCAGCCATGATCACAGTTATATTGACCATTCTCATTATCATGATTATGGCGTCGTCCTTACTAACCATGGCATCCATGAACTACCGAATGCGCCTGAACAACTATAAGTCGAAACAGAACAGCTATAAGACCGAGCTGGCGTTGGAAAAGATCCGCGTGGATCTTCGAAACGAAGTGCAGGCAGCGGTTCAGGGATCGACGGATAAGGCGTTGACGGCGTATCAGTATTTGATGAACACTAACAACTTCAATAAGTTCTTCTCCAGCTACAACGCGGCAGCAGCCGACGGCGGCGGACGTGTAACGATCAATGCATCATCGGCAAATCTTTCCTACGACTCCACGAAAGTGAAACTGGAAAATGTCGACATCGTTTACACAGAGAACGGAATGAAGACCCACCTCACGACCGATATCATCATGGATTTCCCGAAGGTCCAGAAGAAAGCAAAACTGATGGACTACAGTTTCATCGCGATGAACGGTCTGGATTTTGTCGGCGGAAACGTTAAGACAGTTACGATACACGGAAACGTATACTGCAAGTCTCAGAATTCCATGAATCCTGCTCTGGAAATCACCTATAAGTCCCATGGGGCGACCATCGTAATGACTGGAAATACGATCACGATCGATGGAGACGTATTTATCGGGAAGCAGTGTTCACTTTCATTTACAAATATCTCCGGCGGAGATTCAACTGTGATCATTAACGGAAAGGTCACCCTGGAGAACAGTTCATCGTCGTTTACCGTTTCACCCAGTATAAAACGTCTGTATATTAAGGACGGCATTACGGCAAATGGAGGATCGGTACTTCCGGAGAACTGGTCAACACTTAACGATCCTACTTTGAAGAACAAAATAGAACATTTGGAAATGACGGATGTTCTCGCGTCGCATAAACAAGTTAATGGACGCGTCGGTAATGAGGAAATGATCTTTTCTGATTTCGGATATGATAATGCGAAGCCTCACGGCCAGCAGGACCCGACAAAATGGATCGATCCGAACCATATTATGAATGGCATTAACCTGCAAGGGGACGAGAGTACTCAGTTATTTTCCAGAACCGGTCAGGGTATCCCAATCAACAGCAATTTGTCCTGGAGCCATGGAAAATCTTTGATCGGCATATTGATCGACCCGTCACATACAAATGATATGTCGTTCCAGGTGGCAAATACATATGTCGGAATGTTCATTACCGACAGCAGCATCGTATTTTCGGCCAATAACGATAACTACGAAGTTATGCCGTATACGCAGGCGCACAACATGGAAGATTGTATGGAAAGATGGGTGGATATCGGAAGAGTCAATGGTAAGTTGGTATCCGTCCAATTGAAAGCATTGTTCGCTGATGATCTGGTACAGAAACTCGGAGCAGGAACATCCGCGAGCGGAAGCAGCGGCTCCCAGACCAACGCCGTTTGGGTAACGTTTAGCAACTGGTCTATGGAATGACAAATGTTTGTAGGATTTCGAGAGTGCGAAGCACGGAGAAATCCGTAGTATCATAAAGTGTGGCATATCAATTTTTTAGAGGGAGGTGACGCCGATGAAAAAACTGAATAAAGATAACCGGGGCGTTACTCTGATCGAGTTGCTCATGGTCGTTGTGATCATCGGCGTCCTCATCGGTATCCTCGCAATGAACATCAACCTCGGCAGAAGCAAGGTGGGATCCGCCACCAACCTGATCGACACATCGTTGTCGCAGGCGAGGACGTTTACGATGACACGTTCCGTGAACTATGATTTTAAGCTGTATGTGGAAAACGGGAACTACATGGTTCAGGTCGGTGGAATGAGTCCTGAAAAGGCCATGGAAGCGAAGATCCCGATCTTCTATAAAACATACAGTGCCGGACACGAAAGCGGCTGGACGCAGGTGACCGGAAACGGCATCACGATACAATTTTCCGAGTCCTCCGGAGCGATGAAGAAAGTGGCGGGGACCGGATCGGTGGAGACCTATTACAGCAAGCTCTGTATCGGAAATCCCAACGGAAGTTATAAAACGATCACATTGATATTTGAAACAGGAAAACACTTTGTAGGTGAAGTTTAACAGAAAGGAGGACGACCGTTATGAAAGCGAACTCGCGAAATAAAGGTTTTACATTGATCGAGATGCTTGTGACCATCGCGCTTTTAGGCCTGGTAATGACGATGCTGACCACATTTGTCACGTCGTCCTCGAGACAATATACCAGGGGCACCCGGGAAGCACGTATGCAGATGGAAGCCCAAGAGACCATGAACTTTATTGAAAAGCTGGTCACGGACGGTACCGCGGACTCGGGATGTTTCTCCTTCTCCTCCGGTACGTTTACCGCATACATCCTGAAGGGCACGACCCTCAGCAAGTATTTGATCTCTTTCGACCAATCGTCGAACATGCTCCGTTACACACGCCAGGATAAGATCTACGGCGCATATGATGCGACAGCCGGAAAGCCGATCGTGGAGCAGGGCTCTGCATCGATGAACAGCGGATGGTCGACGGTATCCCGCCAGAATATCCCGCTCTCCAAATACGTGAGCGCGTTCAGCGTGGATCTGACTGAACTGGCCAGCCTCGGAATGTTCCGTGTGAATTTGGATTTTTCGCTGGAAGGCGCGGAGTATTCCGCATCCAGAACATACAACATCCGTAACATCACGGAGATCAACGAGCGTGCAAAGTGGATCAACAGCCTCGGCGAGGAAGATTTTGACTCGGAAGGCGAGATCTATCGCGGACAGGCATTGAACCTGAACGACTATGCGAAGAACATCCTGAAACTGACGGATACCTATACTTCATGGACGGCGAAGTCGGGAGCAGAAGATAATGACCAGATCCAGACCGGATCCACCGCACAGATCACGTTGGAAGATGGTGTTCTGACGGTGAAGGCCGGATACGACTGGAACCGTGACATCCGCCTTCAGTTGATCGGCGAGACGGCCGATGGCGAGAAGCAGACCGTAAACCTGCATCTTTCGGCAGTTGCGATCGTCGGAGAAAACAAATCGTTCAGCAAGACCGATCTGGTCGGCACGACACTTATCTCGAACGTTAAGGGCATCAACGCGGACAATGCGGGCCTGTCCTTCAAAATGTTCTTCTCGGAGAACAAAGTAAGCGATTACTCAAGCGGTTTTTCCGGACTGAGCGGTATAACCCTCGAGAGCGGACAGCAGTCCACATTGATGAGCGGCGGCAGCGCTGTGGTAAAGGTAACGACTGCAAAGGAAGTTTCACAGGGCGCAGGCATTTCCAAGAACCGCCTGACCGTGATCCCGCAGGAATACAACCGGAGCGGAAACGGATACCTCTACATCGTTCCCTATAAGAAGGGCACTTCGGAGGTCATCCAGCCTTCCGGCGTCGCGGAGATCGCGATATCCGACGGATCCTCGGTTGTCGTTCCGCCGACCGAAGCGCCGACCCAGCCTTATGTACCGCCTACGACCGAACCTTATGTAGAACCTACGACCCCGGCTGCCCCGGCGGAAGTAGCTGACGAGATCGTTCTCGAGAACTTGAAAGCAACCGTTACCGGAGTGAACCACAATCTTCAGGAATGGGGTTTCTACAGTAGTTTCAATGTACAGCTTACCGGCGCGACCGGAATGAGCCACAATAAACTGAAATTCCGCGTATACGTAGGTTCGACGTCCGGTATCAGCGTTTGGGACAGAAAGGTTTCATTTTCCCAGGTTTCGAGCCAGAATACAAACCTTGCTACCGGAGGCGGCTACTACGACTTGAGCGGCGTGGTGTCGGTAAATGATATCAACCAGAGCGAGATCGAGACAGCGTCGGTGACCCTGAATATGGGACCGCCTTTCTCAGAATCCGTAAAGCAGTACCTTAACAATATGGATAAATGCGTAGAAGTTTACTACGCAGGCCAGTTGATCAGCCCGCCGGCATCGTATTCACCGACCGCACCGAACCCCGGTGGCGGCGGAAACGGCAATGGCAACGGCGGTGGAACTACTGAACCCGCATCCGATCCGAATGCACCGAATGTAGCGCAGATGAGTGCGGTGATCGAAGGCGGCAATCCGAAGATTTCGGCTTCGTTCGTGAATTCCAAAGGAACAGACCTGAGTAAACTCAAATTCCGGTACTACACCGGTGATTTGACCAATTCGATCAATGTCTACTATACCGGTGCAAGTTATCAAAATGCGCAGATCGAAAACAGCGATCAATTCATTTGGAGCTCAAGAGGCAGTTCAACGAAGGGCAGCAATTATATCGAAGGTTCTACCGGAGCAGATAATAAGCTCGGTTCACAAAGTTTCTCGATTACATTTAATTGGAGTCTCGGCCTTTCCAACTGGAATTTGAATTCGCAGTTCCAGAGTCTGCTCTCCAGTATTAACGATCGTATCGAGATCTATTACGACGGACAGCTGATCAGCGCGAGATCGAAGTATCATTAATCATATAAACTCCTTTCGAATGACAGCGGGCCCGGCATTTGCCGGGCCCGCTGTCATTCCCAATGCACAATGTGTGGATGTGACACCGGGGACGGTTCTCTCTAAATGTGACACCGGGGACGGTTCTCTCTGTCACCTTTTAGGCTGTGGGCCGCCACGTAGTGGTACTTCCTCGGAATGCGATCCCTCCCGATCAGGTCGCTCGTCATGAAAAACAGGCCGCTCGTTCGAAACCGGATTTGAGGGGGCCCGCTTCGACAGAGACCGTTTTCTTGATAGCGCCAGGCTCCCGCCTGGCGCGAAAACGCCCTCAGCTCGCGCGAAAAGCGATCTCGGAAATCGCTTTTCTCCCCTCATCCGGCTTTTCACTTGCGGTGTTTTTCTATGACTCGTTCCAATGCCCGGTCGGGATCGTATTCCGCGTCAGCCCTTCCCGTGGCGGTGCGACAGATTGAGGATGTGACAGAGAGAACCGTCCCCGGTGTCACGCAAGCCCCGCGCTGTCGGCGCTGCGCGCCTTTACCAGCGCTCCATCATTCGCCGTTCTCGCATCGTTTCACGCTGCTTCACGGCTCATGATGGGCGTTCGCCATATGTCCGAAAACGCTCGTAAACGGCGTTTTCAGGCCGCATGGCTCACTGCTTGCTTTCATTTTTTACGGATACATGACAAATGCTGTACAATTTCTTACGACTACTTTATAATTCGGTGCATATATGGTATGATGTGGACGTGGAAAATAACAAATTTTTTTCGAGCGGCGGACCGGATGGTCGGCTGCATCGGAGGGTAGGATAATGGTAAGAACTTACAAATGCCCCGGTTGTGGGGCTGCATTGGAATACGATCCGCTGGACGAGAGACTGCATTGCACATACTGTTTTTCGTCGTATGCGCCCGAGGAGATCAGCCATAGATCGACCTATGTCGCGGCTGTTCCTACGGAGATAGACTGGGAGAAGATGGACGACACACGTGCCCGTGCGAAGATCCAGATGAATATCGCAGTCTGCAGTTCCTGCGGAGGCGAGCTGGCGATGCAGCAGAAAGAGGTATCCTCATTCTGCCCGTATTGCGGCAATGCAACCGTAGTGATGGACCGCGTCGAGGAAAGACTCGCGCCGGATTTCGTGATCCCGTTTAAGGTGAATCAGGACGAGGCAGAGCGGATCATTCGCGGTCGTCTGGAGTCCGGTTTCTATGTGCCGAAAGCGATCAAGCATTTTGAACTTGAGAAGCTGCGCGGCATCTACATTCCGTTCTGGCTTTACGATATGTATTACGGAGCAGACCAGAAGTGGAAATATACGGTAAGTAGTGGTAAGAATTCAACGACCTATTACGCACATGTATTGGGTGACTGCACGTTCCGTGATCTTACGGTCGATGCATCCTGGGCGTTTAACGACAACTCGTCACAGCGCCTGGAACCGTACGACATGAAGGCATTGAAACCGTTTGATGCAACGTATCTGTCCGGTTTCTACGCGGACCGCTTTGATGTCGGATATCAGGCCGCGGACGGCATTGCCCTCAATCGTTCCGAAGGAATGTACAATGAGTCGGTAAAACAGTACATGCAGAAACCGTCAGCAAAACTGGAGGAGAACTATCCGAGGAGGAAGATCCTGTGCAGACATTATGCCATGCTTCCGGTTTGGTTTTTGACTTTCCGTCACGATAATTACCCTTACACGGTATTGCTGAATGGTCAGACGAAGAAGATGGTCGCAGCGGTTCCTGTAGATAAGAAAAAGGTGATCGGAACCTTCCTGCTTTTTGCAATTGCGTTCTGCATCGCCTTCGGTATCATCGGAGGCTTTCTCATGGAGGGCATCATGGCTTCGTCCTCACATCGTCGTAGCAGTAGCAACGACGGTGCAGGAAAGCTCCTGGCATTTTGGATCATCGGAACCATTGCCCTCTGGAGCATTGCGATCAAGCATTTCGTAGCGCTTAAGAAGAGCATCGAACTGAGCCGTTCACACACAAACAACAGACTTGCGAAAGAGAGACAAGACAGAGTATGACATTTTTATTGGGTATCATCCTGGGGGTCATAACCGGACTCGGATTAGCATTACTTATAACCTCGTGCCTGGTTAAGGATTCCAACGATATCGGCGACTCCGTCGGCAGACTGGAGAATTTCGGTCGACTGAATATAATGCATGAGAAGATGAGATTGTCCAAAAAGGGCTGCGAAAAGGACATCGCTGCGACGTATCCTACCGCGATGCTGCAGCACAATTACGAGGCGGCGATAAAGCAAGCGGAAAATGAGGAGACCATGCGCCGCGAAGCATTGATCAGACAGCGCGAGGGTCAGAAAGCCCACCGCGATCAGCGTATCGCGAAGATGATGGGCGCGGCTATGCCGAAGAGCGAAGAACCGGCTGCCCAGCCGGTGGTTTCGCAGGAGCTGCCTCCGGTTCCGGAGATCGATGACATGGAGTATATCGATTTTTCCGAACTGGCGGAGCTGCTGGCAGCGGATAAGAAAGACGGTCCGAATCAGTAAAAACTTACTTGGACGCAAGCAGTGAAGTCCATAGAAGTGGGGAGGAAACCGCTCATGATGGAGCGCTGGTAAAGGCGCGAAGCTAGCGATACATTTTCCCCAGGAGCAGATCATGGTTAAGAACTATAAGTGCCCCGGTTGCGGAGCAACATTGGAATACGATCCGCAGAGCAATACGATGCATTGTGCATATTGTAACTGCGATTATGACCCGTCGGAGATCGGACGCAAAGTCCTCTCCAAAGCCTCGATGAAGGCGACGGATCAAGAGAAAAAGATGGCTCGCAATCAGGCCAGGATAAAGATGAACATCGCTGTGTGCAATTCGTGCGGGGCAGAGATGGCGATGAACGAAGTGGAAGTTTCCTCGTTCTGCCCCTACTGCGGAAATGCCGCCGTGGTGATGGACCGCGTGGAGGAACGGCTGGCGCCGGACTATGTGATCCCCTTTAAGGTCACGAAGGAAGAGGCGGAAAGCCTGATCCGTAAAAAACTGAGATCCGGAATCTTCGTTCCGAAGGAGATCAAGGATTTCGAAACGGAAAGGCTGCGCGGCATATACATTCCCTTCTGGCTGTATGATATCTATTATGGTGCAGAGCAAAAATGGAAATATGAGGAAAAACGCGGAAAATATACCTACGTGACCCGTTACGCGCTTACGCTGTCGGACAGTGAGTACCATAAACTTACCGTGGATGCCTCGCAGGCGTTTGACGACAACTCATCCCGAAGACTGGAACCGTACGACATGACGCAGCTCCAGCGCTTTGATCCGGTCTATCTGTCCGGGTTTTATTCGGATCGTTTCGATGTCCGCACCAGTGAGACGGATAAGATCGCGAACGACCGCATTGAAAAAATGTTTACGGACGAAGTGAAAAAGCAGGTTCCTGCCGGGGCTACCGCCGAGGAGGAATGCATCGTTCATGAGGTGATCAATCACGACTACGCCTTCCTTCCGGTGTGGTTTCTGACGTTCCGTCATGAGGGATGGCCTTATACCATCCTGGTGAACGGCCAGACGAAGAAGGTCGTCGGCGCAGTTCCCGTGAATAAGAAAAAAGTACTGAGCCTGCTGATCGCATTGTCCATAATCTTTGGAATCGGGTTTGCCTGGGCGGGTGCCCATTTTGCCGCAGATATCGTCCTGCCGGCGCTCGCAGGATCGGAGAATAGTATTAAGCAGGGCGCGGTTATCTTCGGGGTGTGGCTGTCGATCATTATCCTATTGTGGACATGCGCAAAGAAGCGCTATGCCAGGATGACGGAGAGTATCGATCTCTGTCGTTCCTACAGGCATGCCAGCTTTGTGAAAGAGAGGCAAGATAAAACATGATGTTCTATATCGGTCTTTTGTTAGGACTGCTTACAGGGGTAGGTCTTGCGTTTGATCTCGTGTCGCATTGGATCAAGTGGTCGAACGATATCGGTGATTCCACCGGAAAACTGGAGGATTTCGGAAAGGTCACTGTGCTTTATGCTAAGAAAGGCATGAAGGATAAGAGCTTCGATGCCACCAGGGCGCAGCTGAACGGCGTCGACGAGCTCCGGAACAGACGCCATAAGATGGCGATGAAAATACGCAAGCAGCAAGAGGAGTATAAGGAAAACGAACATTGACCGGAATAGCCGGTTAAGGGGGGAGACTATGGTAAAGACATATAAATGTCCCGGTTGCGGTGGCGCACTGGAATATGATCCGCTGGACGAGAGAATGCACTGCGCGTACTGCGGGTCGTCTTATGCGCCGGAAGAGGTCAGCCGGATGGCGGTGACAGAAGAGGAACCCGCGGTTTCCCGCGCGGAGCTCGACGAGGCACGCAAGAAACCGATGATCAGCATGAATATCGCGGTTTGCAACTCCTGCGGAGCGGAACTCGCGGTCAATGATGTGGAGGTTTCTTCGTTCTGCCCGTATTGCGGCAATCCGACCGTAGTGATGGATCGCGTGGAAGAGCGGCTGGCGCCGGATTACGTGATCCCGTTTAAAGTCAGCAGCCAGGAGGCGGAGGCTATTATCCGCGCGAAACTGTCGGGTTTTTATGTTCCGAGTGCCATTAAGCATTTTGAAGTGGAACGTCTGCGAGGTATCTACATTCCGTTTTGGTTGTACGATGTGTATTTCAGCGCGGACCAGAGGTGGAGGTATTCGGTATCGGATGGCAGAAACTCCAAAACGTATTATGCGCATTTCATCGGAGAATGCACCTATCAAAAAATGACGGTCGACGCATCTAAAAGATTTGAAGATGCTTCGTCACAGCGTCTGGAACCGTATTATATGAAGGATTTGCAAAAGTTCGACGCGGCGTATCTGTCCGGTTTCTATTCCGACCGTTTTGATGTCGGCGAGCGGGAGTCGGACAGGGTTGCACTGGATCGTAGCTGGGACCTCTATGATGAGTCCATGAAACTGGAAGTGGCAGATCTGAAGGCATCACTGGAAAGCTCCAAGCCGAGAATGAAGGTTCTGAAGAAGGACTATGCGCTTCTGCCGGTCTGGTTTCTGACCTTTAACCATGATAAGAAAAAGTACACGATCCTGGTCAATGGTCAGACCAAAAAGATGGTCGGGGCAGTGCCGATCAGCAAGTTCAAAGCCATCCTTACATTTGTAATACTCTCGGTATTGTTCTGTTTTCCTTTGAGATTTCTGGGCGGAGTCCTGGTGGAGTATATGGGCTATACGGGTAAATATAGTTCGCACTCCGCGGATGACCCCATCGGTAGTTTGCTTGCTTTCTGGGTGATCGCAACGATCTTCCTTTGGTATTGGGCCCTGAAAAAATACTTTGCGTTTCGAAAGAGCGTTGATCTGAGTCAGTCAAGCGTACATGATACGCTTACGAAAGAAAGGCAGGATAAAGTATGATGTATGAACTGGGTGAAATGCTTGGTTTGGTGTCCGGCATCGGCTTGGCGCTTTTTATTACCATCAGCTTGCTGAAGCATTCCAATGATGTCGGAGATTCTGCCGGAAAACTGGAAGACTTCGGCTGGCTGAAGATCATTTACAAGAGAGACTCGATGACCGAAGAAGAGTATCGAAAGGATGTTATCATCACGGATAAACTCCAATTAGCTGAGAAAAAATACGATGCTGCGGTCGAGAATGCAGATCCGGAGACAGCGGCGGAGCGAAATGCCATACGTATGGTATTCAATAAGAGAAAAGGCCGGTAGTGATCGACCTGAGAGGAAACACCGTGGAGAATTTGAAAAAATCAATCTATCTGGATTACGGAGCGACGTCGCCTATGTGGCCGGAGGCGGTCACGGCGATGTTTCCGTTTTTTACGGAACGCTTCGGGAACCCGTCCGGCGTGTGCAGGGCAGCGCAGGATGCGCGAAAGGGCGTTGAGGAGGCGCGGCGGAAGATCGCGCAGGCCCTGGGCGGTGTGCCGGCGCAAACCGTGTATTTTACGGGCGGCGGGACAGAGTCGGACAATCTGGCGTTCACGGGCTTCGTGAACGCGATGCGGGCGCAGACGCCCGATAAACCTCTCCACATCGTGGTAGGGGCGACCGAACATCCGGCGGTGCTGGAAACGGCGCGCTATCTGGAACGGACCGGCGTTGCGGTCAGCTACGCCCGGTGCGATGAAAACGGCGTGATCACGCCGGAGTATCTGGAGCAGGCCATGCGGCCGGACACGGTCCTGGTCAGCATCATGTATGCGAATAATGAAGTCGGAACGGTGCAGCCGGTCAGTGAACTGGCTGCCGTTTCGCATACTTACGGCGCCGTGTTTCATACCGACGCCGTTCAGGCGTTTGGGCACATTTCGATCGATCCGGTGTCGGAAGGTGTGGACATGCTCAGTGCGTCCGGACATAAGTTCGGCGGTCCGAAGGGGACCGGTTTCCTTTACGTGCGCGAGGGCGTGAAACTCACCCCGATCCTCAACGGCGGCGGCCAGGAGCGGCACCTGCGCTCCGGTACGCTGAATGTGCCAGGCATCGTCGGCATGGGCGAGGCGGCGCGGATCAGCGCCGCCGGCATGGCAGAGACTGTCGCACGTGTGGCGGGCTTGCGGGACCTTCTGCAGCAGTTGATCCTGGAGAAACTGCCGGATATTACGGTTCGCGGAGCAGGCGCCCCGCGTCTTCCCGGCCATCTGAGCCTGACCGTCCCGGGCGTTACCGGCGAAAATCTGGTGCTGATGCTAAACTTGCGCGGAATCTGCATTTCCGCGGGTTCGGCCTGCACCAGCGGCGAGACGGCGCCGTCGCATGTCCTTTCGGCCATGGGATTGACCGAGAAAGAATGCTACGGGACGGTGCGCATTACGTTGGGACCGCAGACGACGCGGGAGGAGATCGAAGAAACTGCCGTGGCTGTGATCGAGGAAGTAACGAGGTTACGGAGCATGAACCTCGGGTAAATGTACGATCGCGGAAAATGTTTGATTGTCACGAGTGCATGGAACGTGCTATAATATACGGTATCGGCCGGGCCGATAGCAAAGACAGTATGAAGGAATCGGTATACGATTTATGAATGGTTACTATAGAACATTTGCAGTGGTGGATCTGGATGCGATCCGGCAGAATATCCTGGCTGCGCGGGAGCGTATCGCACAGGGAGCGAACGGAAAGAACGTGAAGTTACTGGCCGTCATCAAGGCGGACGGCTACGGTCACGGTGCGACCTGTGTGGCGCACTATCTGCGTGACCTGGTGGACTTCTACGGCGTAGCGACGATCGACGAAGCGGTGGAGATCAAAGAGAGCTTCCGCGCGAGCCGGCAGACGCCGATGACGGTGAAGACGCCGGACGGCGAGAAGAAACTGCCGCACGCCGAGGGCGAGCCGCCTATTCTGATTCTGGGCTATACATCGCCGAAGGAGTACGAGGTGGCGGTGCGTGAAGAGATCCGCCTGACCATGGACAGCGAAGAAAACCTGAAAGCATTTGCCGCGGAGGCGGTGCGCCAGGGACGGAAGGCGTACGCCCACATCAAGCTGAACACCGGCATGACGCGCCTGGGCTTCGAGGCTACGAAGGAGGAAGCGAAGCGGCTGGCGGCGCTGGCGAAGACGCCGGGCCTGGTCCTGGAAGGTTTATTTACCCATTTTTCCTGCGCGGATATGACGGATGAAGCATTCACCCACGAGCAGGAAGAAAAATACAGAGCATTTGCCGAGGCTTTGGAGGCCGAAGGGCTGTCGATCCCAATCAAACACGCCTGCAACTCCGCCGGCATCATGCGTTTCTCTGATAGTTACTATGATATGTGCCGCAGCGGCATCATCACCTACGGCCTATATCCGTCGGATGAGGTGGACCACACATTGCTTAAACTTACGCCCGCGATGTCCTGGTTCTCCCATGTCATCCATGTGCGCGAGATCGAAGCGGGCGTGCCCGTCAGCTACGGCGCGACCTTCGTATCCGAACGCCCCATGCGCTTAGCGACGGTCTGCGTGGGCTACGCAGACGGTTATTCGCGCAGCCTGTCGAGCCGCGGCTACGTTTTGATCCACGGGCAGAAGGCGCCCATCGTGGGCCGTGTCTGCATGGACCAGATGATGGTCGATGTGACCGACATCCCGGACGTCCGTGTCGAGGACGTCGTAACGCTCGCAGGTTGCGAGAGCGTATTGACCGGGAAGGAAGCTCCCGCGCTTTCGGTCGATGACATCTCCGCCCTCGCCAGCAGTTTTTCCTATGAATTCGTCTGCGGCATTGGCAAGCGTGTTCCCAGGTTGTATGTCGGAAAGATGCTTAAGTAATGACCGGGGATGGCATTATTTAAGTAAAAGAGATAAAATTTCCTCTTGCATTCTGCTTGGAAGCGTGCTATACTTTCATGGAATGCGCGGTAAATGCGGCGCAAAACTATATTGTCCAAGAACAATAGAAAGCGAATGAGGTGAAATTATGAAAGAAGGAATCCATCCTGAGTACTATCAGGCAAAGGTTGTTTGCAACTGCGGTAACGAGTTCGTAACCGGTTCTACTAAGAAAGAGATCCACGTGGAAATCTGCTCCAAGTGCCATCCGTTCTACACCGGTCAGCAGAAGTCTTCTACTGCTCGCGGTCGTATCGAGAAGTTCAACAAGAAGTACGGTATGTAATTTTCGTACTTATATAACCCGAAAGGCTGGGTTGAAGCAGAGGAATCCTTCCGCTTCAACCTTTTTTAATCCCGAAATAGAAAGGCACTAAATGAAATCATCTGGGATCGGCGGCCAGGCCGTCATGGAAGGAATTATGATGCGAAACGGGGAGAAGTACGCCGTCGGCGTGCGGAAGCCCGATCAGGAGATCTTCGTTAAGGTCGATGAATATAAGGCGCCCGGAAAACGCCCCGCGATCACGCGCATACCGTTTATCCGCGGCGTATTCAACTTTGTTGACTCCATGTATATCGGCATGAAGACATTGACCTATTCGGCGTCCTTCTATGAGGAAGAGGAACCTCAAAAGGATAAAGAGGATAAGGAAGATAAAGCGGAAGATGTGAAAGCAGAGGCTGCGGTTGCGGAGAAGGTGTCCGATGCTGCGGAAGCGACCGAGACGGTAACGACGGTCGAGCCGCCGAAGCCTCCGGTAGTAAAGGAAGAGCCGAAGAAGGAAGGCGGTATGGACGCGACGACATGGTTTGCGGTCCTGCTGTCCATCGTGATCAGTGTGGCTCTCTTTATGGTGCTTCCCGTGTTTTTGGGGAACTTCGTCGCTAAGGTCACGAACAGCAGCTTCTGGGTGGCATTTGCCGAAGGAATGATCCGCCTGGCGCTCTTCATCGCCTATGTGGCCCTGATCTCGCTGATGCCGGATATACGCCGCGTGTACATGTATCACGGCGGCGAGCATAAATGTATCAACTGTGTGGAGCACGGACTTCCGCTCACTGTGGAAAATGTCCGCAAGAGCTCCCGTTTCCATAAGCGCTGCGGAACCAGCTTCCTGCTCATCGTCATGATGATCAGCATCGTTTTGTTCATGGTGATCCGCGTGCGCACCCTGTGGCTGCGCGTTTTGAGCCGTATTTTACTGCTTCCGGTGATCGCCGGCGTTTCGTATGAATTCCTGCGACTGGCGGGTAATTCCGATAACAAGGTCGTTTCCCTGCTCAGTAAACCGGGCCTGGCGTTGCAGCGGCTGACTACCCGTGAGCCGGACGATTCGATGATCGAAGTCGGCATCGCATCGGTCGAGGCGGTCTTCTCCTGGAAGCAATACCTGAACGAAAACTTCGGAATGAATTATGATCTGACGCAGGAGAACGAGGCGGCTGTTGAAACTAAAACCGATGAAGTGGTAGCGGATGCGGTTGCGGAAGTTGCGGAGGCTTTCGGGGAGGAAGCATGAAGGACATGACACGAAAGAGCCTTCTGGCTTCGGTGGCACAGCGCCTGCGCGAGGGCGGTATCCCGGAGCCGGAGAGCGACGCCTGGATCCTGTTTTCCCATGTGTTTGGTCTGGACCGCACACACTACCTGCTGGAGCAGGATCGACCGGCAGACGCCGGGAAGATGACACAGCTGGAGGCGGCTGTTCAGAACCGCTTAAAGCGTGTTCCGGTGCAGTATATCACAGGCGAGCAGGATTTCTACGGGCTTACGTTTCGCGTGACTCCGGACGTTTTGATCCCGCGGTACGACACGGAGGTCCTGGTGGACCTGGTGCTGTCGGAGAACCCGAAAGCGGAGCGCTTTCTGGACCTGTGTACGGGCAGCGGCTGCATCGCCGTGAGCCTGATGAAGTCCGGACAGTTTGCGTTCGGTGAGGCGACTGACATCTCCCGCGCGGCGCTTAAAGTCGCCGCGGACAATGCTTCCCGAAACGGAGTTACGCTGACATTTTCCGAGGGAGACCTGTGGGAAGCGGTCGGCGATAAGACCTACGACGTCATCGTGTCGAACCCGCCGTATATCGCCGAGAGTGAGCGGCCGACGCTGATGCCGGAGGTGGAGCAGCACGAACCGGGGCTGGCGCTTTTTGCCGAAAATGACGGACTGGCGTTTTATGAACGTATTGCCCGCGAAGCGTGTGCACATCTTACGCCCGGAGGGCGCCTGTATGTGGAGATCGGCGCGACGCAGGGCGAGCCGGTGTCAAAGCTGTTTGAGAAATGCGGACTTAGCGAGGTCCGCGTGACGAAGGATCTGGCGGGGCTTTCACGCGTGGTGAGCGCGATCAAGCCCGAATAATTGATACAGAACACGCACAGAATGTGCGGAACGGAGAGAACATGTTTGAGAATTTAGAGGATTTGTCGGTTCGTTACGAAGAGGTCCTGATGGAGATGAATGACCCGGCGCTGACCGGCGACCAGACGCGTTTCCGCAAGCTGATGAAAGAGCATGCGGAGCTGACGCCGCTCGTTGAGGCCTATCGCAAGTACAAGGCGGCAAATCAGACCATAGAGGACAGCATCAACATGCTGGACAGTGAGAGCGACGAAGAGATGCGGGAGCTCCTGAAGGAGGAGCTGGCGCAGGCGAAAGAGGACGTCGCAAAACTGGAAAATGAAATAAAGATCCTCCTGCTTCCGAAGGACCCGAACGACGATAAGAACGTCGTTGTCGAGATCCGCGCGGGCGCAGGCGGTGACGAGGCCGCACTGTTTTCGGCGGAATTATACCGTATGTACGTGCACTATGCAGAGGCACACCACTGGAAGGTGGAGATGGTCGACTGCAACGAGAGCGGCATCGGCGGAATGAAGGAAGTCGTTTTCATCATCAGCGGCGCGGGTGCGTATTCCCGGCTGAAGTATGAGTCGGGCGTACACCGTGTGCAGCGCGTTCCGGAGACGGAGAGCGGCGGCCGCATCCATACCTCGACCAGCACGGTCGCGATCATGCCGGAAGCCGAAGAAGTCGACAACAACATCGTCATTGACCCGAAGGATATCCGCATCGATGTGTTCCGTTCTTCCGGAAACGGAGGACAATGTGTCAACACCACCGACTCGGCGGTGCGCCTGACCCACTTCCCGACGGGTATCGTGATCTCCTGCCAGGATGAGAAGAGCCAGTTAAAGAACCGTGATAAGGCGATGCGCGTACTGCGTGCGAAACTGTACGAACTCGAACTGGAGAAGAAGGCGAGCGAGGAGGCGGCGGAGCGCCGTAGCCAGATCGGAACGGGCGACCGCTCCGAGAAGATCCGCACCTACAACTTCCCGCAGGGACGCGTGACCGAGCACCGGATCAAGCTCACGCTGTATCGTATCGATCAGGTCATGAACGGCGATCTCGATGAGATCATCGATGCGCTCACTGCGGCGGACCAGGCAGCGAAACTGTTGAAACTGCAGGAAGCATAAAAAAACCAAGGGGACAGCCCCTTGGCATAAATAAATCAGGCCGCCGGGATGCTCCCGGCGGCCTGATATTTTTTTTCGTTCGGAAACGTAGGATTACTTCGCCTCTTCGATCGCAGCATCGGGAGCGTTCTTCTGAACACTTGCGATACCTTTCTCGCAGTTTGCTTTCGTAACATAGCCTTCGGATACAGCGATGATCTCGCCGTTTCTGGCTTTCAGACGGAAACGGAACTCGCCTGCCTTATCTGTGTAGATCTCGAACTTCGGGTTTGTAACGGTCGCGAAACCTTCTACGGTCTGGTCTTCGATCTTAGCGATCTCGGCGTTCTTCTGAACACTTG
>JAEEGK010000111.1_pt1:0-185000 | contig 189865 bp, 156 predicted proteins | sample 8958771 | NCBI WGS metagenome assembly JAEEGK01 (sample SAMN16246547, study PRJNA631951) | gut metagenome | biome: gut microbiome; feature: rumen; material: SC-attached | host: Bos | place: Iran: Karaj | collected 2018-10 | reverse complement strand
AAAAGGAGGTATCTATGTCAATATCTAAAACCAGACAGAAGTTAGTAGATGTGGCTCGTCAGTTGTTTGCGAAGAATGGTCTTGAGAACACGACCATGAATGATATCGCTGTGGCTTCTGGCAAAGGTCGTCGCACCCTTTACACTTATTTCAAGAGCAAGGAAGATGTCTATTACGCTGTCATCGAGAGTGAGCTGGAGCGTTTATCCGATAAGATGGACGAGGTAGCGGCCAAGAAGATCCGTCCTCAGGACAAGATTATCGAGTTGATTTACACCCATCTCAACATGATCAAAGAGACGGTGATGCGTAATGGTAATCTTCGTGCAGCTTTCTTCCGTAATATCTGGATGGTGGAGAAGGTGCGCAAGAACTTCGATGAAGACGAGTTGGAAATCTTCCGTAAGGTCTATACGGAAGGTAAGGCGGCTGGTGAGTTTGAGATTGACAATGTTGAACTGGTGGCGGATATCACGCACTATTGTATCAAAGGTCTTGAAGTTCCCTACATCTGCGGTCGTTTGGGTCATGGTATGACTCCTGAGACCAGTAAGCCTTTGGTGGCCAAGTTCGTCTATGGTGCTTTGGGAAAGGCCAATGGAAGAGTATAATATTCAATTAATCAAATAGAAAAAACAATGGGATTATTAGAAGGTAAGACAGCCCTGATTACAGGTGCTGCACGCGGTATCGGCAAGGCCATCGCGTTGAGATTTGCTGCAGAAGGTGCTAACATTGCGTTCACCGATCTGGAGGTAAACCAGGAAACAGAGAGTGAGATTGCTGCCATTGGTGTGAAGGCCAAGAGCTATGCTTCCAATGCAGCTGACTTTGCCCAGACCGAAGAGGTGGTGAAGCAGGTAAAAGAGGAGTTCGGCAGTATTGATATCCTGGTGAACAATGCAGGTATTACCAAAGACGGACTGATGCTCCGTATGACTGAGCAGCAGTGGGATGCAGTGATTGCCGTGAACCTGAAGAGTGCTTTCAACTTCATTCATGCCTGTGTGCCGGTGATGATGCGCCAGCGTGGCGGTTCCATCATCAACATGTCGTCTGTCGTTGGTGTTCATGGCAATGCTGGTCAGGCTAACTATGCCGCTTCGAAAGCCGGTCTTATTGCTTTGGCAAAGAGTATTGGACAGGAGATGGGCCCGAAGGGTATCCGTGCAAACGCCATTGCTCCCGGTTTCATTGATACAGCCATGACACAGGCGCTGCCAGATGATATCCGCAAGGAATGGATCAACAAGATTCCTCTTCGTCGTGGTGGTACTGTAGATGATATTGCCAACACCGCCGTTTATCTGGCGAGCGATCTCTCCAGCTATGTCAGCGGTCAGGTAATCCAAGTAGATGGTGGTATGAACATGTAGTTCATACCACTCTCTTTTTACCTTATTATATTTATTAACTATTACACCGCATGACGAGAAAGGTCATGCTTTTGCTAAACGGAATGAAAATGAAAAACCTGAACATGATTGTAACAACTGCGTGCTGTGCAGCGATGACCTTATCATCCTGCAGTCAGCAGACACAGACAACAGAGTCTGGTTTGACCACTGTTGGTAATCCGTACCTTCCCCTTTGGGAACATATTCCCGATGGAGAACCCTATGTGTTTGAGGATCCTGATCAGCCTGGTAGGCAGCGCGTCTATATCTATGGTTCGCACGATAACCTGAAGACCGAGTATTGTGGAAGAGATCAGGTGGTATGGTCGGCCTCTGTTGACAGTCTGAACAACTGGCGTTACGACGGGGTTATCCTCGTGGTTGACAAGAATGCCAAGGGCGAGCCCTTCGACTCGGCTGGAACGGCAGATGTGTTGTATGCCCCAGATGTTACCTTGGTGACCGACAGCACGGGTAAGAAAACCTACTATCTCTTCCCCAATGACCAGAGTGGTGGCAGGAACGGACTGATTGCCAAGAGCGACCGACCCGACGGTCCTTTCGAGATTTGCAACTGGAGTAAGGAGAATCCCAACCTGGTGGATGGTGTGTTACAGTTCGACCCCGCTGTGTTTGTCGATGACGACGGTCGTGTATATGGCTACTGGGGCTTTGAACGTTCGTATGCCGCCGAGTTTGATCCCACCACGATGGCAACTGTGAAACCCGGAACTAAGATTGTGGAGGACATGATACCTGGTCATAAACAACCAGGAAAGTTTAAGTTCTTTGAAGCCTCGTCGATCCGTAAGATCAAAGACAAGTACGTATTCATCTACAGTCGTTTTACTGAGGAAGGCGAGTTCGGTCTTCCCACTTCGAACTACACCTTAGCCTACGCCTATAGTGATCATCCCTTAGGTCCGTGGACCTACGGAGGAACCATCATCGACGGTCGTGCACGAGAGAAAGACGAACAAGGCAATGTGATAGCCTCGGCCGTACCCGATGGTAATACCCACGGTAGCATCTGCGAGATCAACGGTCAGTGGTATGTCTTCTATCACCGTCAGACCGGTACGAACGAGTATGCCCGTCAGGCCATGGTGGCTCCCATCAGTGTCAAGGTTGAAGAAGGCGAAGGTGGTAAGGTAGAGATTTCAGAGGGAGAATACAACAGCAATGGTTTTGCTCTTCAAGGTCTCAATCCCTTCGAGCGTCATTCCGCCGCTATCGCCTGTTGGCTGACAGGTCCAAAGCCAGCTATTCATGCGTGGCCCGACAACACCTTCTTCGGTTCCTATGTCGAAGCCTCTTATGGTACCGATTCCAACTTTGACGAGCCCTACGACCTGAAGAATAACACCAATCGTGTGGTGAACAATACCGATGGCTCCATTGTAGGCTATAAGTATTTCCTGTTCGACGCCGAAAAGTTGACAGGCTCATTGCAATTGGCACTGAATCTCATTCCTGAGGGAGTTGATGGCACCATTGAGATTATGAGTGATCGTCCTTGGATTTCACAAGGAGGTAAGCTGATAGGTAAGATCGACCTGAAGGCCGACATGCCGAAAACCCCCACGGAAGTATTTGCCAAGATCGACAATCCCGGTCAGCTGGTTGGCTTGCATGCCATCTATTTTATCTTTAAGTCGGATACGAAAGAGAAGTCCTTGTGCACGTTGCAAGACTTCGTATTTGAATAAAAACAAAAAGTAAAGAGATTACACCTAAGTAATCTCTTTACTTTTTATTTCCTATTTACATTATTTATTTCTTGAGTGAATAGGTAATGGTGGTCACCACACGCAGTTTCTTGATATACGGTGTGTTCTGATCACGATCATCTATTTCAAACTGACCTTGTCCGGCCGTCTTGATCTTACCCAGTTTCGACTTACTGGCTTCAGCAAACTGTTCGGCAGTCTTCTGTGCATTCTTAATGGCCTCGGCCATCATCTCCGGTTTCATCTGCTGGAACGAAGCATATTCATACCGTGCATCACTATTGTCGATGGCTACGCCCTGTTTCAACAGTTCAGCCTGTTTGAAGATAGCCTTGTTCACTTGGTCCACCTTGTTCGTCGCCACCGTGATGGTTGTAGAAACGATATAGCGGAAATTCTTATTGTTATCGCCCCATTCACGAGCCTCAAGGTCGCTGATGGAAGGCGGATTGACAGTAATCTCCTTCTCATCGAGTCCGTTCTGTTTCAAGAAATCCTTGATCTTGGTAGTCTGGTGGTTAATCCCCTCATAGAGCAAAGGAAGGTTATCACCTGTCACCTTCGTACTGATACTCCATGTCACCTTGTCGGCTGGCACTTCACGTTCAGCCAAACCTTTTACAGTCACCTGGCGGTCCTTATTGGCAAAGCCGTCAATACCAGCCTTGATGAACCAACCTAAGCAAAAGATGCCCACAGCAATAATGGCAGCTGCCATCAAACGGTTCTCTTTCATAAGCAATACTTTTTTAAGTTACACGCTGCAAAGATGAGAAATATTTCGATTAGTTGTATAAGAAAAACCCTATTATTACGGATAATTTCCCTATTTTTGCTATTTTTGCACATATTTTTGTCCTTTGGGGGTAATTGTTTTCCCTACTTATCTGTATAATAGATAAACAGCGTAACGAAAGATGACAAACAGAGAACAACAATTCAAGGAACTATTCCTTTCAGAGTACAACAGGATGTTCAAGGCAGCCTACATTCTGTTGAACGATGAAGAAGAGGCGAAGGATGTCGTACAAGATGTCTTTGCCAAACTATGGGCAGGTACCATCCCATTGCGTGAAGAGAGCCAGAAAGCGTTCCTGTTGACATGTGTTCGTAATCGCTGTCTCAATATCATTGCACGAAACAGACAAGTAGAGTTGAATCTCGAAAGCAATCATCCGCTTTCCACATCCGACTCTCAACGGGAAGACGAAGAACTGATAGCAGTCATAGAAGACTATATCGACCATAAGCTCACCTCCCAGACCAGTCGCATCATCCGTATGCACTTCGATGATGATCAGTCGTACAAGGAGATCTCCAGTGAGTTAGGCATCAGTCAGTCGGCCGTTAACAAACACATCGTGCAAGGTTTGAGGAAACTACGTTCAACCTTTAAAAACAGAGAAGTATGACCAGAGAAGAAAAGCTGAAGATGCTATTGCATCCTGAGCAATACACAGACGAGCAGATGGATCAGATGCTGAACGAGGTAGAGGTCAGTGTCCCTGATGCCAATGAAGTCTGGCAAGAATGGAAGAATTCAGAGGATACAACGAAGTCCCATTCTTCATTCTTGTTCAATTCCCCATGGAGAAAGATTGCCGCCATGTTCATTGGAGTGCTGATCCTTTCAGGCATTGCCTATGCGGCATTGCATATTGGCAGTAACACCGACTCGAAGCCCAAGGTCGCTGTCACTCAGCGTAAGCCTAATGTGAAGAAGGTAAAGAAAACCCACGGCTTCGCCATGGCACCCACAAAGAAAGCCCCCGTTATATATAATAATGTAGAGCTCCAGCAGATTATGCAGTATATTGCCGATGGTTATGGTGTGAAGGTGGCGTTCAAGAACGAAGCCGCCCGCACCCTCCGGTTCTATCTGCAATGGGATTCCAACGATACCTTGCAAGATATTATAGACAGGATCAATCACTTTGAGAAGGTTCATTTGACCCTTTCCGACGAAACGATTACGATAGAATAAGAAACCATGAAACGTTTACATCTCATTATATTATGCCTCTGCGCCATCTGTGCAAAGGCTCAGAATCTGACGCACGATTTCCAAGGGCAGTCGCTCAGTCAGGCCCTCATCTGGATAGACAATGCCCAAAGCAGTTATAAGTTGAATTTCATCTTCGACGAGTTGGAGGACTTCACCGTTACTACCTCTTTGAAGAATGTCTCTGTGCGAGATGCTGTCCGTCAGGTTTGCGGCTTCTATCCCATGCATCTTACTTTCGACGAGCAGGACATCTATATTGAATGTACCCAGAAGGCGGAAACCAAACTCTCAGGACAGATCATCGACGAGAGCGGTCAGCCCCTTCCATACGTCAGCATTACCTTACTCTCCCTCAACGACTCCACCTTTCTTACCGGAGGTATCAGTAATGAGGCAGGCGACTTTGTCATTCCCTGTTCACTGCAGCGTGTCCTAGCCCGCATCACCTGCATTGGTTATAAAACCATTGAGAAGACCTGCAACGTGGGTAATATCGGCAAGGTTCGTATGTCGCCCGACCAATACACCATCAATGGAGTAGAGGTAAAGGGATATAAACGACTGGTCTATACCAATGACAAAGGACTGGTTGCCAACGTGAAAGGAACGGCCTTGGAGCAGTTCAGCTCTGTCTCGGAGATGCTGACGCACTTGCCTCTGATGATGAGCGACGGGAGTATTGCTGGTCATGGCAAGCCCGAGATATACATCAACAACAAAAAGGTGCGCAATGATGCTGAACTGAAACGTTACCGTGCCGATGAGATCCTGACGGCAGAGATCATTACCAACCCCGGGGCGGAATATGGTGCTGAGGTCACCTCTGTCATCAAGTTGAAAACCGTGAAGCGGGCAGGCGAGGGATGGAGCGGCAGCTTCTCAGCAGGCTATCGTCAAGGCAAGGAGAACTATGCCAGTGCCAACGCCTCGCTGAACTATCGTACCCATCATGGTATGGATTTCTTCGGTGGCGTATATTTCAACCACTTGAATCAGCTCATCAACGCCACTGCCAACGATCAGTTGCTGTCATCCAGTACCTGGAACTATCAGCGTGAGTCCGAATGGCTCTATCATTTCAACTATTTCTTCGGCGACCTTGGCTGGAACTGGGATATCAACGAGCATCATTCCGTGGGTGTTCACTATACGCCGTTCAGTTACTTAGGTAATAAGCCTGATTGTCGCAGCAATGATGAGAAGACCTGGAGGAATGGGGAACTCGTGGACGGCGGACATAGTGAGACCTACACCACCCGCAAGCCCAAGGTGAGTCATAGCATCAATGCCTACTATGTTGGCGAGATTGGCAAGTGGGGTATCGACTTCAGTGCCGATTACTACAGGGCACCATCTGTATCGGAGATGGAAGGCGGAACGATTGGAGAGCCTATCGTGAGCAGTAGTAGCACAGCCATGAACAAGCTGGTGGCAGAAAAACTGGTTGTCAAAGCGCCTATAGCCAAAGGAAACCTGTCGTTCGGTGAAGAGGTGTCGGGTGTGGATCGTACCACGGATTTCGTCCAGAGTGGCTACGCTCAAGACAATCATGTGCAGCAGCAGACCAATACATGGTCGCTCTTTGCCGACTATAGTGTTTCGTTGGGTAAGTTCAATATCAATGCCGGCATGCGCTGGCAGAACGAACAGAACCGGTATGATGTTGATGGGAAACGCAACGAGGAGATGAGTCCTGACTACAGTATCCTCATTCCACGCGCCTCTATCGGTTATCAGACCGAGACATGGAGACACAAGCTCTCGTTCATCACCTCCCGTCATAATCCGCAGTATCAGTTGCTTTCATCCGATGTTCACTACCGTAGCAAGTACGAATACGATATGGGTAACCCGCTCTTGAAGCCTCAGACCGCCCGTCAGCTTTCCTGGTCATCACAGCGGAAATGGTTCTATGCGGAAGTCTTCTATCAGCACATCAAGAACGCCATCCGTTCATTCCAGTATGCCTACGATGATGTGAATCGTCCTGGCGTGATGATGATGGACTACCGGAACACACCCACTCAGCAAATCTATGGTCTTACCCTGAACTTCTCTCCCAAGATTGGCATTTGGCAGATGAACTACACTGCTAATGTCTATTTCAGTGATGAAGATCTGGAAGCACTTGGCATTACCCACAAATGGAACGGTGTGTGTACGGATTTCGTACTGGATAACACCTTCAGTCTGCCGAAATCGTGGACACTGAACATTCAGGGCAGCATCACGCCTTATCGGGAATCAGGCTGTGCGCAGACAAAGGCAACAGGCTTCTTGGACTTCCGTCTGAGTAAGCAGTTCCTCAAGGACAAGAGTCTGAGTGTGGCTATCCTCGCCAAGGATATCCTACATACGCAGTACAATGAGATGACGGCCTATGGAGGAATCAATGTGCGCACCCACTTCAGACAGTATGATGACAACCGTCGTGTCGGCATCGATGTCTCATGGAACTTCAACGCCACCCGGAGTCGTTACAAGGGTAGTCATGCGGGTCAGAGTGAGCGAGACAGACTTTAACCATCCTACCATAAAACAATTTGTTCCCAGCATGGGAATAAATTGTTCCCAACGTGGGAATAAAATGTTCCCAACGTGGGAATAAAACAAAGATGGCTGTGAAAGGCAGGGGAACGTAGGTTTTCCCTGTCTTTTTTTTGTGATATGTAGAAAAAAACGTATATTTGCTTAGGAAAATGAAGTGTCCGATTGTATATAGGTAAAAGGCGGTTCCAAAATCCGCTCCTCAATGACAAAAGACAGATGATAGACAAACGAGAATTTGAAACGGTATTCAGACGTCATTACGACGGGATGTTCCGACTGGCATGGAGAATGCTGGGTGACGAGGCTGAGAGCAAGGATGTGGTGAGCGATGTGTTCGCCCATCTGCTCAATAGGGTCTGTCGTGGCGAGTTTGAGATCCGTGGCAACGACACACTTCAGGCTTATTTGCAGACCAGTGTCCGCAACCGCTGCATCAATCTGCTGGTGCACAAGCAGAAAGAACAGCAGATGCAGCAGGCCGTAGTGGTAGAGATGACCACTCCCGAACAAACGGTCGAACAAGAGCAGCTGCAGATGCTTCATCACTACATCGACAGACGCATGCCCAAGTTGTCGCAACAGATTCTCCGTCTGCGCTACCAGCAAGGCTTGAAGTATCGTGAGATAGCCGATGTACTGCAAGTAAGTGAAGTAACTGTTCACAATCATCTGTCGCAGTCGCTCAAACAATTAAAGGACCATTTTAAATCATTAGGTTATGGAATCAAATGACAATCTGGAACAACTTCTCAAGCAGATGTATGCCCATGAGTCCCATCATGATGAGGACATAGACACATCAGACATCATCGACGAAGAGTGGACGAAGTTCGAAGCAGAGCATTTCAAGGATGGAAGAAACTCTAGTTCTTCAATTCTTCACTTCTTTCATTCTACAAAGAAGATGGCTGCCCTGTTTATTGGCGTGCTGATATTGTCGGGAATCACCTATGCTGCTATCCACATGATCAGCAGCAATCCACAAAGTGAACAGGTGGATCAGACAGTAGCAGTGGATAAAGCTCAACCGTTAACCATCAACGCTCAGCAATCAGCATCGGCTGATTCAACAATCATACAACCCGTGGTGTTCGAAAATGCCGAGCTCAGTATGATTCTCCAGGAGATAGCTTCTTTCTATCAGTGTGAAGTTGTCTATAAGAAAGAGAAGGCCAAACGCGTTCGTTTGTTCTTTACATGGGACAAGAATCAGTCGTTAGACCAGGTAGTAGAGACGTTCAACAAGTTCGAGCGTTTCCACATTGCCAAGGAGAACCAGAAACTGATTGTTGAATAAAAAACCGGAAACAATGAAAAGGATTATATTCATGATATTCCTGTGTGTCTATGTTGTCAGCATGCAGGCCCAAAAGATTACCCGCCACTATCAGAACGAGTCGCTATCGAAGGTACTCGAAGACTTGAATACCGCTTATGGTGACCAGACCATCTATTTCATCTATGATGAGTTGGAGGATTTTACCGTGACCAGTCGGTTCAGTAACCTTTCCATCAGGGAGGCTCTTCGCGAGGTAATCGGGTTCTATCCCATCAAGGTGACTTACGATGAAGACCGTATCTTCGTGGAGTGTACGCAAAAGGAAGATACGAAAGTGATTGGACGTGTTGTTGATGAAGAAGGTAAACCTATCGAATTCGCCAATATCTCATTGCACACTGTAACAGATACTATTGCTAAGGTTCAATCCACTTATATTAACGGCAGTGTGAGCAATGAGAATGGCGACTTCGTGATACCTTGCAGCGCCAAGCGCGTTATTGCCAAGGTGACGTATATTGGCTACAAGACCGTTTCCCGAGAGGTGGGCATCGGCCATATCGGTACCATTACTCTCCATCCTGAAACCTACACCATCAGTGGCGTGGTGGTGAAAGGTGAGATTCCGCAGTACAAGATGGTGCAGGGCGGTATGACCGTTGATGTTCAGCACTCCATCCTTCACGATGTGGGTACTGCCGAAGATCTGCTTTCGTTGATTCCTTTGGTGCAGGGCAAGGACGGTAAGTTTGAGGTGCTCGCCAAGGGAGAGCCTGAGATCTATATCAATAATAAAAAGGTGCGTAACCCCATTGAACTGAAACAGCTGAAATCATTGGATGTCAAGAGCGTTGATGTCATCAACGCCCCTGGTGCCCAGTATAATGCCGAAGTAAACGCCGTGATCCGCATCAAAACCCTGAAACCTCAGGGCGACGGCTTGAGTGTGATGGCTACCAGTGAGACGTGGAAGAACAACAAATGGAATAACTACGATGACCTGACCGTGAAGTATCGTCAGGGCGGACTGGAGGCATTTGCCAACGTGGCACTCGACAACGGGCATTTCAGTAACGACCAAGATGATTATCAGGAACTACATATCAAAAAAGACCTGTTCTGTGGTCAAGCAATGATACCCGTCAGGAGTAGTTGGACGCAGTTGCAGTACAAGGCAGGACTCAGCTACGACTTCAGCGCCGATCACTCCGTAGGACTGAGTTTCTCATCGCAAAAGAACCTGTATAGTTGTTTTAAGACAGATATGACGCAGCACTATCTGAAAAACGGAGCCTTTTATGGTGATGTTCGTCTGAAAACAGATATCCGCGAAAAAGACAAACCGGTATGGGAACTGAACACCTACTATGTAGGCAAAGCGGGTAAGCTGGGTATTGATCTGAATGCCACGATACTGCGACGCGAATCAGAGGATAATAACAATCAACAGGAACTGAGTGAAGAACTCGGCGACCGCATCCTCACCACCCAGACAAAAGAGAAAAGAACCATGGCCGCCGGTAAGCTGGTGCTGACCTATCCCATCTGGAAAGGCGAGCTGAGTGGTGGCACGGAGGCTACATCCACACAGAGCCACGGCCATAACCGCAATCAGGAAAACATCATACCTGAAGCCGATACCGAGATGGATGAAAGGAACATCGCCGGTTTTGCCGAGTACGAGTTCCAATTAGGACAGTGGCACCTGAATGCAGGTCTGCGCTTTGAGCATGTATCAGCCGACTACCATTCGTTCGGCATCCGACAGGATGAGCCCAGTCGTACCTATAACGACTGGTTCCCTAACCTCTCGGCAGCATGGCAGAAGGATAAGTGGGGTGCTCAATTGAGCTATAGCAAGCGCATTACCCGTCCTTCATATAACATGCTGACTTCCATGATCATATACGACAGTCGTATGTTCTACGAAGGTGGCAATCCCCTATTGCGCCCATCGGTACGACAGAGTATCGATTTCAACCTGACCTATTCGTGGCTGAACTTCGTGACGGGCTTTACACGAGAGAACGACATCGCCAGTCATGTGGGCAATGTGTATGATGAGGAGAAGGAGATCGCTATATTCCAGCCCGACAACTTCGACCATCAGGATCGGGTGTACGCCACGCTCACTGCCTCTCCCAAGTTCGGATTCTGGCAGCCGCAAGTCACGCTGCACTATTATCAGCAGATGTTTGATGCCGAGAAGTACGGTGTACCGAAGAAACTGAACAAACCCGAATTCAGTTTCAGTATGAACAACTGGTTCGTCATCAATCCCACAACCAAGGCAATGCTTCAGTCCAGCTATACCGGAAGCAACCACTGGGCATTCATTTATCGCGGCAGCACCTTCATGGTAAACGCCCGATTGCAGAAGACTTTCCTGAAAGGACAACTATCGGCTGTGCTCTATGCCAACGACATTTTCCGCACTGCCAAGACCAAGATAACCACCTACTATGCCATCGGCAAGACGGCCCAGGAAGTCTATACATATACGCAACAGGTGGGAATCACCCTGAGCTATAGCTTCAACGCCAGCATGTCGAAGTACAAAGGAACGGGTGCCGGTAATGAAGAAAGGAACCGATTGTAAAAAGACTATAAAAAGCGTTGTGTCATATAAAGAAACCGTTTTTTTACATGTTTTTATGTAATTATTTCGTACTTTTGTACTCAAATAAGATGAATATGAAGAAAATAATATTTCTCTTGCTTGCTCTTGTCGCGCTGACGGGGCAAGCCCAAGTTCAATCTACAACAGCCCTGCTGGGCACGTGGTCGGGCAAACTGAATGTTGGTCCTGCATCGCTGACGTTGGTGCTTCACTTGGAACAGGCCGACGGCTATGTAGTGATAACACTCGACAGTCCGGATCAGGGTGCTAAGGGTATTGGTACCTTTAAGGAATTCCTTTCTGATGACTCGCTGGCCATCAAGGTGGAGCAGATCGGGATGACTTACCGTGCCAAACTGAAAGACGGAAAGCTCGACGGTACGTTCTCACAGAACGGCGTGAAGATCCCCTTGGTGCTGACAAGAGGTGATGTGGCAGAGGTGAAGCGTCCGCAGAATCCACAACCACCATTTCCTTACGAGACAGAGGAGGTGACGTTCCGCAACGAGAAAGATGGTGCCACCTTGGCGGGTACGCTTACTTACCCTGTTGACTATGACAAGCAGTCGAAGAATAAACCTGTGGTTGTCTTGTTCGTCTCGGGTAGTGGACAGCAGAACCGCGATGAAGAGGTTTTCAATCATAAACCGTTTTTTGTGATAGCCGATTATCTGGCTCGTCAGGGTATTGCCACATTGCGTTATGACGACCGTGCTACAGGCAAATCTACTGGGGGCGATGTGAAGAATGCCACCTCGGAGGACTTTACGCGTGATGCCTTAACTGGTATTGAGTTCCTGCGCCAACAGAATAAGTTCAGTAAGGTGGGAATACTCGGTCATAGCGAGGGTGGACTGATAGCCTTCATGCTTGGAGCAAAGAAACAAACCGACTTCATAGTTTCCCTGGCCGGGCCTGGTGTGAAGGGTGATACATTGTTAACGGCGCAGAACAACCGTATCATGTCGTTGTCAGGATTACCAGCTACGATGACTGTAGAGAAATGCCGCCAGCAGCCAGATGTTCAGGAGATGCCGTGGCTGAGATGGTTCATCGACTACGACCCGACAAGCAATATCCGCAGCACCCGCTGTCCGGTGTTTGCTCTGAATGGCGATCTCGACTGTCAGGTCATTGCTTCGCAGAACCTTACGGCTATCCGAAAGCTGTTGCCCAAGTCAAAGAAGAATCTCGTGAAGGAGTATCTTGGTCTTAACCATCTCTTCCAGCACTGTACAACAGGTATTCCCTCTGAATACGGTCAGATTGAGGAAACCATCTCGCCGGAGGTGTTACAGGACATTGCCAGCTGGATTAAAGGACTCTAATCATACCTCTATGCAAGTACTCTACGAAGACAACCATATCATCATCGTCAATAAGGAGAGCGGTGAAATCGTCCAGGGCGATAAGACGGGCGATGTACCGCTGTCAGAGACAGTGAAGGCATACATCAAGGAGAAGTATGCCAAGCCGGGCGAGGTATTCCTTGGCGTGGTACACCGTCTCGACCGTCCTGTTGGTGGTCTGGTTGTCTTTGCCCGTACCTCCAAAGCCTTGTCGCGCCTTAATGATATGTTCCGCAACAACGAGGTGCACAAGACCTATTGGGCACTTACCCAGGAACGACCGAAGGAGATGGAGGGTACACTCACACATTGGCTGGTGCGCAATGAGAAACAGAACAAGAGCTATGCTTACGACCGCGAGCGGCCACAATCAAAGAAAGCGATACTTCAGTATAAGGTAATCGGAGCGTCCGACCGCTACACACTCATTGAAGTGAACCTGCTTACGGGTAGGCACCACCAGATCCGCTGTCAGCTGGCCAAGATGGGCTGTCCCATCAAGGGCGACCTGAAATATGGGGCCAAGCGAAGTAATCCCGATGGCAGCATCTCGTTGCTGGCGCGAAAGATCGAGTTTATTCATCCCGTCAGTAAGAAACAAATCACCGTTGAGGCTCCGTTGCCCAACGACAACCTGTGGCAGTCGTTTAAATAGTACGGGTGTCTTCATTCCGCATTTTTGTATAATCTTAGCGTTTCAGCAAACAATTATTGGTGTTTTCTTCTCACTTAATTAGATTTTTCGTATCTTTGCCGTCAATAAGGTGAAGAAGAGGCACCGAAATGAAGAAAGCGTTGAAATGGACGGCCTTGGCCGTCGCCATTCCTATTCTGCTGATTGTACTATTGGCCGTACTGCTTTACTTGCCCCCTGTACAGAACTGGGCAGTGAAGCAGGTGGCTCGTGTTGCCTCAGAGAAGACCGGTATGGAGATCACCGTGGAGCGTGTGAACCTGGAGTTCCCTCTGAACCTCGGTGTGGAAGGACTGCGTGTGCTGCAGCCCAACGATTCTCTTCCTGGGCAGAAAGATACGGTGGCTGATGTGCGTAAGCTGGTGGTCAACGTGCAGCTGCGGCCCTTGTTGAAGAAACAGGTGGAGATAGATGCCTTGGATTTCACCGACCTGACTTTCAATACCACGCATTTTGTTCCTGAGGCCTGGGTGAAAGGTAAGGTGGGCAATATGCACCTTGCCAGTCATGGCATCGACCTGAAAGGACAGCTTCTTCGTGTCAACGAGGCTCAGTTGGCCGACGCGAAGATAGATGTGCAGCTGAGTGATACCGTTCCGCCCGATACGACGAAGAGTGAGAACTTCTGGAAGATCAGTGTCGACCAACTGAATATCGACCGAAGTGATGTAACCGTACGCATGCCGAACGACACCTTGCAGGTGGCGGCTCATTTGGGAAAGGTAGAGGCCAAAGAAGGATTCTTCGATCTGTACAAGGGTGAGTATAAGGTGAAACGACTCGATTGGAACGATGGTGCCTTGGCTTATGATGATCGTTTCGCACCCAAGGTGAAAGGTCTTGACTACAACCACCTGAACGTACGGGATATCCAGTTGGGAATCGACTCCCTTTCCTATAGTTCCCCCAAGCTTAGTCTTAACGTGCGCTCTTGTTCCTTGAAGGAGCAGAGCGGATTGGAAGTGACGGAACTGAAGGGCGGGTTTGCCATGGACGACAAGAAGTTCTATTTACCTGATCTGAAACTGCGCACACCAGAATCGAGTCTGGATGCGCATGTAGTGATGGATCAGAATGCTTTTGCCGACCAACAGCCTGGAAAGATTCACGTTTCAGCCGACGGCTCCTTGGGGAAACAGGACATCATGCGCTTCTTAGGTGGTATGCCTACCAAGTTCGTCCGTCAGTGGCCGAACCAGCCGCTAACCGTGAAGACCGTTCTTTCTGGTAATATGAACCGTATTGAGTTCACTGGACTGAACGCTAAACTGCCCTCCGCCTTTAATATCAATGCACGGGGCTATGTGATGAATCCCACAGATCCTGATAAGATGGTGGCAGATGTCACCCTTGATGCCAAGACATATAACATCAACTTCCTGACGTCGTTAGTCGATCCGAAGACGCTGGAGGGAATCCGCATACCGCAGGGTATCGGTGTAAAGGGAAACTTTAAGGCTGACGGTAATAGGTACCGTGCCGACTTCACTGCCACCGAAGGGAAGGGTAGTGTAAAGGGAAAGGCTGATATCGACACGAAGTCCATGAGGTATCAGACAAACATGACGGTGAACAATCTTCAGTTGCGCCATTTCCTGCCGGGGTATGAGATGGGCGCCTTTACCGGTGATATCGATTTGAAGGGACAAGGTACTGATTTCCTCTCACCCAAGACGAACCTGCAGGCTAAGGCACGCATCAAGAAGTTCCAGTATGGACAGTATAACCTAGATGGTATGAATGCCACGGCTATGGTGAAGAACGGTAGGATGAAGGCAGATATAGATTCTAAGAATCCGTTGCTGAAAGGACAGTTCACCGTTGATGCGCTCACCAACAAGAAGAATATCAAGGCCACGATAGCCGCTGATGTGCTGCATGCCGACCTCTATAAACTGCATCTTACCGATGAACCGATGACAGTTACGATGTGCGGACACTTCGATGTGGCTACCGATATGAACGACTTCTACCAGGTGCAGGGAATGGCTTCTGATATCACCGTTCGAGACAGTCGGGAGACATATCGTCCTGATGATGTGGTACTGGACGTGCTGACACGTCGGGATACCACTCATGCGGTGGTTGACTGCGGTGACTTCCATCTCGACATGGATGCGAAAGGTGGTTATAAGCAGTTGATGAAGGTTGGTGACCAGCTGATGACAGAGCTGGGCAAGCAGACTAAGGAGAAGCATATCGACCAGATGGCACTGCGACGGAAGTTCCCCACGGCACGTATCCGACTGCATACCGGGAATGATAACTTCTTTGTGCGAATGTTGGAGCGTGAGGGCTACACGTTTGCGAAGGCCGACATCGATATGGTTACCTCTCCGCAGGACGGACTGAACGGACAGATGAAGATCCTGTCGCTGATGGCTGATAGCGTGCAGTTGGATACCGTACGACTGAACTTCGTGTCAGACAGTACGAACATCACCTTCAACGGTCAGGTGCGTAACAACACCAAGAACCCGCAGTTCGTGTTCAATACCTTGTTCGACGGTTATCTGATGGAGAAGGGAGCTGGTGTGAACCTGCGGTATTATGATTCCAACGACAAGCTGGGGGTGCGCCTCGGTGCTGAGGCTGCAATGGAAGATAACGGTATCCGTCTGCACCTGCTCTCGAAAGATGCCGTCATTGCCTACCGTCCGGCTCGCATCAATGATGATAACTATGTGTATCTGGCTGACAATAAAAGGGTGTCGGCCAATCTGGAGATCTTGGCCGACGACGGTACGGGTTTGAAGGTTTATTCAAACGACGAGAATCTGGATGCCTTGCAGGATATAACGTTATCGCTGAATAAGCTGAATCTCGAGGAGTTGGTATCGGTGATTCCTTACATGCCTGATATCAAGGGATTCCTCAATGGTGACTTCCACTATGTACAGGAGGGTGATCACTTTACGGTGTCTTCATCGATGGAAGGCAACGGCTTGTACTATGAAGGTAGTAAGATGGGTAACCTAGGTACGGAGTTTGTCTATATGCCGATGGACGATGGTTCACACTTCGTGGATGGTACACTGGCCGTGGAAGGTATGGAGGTGGGAACGATATCGGGTACCTATCAGCCGAAGGGTAAGGAGAACATGGACCTGGTGGTGAATCTGGACCGACTGCCTATCTCGCTTGTCAACGGCTTCATTCCCGATCAGCTGTTCGGCTTCAAGGGTTATGGTGAAGGTGAGCTGACCGTGAAGGGTTCGCTCGACAAGCCCAGGGTGGATGGAGAGGTGTTCCTCGACTCCTGTCATTTGGTAAGTGTACCCTATGGTATGGATCTGCGCTTCAGTAACGACCCGGTACGCATCGTAGGCAGTCATCTGCTCCTGGAGAACTTCGAGATGTACGCCCATAACGAGAACCCGCTGAACCTTGCGGGAAACATCGACTTCTCTGATCTCAACAGAATGAATATGAACGTCAGGATGCGGGCGGACAACTACGAGATTATCAATGCCAAGGAGCAGCCTAACAGTGTAGCCTTCGGCAAGGCCTTCGTGAACTTCTTCGGAACATTGAGCGGACCGCTGGAGAATCTGAGTATGCGCGGTAAGTTGGATGTGCTGGGAACCACCGACCTAAGCTATGTGCTGCGCGATTCACCATTGACTACCGATAACCAGTTGGATGAACTAGTAAAGTTCACCGACTTTACCGATACCACAGAGACCATCGTGAACCGTCCGCCGCTGAACGGATTCCGCATGGATCTTACCATGGCCGTGGCTAAGGGTGCTCATATCATGGCTTACCTGAATGCCGACCACTCGAACTATATCGACCTGATGGGTGGCGGAAACCTGCGCATGCAGTATAATACGGCAGATAACCTCCGACTGACGGGGCGTTATACGTTGGATAACGGTGAGATGAAATACTCGCTCCCCATCATCCCGTTGAAGACCTTCACCATTCAGGATGGAAGTTATATTGAGTTTACGGGCGACCCGATGAATCCTACGCTGAACATCACGGCCACGGAGAAGACCAAGGCCACGGTGTCGAATGCCAATGGAGTGGGGCGCGGCGTGAACTTTGAATGCGGTGTGATTATCACCAAGACGCTGAACGACATGGGACTGGAGTTCACACTCGATGCACCGGAGGATATGGCGCTGCATAATGAGTTGCAGCAGATGAGTGTGGAACAGCGGGGTAAGCTGGCGGTAACGATGCTCACCACGGGTATGTACCTGGCCGACGGAAACACCAGCGGCTTCTCGATGAACGGTGCCCTGAGCAGCTTCCTCGAGAACGAGATCAACAATATCACAGGTAATGCCCTTCGCACACTCGACCTCTCCATCGGTCTGGATAATGCTACCGATGCTTCTGGTACCATGCATACCGACTACTCCTTCCGTTTCGCCAAGCGGTTCTGGAATAACCGTGTGAAGATATCGGTGGGTGGAAAGGTGTCGACAGGTGCACAGAATGCCTATGGCAACGAGTCGTTCTTCGACAATGTAACCCTCGAATACCGTTTGGATGATACAGCGAACAAGTATGTGAAGCTGTTCTTTGACAACAACAGTTACGACTGGTTGGAGGGCTATACACAGGAATACGGCGGTGGTTTCATCTGGCGACGCACACTGCAGCATTTCAAGGATATCTTCCGTTTCAAGAGCGATACTCAGGAGATACCTGATCTGGTTCCAACGGAAAAGGTAATCATTCCTGACTCCATCGTAGTGAAAGCGGTGGAATACAAACAATGAAAGGTTGACAATCATGGATCATAGACGCAACATATATAATAAGGTATCTACGGGAATCAGTCTTTTGACGATGTTCCTCTGTTCCTGGGTATGTTTCTCTTGCTCAACTACCAAGGGAGTGCCCGAGGGTGATCAGCTGTTTGTGGGTCTTACCAAGATTGATTACCAGGACTACGAGCGCAATTCCAATTTCATCGATACGCAGGTGGAGGTGGAGGCGGCACTGGCTACGGCACCTAACGGAGCCCTGTTCGGTAGCAGCTATTATCGTACTCCGTTCCCTTATGGCTTATGGATATGGAATGCTTTCAACGACAAGGAAAGCGGCTTTGCCAAGTGGATGACGAAGTCGTTCGGTAAACAGCCCGTGCTGATGAGTTGGGTGAATCCCGCCTTGCGTGCCTCCGTGGCACAGTCGGTATTGCGTAAGTATGGCTATTTCCGCGGCTCCGTCACCTACGACACCATCCCTCGTCGGAACCCCAAGAAAGCCAAGATCGGTTATACGGTGAAGATGGGTCATCTGTTCACGGTTGACAGCATCGACTATGTGAACTTCCCTGAAGGAGCCGATAGTCTGATCAGCTCTACCATGAACGAGGCCATGATCCGTACAGGCGATGCCTTCACCGTTCCGGCTCTTGATGCAGAGCGTACCCGTATCACCAACCTCTTCCGCAACAACGGATATTTCTATTTCCAGAACGGCTACGCCTCGTATCTGGCTGACACGCTCGCCGTTCCTGGTAAGGTACAGCTGCGTTTGCAGGCTGCCGATGATCTCCCTAAAGAGGCAACGCATAAGTGGTATATAGGTAAGGTGACCATCGACTTACGCCGACAGTTCATGCAGGAGCTGACCGACTCCATGGGGCGTCGCTCCTTCAAGGTGCGTTTCCATGGTCGTCGTCCGCCGGTACGTCTGAGCGTCATCATGAACAACATGAAGCTGCGGCATGGTCAGCCGTACAGCTATGACAAATACTTGGAGTCGGTGGCGAAGATCAACAGTACGGGTATCTTTGGTATGGTCGACTTCACTTTCACACCCCGGGATACAACTTTCACCTCTCATCCGGACACCCTTGACTTGAATCTGAACTGCGTGCTCGATAAACCGTACGACAGCTATATTGAGACGAACCTGAAGAACAAGACATCAGGTAGGTTCGGTCCTGAGCTGGTGTTAGGTTTCACCAAGCGTAACGCCTTCAGAGGTGGAGAACTGCTGGACATCAACCTGCACGGCTCTTACGAGTGGCAGCGGGCACAAGGCAGCTACGGTAGTAAGCGGTTGAATTCGTACGAGTATGGTATCAGTGCCTCGCTGGAGTTCCCCCGTATTGTGTTACCTTGGCGTGAATGGCTGGAGCAGCGGGCCAGCAGAAGGAGGGAGGCGGCTCTGAGAGACACCACCATGCATCACCAGCGAACGCACCGCCGTCAAGTGCAGCGTTACTACAGTACGCCGTCAACCCTTGCCAAGATGTCGCGCAACACCCTGAACCGTCCCAGCTATTTCAAGATGGTGAACTTCAGTGGTGAATGGACCTACCGTTGGCAGAAAGCGCAGAACCGTCGTCATGAACTGAGTCCGCTCACCATCACCTACCAGCATCTGGTGCACACCACCCATGGCTTCGATAGCATTGTTAGCAGTAATCCTTACCTCACTGCGACGATGCATGATGTGTTCATCCCCAAGATGCGCTATACCTTCCATTATGTCAGTCCGCCATCCCTGCACAGTCCTGTGACATGGGAAACAACGGTGTCTGAAGCCGGAAACCTCTCGTCGTTGGCCTATATGGCTTTCGGTAAGAAATGGAATACCGAGGACAAGGAGATGTTCAACAATCCTTATTCGCAGTTTGTGAAGATAGAGACCGATTTCACCAAGCACTGGCGATTGAGTAGTACCTCGCAGTTGGTGGGACATCTCAATGCTGGAGTGATCTATGCCTATGGCAACAGTGGAAAAGCACCGTTCAGCGAGATGTTCTATGTGGGAGGCGCCAACAGCATCCGTGCCTTCACCGTGAGAAGTATCGGGCCTGGTAACTTCAAGCCGATGGAGGAGGCTGGCTTCTCGTATCTGTTCCAGAACGGTGATGTGAAGCTGCTGGGGAACCTTGAATACCGCACCCGACTGTTCAATGGATTGTATGGTGCCATCTTCCTCGATGGAGGAAATGTGTGGACCATGAAGGAGCACTACGGGGATGCCGCCACCGATGCCGCTATGGATGGATCTGCCTTTAAGTTCGACCGGTTCTATCGTCAGATGGCATTGGGTACGGGTATCGGCTTGCGTTATGACCTCGATTTCCTCGTGCTCCGTCTCGACTGGGGTATCGGTCTGCACGTGCCCTATGACACAGGAAAGAGCGGATTCTATAATATACGCCGCTTTGGTGACGGACAGGCCTTACATATCGCTGTGGGATATCCCTTCTAATGAATGTTAATTCGGAACGGTGATGGCAGATTCTGCCCAAAATGTATTACTTTTGCAGCAACAATACAACAGATAAACAATAGAAGAAGATGAAACCGACTCTTTTTTTGCTCGCTGCTGGCATGGGAAGCCGTTATGGCGGACTGAAGCAGCTCGATGGTCTGGGACCAAACGGCGAGACCATCATGGACTATAGTATCTACGACGCCATCCAGGCCGGATTCGGTAAGGTGGTATGGGTCATCCGCAAGGACTTCGAAGAGCAGTTCCGTACCCAGATCCTGTCGAAATATGAGGATAAGATTCCCTGTGAGCTGTGTTTCCAGGGATTGGATGCGCTGCCCGAGGGATTCAGCGTTCCTGAAGGACGTGTCAAGCCATGGGGAACCAACCATGCAGTGCTCATGGGCAAGGATGTGATCAAGGAGCCCTTCCTGGTCATCAACTGTGATGATTTCTACAACCGTGATGCTTTCATGGTAATCGGCAAGTACCTGAGCGAACTGCCTGAAGGTGCCCGTAACCAGTATGCTATGGTGGGCTTCCGTGTAGGCAACACCCTGTCGGAAAACGGTACCGTGGCCCGTGGTATCTGTTCCAAGGATGAGCACGACCATCTCACAACCGTGGTAGAGCGTACGGAGATTGTGCGCTGTGCCGAGGATGGCTCCAACGCTGGTGCTGCCAGCGAGCCCATCCGCTACAAGGATGAGAACGGTGCATGGGTGTCTGTAGATGATAACACCCCTGTGTCCATGAATATGTGGGGCTTCACACCCGATTACTTTGAGTACTCTGAGGCATACTTCAAGGAATTCCTCAGCGATCCGAAGAACATGACGAACCTCAAGGCAGAGTTCTTTATCCCGCTGATGGTGAACAAGCTCATCAACGAGAAGACTGCCACAGTGAAGGTGCTCGACACCACGAGTAAGTGGTTTGGCGTTACCTATGCTGCCGACCGTCAGACAACGGTTGACCGTATCCAGCAGTTGGTTGACGAGGGCGTTTATCCAGCAAAGCTGTTCTAAGCTTCGCTGAAATGATAATTGATAATTGACAATTGACAATTGGAGATAGAGATTCTTTCTGCAGCACAATGTGAGCAGCTGCGGCAACTGATAACTGCGGCTGAGCACATCATGGTATGCTGTCACCAAAACCCCGACGGCGATGCCATCGGCTCTTGTCTGGCCTTGGCCGAGTATCTTAGGATGCACGACAAGGATCCGATGGTTGCCGTACCGGATAAGTACCCCGACTTTCTACAGTGGATGCCGGGAACGGAGCGTATCGTGCGCTACGACAAGCATCCGGAACAAGTGGAGACAGCTTTTGCCCAGGCCGATCTGGTATTCTGCCTTGACTTCAACCGTCCGGAGCGTATGGAGAAGATGGGGGAGGTGATGGAGGCTTCGTCGGCCAAGAAGGTTATGATTGATCATCACCCCGATCCTTCCATTGATACCGTTCTATGCATTTCCCATCCAGAGATGAGCAGTACCAGTGAATTGTTGTTTAGGGTGATATGGCAGCTGGGTGGCTTTGAGGAGATGACGCGCAAGATAGCCGTTCCTATCTACTGTGGTATGATGACCGATACGGGTGGCTTCACCTATAACTCCAACCGTCCTGAAATCTATTTCATCATCAGTCAGCTCCTCACCAAAGGGTTCGATAAAGACAAGATCTTCAGGAATGTGTATAACAACTATAGCGAATGGCGTCTCCGTCTGATTGGCTATGTGCTGTACCAGAAACTGAATGTGATTCCTGAGAAACATGCCTCCTACTTCTGTTTGACACGCCGCGATCTGAAACGCTTCCACTATCTGAAAGGTGACGCCGAAGGACTGGTGAACATGCCGCTGCAGATCAAGGGAATGAAACTGAGTATCTCTCTCCGTGAAGATACCGAACGTGACAACCTGATCTGGGTGAGTTTGCGCAGCGTGGATGATTTCTCGTGTACCAAGGTAGCAGAAACTTATTTCAATGGCGGTGGACACTTGAATGCTTCTGGCGGTAGGTTGAACTGCTCGATGGAGGAAGCTGAGAAGATTGCACAGCAGGCCATTAGGGAACTGGAAGGGTGAGGGATTTATTAAGTAATCCTAATTTCTTATATCTCCTTCCTCGTTTCTCATTTTTTATCCTTACCTTTGCGGACGAATTCGCGAATAAACAAAAATGAAGATGAAAAGAACGATTATAGCAGTGTTCTCGTTGGTTGCCCTTCTGCTTGCGAGCAGTTGCAGTCATTATGAGACCTATGCCGAGCAGACCGAGAAGGAACGTGATGCCATACGGAAGTTCCTCACCGAAAAGAAGATCAATGTGATCAGTGAGGCTACCTTCAAGGCACAGAACTACACCACGGATGTCAACAAGAACGAGTTCGTGCTCTTTGACAACACTGGTGTTTATCTCCAGATCGTTCGCAAGGGCTGTGGCTCTCCTATTGCCAATGGTGAGACGACCAGTGTGCTCTGTCGCTTCAAGGAGTATAATATCCTGACCGACTCGCTGATTCTTACCAACGAGGTGATGAAACTGTCGTACCTGGTGGATAAGATGAACGTGACGCGTACCAGCGACTCTTTCACTGCTTCGTTTGTAGAGGGTGTGATGTTTACGCAGTATCAGAGTGCCTCTGTACCCGCCGGCTGGCTGGTGCCGCTTCTCTACATCAACGTGGGACGTCTGGAGAAAGAGGAGGATGAGATCGCCAAGGTGAACATCATCGTTCCACATTCACAGGGACATCAGTCGGCTGTGACCGGTGTCTATCCCTGTTATTATGAGATTACTTACCAAAAAGGAAGATAAGCCATGACTTTAATCAAATCCATATCAGGCATCCGCGGAACCATAGGCGGACCCACTGGTGATACCCTGAACCCATTAGACATTGTCAAGTTCGTAACGGCGTATGCCACATTTATAGAAGCAAGAAGCAAGAAGCAAGAAGCAAGAGGTAAGAAGACCATCGTGGTGGGTCGTGACGCCCGCATCTCTGGCGAGATGGTGAAGAATGTGGTGTGCGGAACACTGATGGGCTACGGCTTTGATGTGATCAATATCGGCCTGGCCACTACGCCTACTACCGAGTTGGCTGTCCGCATGAGTGGTGCCGATGGCGGCATCATCATCACCGCCAGTCATAACCCCCGTCAGTGGAATGCCCTGAAGTTACTCAACAGCGAAGGCGAGTTCCTGAACAAGGAGGAGGGTAATGAGGTGTTGGCCATTGCAGAGGCTGAGGATTTCCAGTATGCTGATGTGGACCATTTAGGTCATTATACCGAAGATAGCACGTTCAACAAACGACATATCGACAGCGTGCTCGACCTGAAGCTGGTGGATGTTCCCGCCATCAAGAAGGCCAAGTTCCGCGTTTGTGCCGATACCATCAACAGTGTGGGAGGTGTTATCCTTCCTGAACTGTTCCAAGCGTTGGGTGTTGACTATGAGATCCTGAACGGGGAGCCCAATGGCGACTTCGCCCATAACCCCGAGCCACTGGAGAAGAATCTTACGGGCATCATGGACAAGATGCGTCAGGGTGGGTTCGACTTAGGTATTGTGGTGGATCCCGATGTTGACCGTTTGGCTTTTATCTCTGAAGACGGTACTATGTTTGGCGAGGAATACACCCTTGTCAGTGTAGCAGACTACGTCCTTTCTAATACCAAACTGTCAACTGTCAACTGTCCACTGTCAACTGTTTCTAACCTCAGTTCGACGAGAGCTTTGCGTGATGTCACCGAGAAATACGGCGGTACATACGCTGCCGCAGCCGTAGGCGAGGTGAATGTCACCACCAAGATGAAGGAAGTGGGCGCCATTATCGGTGGAGAAGGTAATGGTGGAGTGATCTATCCTGAGAGTCATTACGGTCGTGATGCCCTTGTAGGTATTGCCCTTTTCCTCTCTTCTCTGGCGCAGAAAGGCTGCAAGGTTTCAGAGCTGCGTGCCACCTTCCCCAACTATTTCATTGCCAAGAACCGCATTGATCTCACACCTTCTACTGATGTAGATGCTATTTTGGTAAAGGTCAAGGAGATGTATTCCGGTCAGGAAGGCGTTACCGTGAACGATATCGACGGTGTGAAGATCGACTTCCCCGACCAGTGGGTACACCTCCGCAAGAGTAACACCGAGCCCATCATCCGTGTATATAGCGAGGCTGCCACCATGGAAGCCGCTGATGCTATCGGCAAGAAGATCATGCAGGTGGTGTACGATATGCAGTAATTATTTTCTGACAATTACGCTACCGCTGGCCTGATGTGTGGCCAGGATGAGTACCTCGGCAATCTGCACGTGGGCAGGTGCATTGGCGGCATATACAGCCACATCGGCAATATCATCCCCTGTTAGCGGCTTGATTCCCTTATACACATTGGCGGCACGATCGTTGTCGCCATGGAAGCGTGTGTTACTGAAGTTCGTCTCTACCAGACCGGGTTTCAGGTTCGTCACACGTACCGCTGTAGGAGCCACATCAATGCGCAATCCGTCGCTCAGTGCTTTCACGGCTGCCTTGGTGGCACAATACACGTTCCCTCCTGCATAGGCAGCATCGCCGGCCACAGAGCCTACGTTGATGACATGACCGCTGTTACGCTGTACCATCTTGGGTACGATAAGACGGGTGAGGGTGAGCAATCCCTTAATGTTCGTGTCGATCATTGTATCCCAGTCGTCAAAACATCCCTCATACTCAGGCTCCAAACCCAAAGCCAGTCCGGCATTGTTCACCAGGACATCGATATCCTGCCAATCGGCGGGCAGCGTATCCAGGCACTGCTTTACCTTCTCGCGGTCTCTCACGTCAAACACCAGTGTCAGCACCTTCGAACCTTTGCCAGTTAGTTCCTGACAGATTTCCGTCAGTCGCTGTTCGTTTCTACCCGTGAGAATCAGCTTGTCACCATTCTCAGCGAACTTCTTGGCACAAGCCAGTCCGATGCCGCTTGTAGCTCCCGTAATCAATACAATCTTGTTCATTGTCTGTATCTTTAGAAGTAAAGAGATTATTTCTTAACCATCTTCATCACATCTTCTGTGGTGAACTTGCCAGAGAAAACAACGGCTGTAACACCATCTTTCTCTTCGACCAGCATGACTACTGCTGATTGCTGCGGACCGATATGCTGGTAGATATCGGCCTTGTTGTTGTCTTCCTTGACCTGCATCAGCAATTCATACTTGTCTTTTTTCACAATGCCCTTCACTTCACTTTTCAGTTTCGCACGCAAGTCGTTTTTCTCAGCATGGACGAGTTGAATGCATGACAGCTTACTGGCTAGGGCTTGTGCATTCACGTTGGGCATGGAAGGCATCGAATTCAGTTTACCGGATATGGCCGTTAGCATGGCCTTGGAGATGTACACATAAGCAACGCCATTCATGTCTGCATATTTCTCGAATGCCTTTACCTGTGCTTGGGCATTGAGGCAGGTGAGTGCCATCACTGCACAGAGGATGGTTTTAATCATTATCTTTTTCATGTTATTTCAATGCTTTTAATTGTTCGTTTAATGTACGTTCTGTCTTGTCACTTAGGGCCTTGGCCTTCTCCAGCTGTTGTATTCCTTTGTTCAGGTTGAGGGCCAACAGGTTAAGTGCCCGTTCAGCCTCCTGCTGCGCAAGAACCGGATCCTGATAGGTGTCCTGCTCAGCACGGTTCACTTCCTGGTCATGACCAAGGAAGTGGAATCCCACACCCATAATCAATGCAAAGCTGGCAACGATGGCAGTATAGCGTAGCGCTCTCGGCAGTCGTATATGACGGGCGGTTTGTTTCTCCTCCTTTTCCCATTCATCGATCTTTTTCGAGAGCCGTTCCTCCAGTCCTTCTGGAATAGGTATTCGCTCTAATTCTTTCATATTCAGTTCATCCATGTCTTCGTGAGATGTATAAATTGTTCTTTGAGTTTCTTTTTCGTTCGCATCACGATGATGCGGATATTTCCCTGTGAGAGACCGGTGTCTTGTTCTATCTCTTCATACGAGCGTTCTTCCATCAGGTGCATCTTGATGATGCGTCCATCCCTTTCGGGAAGCTGTTGGATGAGTCCTTCCATCTGCATCGCCTCGTCGTTTGAGTCGATCTGGTGGTCAAGGCTCCGTTCATCCGACGGTTCTGATACCTTCTCCAGTTCTATGGAGGTGTCGATACGTTTCAGTCGCCGCTGGTCGCGGAACAGGTTTCGCATCATGGTCACGAGATAAGCCTCGTTCATGGCCTTCTCCTTCAGATCATTGCGCTTCTGCCACAACTTCAAGTAGGTATCCTGAAGAAGGTCTTCGGCATCCTGCGCATTCTCTGTCAGGCGATAGGCTACTCGATAGAGCAGTCGGTGGTAGGGCATGAACCGTTGCTTGAACTCCCGTGCATCCATGTGGATTACTCTGTTTCAACCGATTTCATTCTTTCAATGATCTCCTTGGTATTCTCCATCATTTGTAGGATGCCGAGCGGTCCCTCAATGACCATCAATGTCGTATCTCCCTTATCTGAACCGAAGATCACACTGGTTTGCTTGTCACCTGTCTTGTTCTGATAGATCTTCACAATCTGACCATCATCGCCCTTGATATCAAGAATCGATTCCCATCCGTCCCCTTTCAGGATTTCCTGGACCGACTTCTTTAACGACTCAACAGCTTTCTCCTCTTTACAGGAAAAGACCTGTAAATCATCCATATCGAGTATCTTCGCAATATTATTTTTTATCTCTTCCTTGTCGAAGTGTATTCCGTTAACCTCATCAAGCTGTTCCGACTTCTTCTGAACGGCTTCACGAATCATGTCTTTGGTGAGGTGTTCATACTCGATACCATCGATCTTGGCCAGCTTCTCAAAATCCTTGTTTTGTGCAGAAGCATTGGCACACACGATCATCAATATGGCGCAAATGGCCAACCTCTTCATCGTCCTCATAGGACTGTTCTTTTTCAATAGTTTTTTCATGACTGCATTATTAATTTTAAGTTTTTAATGATGAAGTAGCTCCTTCTATCAGTACAAACGTGACTTCTTCCAGGTTTGTTACAACGCGAAGCAAGTTTTTATGTTGCGAAGATACAAAAATAAACTTAATTATGCCCGTCAAGATATGGATAATTGCTGAAAATGACGTATTTTTGCAACTCAAGTGTGTTTATTACATGATTTATGGCTTAGATGATTTCAACAAAATATCATACACGAGGTTTAGCTAATACCCGAATCGATGTGGCCGATGCCTTGAGAGGCATTGCCGTGGCGGGCATCATCCTCTATCACTCCGTGGAGCACTTCGACATCTTTACGCAGGATCCCATCGTTCATACACTGGCATGCGATAAGACAGTGGGGGATGTGCTGGCATGGCTCCTTTCTGGTAAGATGTACGGTATTTTTGCCATGCTTTTCGGACTCAGTTTCTTCATCATGAACGACAACCAGCAGCAGAAAGGTCGTTCGTTCTCTGGTCGCTTTGCATGGCGCATGTGCTTACTCTTCGTATTCGGTCTTATCAACGTGGCTTTCTACGATGGCGATATCCTGATGCTCTATGCCGTCTATGGCTTGTTGCTCATCCCCATCAGCTACCTGCCGTCGAAAGCCGTGTGGTGCATCATTGGACTGCTGGCCATCCAGCCCGTAGAGCTGTACTGTCTCATCACAGGTACCACCATCGACCATTCCACGCTCTTCGAAATATACAATAAAACCATTGCCTTGCATGAGCATGGTACGTTCTGGGAGAATGTTGTGAACAACCTGCGCTACGGCTTCGAGTTAAATCTGAGGTTCAATGTCTTTAGCGGACGACTAACGCAGCTTCTCTGTCTCTTTATCTTAGGTATGCAGTTAGGGCGCCAGAGGCTGTTTTATAACGAAGGAAAGAACTTGCAGATATGGCATATCATCCTTTGTATATCAGCAACGCTTGTCATCGCCTTGAGCTTTGTTGACTTTGGCGCACTTGAGATGTGGCTAAAACCGATTTATAGCCTTTTCATCCTGCTGATGATTGTTTCGGGTGTAGTTTCCGCATGGTATGCCTTCAAGGGCGTACGCAGCGTACTACACCATTTGTGTTTATTCGGTCGTATGAGTCTTACCAACTACCTGCTCCAGTCCATCATCGGTAGTTTCATCTTTAGCGGCTACGGTCTCGAATGCTATCGACTTGTTGGTACCACCTACGCCGTGCTCATTGGACTGGGCATGGTTTTCTGCCAATACCTCTTCTGTCGTTATTGGTTCAGCACCCATCCACGCGGTCCGCTGGAGGGAGTATGGAGAAAAATGACGTGGCTCAATAGCAACGCCGTTAATTAGCGCCGTAGGGAAGGGGCGTTATTTCGGTGCGGTGAGTCGTTTGATCTGCTCCTTCAGGATATGATAGGCAGGATGCGGCATGGCCCCATGATCATATCCCTGCATCTCGTAAATGCTCACATCCTTGTGCCCTATCAGTTTCAGCATGCGCCAGAAGTAAGCCTGTTCTTCATAACGTCCATAAAGTTCCTGTTCCCTATCACCCGAAATGATGATGATTGGCGGCGCATCAGCGCGGACAAAGGTAAGTGGCGCATATTGATCGATGGTAGCTTGCAGCGGACCGATTCCTTGCAGTTTCCTCACATTGTAGTGGGTAACGCACTGACCGCTAAAGGGGAACAGGGCAGCCAGAGAATCAGCGTCCACCCCATACTTAGCCAGCCATTTCTTGTCAAGTCCGATCATATCCAGTAGGTAGCCACCTGCAGAGTGCCCCGCCACGAATATCTTGCGCTTGCTTCCCCCGTATTTCTCAATGTTCTTGTACGTCCAAGCCACAGCAGCGGCCGCATCGTCAATGCACTCGTCGATTGTAGCCTTGGGTAGCAGACGGTAGTTCGGGGCAACCACCACATAACCGCTGTTCCGCAGCTCCTGATCAATATATTTACTGCCACCTTCCAGTCCGCCCCCATGGAACCACACCACTACCGGCGCATCCTTTTGGTCGGTCGGGTAGTACACGTCGAGCTTGCAACGTTCCTTAGCGTATGCATTCGTTGATTCCGTATAAGGAATATCGTTCACTTGTTGATACTGAGCCTTTGCGATGATGGTACACAGCAGAAGAACGAAAGTCAGAACCGTCTTGTTATTCATATTTAATTGTTTCAGCTATAGCGAAAGTGTATATCCAAGACCGAGGATGTGGCGGTCGCCTTCGTTGTCTTCATCATCGTACAGATGCTGATACAGGTACTTCACATCGAATGAGTGATGTTTGTTGATACGAATCTCGGTACCTGCTGCATAACGCATCTTTTCAAGTCCTTTACCCACATACGATTCTGCTCTGACATAAGGGCGGAACACGCTGGTGGCCTTGTATTTTACCTGTAAGCGGTTGCGCCAGACGTTCTTTCCCTTTCCGCTATAGGTGTGCTCATCAGCTTCAGAATCATCTTTCGTCTTGTAGCGCTGCACAGTCTTCTCAGGACGGTAGGTGTATTGCCAGCGTTCGCGCAGCGACACCGTGAACTTGCCAAACGACTGTGAGGCGGTAAGCGATACGTGTACACGATGACGCAGTCCCCAGTAATCAGCGTATTTCTTTCCGCTATCATTTACCTTGTAACGATGGTCGTCAAGGAGCCAGTAGCCAGTAGAGGCCTTCAGCCAGTTGTTGATCTTATAACTCACGTCAGCGCCCACACTGAAGCGGTCGTTGGTCTTCATGTCGTCGCGACTGCGGTATTCGGCACCCAGACCTGCTGTCCAACGCTTGTTGAGCTTCTTTTCAACGTTCAGTTCGCCCCACAGACCTGTGTCATCACCTTGAGCGAAAAGAGGCATACTCATCACGATCATGAGCATAGCCAGAATAGTTCTATGCGTCTTCATAATCTGACTTTTTAATCTTTACCATGTTATCTACATCATTGCTGTCCTCATGGTCGTACGTGACCTTCAGCATGGCCATGTCGCGGAGGAAGTCGATACCACCCACCTCTACATGGAGCACCTTGATGCCTAAACGATTCTCAATGTCGGCAATGAGTTCTGCCCGTTTTTCGGGCTTAACAAGTTCAATGCGGTCGTACTGGATAAGCTTTGTAGCTTTTACCGTGTATTTCTTCTCGAAGATGATAATAGCGAGGATGGTGATGATGTCAATGACAATCAGCTCCATCAACGGTGTGCCAACTAGGACGCCATTGGCATCTACGCCGAGTGAGGAGGCCATGGCATGTACCACCGAGAGACAGATCACCACGAACAGGTAAGTCATCTCACGCACCGGCATAGAGTCGGTACGGTAACGCATGATGCTGAAAATGCCGAAGAGTCCTAATCCTACACCCATCGTAGCCTTTCCACGATCCATGCCCATCATAAGGTAAACAAGGAAGTAGATAGCTACCGAGATGATGATAAACGTGAAGAAGAAGTCGCGGCGATGGCTTTTTTTGTAATACAGAAAGTTGACAATCAGCCAGTTAGCAACAAAACAAATGGCGAACCGTATGAGGGTATCACCAAATCCTGCAGAAAACAATTCTTTAAACATACTTTAGGTTTTTATTTATTATACTCATGATCTATTCAATGTTGACAAGCTTGTTCACTTCGATGAGCTTGCTCTTGAAACGGTTTACCTGTAGCTCGGGATTGGTCAGTGCCGACCCCATGCTGTACTTGGAGAACCCGTGTGGATGGATATGCAGTTGTCGCAGCATCTCTAATACCGGCGAGAACACTCGTCCGTCGCGCTTCAGCTCGATGATGACCAGTTCTCCCATGTCGCGTTTCACACCGCTCACGATGTTGTTGAAACGCAGTGAACTGTCGATGGTAAGGCGTTCCGTATGACCTTTGTTCACCAAGGTGATACGACGGAAATTATTGTTGATGGCCGGTATCAGCGATTCGGCATCGTAACGCAGATGCTTGGAAAGGAAAGTCCGCTTCTCTTCGTCGAGCACATCCATGTCGGATACCTTGATGCGCTTCTTCTTGGTACGCCCGTGGTTATCCTTGGTCTTCACCTCCATGAACTGCAGGTGGGAGCTGACATATGTGCGGAAACGGATCTTCTGACGGTTGGTGTGGCCCCATTGGTGCTGGTAGTACATATCGAACGCCGTGGTGTCGAAATAGGTGGTATCGTACTCCATGTTGCGTTCGCCGTTGATGTCCTGCACGAAATATTCGTTCTCTGCCAACTGCAGCAGCTGACATAACTTCTCGGTATTGGTCACAAACTTCGTGTCTGTCCTGTTCATCAACTTCACTCCGCTCATCTGCTCCAAGGTGATGGGGGCGAAGGAGGTTAGTAAATCGTTTGTAAAATCACTCATTTGTAGGGAGCTGTTTGTAAAACGGTGCCAAAGTTAGTATAAATATTCGAGAAACACAACTTTGAGAAGTGTTTTTTTACAATATTTACTTTTTTCGGTAAAAATAGTGTTTGTTTGATGATTTATTTGTACTTTTGCATCCGGATTAACAAAGAATGTACATTTGTTCATGAAAACTGTTCTATTTATAACTATCTTATCGTTTCTTCTGTCGTCTGATGATTCCATGTCACTCGACATGACCAACGAACGTGCTGCTCTTGCAGCAACGATGACTGACGTACAAGCACCATCTGAGGATTCACTTCCGCTGATTACCATTACCACGCAGACACCACTGAATGCGCGGGAGAAGGTGGGGGCTATGATGAAAACTGTTGGTTACGAGGGTGCCATCGGTATTAAGTTGCGCGGCAATAGTTCACTCAGCTTCAATCAGAAGAAATATACATTCGAGACCCGTAACGAGAATGGTAAAGACAGCGTGGTGAGTCTGCTGGGACTGCCTGCTCATAGCAAATGGGTATTACTGGCTCCTTATAATGATGTTTCCATGATGCGCGATCCGCTGGCTTTCCAACTCTGGCGCGATATGGGGCATTGGGGTCCGCGTACCGTGATGTGTGAACTGATGATGGACGGCGAATACCGCGGCATCTATATCCTTGCTGAGGCTATCAAAAGGGGAGAGGAACGTGTTCCAATCAGTAAGCTGAAGAAGAGTGATGTGAGCGGTCGCGAGCTGACAGGTGGTTACATGCTTCGTATCGATGCGTACGATGAGAATGATGTAACCTTTGAGTCGAAGATTCCTGGCATCGGCGATGGCATCATGAACAGTCAGATTACATGGTCGATTATCTATCCCAAGAAGGACAACCTACAGCCTGAGCAGCTGGCATATATACAGAATTATGTGGATACGGTGGAACAGGTGATACAGTCTGACTACTTTGCTGATCCCAAGAAAGGGTATGCCCGCTATATCGATGTACCGTCGTTTGTTGACTATTTCATCCATTCCGAACTGAGTCTGAATGCCGACGGCTATAAGCGTAGTGCTTACTTCTACAAAGAGAAACTGCATGCTGACGGCAGCGGTGGAAAACTGTGTGCAGGTCCGGTATGGGACTATAACCTGGCTTACGGTAACTGTAACTTCTGTAATGCGAACAACCTGGAAGCATGGTGTTTTGAAGGTGGAAACACCAACCCGACGCCTGCTTTCTGGCAACGGTTATTGCAAGATCCTGCCTTCCGTCGTGCCGTGAAACAACGTTACTTCCAGCTGCGTAAGGATGTGCTGAGTAACCAACGACTCTTTCAGTATATCGACAATCAGGCACATCTTCTGGCGAAAAGCGTTGATCATCACTTTGAGACATTCCCTGAACTGCTGGTAAGCGAAGAACGTAAACAGCAATTGGCTGAGCAGCAGAAGCAAATGGAGGAGATGCAGAAACAGTTTGAACAGATGCGCAGTCAGGGGCCGCAAGGTGGATTCCCGATGGGTGGCTTCCCACAAGGAGGCTCCCCGCAAGGTGGTTTCCCGATGGGTGGATTTCCACAAGGTGGTTTCCCACAAGGTGAATTACCACAGGGGGGATTCCCGCAAGGTGGCTTCCCCATGGGTGGTTTCCCAATGGGTGACTTCCAGCAGGGAGGCGGTGGTTTCCAGTTTGATGCCATCGGAATGTTTGCGGCCTACAGGGTAAGTAGCTACGATGAGGAGATCAAGATTCTGAAACAATGGTTATCTGACCGACTGGCCTTCTTGGACAAAAATATAGAGCGGTTCGACCGCGACTGGCAGCCTCGAGTACGGGAATTGGTCGAGAGAAAGATGTCGTTCCCTGGGTTTGGCGGCGGCTTCCCCGGTCCTTTTGGTCCTATGCAATAACCTATATATATTAATATACCGCCGAATACGGAAACTGAAGATTGAAAAGGACTATCAGAGAGGCGAAAGCTACGGACATGTCCGATATTATGCAGGTGATGGAAGAGGCTAAGGCCATCATGCGGCAGTCGGGCAACAGACATCAATGGGCTGATGGCTATCCGTCGGAGGTGGTCATTGCATCTGATATGGAGAAACATGGGGGCTTTGTGATGGAAGAGGAGGGTAGGATAGTTGCTTACTTTGCGTTCCTGCCGTCGCCTGAGCCTACCTATGCGAATATTTATGAGGGGGCGTGGATAGATGATACCCTTCCGTATCATGTAATTCATCGGATTGCCAGTGTTCCGAATGTACATGGGATATTCAAGAGCATCATGGATTTCTGCTTTTCAAAGGAGAGGAATATCCGTATTGATACGCACAGAGACAACCTTATTATGCAACATAACATCCTGAAGCATGGCTTCACTTATTGTGGCATCATTTATTTGGCTTCGGGGGATGAGAGACTGGCGTATCAGAAGAAATAGCAATTACCCCAGAACCACGTCGAGTACCATCATGAGGACAAAGCCGATAGCGAAGCCGATGGTGCTGAGGTTGGAGTGCTGACCGCTGGAGGCTTCGGGAATGAGTTCCTCGACAACTACGTAGAACATGGCTCCTGCGGCGAAGGTGAGCATGTAGGGGAGGATGGGCATGAGCAGCGAGGCGAGTAACAAAACGGCCAAGGCTCCGATGGGCTCTACGGCTCCGCTGAGAGAACCTATGAAAAACGACTTCCATCTGGAATTGCCCGCTGCCCGCATGGGCATGGAGATAATGGCGCCCTCGGGCACGTTCTGGATAGCAATACCCAATGATACGGCAATAGCGCTGGCCAACGAGATGTTCGACAGTCCGTTTTCTGCTCCTGCAAACACTACGCCGACGGCCATTCCTTCAGGTAGGTTATGAATGGTGACAGCCAAGGCCAGCATGGCGGTCTTGGAGAGGTGCGACCGCATTCCTTCAGGCTTATCGGTACCGATATGCAGGTGGGGCGTAAGTTCATCAATAAGTAGCAGGAACCCCATTCCCAACAGGAAACCGATGGCTGCAGGCATGACCGACCACGCTCCTTTCGACTCTTCCATTTCCATGGCAGGGATGAGCAGCGACCAGACAGAGGCGGCTACCATCACGCCTGATGCAAACCCTAACAATGATTTCTGCAGGCGCAAAGGCATATCGTCCTTCATCAGGAAGACGAAGGCAGAGCCGAGCATGGTACCCAGCAACGGAATCAATAAGCCTATAACCAGTGTTGTTATCATACTTCGACAAAGTTACCATGCACTATGTATGCAGTGCAAAGATACGAAGAAATACCTGAAGAACCAAACAATTAGTCCTATACTTTACGACGAGCCCTGAAATACAGCATGGCTCCCTCAATATGGAAGTCGAGAATGTCGTAATACGGCTCCAGTCGGCGGCGCACATCATCAGCCGAGTCAAATGGTGGTGTGAACCACCCCATGCGCGTCATGACGGTCTTGGCGAGCCAATCGGCCACCTTCTGTTCACCAGCAATATAGAAACAAGCTAATAGTCCGCCACCCAACTTCAACGTCCGGCGGATTTCGGCATACGCCTTATCCTTATCGGGAAAAACATGGAGTCCATTCATGCAGAGCACCTTGTCGAACGTTTCGTCGGCATAGGGTAGAGCCCCCACGTCGCCCTGGACGGTCTTGATGTGGGTAATGTCCGCCTCGCGGAACCTTTGTTCTGCCTGTTCGAGCATGTCCTGACTGTAATCAAGACAAGTAATGTCGGCCTGCGTCATGCGTTGGTATTTCGCGGTGGTAAACACGGCTGTGCCAACGGGAACATCAAGTAGCTTTCCTGAGAAATCATCAGGGATCCACGAAAGAACCCTTCGGGCTATCTCATTATCATCGACACCACCCCAGAGCAGGTTGAAATACAGACGGCTCCACCATTTGCCCTGGGTGATAGCGTCGTCGTAGAAATGTTTGCTGAACTTGTACGATTTTTTAATCTTGTCTGCCATATATCTTTTATATCTTCTAATCTGGGTGCAAAGGTAATGGAAATGGTCTGCAACCAGGTTGCAAAGTTACGATGAAGCACTTGATGGCACAATACTTAAATATGAGGGTTTTTGTTGAGTTCAAAATCATTCGTTTTGAGTATTGCAAGTGTTAAACTATCCCCGTAATTTTGCATCCCGTAAAACCTGTACTGATAAACGATTAAAAAATGAAGATTGAAAGGATTAACGAATGGTTTGGCTTGTATGCCGACAAGATTCTGAAGAAACGCTGGTGGATACTCGCCACGTTTGTACTGGTCATGGTATTGTCTGTCGTGGGCATGAAACGCATGGTAAAGGAAACATCGTTCGACGACTATTTCATTGAGGACGATCCCATGCTAGTGAAGACCGAAGAGTTTAAGTCGCATTTCGGTAATGATTATTACGTAGGAGTTCTGACACAATGCGACAATCACTTTACAAAAGAGAACCTGACAACCCTGCGGGCACTCTCCAACGAGTTGCTTGACAGCTTGTCGTATGCCGACAAGGTGACCTCCCTGACGGATATTGAGTTCATGGTGGGCAGTGAAGACGGGATGACCATTGAGCAGATTGTTCCAGAAGAGATTCCCGATAACGGTTCAGCGGGGATGGACAGTATCAAGACAAGAGCTTACAGCAAGCCGCATGTGGCACGAAAGCTGGTATCGGAAAAGGGCGACCTTTCATGGATTATGGTGAAGTTGCGCGCCTTCCCCAAAGACAGCGTATGGAAAAAGCAAGGTACTGTGGCTCCCGACATTATCACTGGAGAAGAGGTGGAGCACATCATCAAGAAACCTGAATATGCCTCATTGAATCCCCGTGGTGCGGGCATGCCTTATGTTACCCACTGTAAAACCGTCTATATCGGAAAGGAGATGGGGCGACTGATGATGATTGCCACCCTGATATGTATCTTGGTGATGCTTTGTATGACACGCTCTTGGCGAGGTGTGGTAGCACCGATTGTTTCGGTAGTGGGCGGACTGTTCATGACCTACGGTATAGCAGGCTACACGCAGATGTATGTCGATTCAACCGTACTGATGATTCCCACCATCTTGTCATTTGCTGTGGCCATCGCCTATAACATACACCTCTTCTCGTATTTCAAAGGTCGTATGCGTATACATGGCGAACGCTGCAAAGCCATCGTTGAGACCATCAAGGAGATAGGCTGGTCGGTGTTCTTCTGCGGCTTCACCACCTTAGTGTCGTTGTTGTCATTCTTGGTGATTCCCATCCGTCCGATGCATTGCGTAGGTGTTATCAGTTCGCTGAGTGTGCTCTTCGTTCTGCTTACTTCATTGGTAATAACACCTATCCTCCTTTCGTTCGGTGGTAATAAACAACCTCGGCAAGGTTTTACCGAGGATAGCGACACGCGATGGACAAAGATGATGGTGCAGTTGTGCGATGCCGTACTGCGCAACCCGAAGAAAATAGGTTGGTCGTTTCTGATAATCTGTATCCTACTGTGTATCGGTTTGTGGAGAATCGAGGCTGCCTTCGACATTGAGCAGACCATGGGTACAAAGGTACCTTATGTGAAAGAGGTTGTAGATGTAGGACGTTCAGAACTGGGTTCGCTCTACTCGTATGATCTCATTGTGGAACTGCCCAACGATGATGAAGCAAAGGAACCTGAAAACCTGCGAAACCTGGACGAACTGCAGCAGCAGATTGCCCACTATAAACTTACCAAACGAACCACCTCGATTCTCGACATTCTTAAAGATTTGAACCAGACACTGAATGATGGTGATACAACTTATTACCGTATTCCTGATACAGAGGAAGAGGTGGCACAAATGATGGTGCTCTATGAGAATGCCGGTGGTACGGAATCGGAATACTGGATGGACTATGACTATCGGCGGTTGCGACTGATGGTGGAGATTTCTGATTTCAACTCGGCACAGGTGGAGCGCGAGATGGCGCAGATTCAGACTGATGCCCAGAAACTGTTCCCTGAGGCGAAGATCACCGTGGTGGGCAATATTCCGCAGTTCGTCACCATGATGCAGTATCTGGTGAGAGGACAGATGCTTTCGTTCGTGATCTCCATCCTCATCATTGGTGTAATCCTGATGTTTGCTTTCCAGAGCATCCGAGTTGGTCTGATAGGATTGATACCTAACATGATGCCGGCTATCTTCGTGGGAGGCTATATGGGATGGGCAGGCATTCCGCTTGACATGATGACTGCCACTTTGCTGCCTATGATGTTGGGTATGGCTGTGGATGACACCATTCATTTCATCAACCACTCAAAACTGGAATACGACCGTACCACGCATTATCATAGTGCCATACGACGTACCTTCCGCGTGGTGGGTGTGGCCATTGTCATTACCTCTATCATCACCTCGGCAGTGTTCGCCAGTTTCTGCTCGTCGGAATGCACCATGTGCATCAACTTCGGACTGATGGCTATCATAGGTATCCTGTCGGCATTGGCAGCCGACTTGCTGATTACTCCTATTCTTGTGAGTAAGTGCAAAGTGTTTGGAAAGGGTAAGGAGTAAAGGAGTTAACGTAGTTAAGAAGTTAAGTTAAGATAATATGAAAAAGATTGTTTTGTTATTGGCTGCATGTATGTTGGCAGCAGGAGAGATGAACGCCCAGAAACTGTCTGGTCGTGAGATAATACAGAAAGTAAAGGACCGTCCTGATGGTAATACGCGCTATGCTGAGATGGAACTGACACTGCGCAAGAAAAACGGAACCACCCGTCAGCGTAAGGTTACTTCCTGGGCGTTGGACGAGGGTAAGGACACCAAGAAGATGATGTTCTTTACCTACCCCGGTGACGTGAAAGGCACAGGATTCCTAACGTGGGACTACGACCAGATAGGGAAGGAGGACGCCAAGTGGCTCTATCTGCCGGCCATGAAGAAAACACGCCGCATCAGTGGCGCATCGTCAAAGACCGACTATTTCATGGGCACCGATTTTACGTATGATGATATGGGTTCGCGCCATGTTGACGAGGACAAGCACAAACTCCTGCGCGAGGAAATGAAGAACGGTCATAAGTGCTGGGTGGTGGAATCTGTACCAGTTGACAAGCGTGAGATTTATAGTCGCAAGGTGTCGTGGATTCGTCAGGACTGTCTGACGGCGGCTTATGTGGAATATTACGATAAGCTGAACAAGCTGCATCGTATCCTGACCGTCAGTGACGTAAAAAAGGTACAGGGGTTCTGGACCATCCACAAGATGGAGATGAAGAATGTGCAGACAGAACACAGTACGTTGATCATCGTGAAGAACCCGCAGTATAATATTAAGATAGACAAAGCACTCTTTACCGTTGCAAAACTGGAGAAAGGCTTATGAAATCTGTAATGATGATCGCAGCGCTCTTATGCGCTTTTCCTCGTCCTGTCCAAGCTCAGGACGAGGATTCTTTGCAAATCGGCGTGAAGGGGTTTGTGGATACCTATCATGCCCTTCGTACGGATGAACCGAACGACTGGATGTCATCGAGAACCCGGGTGCGGGGTGAGGTGACCATAGAAAAAGGGCATGCCGGTGCATTCGTGTCGGCCAACCTGGTGTATAATGCCATATTGAAAGACCGTACGGGGTTGCAGCTGCGTGAGGCGTATGGGTATTATTCGGATGATCGGTTTGACCTGAGGGCTGGTCGGCAGATTATTGCATGGGGCGTAGCCGATGGTCTCCGATTAACGGATATTATCTCCCCGATGGACTATACGGAATTCCTGGCGCAGGATTATGATGATATCCGCATTCCCGTAGGAGGACTGCGTGTGCGCTATTCGCAGGAGAAATGGAGTCTGGAGGCGGTAGCCGTACCTGTGAGTAGTTTCTTCGAGCTACCTACCGATGACAAGAATCCTTGGTCGGTTGGAAAACTGCCCATAGGTGATGAACCCAGTCACCGGTTTTGTAATATGGAATATGGTGGCCGACTGTCGTTCTTCCTCAGTGGTATAGACTTCTCGCTATCGGCCCTTCATACGTGGAATAAGATGCCCGTAATCAGTCAGGGCGTTGGCGTGTATCGGCGTATGACGATGCTGGGTGGAGATGTTTCGGTACCTGTTGGTAAGTTCGTGGTAAGGGGCGAGGTGGCAGAATATCTGGATGAGGCACAGGCCAACCAGTCACCGACGTATCAAACGGTTCCCAGAGCAGCATCAACGAATGCATTGATAGGATTAGACTGGTATGCAGGTAACGATTGGTCGTTGTCTGCGCAGTATGCCCACAAATATGTGGCATGGGGTGACCATCGCAATACGGGTCTGGCCACCTTACGCATCTCCAAAGAACTGCTGCACAACACCCTTGCCTTGCAGAGTTTTGCCTATATCGATGTAACCCATGGTGGCATTTACAACCGGCTCAGTGCCGATTATGCCCTGAACGATCAGTTGCATGCCACCTTGGGATATGATTTTTTCCATGCCGATAGAGGAATGTTCACGGTCTATGACAGGAACTCGGAAGTGTTTTTGAAATTGAAATACAGCTTCTGAACCAAACCTGTTCAGAATTGTACGAATACGGTGACGCTGCCCCATCTCTCCTGATGGGTGTCAGCCATGGGGGATATCATGGGAGCTGATGACGGGAATCCGACACTGCCGGTGTAGTTCACGTCATCTAGCCGATGACCGTTCACAAGACTGACTTTTCCGTTCACGCCTACCGTCAGGTATTTTGTCTGGTGTTGCCATGTTACGTCTGCTAACCACTTGTTGAGATGAGCTGCGTGGTAGGCGTATGGAGCAAAAGCGTGTTGGAAATCAAGATGGGCAATCTGCTGGTTTAGCAGACTGACATTGTAGTCGTGACTGCCTACTTCCTGACGGGCATACAGTATGCTGAGATCTATTCCGTCGCGCTTACCCTGCCAGTTTGCCGACAGCTTGGCGTGGGGTGTCAATGTATGAACCTTGATACAGTAGTTGCCCGACTTGTAGGTCTCTTTGTAACCATCGGAGGTGAGTCCGCCTTGCAGTCCTATCGACATGTTCCCTATCAGTCTTGACACTTTCGCTGCAGCAGTCAGCTGATGGGTGTCCCTGCCGTAGTTCTGTCGTGTGTCAATGGTGCGGAAATCATAGATATTGTTCTCCTTGTCGATGAGGTATTCCTCAATGATGTTCTCATAGCCTTTCCTACTTGCCAGTCTTCCCGCAGCTGACAGCTCTAACTGCCACAGACCATCTGGGTGGTAGGTCAGGAATAGCAGTGGCCACAGGGTATGCGTCTTCGACTCATAGAGATCATAGATATCGCTCTCCTCAGTCTGCATGTGGTCATAGCTGTAGGCAACGGACGCATGAAGCCTCAAGGGTGCGTCCTGAGGCGACAGATATTGCAGTCGGGCATTGTATTCATGGATATAGTACATGCGCGACTTACCAAACGATACGCCGCTCTGGCGGGTGTCGTAAAGTCCGAAACCATAGCACACGAAAAAACGATCCTGCTGACCTGGGCGCCAATAGCGTAGCTGCATGTGTTGCTTGTTGCGACCATAACCTGCATCGGCCATCAGCTGGTGACCGTTTATTTCACGTGCAGCACCAACGTTGAATCTCAACCAGGTGGTGTTGTTCAGCGCTCGTGGATCAGTCAGACGGAAAGCCTGTTCCCCATAGAAAGAACCCTTCACGCCCAATGTCCACTCCTTCAGTGTGAAACCGTAGTTGCCTTCAGCATAATAGCTGTCGAACTTGAAGGTTCCCCCACAAGAGTCGGTTGAGATATAAGGAAGAAATAGCTCTGGCAGGCGGGTAGCGTTCCATCCAATGTGCCGATGACTGCCTTGCGCATACTGTATGCATCCAGAGAGTGTACCACTATGAGTAGTGGTATATTCTCCATAGGCCCCCACACGATAGTCGGTCGAGCCGTTCCCCTCATAGGGAAGGAAGTCACCCTTGCTATCAGCCCCGGTCGTTCCTGCATAGACAATGGCCGAACGCTGGCTTCTGCTACTATCCCGTTGGTTGTTCCATTGGGTATAGGCAGGGTTCGCATATAATTCTATCGTGCTGAGCAGCTGTAAATCGGCTTGGGTTGACTTGTAACGCTCTTCTGCAGGCGACAGAGGGTTGTTCACACGGTCGAGCAGTTGCTGACCGGATATTTGAGAGCTCAGCATCAAGATGATGAGAAGAAGATATATTCGTAAATGATGTGTCATAAATCGAAATTGAAATAGAGTTCTAATCCGTAATAGGGGTCATGCCACTCGCGCTGGGTAATCTTACTGCCCGAGAGATATTTAGGACTGATGTCCAACAGTCCGTTAACGAAGAATGAGAGTTTGGTGCCTTTCTTGAACTCTTTGGTGGCCTTGATATTCCAGAGCAGCGATACTGGCTTCTCATTGCGGGCATACTTGACGGGCAGGATGGTTCGACGGAAATAACGGAAAACGCCGTCGTCGGCAGTAATCATGGCACGGATACGATCATCTACCTGGAGACGCGCACCGCTCATGTCCATGTATTCCTGTGGGATGTAGTTGTGGTTGTCCTGATACTGCGAGGTGTTTAGCCACACCATCTGGAAGTAGTTCGTCAGGAACAGCTTGAACTTAGGGATATGAGTGTTGAGCCATATATTGGAGTTGAACCTTCTGTACTGGTTCTTGGCCCCGTTATCATAGATGCAAACGTAAGGGTATTCCTTACCGCCGATCTTAACAGCAGGATAATAATACAAGGGCAGCGATGAGGCATAATCAGTCTGATAATAGGCGCCGTTGATCTCGACAGTGGTAAGCAAAGGCTTTATTTTCGGCAGGACAAGTCGGTATTCGAGTCCTCGTTTTGTTACCTTACTGGAATTCATTACGTGCTGCGATGTAGTAAAAAGACTATACTTTTCTTTTACGTAGTCGCTCTTCTGCGGAGTGCGGTCGGCGATGTTAACACCTGGTTTCAATGTGGTGTAGAAATCGTAGGTAAGAGGATGATACTCCGTGAAGTACTCAAAGCCCGCATCCGACTGCTCGTAAAAGGCGGTGAACGAGAGACTCAGTCCTTGGTAGTCGATGTCCCATCCCACCTCCATTTTCCTGTTCTTGTTGGCCTTCAGATCACGATTAGCAATATCGTAGATGGTGGTGTAAGTAATCAGGTGACGGTGCTCTGGGTTGTTGGTATAAGCATTCAGCATATAGAAGTCTTTGTAGAGCTTCTCCGGGTAGAGGTAGTCGAGCGTGGGCATCTTACTCTCCGTGCCGAACCCCATGCGAACCGTGTTCTTCAGCAATGCACCAAGGGTGTAAGAGAGGTTGATACGCGGGTCTGTGAGAATGCGCTTATGCAGGTGGTAGTCGGATGGAAGATTCATCAGCATGGATGAGCGGCCTCCAGCTGAGAGCAGCAGGACATGACGCCGACTGTCATCGTAGATGAAGTCGGCCTGAACGTATGCTGCACTTGTTCCTAAGGCAGGAATAGCATAGTTGGGGCGAGGTCGCATGAAAGAGTTGTCGTAGGGAAATGGCGGACGGGTCTCATCTTCTATGACAGCCCCCGATCCGTGGTTTTTTACGTTGGTATATTCTGCACCGTACTGCATACTCAATATCGCATTCCTGAATAGGGGCACACGTGAGGCTGCATGCAACTGGGCATAGATATTCAGGGGTTGGTTGTCGATGTAGAAGTCGCTATAGTACTTTCGTGGCAGGTAAATGCCTTCGTGCTCTCCCTCTTCATAAGCCAGCGGCATGTTCATAGGTCCTGAGCCAGAGAGAACCATGCGGTGGCGTGTAATACGATCGCGAGTATAATCGGCAGACAGGGTGAGCTCCAGCAAGTCCAACCAGGACCTCCCAACCGTCAAACTCCCTTTCATCATCAGTGCCGTGCGTGAATAGTCGGCTTGATAGGTCTCATCGTACTCATAGGTCAGCTCGTCTTTCTTCATTTTATTGGTGGTAATGGTCTGACTCAGCTTACCATCCAGATTCATACTGTATGATCCAAGACGTACCTTGTTATTATAGTAGAGCTGACCCGTGAGGCGTGAGAACTTGTCGGTTTCTTCACGGATGTCGTTGATGGAGTGCAGATAATCAATACCAGCATGTAGCGTTCCAGCCTTCTCGCCCAGTCGCCAGCCCTTTCCAGTATAGAAAAGCTTGTTCTTCAGGTCAGACTTCAAACGTACCCGAAGCGGGGTGACCCCATGTTTCGACGAGATGCTGATCATTCCGCTCGACAGGTTACCGTAGCGGGCAGAAGAGATTCCCCGCGTGAACTCCACGCTCTGAATATGGTCGGTGGATATCATGCGCAGATCAGCACCCTGATTGATACCTGTCCTACTCTGCACTTCACTGTCGTAGCTACTGCTCCCCTCTGTGATACCCACCAGCTGCGAGCGGAATCCGTCGTTAGTCATCGGAGCTCCATCGGTAATGATTCCTACTCCAAGTGAAGTGTTGGCGTCGCTACCTACCTGTCTGCTGCTGATCTGTGAAAACCGCGTCAGGTTATTCTCTTTATAGACACTGCCTGGTAACAGTTGCATGACATCGGCCAGCGAGGTGGGTTGGATATACTCCAAAGCCGCCTCATCGATAACGACCTTGCCGTTGCGGCTCTTTTTTGCCATTACCTCAAACTCGGGAAGGGCAAAACTGCTGCTCTGCAGTTGAAGAGACAAATATGTGTCCTTGCTGAGCATAAACGGGTACTGCAGTTTGGCATAGCCCAAGCACTCAACTTCGAGCGTGTGCTTTCCTATCGGTATCTCGCGCAGTTCAAAGCAACCGTCGATATCGCAGAGGGTGCGCAAATCCTGATTTTGGATACTAACGATGGCGAAGCTTGCTGCTTCGCCATCGTGGTCGGTTATAACCTTACCCCTTACCGTACAGGTCTGTCCATAGGTGACGACAGTGATGCACAGCAGGGAGAATAACAGAGATAGTTTCTTCTTCAACTTTTTGCTCCTTATTATTTATTACGCCAACCAATGGGGAATGCGGTTTGAATGGCTCCGGCTGCTTTGCGCTCGTTTACATCCTGCATGTCCTCAAGACTGTTGTTGGTGTCCTGATAGAAAGTCTTATCGCCTACCTTGATCTCTTTACGGATACACAGTTCCTGGCGGTGGCAACCATTCACGAGGAACTTACCACGGTCAACGGTTTCAGGTACCACGCGTGTCTTCACATCTTGGGGAACATCACTTGTTTGAATACCGTCGATGATATCGTTAGTGGGTACTGCAAGAATGTGAATGTCAATCTCACCGGCAGGTGTAGTCTCAGTGGCAGCCACTTCAGTTTTGGAAAGAGTAGTATGACTGTTCACAAAAGCATCGATGGTGGCTTGCATACCGTTCTCCAGACGGAACATAACTGGTGACACATAACCACGAGGCTGGAAGAAGAATCCATAAGAGTCGCCGTTCTCGGTAATCAGCACATTCGGCACATCGGGATTATCCACATCGTTGGCATCCGGTCCGTAATAGATCTCATAGTCGGCACCACTCAGGTCAACGGCATGGTCGTAGGCGATCTCACCGTTCACCACCTCGGAATGGTTAATGGCTGTGAAGGCGATGACCAGTTTTTCACCGGGTTGTACTGCGTGTTCCTTACCGCTACCAGGAATCGTGATGAATCCGCCGATGGGTACCTGCTCAGGATAGTATGAGTCGTACCAAAGCTGTTTGTTTTGCCATGAAAGATGCATTGTTACACCGATGCAGACACCATCTGCATAGAGCACATCCTCAGTGGGATTGAACAATACGATATACTGGTCGGGGTGCATCATACGACCGGAATTGGTCTCACCGTTAAAGAACACCTCGCTGAAGATAAAATCCTTACCTAAGGCGCTGGCAGGCAGTGAGTTTACAAAACCCTCGATGGTCTGACCTGCAGTATTCACGTTAACATTTTCCATGCGTAGGGAAATCACCACCTGTTCACCCTGTGCATTGGTGATGGCTTTCTCGATGGCTACATTATATACACCCATGGGGAGAGAGGCCACCACGCTACCGTTGGCATCAAGGTTGAACGATTTGGTTTCCTGGTTGCGGACCTCTGTGAACACAACAGGCGTTCCTGCTAATGCCGATACATCCAGGGCTCCGGCCACTTTGGGAATGGCATTGAATGTGATATCTATACGCTTTTCCGACTCATCGTCACTGCACGAGGTCAACAGCACTGGACAGACAAGTGCTGCCAGCGCAAACTTAATAAACTGTTTCATTTCCTTTATAAATTAATGATTATTCCTGTGTTTTTTCTTGATGGTTGCCGCACCCTTCACCACCGCATTCATGCTTGTTTTCTGTGCCCTCGTGATGGCATCCTTCTTCCTTGTCGCATTGCTTGGCAATCTCTGCCTGGAAGTTGGCTGCGGTAAGTGCTTTCTGAATAGCCTCTACGTTTGTTTTCTGCGCATCATAGCTAACGCATACCGACTGACTCTCCAGATTTACCTTCACTTCACTAACTGCCTCATTGGTCTTCAGTGCGTTTTCAACTCGTTTTGCACAATTCTCGCAGTGCATGTTACTAATCGTGAACTTTACATTCTCTGCCATCACATTCATGGCGAACAATCCGGCAAACATCATTAATACAATCTTTTTCATTCTTTTTTTTGATTCTTTAAAATGGTGGCTGGTCGTTATGACCAACCACCGGCAAAAACTAAACAAATACTATATGAACTACTGTCTGTGTTTACAATGCTGGGGTGATGGCGGCAATCCAGGCATCGATGCGTGAATCGGTCTTGTCATCCTCATTCACATCGTCGAGAGGCAGACCGATGAACTTTCCGTCAACAATAGCTTCCGAGTCATCGAAGGTATAGCCGTATGTCTCCACGGAACCGATGAAGGTGGCGCCGCTCTCCTTGATACCATTATATAATTCACCGATACCGCCCACGAAGGTGTCGCTATACGACTCACAGTCGCCGCAGCCAAACAGGGCGATGGTCTTATCGGAAAGATCAGCATCCTGCAGCACCCTCAGACCGTCGTACCAGTCGTCCTGCAGTTCTCCTGCACCCCATGTTGAGGTACCGAGAATGAGGTTTTTGTTGTTACTTACCACGTCGGTTGTGAGGTCTTGCACGTTGATGACCTCACAACCTAACTTCTGAGCTATCTTCTCTGCGATAGCCTCGCAGGTTCCTGTTGAGGAACCATAAACTACAATCGTTGCATTCATTATTATTATATGACTAAAAAAGACTTTAAAAAGCACGGTGCAAAGGTATGGCGAAAAAAGGAAGTGCGCAATACCTAAAAATGAGTGTTTTTTTGGAAGATTCCGCAACTCTTTGTACTTTTGTAGCGTCAAATATTCATTACTGATTAAAATAACAATGAAGAAAGTATTAAAGATTGCGTTGTTTAGCGTGTTGGGATTGGTTGTTGTAGCCGGAGTGTTGATGTGGATAGAGTTCGGACCGCTGGTAAAAGGAGCCATGTCGTGCGAGAAGCTCGATGAAGGTCTGTACTATATGGAGTACGAGGGCGACGACGGGTTTGCCGGTCTGATAGAACGGGGCGGCTTTGAGAATGCCGACCAGCTGGCAGGCTATGCCATGGAGTTCCTCTCGAGAGGTCATTATAAGCCGGAGGTGAAGACCTCAGCCAACGGCTACGGCTGCTCGGCCATTACTGCCAAAACGCCTAAGGGCAATGTCCTGATGGGGCGTAACTTCGACTTCCCTTCTGCAACAGGTATTGTGCTTCACACGATTCCCAAGCAAGGTTATGAGTCGATTACTACATTTAATGTGGAGTTCTACGGATTCGGTGATGACTTCAAACCGGAGGGATTCAAAAACCAATATATGTGTCTCACGGGTTTGTTCTTCGCGCTCGACGGTATCAATGAGAAAGGACTTGCCATTGCCGATTTGATGGCAGGCGACTCAATAGAGACGCATCAGCGCACCCGTAAGCCCGACCTTACCACAACGACGGCCATAAACTATATGCTGAAAAATGCAGCCAACGTACACGAGGCGTTGGAACTACTGGGCAGGATAGACATGCACTCTGACATCGGTTCTGCTCATCACTATGCCATTGCTGATGCTTCAGGAAGAAGTGTGGTGGTGGAATATGTGAATAACAAGATGGTGGTGACGGAATCGCCGGCCGTGACTAACCATTATCTATGCGAGGAGAAGCATAATGTAGGACTGGTTGAGGGTGATGACCGCTACGACCGTCTTTGCGACCAGTATAGTAAGTCGGGTGGTGTGATGAGCGAGAAGCAACTCACCAAGGCCATCGAGGATGTGTCGCAATCACAGAAAGAGGGTTTCTTAGGTACAGCCTGGACGATGGTGATGGATCTGAAGAATCCGTCAGTAACCTACTACTCCCGTCGGCATTTCAATAAACCGTTCCACTTTAAACTTTCGCGTCCCAATAAATAACGGTATAACTGCATCATCATGTTTTTCTGAAAGCATGGGAAGATAATAGGTTAAATGGATGATCTACCCTTGCTTTATTGCATCCTTGATTTGTGCCATGTTGCTGCGCGAGACGGGGAGTGATTCGTGGCAGTACTTGATGAGCAACTGGGTGGAGCCGGAATGTGAGATGATTTGCTCTACCTGACCAAGGTTAACCAGGAAGGCGCGATGGCAGCGGACAATCATCGGATAGTCCTTCAGCGTTTCCTCCATCTGTTTCATAGTGGCACGAAGCATGTCTGTACGAACCTGTCCGTCGCGCAGATGGCAGATCTTGACATAGTTGCCAACGGCCTCAATAAATAATAGGTAGGAGATCTGGAGCGTCACAGATTCGTTGGTCGAGCCGGTGAGTTTTAGCTCCTGCTGGAGTGGTTTCTCGTTAGGTTTCTCTACTTCGTGCGGCATAAACTGCTCCGGCTCTTGCTTCTTCTTCAGTTCTTCGTTCAGCAGTTTAGTCTCTTCCAATTCCATCGCCAGATACTTGTTACGGAACTTGAAGCGCCAGTAGAGTCCGATAGCGAAGGAAAGGAAGGCAATAATTGCCAGCGTTTCAAGATAGTTGCTCAGCGAGAACTGATTACTCTCCACAAGACTGCTCATCATAAAGTGGCGATACAGGCAGATAAACAGTGCCACTAAGGGAGTATTGATGAGCTGAAAGCGCAGATTGCGACTGATGATATAGTTGATGCCACGTTCATAGGAGCGAGGCATGTGTACCGTGTATCGCAGAATGACCTCTGTTATGAAACAGCTGAATAAGCCCAACACAAAAAGACATAGCAGATGAAGATAGGATTGCCATTGCCCAGCTTCGAGTCCGAAGGGCTTGAAGATGGCAATCGCCAGAATCATGAAAGCTGTACTGATGAAACGAATGCTGATGGTTTCTTTGTGACTATTGTTCATATGTCGGCAAAACTGCGATTACATGAGTGCCAATATGCTCGCATGATTGGTCGAGCGTGAGCAGGTTCGCAGCTTCAATCCACAAAGTTACAATATATAAATGAAAAGTGAAGTGAAAAAGTGGAAAATTTGCTCCCGCTCGTCACTTTTTATACATTTTGTCCCATATTCTTGACCGTTCGTCACAAACTCATGCAGTATATCCCAGATATTTGGAAGGATAAATCATGAAGCCTACCTTTGCACTCAGAAATCATAAAATAAACTGAATAGAGAAATGAAAACGAACATGAAACCAAGAACGGTTATCGGTATTCTTTTTGTTGTAGCCGGTCTGTTGAAACTTGCTACGTTGTGGGGTATTCTCCATTGGAGTTGGTTTGAAACGATGTCGGAAGGCCCATGGACCATGTATTTTTGTATCTTCATATTATTATATGTGGGTGTACATCTGATCATCGAAAGCTACCGTCGCGACCCCGATCAGTGGCTACAGCGCCCCTTACCCATCGGCGAGGACGGCAAGCGCATCTGTTGCTCAGTGCACTACGGCGGTGACGAGTACGTCTATCGCGGCGAGACGTTCCACGGTGCCCGTCTCGATGCTTTCTGCGGCGGCATCCGAATGGATCTGCGCGAGGCTGTCATCACAGAAGATGAGGAGATCGACATCCATACGTTCTGTGGCGGCATCGAGCTGTTTGTGCCCACTCATGTCAATATCGAGGTGAAGAGCCGCAGCTTCATCGGTGGTGTCGGAAATCATGCCATACATACAGCCGATCTGAAGGCCCCAACCATCCATGTCATCGCTAGCAATTTCCTTGGTGGCGTGGATATCAAGAATTGAGAAATAAAGACAAATATGAAAACAATGAATTATTTGAGATTCGCAGCGCTGATGGCTGCTATAGTGATGACAATGACAGCCCAAGCTAAAACACAGGACTGGGGCGGACGGGTGATTGACGAGAAGGGTGAGCCGATGCCTTTTGTGAATGTGGTGCTGCTCTGGTGCCGGCGAGAAGCAGAAGGCCCGTATGTAAATTTGGTTTATTCCGCAACTATTTGTATCTTTGCAACGTCCAATAAAAAGAAGCAACAATGAATATCAGATTGGAAAAACCGCAAGACTGGCGTGAGGTAGAGAACCTGACACGTGAATCGTTCTGGAATGTTTATCGCCCAGGGTGCACTGAGCACTATGTACTTAATCAGTATAGAAATAATCCCGATTTCATTCCGGAGCTTGACTTAGTGATGGAGGAGGATGGGCGTATCATCGGCCATGTGATGTTTTCGAAGGCAGAAATCGTTCTTGATGATGGTAGCGTCTTTCCTTCATGGACTTTCGGCCCCATCAGCATCCATCCCGACTATAAACGCAAAGGTTATGGACTCAAATTGCTACAATATGCGCTAAAGAAGGCTAAGGAGATGGGAATCGGTCTGCTACAGATGGAGGGTAACATCGAATTCTACAAGCATGCTGGCTTCGACTTGGCCTGCAAACAGAAGATCCACTATCATGCAGAGCCAAGAGAGTCTGAAGTGCCTTATTTTCTCGCTCAAGAACTGATTCCCGGTTATTGGGGTAATCGTGAGGGAACCTATTGCCCTCCGAAGGGCTATTTCGTGGCAGATGCGAATCCGGAGGCCTTCGAGGCTTACGAGGTAACCTTCCCGCAGAAGGAAAAACTCCGTCTGCCAGGACAATTAGGATATGAAGAATAAAAAGGTTCATAAATGAAACACTTGTTTTTAATCTTGGCGTTTCTGATTGCTGGAGCCATTCCCCATCAGGCGCAAACACCAATAAACGACAGCAATAAGCTATCGAAAGAACAGGTGTTGGCACATGTGGACGAACTTAAGGAACTGATAGATGAGAAAATCTGGCCGACATACAATGATCCTGCCTATAGCATGGAAATGAACTATTACGAGGACGGTCCTTTCCGCATGCATTTGAATCAGGCAGAAGACGATACGCTGGCTCGGATGGAGTGCAGTTCGCCTGAGATAACCATACAGGCTGTTCCAAGTGTAAAGACATACGAGGAATGGTATGCCATGCTGATGCATGAGTGCTTCCATGGATTCCAGTACAAGCACACGGATTTCTGGAACAAGATGTTGGCATCCACTCCAGAAAACTTTATTTCAAGCGACTCTCTAAAGACCCTCAGACGGAATTATGAGTGGAATCGCGACATGCTTTCGAAAGAGAACGCTCTCCTCAAGAAAGCATACGAGGCATCCGGCATCCATGAAGTCCGCCATATTCTCTCAGATTTCTTTTCCATTCGCGACGAGCGACTCAAAACCGTCAAAGACAGATTAGGGCTTGATATCATAGAATTCTACCCCATCATTGAGACAGTGGAAGGTTCCGCACGATACATCGAATACTGTTTGGCGCGTGAGCAAGGTATAACAGACACAGACTGGATGACCAATCTCGACAGTAATTCCTGTTATTATGCCTCTGGTCTTTACCTGATGCTCATCATGGATAAGTTTGGTATTCCGTATAAGGATGAACTGTTTCAGAAATGCTACACGTTGACGGAACTGATTCAAGAAAAGATCCGATTCTCAACGGAGGATATCCAGATACTGATAGAGATTCGCCCGGAGGTAAACTATGTGACGCATCTCTACACACTTGCTGAGCTGGGATTCTCTGACCCAGCTTATGCTGCGAAATATGGTAATTCGCTTCCAAAGGCAGCGATTGACACATTACAGAAATACAAAGAGTATCTGACCTTCGGACAAGGTGAGAATGCTCCTTATTCCTGGTTCTTTTTTAAGGTCGCTCAAGAAACATTTTCTAATGCTGACGAACTCAAAACCATCATGGATGACTATCGCGAAGAAGCGATAAGGATGGGGGCGCCTGCCAATGAAATGGCCATTCCTACAACTATCGCCAACGTGTATGTGGAAAACTATGACAATTATCTCAAAAATGTCTATCCTCAAGTGAAGGCTGAAATGGAGGAACGCCAGCAACTGCTGAGCCAGAAGATGCAGGGGCAGTCATTCGTCAGGGACTGGGAACGAGTGACGGGATATACTTGGCGGCGGGGTGATTATCACTGGTTGCTGTATTGTGCTGGCCAGAAAGGTCCCTCGTACAACAATCTGAACGACAGTACCAACACTGTATGGTACAATCAGAATATCGACTACCAATTAGCGATGTTCAGTCATGAGTTTGGCATCTTCCTGATGCAGGACAGCATCGACCCCATCGTGGAGGAATTCAAGGAATACACGCGGAAACTTGATTCTGACCGTGACCTGACCTATGTTCCCTGGAGTGCCTTCGAGAGTCTGGCTTGTTGGTACAACTGCAAGATTGCTGGCCGTAAGACAGCCGATTACCATGCTTTCGGCGAGGCCGATGTGCAGACGTTCTGCCGGATATTCGACCGTTTGTCAAACTTCGGCATCAGCGATCCTGCAGAACTCTATCGCAAGGGTATTATGGAATATCTGAAAGGTGATGGATGAAAGGTGATGGATGAAATAAATGAATAAGAAACGACTTTTTTATCTGGACAATCTGAAGGTATGTCTGACGGCGCTGGTGATATTCCACCATGCTGGTCAGGCATACGGTGATGGTGGAGCCTGGGCCTATACCCCCAGTAATCCTGCCGAGGTGATGCCTTGGATATGGCATTTCTTCTCAGTAAATGCCGCCTTCTTCATGGGACTGTTCTTCCTGATATCGGGCTATTTTGTTCCCACAAGTTACGATAAGCAAGGAGCCTCAGTATTTGTCCAAAAGAAACTGATACGCTTGGGCATTCCCCTGTTGGTGATGGGCGGATTGCTGAGTGTGCTGTCAGGTAAATTAGAGATTGGCCACATGTGGTATATTGAAAGTCTGCTTGTGTTCTGTCTTCTCTATGCCTTGATACGACAGTTTTGTAAGCCCATCAATGGCGAGTGCTCATCGAGACCTACCATCATTGGCTTGCTGATATTCGGTGGCATCATGGGTATTGGCAGTTATCTGATACGTTTGGTCAGTCCGCAGGATCATTGGATATGGCCTTTCGGCATCATCCCTTTGCCGATGGAGCCTGCCCACTATCTGCAATACGTGATGATGTTTGTCATTGGCATTCTTGCGCGTCGTTTCAATTGGCTTGAGCAGATGAGCAACACCACGGGAGTCTTGTCGTTAGCGATAGGATGCCTCTTGGCATTAGGTATCTATTTGCGCGATGGCGGTGAGTGGAACGCCTTTGTTGCTCAGTGGTTCGGCATCTACGAGTCGTTACTCTGTGTGTTCATTAGTTTCGGACTGCTGTGGCTGTTCCGTGAATATGGAAACTGGAACAACAAGTTCTGGAAGTGGTGTGCATCTCAAGCTTACGGAGCCTACATCTTTCATCTACTGTTGATGCTCATTCTGCAGCATGCGGTTGATGGCATCTGGATGGGTGCATTCGGCAAGTTCATGTTCATCGGAGTTGTCATCACCATCGCATCGTTCGGGTTTACCTGGCTGCTGCGGCTGATTCCTGGTGTAAAGAAGGTATTATAATTAAAAGATGAAAAAGGAAATCAATCCCAAAGAAACGAATCGGGCCATCGCCTTCGAGCTGTGGATGAAGTCGCCCATGCCGATGGTGACATTAACAAAGACCTTCGACGTGACGCGGCTCTGCAAGGTGAGTCGGCGGCGCGGTATGAAATTCAACATGCTGCTCTGCTGGTGCATCGGCAAGGCTGCATCAGGGATAGAGGAGTTTTACATGTTGCCGCATAACGGGAAACTATACAAATACGACCGTATGGCCATCAACATGATAGTGGAAAACGTAAAGGGCGGGCTCAGTTTCTGTGATGTTGCCGTCAGCGACGATCTGGAACAGTTTAATGCCAATTACATGCATCTGACAGAGACCATCAGCCAGACCTGTCAGGACATATTAGACGATGAGGCTGTGATAGTCGGTACGTCGGCAGTGACAGGCACGGAACTAGACAGCATCGTCAACCAGTACAGCGGCATCTACACCAATCCTTTCCTCGCATGGGGCAGATATCGCAAGCATTGGTTTAAGGTAACTTTGCCCATCTCCTTCCAGTTCCATCACGCCCAGATGGACGGTTCACACGCTGCCCGGTTCCTAGAAGAACTTCAATTTATTATCAACAGGATATAAATGTGAAACAATGAAGTTGGAATTAGCAGCACAAAACGACTTCGAAGCCGTTATAGCCTTCTATGATGATGTGATGGAACGCACGCCTGGTACAGCGAAGTGTCTGGAAATCACCGAGAAAGATAAACAGAAGTGTCGTAAAGCAATAGAAAGACTTAATTATTTGATATGGCGATAACAAGCGAGAGACTAAGTCAAACGTTTAGCGAGGGTGGCGCGCAAGACATATATCGGGAAGTCAGGGCTACAGGCGATTTCCTCGGCTTTGCACGACGATATGTGTTCGATTCGGACTATCGCGTGGCGAGGAGTGCCTTGTGGGGACTGACTAAAGCCAAGGACAATGAGTTGCCAGAATTGCAGGTGATACGCAATGAACTGATTGACCAGGCCATGCAGACGGAGAACTCGTCCGTGAGGAGGCTGACGCTGAACATCATCGAACGATTGAAGATGGACGAGGATGATTTGCGGACTGATTTCCTAGACTTCTGCTACGAGCACATGGTCAGCATTGAGGAGTTCCCTGGAATCCAAACGCTCTGCATGAAGCTCGCTTATCGTATGTGCAGTTTTTATCCAGAACTGATGGATGAGTTGAAACGCACCCTTGAAGCGATGGAGATAGATTATTACAAACCCGCTGTAAAGTGTCTTCGCAAAAGGATTCTTAGTGGGAAATTCAAATAAAACAAATATGGAAAATGATCGTATTATATTGCGCCCTTGGCGAGATAGCGACGCGGAGACGCTATTCAAATGGGCTTCTGATCCGGACGTCGGCCCTCGCGCTGGATGGGCACCACATAAGAGTGTGGAAGAGAGTCTGGAGATTATCCGCACAGTATTTAAAGATGCGTTGCACACATGGGCTATCGAGCTGAAAGAAACTGGTGAGGCAATAGGTGCTATGGGCTACGGTCCATCGTGCGAGTGTAACCTGCCGGCCCGCGAGGGTGAACCGCTCATCGGCTATTGGGTGGCAAAGCCCTATTGGAATCATGGTATCTGTACAGAAGCATTGCAGCTGATGTTAGACCACATCCGAGAAACTACTGATATCAAATCGCTCATTAGCGGTCACTTTGTGGATAACCCCGCCTCAGGCCGAGTGATGGAGAAGTGTGGTTTTGTTCCAACAGGCGAAACCTGCATCGATGCGACACAATATCAAGGTGAGAACAGGCCAATCAGAGTATTGAGATTAGAAATTAACAAATAAAGATAAAATGGAACAAAGATTCTGTCAGAGCTGCGGCATGCCGCTCACAAATGATGTTCTCGGCACCGATGCCGACGGAACTAAGAATGATGATTACTGCCTGTACTGCTACAGGGATGGAAAGTTCTTGCAGGACTTCACCATGGACGAGATGATTGAGCATTGCGCCCAATTTGTGAACGCCGTTAATGAAGGGTTAGAAAAACCCATTACCAAAGAGGAATATATTGGCATGATGAAATCGTACTTTCCCCAGTTGAAGCGTTGGCGCCAAACGTTGGATGTTAGTAACGATGAAGTCATGAATGTTAACCCCGCTTTGGCAGGTGTTAAAAAACTCATTGCACAGATGGCCGACAATCAGCCCATCGCTTACATCTCATCAGTAGACCAAGAAGGTTTTCCTTGGACCAAAGCCATGCTGGCACCTCGAAAGCGCGAGGGTATCAAAACCTTCTATTTTACAACCAACACGTTCTCAATACGTGTGGCTCAATACAAGGCCAACCCCAAGGCCTGCATCTACTTCTGCGATGCCGAAGGTTTCAAGGGTATGATGCTGCGGGGCACGATGGAGGTACTGACGGATGCAGCCTCAAAAGAGATGATCTGGCACGATGGTGACGAGCAGTACTATCCTGGTGGTGTGACCGATCCCAACTACTGCGTCTTGAAGTTCACCGCCACCGACGGTCGTTTCTATAGCGATTTTTATCCACGTAGTTTCGTAATTGAGTAAAAGGAAACAAGCATAATACAACCTCGAATTTATTCGGCTTTACACTCGCTTAATCGAACCATTGAGCTTCGCTCGAAGGTTTTCACGCTCGGTTAAGCTCGAATATATTCGGCTTTACACTCGCTTAATCAAACCATTTGTCACAAAAAGTTGCAATTCATCCCAGAAATGGGGTGGATTGCATCTTTTTTATGCTTGTGTGGCATCAAACTGGCAAAACATTTAATAATTAGTAAAATGAAAAAGATCAGTTTGAAAATGGTAGCTTTGATTGCTACAATGATGATGTGTTTAACAGCCGAGGCTATGACTGAGGATGTAGGTGGACGAGTAATTAACGAGCAGGGTGAGCCCTTACCATTTGTAAGTGTGGCCCTGCTTACGGCCGACTCTACTTATATACAAGGTGCAACGAGCGATGTGGATGGATGTTTCCAGATTAACACAACTGACGCCTGCTGCATTCTGCGATTCTCGTGCATCGGTTACCGTACCAAGTATGTGAACGTTGAAGGTTCGGAAATAGGAACCGTCCAGATGGAGCAAGATCAGACAATGCTGAATGAGATCGTGGTGAAGGGACAGATGCCTAAAACCAAACTGACAGGCAACTCGATGATTACCACCATTCAAGGTACCGTCTTAGGCCATTCGGGTACTGCTAAGGAAATGCTGGCCAAGGTACCAGGAATGACGTTGAAGGGCGAAGAACTCGAAGTGCTGGGCAAAGGCACACCTGTCGTCTATATCAATGGTCGCAAGATGCAGGATAAGGACGAACTGAAACGACTGCGTTCGGAGGAGATTCAGAGCGTAGAGGTGATTACCAATCCTGGTGCGCAGTACGATGCAACCATTTCGGCAGTGGTACGTATCAAAACTGTTCGCCGCGAGGGAACTGGTTTCGGCTTCGACTTGATGGCTGCTAACAACCAGGATCTGGCGTTTGGCTTCAGTGACCCCAGCACCACACTGAACCTGCGTTATCGCCACAACAACCTGGACCTATTTGGTATGGTGAACTATTGGACGTGGGATAGTCCTAACGACCTGCATGTTACGCAATCAACATTTCTCCAGGCCGATGAAGGTATCAGGAATATTCTTCAGGACAGCCACATGCGTAACGACTGGCACGGAGAGGGCCTGAACTACAACCTGGGCTTTAACTGGCAAATTAACGACAAGCACTCGTTGGGTGCCAGAGTGGAGCGCCACAACCAGTTTAAAACGTATAATGACATGTGGGTGGATACTGAAAACAATCTCACAGGCCGCGACCTTTCGCATCAGGGTGGTCATACACGCTACCCCTATAACTGGCAAGGCAATGCCTATTATAACGGTCAGGTGGGTAAACTGAACATCGACCTAAATGTGGATTTCCTGACGGATAAGGAGAATGACGATAATCAGATAAATGTGTATTTGCCAGAAACCCAGACCATGCAACAGAACTCGCATATATGGTCGCGACTCTGGGCTACCAAACTGGTGCTGAGCTATCCTGTATGGAAAGGACAGTTACAGACAGGAACAGAGATGAGTTTTGTAAAGCGTCAGAGCAGTACGTCGATTACCAACTATCCTCTCCCCTCTACTGATACGGATGTAAAGGAGAACAACGTGGCTGCTTTTGCGGTTTATAATGCCAACTTGGAGGAATATGGAACTGTAAGCGCCGGACTGCGTTACGAGCATGTAGGTTTCGACTATATGGACAACCTGGATGCCGAGAACAATATAGCGCGCTATCAGGACGAGTTTTTCCCCAATATCACATGGTCAAAGCAGTTTGGAGCCATCCAGACCTCGCTGAGTTATACCATGAAAACCGTGCGTCCTAACTACAGCGTACTAAGCGACCATATTTACTATATGAACTCGTTTACCCTATCGCAGGGCGACTCGAAACTAAAGAATGCTATCATGCAGGAGGTAAGCATCAATGCCCGTTGGAAGTGGATCAACCTGTTTGCTGCCTACGAACGTCGTGATAACACCATTACACAGGTACCGATGGCCTATAACAACGAGGGTATCATGCTGCTGAAGCAGGCCAATCTACCTGATCCCGTTCGCAATCTGGCCATCTTCCTTTCGGCTAATCCTACATGGGGCGTATATAGCCCAAGCTGGACGATTGGCGGACAGAAGTTCTGGAATACGATGACATTCGACGATCCTCATAGTGCTACCGGTAAGACGGATGTAGTCTTCACCAAGCCCATCTTCTTCTTCGACCTGAACAACACCTTCCGATTTAAGCACAGCTGGCAGTTGGAGGCCAATGCCAACATCCAGACCAAGGGTGATGTGCTGAACTACCGTATTCTCTCGCCCTCATACGACATCCGTTTTGTGGTACAGAAGTGCTGGCTGAAGAACGATGCCCTATGCCTGCGTGCCAGCATCAGCGATGTGTTCCAGCGTAGCGTACAGGATATGGCTCATGATTGTGGTTTCTTCTATACTGTGCAGAAATCACGAAGCCGTAGCCACCGTTTGGATATCTCTATCCGCTACACTTTCAACGCCCAGAAGAGCAAGTATAAGGGCACAGGTGCTGGACAGGCAGAACGTCAGCGAATGTAGAAAATATGCTTTTCATCACATAATTGTGCAGAATATCCCAGATACTTGGTAATATTCACAACTCTTTGTATCTTTGCAGCGTTAAACTTTAAAGATATGATACAAGAAGCTATTCCAAGAAATATGAAACACGAGATTATTGAACTGCATGATGTGCAGATTATTGGCATGGCCAAGAAAATTGTCTTCAACGAGGCGAAAGAAGAATGTCCTAAGTTTTGGGGTGAGTATGTGGAACGCATTATAAAACCCGTGTTTATGGAGCACAAGGCTCCCAATGCCTTTCAGCAGGCAGCCATCGACAACGGCGTCGGCGAGTTCAGACTCTGTACCTGTGACATTCCCAACCACAATTGTGCTACCTGTTGGGAGGCAAACTTTGGTGCTTGCAGCAAGAACACCTTTACATACGTCATCGGCGGAACATATAAAGGTGGCGAGGTGCCGGATGGAATGCAGCTCTTCCCCATTAGTAGCGGCAAGTGGCTGAAAGTCTTTTTCGAGGGCGGAATGAAAGCCTTTCAAGAGCAGTATGAGAAATTCCATAAGGAGTGGCTGCCTGCTCATCCTGAATACAAATTGACTCCAAATTCCTGTTGCATGGAGTGGTATCAGGGCACCGACATCCAGTCACCCGACTACCAGTGTGGTGTGATGATGCCATTGGACGAGTTGTTTAGCACCAGCGAAAAAAATAACAAAGCACTGGTCATTATTGACATTCAGAACGACATCACCAAGCACTACCGCGACATCATCGGCAACATCAATGCCGCCATCGAATGGGCTGTGGCTGAGCGCCTGCGGCTTGAAAAAAACGGAAACGCATGCGGAAGCATGCACATAGTATATATCAAGCATAATAACACTACAGCAGGCACACGGACGTTCAAGCCTGGTAGCAAAGGCGAGGAACTGGTGCCTGAAATGAAGGTCGTGTCAGACAATATCTTCGTGAAAACGAAAAGCAACGCCCTTACAAGCGAGGCGTTTTCTGCTTTCATCACGGCGAACGATATTAACGAGTTCTACGTGGCAGGTGCTGATGCTACCGCTTGTGTAAAGTCCACCTGCTTCAATATGCGGAAAGCAGGCTTCACGGTGCATGTCCTCTCCGACTGTGTTACCAGCTACGATCTGAAAAAGTTGCCTGAGATGCTAGCCTATTACGAAAGCAAAGGCTGTGATATAAAGGAACTTTCAGAAAACAAATAAAAAATGATTGGAGGAATATGGATAAAATGATTGGATATTGTGGCATTAACTGCGAGAAATGTGAAGCTCGCATAGCCACTATTAAAGATGATGACAGAATGCGTGAAGAGGTTTCTCGTAAATGGTGTGAGATATTTCATACAGATATCATTACACCTGATAAAATCAACTGTACGGGATGCCGGGGTAATGGCGTGAAATATTTCTTCTGTAGTGAGATGTGCGAAATCAAGCCGTGTGTTACCAGGAAGGGCTATGAGTCTTGCGCAGAATGTGCTGAAATGGATTCCTGTGCAAAACTTGCCGCTGAGATAGGTAATAATGAAGAGGCAAAAGATAATCTGAAGAGAATAAATGAAACATCTGCCGAATAGTCTGTCGTCGCTCCGAATGGTAGGGGCTGTCGTTCTGCTGCTGTGTGATGTTGTAGGAACAACTTTGGCCTTGCCTTCGTCCGTCACGACTCGGCCATCTCCGAGCGAGTTCGGATGGCTCTCGCTGCTCCGTCCGTTTTGGGTGCTTTATGCGCTCTGTGGCATCAGCGACATAGCCGACGGGTGGCTGGCTCGGAAGCTGAAGTGCGCTACCAAGACAGGAGCATGGCTAGATAGCGTGGCAGACATCTGCTTCGTAGCGTGTTGTGCCTGGGCGCTCCTGCCGATACTCGAACTGCCGCAATGGCTGTGGCTGTGGGCAGGAGTGATTGTCGCGATTAAAGTCGTGAATCAGCTTTCGGCAGTTTGGGCGCACGGGCGCTTTTGCTTCCCTCACACTCTCGCGAACAAGTGGGCGGGTTTCCTGCTATTCATTGCAGTCCCCATGACAATATGGTCAATCATTCCCATCTCAATCACTGCAATCGTCGCCACGTTTGCTGCGATTCATGAAGGCTGCGTTTTAGCGAGAGCCGAATCAAGTCATACTTGAATTCTGCCGAGCGTGAGCAGGCTCGACCAGAGGTCAAGAAGAAGCCTTTGCTGAGAAGATGGTAAAGGAAAACCAGATGACGATGAAAAGGAAATGAGAATAGAAAAAGCAAAAAGAAAATCGGTTTTCTTTTTGCTTTTTTGCTTGTTTAATCGTACCTTTGTCCACATGAAAAGGAAAATGTTCTGCGAGATTTGTCCTTTCACCTATCGCCTGTCGATGGAGAAGGAGATTATGAAACGGTGCCTGAAGGACTCGTTTCAGCATACGCTTTTCGCTAAGGAGCGGACTGACACTGCTTTGCCCGTTCTGGTTTATCGGCATAACTCTTTGATCCGCCGCCGACTGGGTAACGTCAACATGCAACTGCAGGAGAATAAGGCCACGAACCTGGCCCTGGCGGTTAAACATATCGACGGACTGCTCATTCATCCTGGTGAGACCTTCTCTGTGTGGAAACAGGTAGGACGAACCACCAAGAAGAAAGGTTACAAGGAAGGACTCACCATTGCTAAAGGTCAGCCGGCACAGGGCATCGGTGGTGGATTATGCCAACTGTCGAACCTGATTCACTGGATGGTGCTGCATAGCGATCTGACCATCACCGAGCATCATCACCACGACGGACTGGATCTCTTTCCCGACTTCGGCAGACAGATTCCCTTCGGCACGGGTACAAGCATTTCGTATAACTACATTGATTACCGGGTAAAGAACAATACTTCCAATACCTATCAGCTACGACTGTGGGTGGATGATGAATACCTGTGTGGTGAGTTGCGGGCAGAAGAAACACTGCCGCATACTTTCCATATTCATGCCGAGAACGAATTCTTCTCTCGTGAAGGAAAAGATGTGTATCGCAACGGAGAGGTTTATCGGGACACGATCGACCGTGTGACGGGCGAGTGCATCAGTCGTGAGCTCATCCGTACCAACCATGCCAAGGTGATGTACGAATGTCCTCCCTCTATCATTATAAAGGAACAGGAACAATGATAATGATAAATGATTAGATGATATGCGTGAAATTTGGGCATTGATCAATGAGATGTCACCGTATCTGCTTCTGGGATTCGGTTTCGCAGGACTGCTGCACGCTTTTGTGCCGGCAGTGATCTACCGGCGTTATCTGGGAGGAAATGATTTCCGGTCGGTATTGTGGGCTGCCATGATTGGCGTACCGCTGCCACTTTGTTCGTGTGGGGTGATTCCTACGGCCATGTCTTTACGTAAGGAGGGGGCTTCGAAGGGGGCCACCACCTCGTTCCTGATTGCTACACCGCAGACGGGCGTGGATTCCATTCTTGCTACTGCCTCACTACTGGGTGTTCCCTTTGCCATCCTCCGTCCTGTGGCTGCGCTGGTTACTTCTCTCGTAGGGGGTGAGATGGTGAATTTCGCCAATCGTAACCAACCGTCGGAAAACGTTAGTCAGCAGGTGGAGCAATCTGTAGAGAAACTGTCATTTACTCAACGACTGATGGTGGCCTTGCGCTATGGCTATGTGGATATGGTGCAGGATATTGGGCGTTGGCTTGTGATGGGACTCATTATCGCGGCGCTGATTACGGTTCTTGTACCTGATGATTTCTTCCTGCGCTTTGCTGATACACCGATGATTGGGATGCTCTTGATGATTGCTATCTCGGTTCCGATGTATGTGTGCGCTACGGGTTCCATTCCCATTGCCGTTGCCTTGATGCTCAAGGGAATCACTCCTGGTGCGGCTCTCGTGCTACTCATGGCTGGTCCGGCTTGTAACATGGCTTCCATATTGGTCATCCGTAAGGTGCTGGGTAAGAGAACGCTGTGGTTCTATCTGCTATCCATCACACTCGGAGCTATCGTGTTTGGCTTGGGTATCGACTACCTGTTGCCGCGGGAATGGTTTACCTCGCACTTGACGCAATCGCATGCCTGCTGTCATGAGGCGCCTGCATTCTTTAATATCGTATGTAGCGTAGTACTCGGCGCCTTGCTTGTGTATGCGCTCATCAAACGCTTGATACCTACTAAAAACAATCATACAATGGAAAAAAGACTATTCAAAGTGGAGGGCATGATGTGTAACCATTGTCGTGCCAATGTGGAGAAAGCGCTCCAGCAGTTGGAGGGCGTTACCAGTGTGGAGGTTGATCTTACAGCAGGAACAGCCGCAATAGAAGGTTCTGTGAGTGATGAGGAAGTCATCAACTCGATTACCGGAATCGGTTATTCTGCTACCAAGCTGTCGAATTAAGATTATTCCCACGTTGGGAATATTATGTCAACTGCTCTATTACATGCTTTGAAATGAACAAGTCGTAACCTTTATACCTGTTAAAGACACTATCAGGTAAACCTTCATATTCTGTCTTTCCATGAGCATATTGTGGACAAAGTTTCATTTTCAACAAATTATTGCTTTGTTTGAAATAATTATTAAAAATATTTGGCGGTTTCGATTGTTTTTTTTAATTTTGCCAACATCTTATCGTGAGGTAGGTACTGCAAAACTTACATATGAACGGAGGAAGCCGAAAATCCAAAAAGAGTAGGCATGAAAACTTATTATCAACTAATTATGTACAAGAAAACTTTAATCAAATCCGCTTTGGTTGTGGTCGCTGTGGCAACATCTTGCCTCGGTGCTTGGAGAGCGTATGGTGTTTATGGAAATGCTGACAAATCATAGGTTGACAATATTACATTTAGAAAAGAAAATGAAAAACGCAAGAAAACACATCTTTGTTGTCATCCTCCTTTTATGTGTGGCATGCAACAAGAACCTCGACTCTGCCCTTCAGTTGGCTGGAAACAATCAGGCTGAACTGGAGAAAGTCCTTTCACACTTCAAAGACGATCCCGATCAGCTGAAATACCGGTCGGCCAAGTTCCTCATTGAGAACATGCCCTATAACTATTCCAACATGGGCGATGCTGCCGAGTATGCCGATTCCGCCTTCCGCGTCTCCTCGTGCTATCCCATCGAGCAGCGCGACAGCGTTTTCAAGCAGATAGCCTATTCCAACCCCTCGTCATCGGCTACAGCTGCTATTGACCTGAAGAGTCTCAAGGCCGATTATCTCATCGAGATGATCAACGAAGCCTGCGATGTGTGGCATCAGGTGAACTGGAAGGGAGAATACGACGAGTCCATCTTTTTCGATTACGTGCTGCCATACCGGCTCATCAATGAACCCGTCAGCTCATGGCGCTCATACGTTAAAGAGAACTATCCTTTCCTCTACACCTCAACGGTATCGAGTAATCGTGGCATCGACATTGAGTGTGAGAAAGGTGTTTATAACCCTAAGAACCTCAAAGACAACGAAGCTGCCTCAGGAAAGAAAATAGTATTGCTGTCAACCCCACACGACAGTCTTACGCTCACCCTTCCTTCGCACGGCACCGCCACCAAACGTCTGTTCTTCAAGTATTCGGTGCAGTCGTTACATGCCAAGGCCGCAATCTACCTCAACGGTCAGCTGGTCAGCACCCTCGCCCTTGAGCCCACCAACTACTACACCGTATTCCGTGAGAATCGCGTAGGTCTTGATGTTACCCTGAGCCATGGCGACAACCAGCTAACAGTAGTATGTGTGGATGAACCCTTCAGTATGGATTACGTGCGCGTATCATCGTTGGAAACTATCGATACCCCCTCATTGAAAGACTATTCGCAAAGATATTGCACTATCCAGAACAAGCAATCAGGCCGATACCTTACCTTCGATTTAGGGGGCAAGACCAAGGAACGTCAGCTGCAGCTCAAGGAGCAGTCGGCCAACGACACCACCCAGCTGCTGCGCCTCGACTACTTAGGCTTTCCCATTTGGAAGATCTATTCCGCACACAACGACACCACCGATCTATGTATGGAAGTAGGCAACGCTGCGTTGTCTGCAGGTAGCGAGGTTGTCCAAAATGATTATATAACGACCTATCAGAAAGTGAAGATCAACCATCAGAAATGGGTGATCATCCCCTTGGGTAACGGCTATTGCAAGATCATGAACAAGGACAGCGGCCTGTTCCTCACCGCCGTAAGACGCGGTCAGAAAGAAGTCCTCACCGTAGATGACTACAAACACTCCGATTCCCAGCACTGGCTGATAGAAGAACAAGGCAAGCGGCGCGGCGGCAAGAGTATCTACGCCTTTGGTGGAGCCGTATCAGAAGCCATGAAAGTATATGATGTCAACACCATGTTTGAATGGTATGACAACAAGAGCGGACTCATGCCAAGAGGAACCACCTTGTTGAGAGGTCTCTCCGGCAACTGTCGCGAGGAAGGCAGCTTCGCCGTCTATCTGTGCCGCAGCTTAGGCATCCCCTCCGCCATCGACTTCACCCCCAACTGGGGCAACCGCAGTCAGGGCCACACCTGGAATGTCATCATCAATCCCGACGGTCGTTCAACCCCCTTCTTCATGGGTAGCGTTCCCGGCGACACCGCCCACTATTCATATTCCTACAGCAAGGCAAAAGTGTTCCGCCGCCGTTTCAGTCTGAACAGAGACATGGCCGAAGCCTTTGCCCATGAAAAATACGTTCCCTCCCTGTTCCGGTCGCTCAACATCATCGATGTCACCGATGAGTATTACGACAATCCTGTAGATGTGGAACGCCCCGTACCCGAAGCCTATTCAGATAAGAAGGTAGCCTATATCTGTGTTTTCGACAATGCCAACTGGGTACCCGTATATTACGGCAGAATCAAGAACGGAAAGGTCACGTTCAGTTGCATGGGTCCCGACATAGTCTATATGGCCGCCATTTGCGATGAACGCGGCATGCAACCCTTCGGGGATCCGTTCCTGGTTGCAGGTGATGGCTCCGTGACCGATATCAGCGTCTCAAAAGACAAGTCAGTTACCATGGTGCTCAATCGTAAATTTCCGTTCCTTGGTAAGTTCAGCGACATCAACTACAAGATGGGCGGAGGACTCTTCCAGGGCTCAAACGATGCGAATTTCTCCCAAGTAACGAATTTCTACCAGTTCGAAGGCGTAACCAACGGCAACTGGTACGACATCCCCGTTAACGATGCCCAAGCCTACCAGTATCTCCGTTATTTAGGACCCGAAGGTTCGCATGGCAACATCAACGAGCTCGCCTTCTTCGACAAGAACGGTAACAAGCTCACGGGAAGGATCATTGGCACCCAAGGAGAGCCGAAGAAGACCAAGGAGACCGTTTTCGACGGCGATATCCTCACCGGCTTCCAAGCCCTTGGAGCCGACGGTCAGTGGGTAGGCCTGCAACTCAGTAGGCCCTCCACCGTTGGTCGCATCCGTTTCATAGCCCGTAACGACGGCAACACCATCGAGAAGGGCGATCTCTATGCCCTATGCTATTGGGACAACTGTCAGTGGAACGAAGTGGAGCGGATGGTAGCCACAGGCGACCACCTCACCATTCACCATGTGCCCGCAGGCGGACTATATATCCTTCACGACCTGACCAAAGGCAAGGAGGAACGCCTGTTCACCTACGAAAACGGTGAGCAGATATGGTGGTGAGCAGAACGAATGGAATATATATGCGCAATATATATCATTCCCATGCATGCAGGGGATGCGGGTGGACGACTGGGTGGAGGGACGCCAAAGCTTGGAAGAAAGCCTACCGAAGAGGCTGTGATGCATAATAGCCTTTCTATCAATTATTATTAATCATTTAAACAAAAAGAACAATGAAAAAAACTTTGAAGTGCGGCATTGCTGCCGCGGTGTTAGTAGCTGCAGGTTTCACTGCCTACCAGAGCTACAGTTCTTATGGTGTTCAAGATAATAGTTTGTTGATGCAAAATATTGAAGCATTAGCATCGGGTTCAGATGCAGAAGGCGAGAGTGATCCTATTGGAGGTAATGGAGGGAATAAAGATACCTGTGGACAAAAAACAAAATATTATGGTGCAGACGGATTGATAAAATGTCCTAAATGTAATGTGGGAACAGGTTTTACGGGGGTAGTATATGGCTATCAAAAAAATGGTAACTTAACTAGTTACAAAGAAGGTCGTGTTGGTAAAGAAGTTGTATGTACTCCATATTGCGGTACAACTACCAATTATTCTGAAGCGGATTTGGTAACGAGATCATGTATTTAATATGATACAGATTCCATAAGGTATACTGTTGCTATATATTTATAATGGCAGCGTATAGCTTATGGAGTCTGTCAAATATATATAGTAAAAGATATGCTTATGCGTTTCAACAAAATTTCATTTGTCTTTATTTTGATAGTATATCTAGGTGTTTCTTGTTGTGATAAGAAAACGGGAGATACCGTTTCTTCAATTCTTTCTAATCCTGATATTGAAGTAATAGATATTGATCATGCGGACTTATGTGAGAAAATGCTTTTTTCATCTTTTTTTGATACACCCAAGGTGGTCATATTGGAAACAAATGAAAACTGTATAATAAGTAATATTCAATCAATAGATTTTTATGATGGGAAATTCTATATCCTAGACGATATATCCAATGCTCTTTATGTGTTTGCCGATGACGGTTCTTACATTCAGAATATAGGACATCAAGGGAATGGGCATGGTGAGTATATTGAAATATCTGATTTCTCCATCGATAGGCAAAAAGAAGAACTTTACCTTTGGGACGAAGCTATGGATGTGGCTTTAAAATATAACATTAAAACGGGTGACTATATCTCTTCTGTCCGAACAGAACGGAATGGCGAAAGAAGTTTTTGTATGCAATATAATAATGGTCATTTGTTTGTGAACAGAACCTCCATAAATGATGATGGAGAGCAGTATTTGTTAAAGGAGATTGATACAAAAAATGGAAAACAAATTGCCGCATATCTTAATGCAAAAGACTACAATAAAGGCTGGAACTACCCTTTAAGATTTCCATTCACTTTCTTTTATGCAAAAAATAGCGAATCGCCCAAATATGTGGAAATGTTTTCAGATACGATTGTATCAATAACCTCTGATGGAATCATTCCATCGTATGTCATAAAAAGCAATGATTTTATCAGCAAGGAAGACGTATCTCAATTAATAAAAAGTCAAAAGACTCCTTTAGATTTTAATATGGAAGCATTGCATAAGATGCAACGCATATCCCACATTTCACGATATGCAGATTTCAAGGATGCTGTCTACCTTGAGTATGAAAAAGGGGAGAATCACTATTATCTCATATACAATGAGAAAGACAAGAAAACTATTATATCGTCATCATTTGTGAATGATTATATTTCTAAAGACTTGAATATACCCATGAAAGTTTGTTATAGTGACAAAAGCGGTGTTTTAGTTTATATTATGTCAAATCATGTTCCTTATTTTGTTAAACATATTGTTCAAGAAGGTCTCTTGGAGAAAAATGTGGACAACTATGAACAGTTGAGACAATTGAAGGAAGATTCTAATCCCATACTATTCTATCATAAATATCGCAGATGACCTACAATGCTGTCTTATGCTAAAAATTTATAAACTAGTATAGCCCATATTATTAACAGCAATTAATAGAAGAAAGTCTGTTTACATATGAAAAAGGCAAGCAGATATGGTGGTAACCAGGAATCGTAGAATATATATGCGCAATATATATCATTCCCATGCATGCAGGGGATGCGGGTGGACGACTGGGTGGAGGGACGCCAAAGCTTGGAAGAAAGCCTACCGAAGAGGCTGTGATGCATAATAGCCTTTCTATCAATTATTATTAATCATTTAAACAAAAAAAACAATGAAAAAAACTTTGAAATGCGGCATCACTGCCGCAGTGTTCGTAGCTGCAGGCATTGCTGCCTATCAGAGCTACAGTTCTTATGGTGTTCAAGATAATAGTTTGCTGATGCAGAATGTTGAGGCATTGGCATCTGGTCCCGAAGCAGAAGCTGGGATGGAAGAAGATATGGCACCACCGATTACAGGCTTAGCCAAAAAGTGGAATTATAGTGCGGAATATGTAGTTACTGGTTGGAAAGCTGGAGGCGAGGCCAGCGTTTCTGCTACTATGAGAGCAGCGATATTAAAACTGTTTGGAAAATCATGTAGACCAGACGGTGAAATAGCAGCAAGTATTGAAAAGTATACAGTTTTCCAAAAGAGAGATATATATCAAGAGAAGTGTTTGTCTGTGCCTGGTGCTAATTGTATATGTGATCCTGCAGATAATAACAAATGGCATTATAAACCAAGCACTACACCAAGCTGGTGGGGGAAGCCAGATGATAGATGTCTATAGTTCTGAATTGAGCATTATTTAAAACTATTGTTTTTGTCAATAGGGCACTTGGAAGTGTCCTATTGACAAAATGGAAAAGTCAATCGATATGAAAAAATTCATTTTTATGTTATTTGCACTTGCTGTATTGCAGGGATGCCAGAAAGAACAAGAGAAAAGGAGCGTTACAAGTTTAGAAATAGACCATGTGGCAGATTCCATAAGTTTTGATGATATCGTAAAAGATTACCAGTATATAGAACTATCCCAAGATAGTGGATTCGTTTTAGGAGAAATTGACCAGATTATAATTAGCGATAATCGAGTCTATGTTTCTTCCGACGGGGTATACTGCTACGATATGAAAGGTAATCCTATTTTTAAGATTACGACTAAGGGACGTGCTCGTAATGAATTTACAGAGTGTACTTCTATTAGTGTTAATGCAGGTTTGATATATCTATATGATGAGAATACCAAGTTGATACATAGGTACAATAGCGAAAATGGTTCTTTCGTTGACAACGTCTCTGTTCCTTTAGTTAGTAGGGATATATATAAAATAGATGATGGATATGTGATAGACCATCTTTTCCCTGCTGATTTTTATAGCGGTGATGCACGTATCATTACAACCAAGGATTTTAGCAAACCTAATGGAACCTATCTGGAAGATAAACAATATCATTATATGCCGAGGGATGGTCAGGTGACATATTGTGGGAAAACAGTGTTGTTTGCTGATTACGAAGGTCACTCTATCTTTAGTTTTGATCAGAATGGCTGTAAAGAATTTGACATTCAATGCAAAGACATGAAGATGGTGCCACAGGATATTCTTGACAAGAGAGGTACTCGGCCCATAGACAACATAGATGATAGTTATACCTATGGATTATCTATGGTATATGAAAACGACACCCATCTGATAGGATCTTATCAAAATGGTACTTATTTTAGTTTTGTATATGACAAAAAGACAAGAAATGTCATAGCATTTCAACTTTATGATGAATCAAACCCATATCGAGTACGTCCATATGCTATATGCGGAGCCTATAAGGATTATTTTGTTCGTTTCATTTCGCCAGATGATTATGATTTTATTAAGGAAGCATTCGGTTTTGGTTCTCCATTACCTACCACCCATCCTGAATATGAAAGGCAAAAACTGCTTAAGGAACATAAAGCAGATGGGAATCCCATTGTTGTCCTTTATAAATTTAAAGAATTTTAGTGTATGCGCAATAATAACCATTTATATTTGTTCGCGTTATCTGTGATATTGTTGTATGTGTTTACAACAAGTTGTAACTCGGATCATAAAATCAGAGAAGGCATAGAAAACATGCAATCATCAAGGATACAACTTTTTCAAGATAGTATGTTGTGCATTAATGAAGATGAAACGATCAATGCGAAAGAGCAGCAGTTGCTTAAACTGGTATTATTCGTCGATTCATCAGAATGCTCTTCATGTAATATTAAGAAACTTTGGGAATGGCCTCCTTATCTAAAGAGTTTTGATGGGTTGGATGCCTTTAAGTTTCTTGTTGTTTTAGAAGTTAAAAGTCGAGATTTGGAATATTCGAAAGAACAATTAAAAATAACAGGTATCCGAACTCCTGTTTTTTTTGACACTCTTTTTGTATTTCGTCGGCATAATCCCCAGATTCCTGATAATAGAATGTTTCATACATTTTTGCTTGACGAATCAGATAGCGTGTTATTAGTTGGTAATCCTCTTATAAATGAGCGGATAGACAAATTGCTTAAAGGAATAGTTAACGAACGTCTTATGAAATATCAATCTGTTGAATGACATCAAAATATGGTGATAATTAATCGGAAGATTATTAATTGGATGGGCCTGGCTCTCGGTTTCATTTTTATAGCATCAAGTCTGCTTAAAATGTTTAGCTTCCCGACCTTTGCCATGGAAACAGGTGATTATATTGACCTGTATATGCCGTCATGGCTGCATGGATTCCAATATCCATGCGCCATAGTGGTGTGCCAGGTGGAATTGATGTTGGGCTTGCTGGTATTGAAGGCGAAATACAGACGCATGGCATTATGTGGTATGTTTCTGCTTCTGATGTTTTTTGTGTGGTTAACCACGGTGAATGCTTTCTTCCCGACCATACTTGGAAGCATTGAATCGTGCGGGTGTTTCGGAGAACTTATTCATTTTACGCCAATGGCATCGTTCGTGAAGAGTGTTGTGTTGTGGGTAATAGTAGGCAGCGTACTGCTTGTTGGCTGGAAACAACGAGGATTCGTTTTAGAAACTGTTGGACTTAAGAAAAGTTTAGGTTGCTTGAAGGATTCTTACTTATGGATTTCGGCTTGCGCAGGTTGGTGTTTGGTGTTGTTTTCATATTTCTTTGTGAACATACTGAATCATGGGCTATATATGGTGTTGTATGTAGGTATTTGTATTATACTTGCAATGGTGACTATTTGGTGTTGGAAAAATGAAAAATAAAATGATGAAGAGGGTATTACGATATATTGTAATAGGGGTGATTACACTTCCGCTACTCTACGGGTTGTGGCTTTTGGGCCGTGTCTTTCTGTTTGATTTCTTTTCCATTCCTTCTTATTCGATGTATCCCACGTTGAAACCAGGAGATGAAGTGGTCGTGAACAAACTGTTAATGGGAGCACGGATTTATAAGGACTTTCATTTTGATAAAAACGGAATAGAATTGAAATCATGGCGGACAAGGGGGATACAACCCATACGTCACAATGACATTGTTGTGTTCAACTTTCCTCACCATGACTGGAAGATTAGTTTTATCATCAACAATGTGTTCTGTAAACGAGTAATTGGCTTGCCAGGTGACAGTATAAGTATTGTAGATGGATTCTACAGAAACAATCATTACGAAGAAGTACTTGGACTCGAGGAAGAACAAATGAAATATAGCCATCTTCCTGAATCTGAGTGTTGGAAAAAAGAAATGCAGACATACCCTTTTGATGAAAAAGTCAAATGGAATAACTATAATATGGGGCCGATGTATATTCCGCGGAAAGGAGATGTGATGAGGATTACTCCATTAGAAGCTGCCTTGTATGGGTTCATCTTGGAATGGGAACTTGGACAGAAGGTTACACGGGACTGGGAAACAGGTGAAGTGAAGGCCAACGGGCAGTTGCTAACCAGACATCAGTTTCAACATAATTATTTTTTTATGGCAGGAGACAATGTTTTAGATTCAGATGATTCACGGTTTTGGGGTTTAGTACCTGAAGAGTATATCGTGGGTGTTGTCGGAATTAAATTCAGTGTGAAATGACAAGAAAGATTAGAAACATAGTAGAATCATATTACATTGTTGCTATCAGCATCATTGTATTGTCGTATTTCCTGTACTTGGTATTACAACCAACGGATGTCCGTTTTACCAATATCGATGTTAGTGTGATACTTGGCATAAAGATGCTTGCTGGAATTGTTGTTGTGACATGCTTTGTAAAAAGGTTCCAGAAAGGAGTTCGTAAAGCATGCTTTCAAATGGTTTGGAGCGATTTGTTTGTACTGTTGTGGCTTGTGTATTATTGTAGCCGGGTATGGTTCTGGACTGAGAATCCATGCGCAACAGACGCCATAAAGGGTGTGATGGTGTTTGCATCCTATTTTGCATTGCGCTTGTTCTTTTCACACTACGACCTTGCTGACAAGTTATTGATTCTCTTCCTGCTGTTGTTTTGCGGCTACGAAGCATTGTCGGGAATGATGCAGCTGATGGGCGGCAATAGTAATCATTTATTATTCATGATTACGGGAACCTTTTATAATCCCGGTCCCTATTCAGCTTGTTTAGCGCTGGGGGTAGTGATTATATTGAGTATGCTGAATTCAGATCGCAATGGGATGTATCTCCTGTCATGGGGGAAGGTGAAAACAATATACCTTTACTATATCATACTGATTCTCGTATTATTGGTTTTGCCTGCTACCTGGAGTCGCTCTGCGTTTATGGCTTTAGCAATTATGTGCTTGTGGATTTACCGCGACAAGTACTACCGATACCGCTACTATTTATGGGGAGCCATCATCATTGTGGTAATAGGTATGTATTTCTTGAAGAAAGGTTCTGCAGACGGGCGATTGTTTATCTGGCTGTCGTCGTTGGCTTCGTGGAAGCATTCTCCATTGATTGGAACGGGAATTGGCAGTTTCTTCCATGCCGAAGCAGAAGGGTCCGCAGAATTATTTGCGAACAACGGATATATACCATTATTTGATTCTGCAGATGTTACAAACTTCATGTGCAATGATTATCTGAGGATAATACTTGAACAAGGAGTGATAGGTGCATTGCTATGTGCTTTTGCTACAATAACCCTGTTAGTGAAATTGTATGGGCATAGCAAGCCGTTTTGTTATGGCGTTATAGCTTTGCTCATTTTTTCAATGACGTCATATCCATTTGAGTTGTTGCCCTATAAGTTGATTGTTGTGTTGATTGCAGCATGGGGGAACAGTCAGCCAATGATTGAGACCAATGGTCATGTCGTCAGCAGGATAATCTGTAAACCATTGCGTCAATTGGGTTGGAAATCATGTGTGCTTATAGCGATGGCTTTATTGTTGAGCTGCCTATTTGTAAACAAAGAGATGAAAAAACGTATAGAGGCGGACCAATCATATCGTTTGTTCAGCAATTCAGGTCAAGAAGCGTTTATCAATGATTATTACGAGTTACTGCCTTTAGAACACGATAATTCCCTCTTCTTGTTTGATTTCGGAAAGCTGCTACGTTCATTTGGAAGATATAACGAAAGTAACGCTGTCTTTCAAAAAGGAACATTGATAAGCAACGATCCTATGTTTTATATACTTATCGGTAATAATTACAAGGACATGAAATTTTTCGACCTGGCAGAACAGGCATACAACAAGGCTTTCTCGGTGATGCCCAACCGCCTTTATCCATTGTATCAACTGATGTTGCTGTATCATGAAAGCGGCAACAAGCAGAAAGCAAAGGTAATGGCTAAACGGGTGATTGAGATGAAACCAAAGGTGGAATCTCCTGCAACAAGAGATATGAAGAAAAAAGCCAAGGCGTTATTGTAGAATCTGCATAAAATTTACTAAATTTGCAAACCCTTAATAATATAGTAGGATGAGAAGAATAGGTGTTTATATAATAACTCTCTGGATGGGCTGTTGCACTATCAATGCCCAGACGCTTACCCTTCCTAATGCGATAAGGATCGCCCAGGAAAATTCCCTTGATGCGCAGATAGCTCGCTTCTCTTTTATGAGTAAGTATTGGCAGTATCGTGCTTTCAGGGCAGAACTGAAACCTTCGGTGAATCTCGGAGGCATGTTAGGGCAGTTCAATCATTCGGTTGTGGAAACTCGTGATTTTGAGACGGGACGTGTTAATCAGGTAAACAATAATACGTTGACCAACTACCTGACACTCTCGCTTGACCAGAGGATTGCGGCTACGGGCGGTACACTCTCTCTCCAGTCGTACCTGTACAGACTGGATCAGTTTGATTATAATGAGAAGACTTATAACTCACAGCCGCTACGTATTAGTTATAACCAAAGCCTGAGTTCCTACAATTCACTGAAATGGGAAAAGAAGACTGCACCGGTGGAGTATCAGATAGCAGAACGCAATTATATCAGTTCGTTACAAGACATAACCATAAGGGTTACATCTCTTTTCTTCAGCGTTCTCGCTGCACAGTCAGAGTATAAACAGAGTCTTGCTACCGTGGAAGAACGTGAACGTTTGTATGAACTGTCTAAAAGTAGGTTGAACCTTACCACAACGACGAAGAGTGAGGTGCTTCAGATGGAATTGTCGTTGATTAATGCTCGTTTGGCGGTAAAGAAGAACAAGATAGCTCTTGATGAAAGCATGTATGAGTTGTTCTCTTATCTTCGTTTGACAGACTACGAGAATGCCGATCTGCTTCCTCCAATTACTATTCCTGAGATCCTGGTCAATGCCGATGATGTGCTGCAAAAAGCCATTAGCAACTCGTCGCATAGTCTTAACCAGAAACTGCAAATGCTCGAAGCCCAGAAGAATCTGGCGCAGGCCAAGGCTAATAAGGGTATAAAAATGACCGTTAGCAGTGAACTTGGGTTTACTCAGACAGGACGTACATTGGGGAAGGCTTACAGTGACTTAATGGATAATGAGATTATAGGATTGACGATATCATTACCCATTTTCGACTGGGGCGTAAGCAAAGGTAGGATAAAGATGGCACAGGCGCAACTTGACGTGGTAAAGACTCAACTTGAACAGGATCATCTTGACTATATGCAGGATCTTCGTAAAAAGGTGGCGCAATTCAATGCCCAACCTACACAATGTAAGGATGCCCTTCGCGCACAGGAAATAGCTATTGAGCGTTATGAAATAACACGCAAGCGGTATGAGACTGGTGCTATTTCCGTTACAGAACTTAATACAGCTCAGCAGGAACTTGAATCTGCAAAGGCGCAATATATAGTGCAGCTGTCATCTTTCTGGAACGATTATTACACCTTGCAGAAGGCTACCTTGTACGATTGGCAGCATCATAGTGATTTGACAGTAGATTTTGAATCTTTAATACTATAAGTTACAATGAGTAAGAAATATATAAAGATCGCGATTTCTTCTATCGCAGGCTTACTTCTCACTGGTGTCGTTGTGTATGTGGTGTTCTCGTTGACACATAAACAGGAAAAAGAAGAGAAAGAATTACCTACAGCAGCGATGGAACAGACTATTGTGGAAGTGGATACCGTGGTGCTCCGTAAGCAGGTGTTCCAGAAGCAGATACTGTGTAACGGTAAACTGGTAGCTATTCGACGTGCAGAGTTGATGTGTCCCAAAACTGGCGAACTCCTTAGAAGCGTGAATGTAAAGAATGGTCAGAGGGTGTCAAGAGGAATGGTGCTTGCCGTTGCAGACACCCGTGATATGAGTGCCGCACTGGAAAGAGCGAAACACGATTTGGAGAAAGCAAAAGTAGATCTGCAGGATAAACTGATTGGTCTTGGTTATGAGGCCGATGCTAAGAATGTACCTGCAGATGTCATGAAAAGAGCAGAAATGACATCTGGCTATTATTCTGCAAAATTCGCCATAAGAGCAGCAGAGACATCGCTCTCGGATTGTAGACTTATAGCTCCTTTCGGCGGAAAGATTGCTGACCTTGTGGCGCGTCCTCATCAGCGTGGGGATAAGTTCTGTACGTTGATAGACGATTCCTTCTTTGATGTGGAATTCAAAATCCTTGAGTCGGAACTTGCCTCTGTAAATAAAGGAACTGCCGTAAAAGTATCTCCTTATATTGATGAAAACATGGTGTTGAACGGAACCGTTACTGAAATCAATCCTACGATTGATGAAAAAGGACTTGTTTCAGTCAAGGCAAGGGTGAGGAATATTTCTGGCAAACTCCTTGATGGTATGAACGTAAAGATTGTCATCGAAAATTCTGTTCGTGATATGTTTGTCGTGCCAAAGGAAGCGGTGGTTGAACGTGACGGGTATCATGTGGTGTTTGTCTATGACAAGAAAACGAGTCGTGCCGTATGGACATACGTAGATATTCAATATAGTAATCTGTCGAGTTATGCTATCACTGGTTGTGAGAAGAAAGAGACGACGGTTAATGCGGGTGATATCGTTATTACGTCAGGTAACCTTAATCTGGCGGACGATACAGAGGTGAAGGTTTCATCAACTGATAATTGACAATGATGCTTAGAACACTTCTACATCGCCCGATTGCTGTTACAATGTCGTTGATAGCCATTGTGGTACTTGGCGTGCTTGCATTTAAGCGCATTCCTGTTTCCCTGATGCCCGATATAGATGTTCCTCGTATCGTGGTGCAGATGTCGTCTCAGGGTAGTTCTGCACGTGAGATAGAACAACAGGTCGTTAGTCCAATGCGTCAGCAACTTTCGCAGGTAGCTGGACTGAAGAGAATAGAATCAACATCACGAACCGATGCAGGTATCATCACCATGACCTTCGACCCTGGCAGTGATATGAGTCTGCTTTTCATCGAAGTGAATGAAAAGATTGACCGTGCCATGAGCGGTATGCCTAAGGGAATGGAGCGCCCAAAAGCCATGAAGATCGGTGCAATGGATATTCCAGCCTTCTATGTGGATGTTACAGGTGGCAAGCCAGAACAGACAAGTAGATTGGTAAGGACCGTGATCAGTAAGCGAATGGAGCAGTTGCCGGAGGTGGCAATGGTTGATTATAGTGGGACGGTGGGTACTCAGATAACCATTATACCAGATGAGCTGAAGATGCAATCTCTCGGCTTGTCTAATTCAGATATAGAAAAGGCAATCAGTGATAATAACATCGTATTGGCAGCGTTGAGCGTCCGTGATGGTATATATCGCTATAGCATTCATTTTGATGCTCAGATATTGTCTGTTCATGACATTGAGGATATCTATCTGCAGACAGAAGGACGTCTTTTGCAATTGAAGGATTTCTGCAAGGTGGAGGAATCTGCCGCAGAAAGAAAGGGCTTTGTGGTATCCGAGGGCCACAACGCAATTACCATGGCTGTGATTAAGCAGAGCGATGCACAAATGAGCAGTCTGCAACATAGGGTGGATACGCTGATGAAGGACTTGAGCAAAGATTATCCGGAGCTGAAGTTTAATGTTACCCGAGACCAGACACAACTGCTTTCATATAGTATTGTCAACCTGGAATGGAATCTTGTGCTGGGCGTGGTGATGGCCTGCGTGGTGCTGTTCTTGTTTATAGGTGGATGGCGCTTGCCTTTGCTCGTGGTCGTGTCCATTCCGCTTTCGCTGATTCTGACCTTGCTGTTCTTCTACCTGATAGGCATCTCGCTGAATATCATCTCCTTGTCGGGACTCATCTTAGGCGTTGGTATGATTGTGGATAATTCCATCATCGTCATTGACAACATCAGGCAGAAGGGGAAGACTACTGATGACTCTATCGTAGATGCCGTCAAGGAGGTGATCATGCCGATGTTTTCGTCGGTGCTAACCACTTGCTCGGTGTTTATACCATTGATATTCCTAAGTGGCACGGCTGGTGCCCTGTTCTATGATCAGGCGATGGGAATATCCATTGCACTGTTCAGTTCTTTGGCTGTTGCTGCCTTGGTCGTCCCTGTGTATTATTTCCTTTTATGTAAAAAGCGCAGGGCGTTATCTCAAAATGCTAATTCCATAGTGAAGAGGATGAATTTGCATTTGATGCGCTTCTATGAACGGGGCATGGAGTTTACCTTCCGTCATGCCTTGATGATGCTGGCATTCTTCGCTGTTTGTGTGTTGGTTATCGTGTTGCTGTTCCCTTATGTTCGTAAGGAGCGTATGCCAGAAATTTCTCATGATGATGCCTTGGTTTCTATTGATTGGAATAATGGGATAACACCAGAAGAGAACAACCGGAGAATGATAGGGTTATTAGAAGTAGTTAAGCCGTTCATTGAGACATATACAACGATGGTGGGTGGACAAGACTTTATCTTGTCGCATACCAAAAATATTACGAGCAGTGAGGCAGTGTGCTATGTGAAGGGGAAAACGGCGGAAGATCTTGACAAGGCTATTAAAACGATTCGTAAGTATATGGGGAGTCACTATCCTCATGCTAAAATGGAAACGGAACTGGCTGCGAATGTCTTTGATATGATATTCTCCACTGAGGAACCTGACCTTCAGATTCGGTTGCATAAGCGGGATGGCGGAAGGCCGCCCGTTGAACTGACGCGCCTGGTGACGGATTCGCTTCGGTCGCACTTTCCCGGACTGGGCATTCAGCCTGTGGCCACGGAAATGTATTTGAAATATACGGCAGATGCCGAACAGATGGCGTATTATAAGGTTACTTATGAACAGCTGTATGCACGACTAAAGGAATTGCTTGGCAACAATAGCATCTACGATATCAATAGCGGTGGTGAGAGCGTGCCGGTTGTTATTGGTAGCGATAGCAGGGATGCAGCGGTGTTGCTGGGCAATACGATTCGTAATAACGACGGCATTGATATTCCCATCTCGTATCTTGTGAGTGAACAGCGCTTGGATGACTATAAGCATCTGTATGCGAGTGAAGAGGGAGAGTTCGCATTGATTAATATCGACAAGGCGGATGATAAGGTGGTGAAGAAGGTGATGGGGTATCTTGCTTCACTTGCAGATAATGAAAAGAATGGTGGTTTTCAGACTTCATTCGTGGGTGGCTATTTCTCATCACGAAGTATGATTGGTGAACTGGTGATGATTCTTGTCGTTGCACTTCTTCTTCTTTATTTCATCCTTGCCGCACAGTTTGAGAGTATGATACAGCCTTTGATTATTCTTGTTGAGGTGGTGGTGGATGTAGCCTTGGTATTGCTTGTCGTATGGCTGGCAGGGGAGACTGTTAACATCATGTCGATGATAGGAATGGTAGTGATGTGCGGTATAATTGTGAATGACTCCATCTTGAAGGTTGATACGATTAACCGTCTTTATCGGAAGGTAGCGAAACCTGAGAGGCATTCGCTTCTAAAAGCAATCATGGTGGCGGGGCATTGCAGACTGAAGCCTATTGTGATGACTTCGCTTACTACTATTCTGGCCATCGTGCCTTTCCTGCATCGAGGCGACATGGGGTCGGCCTTGCAGTTCCCTCTTTCGTTTACCATAATTGTGGGTATGCTTGTGGGAACTTTAGTGAGTTTGTTTTTCGTACCATTGGTGTATTATCTATTGTATCGTAAATGATGAGGCATAACTTCAGTATCCTTTTGGTGATGTGCATCCTGATGGTGATAGGCACGGCTCTTGTGCCGAGCCTGGACATAGGCAACGAACCTCGACCAGAACAGGGGAAGACGCTAACAATCTCGTATTGGTGGCAGAATGCGTCGGCCAAGGTGGTGGAACAAAACATCACTTCTCGTATCGAGGCTGCTGTAAGCGTCGTTAAGGGGATAGAGAAGGTGTCGTCGGTGAGTGCATTCGGATCAGGGAGTGTTCTCGTAGAGATGAAACCGAATGCGAACGTATCAATGGCAAAGTTTGAGATTGCCTCTATCATTCGGCAATTGCGCCCTAAGTTACCAGAACATATGTCGTTCCCCGTGGTGAGTGGGGGCGAGGTAGATGCAGCACGGGCGGATGATGATGAGGTAAAGCTGATTCTTACCTATCAGCTGAATGCGGATATGCCGGAGGAACAGATGAGACAGCTTGCGCAGAAAGAGGTGAAGCGTTTTGTGGAGAAGATTGAGGGAGTTCACCATGTGGATGTGTCTGGAGTGAAGATGTTGTATATGGAAATCTCGTATGATGCCGAAGAGATTGCCGTTTATGGTCTTACGAACAGTGATATTGTTGCGGCTGTGAAGAATTTCACAGGAAAAGAGGATGTGGTGGGAGAGGTGACTATGGATAACGGAAGGGTGACGCTTCCGCTTATCCTAACCTCTAAAGGTAATGGAAAGTCTTTTGAACAGATGCCTTTGCGTTCAGTTGGAGGCAAAATAATTTATTTGAACAATCTTACCACGAGTAGTATCCATGAACAGCAACCTGAGAGTTACTTCCGTGTGAACGGCATGAACTCAGTGTATGTGAATGTGTATGTTGACAAGGATGCGAGTGTGGTTAGGGTATCGGATAAGGTGAAAGGGGCGCTAAAAAGAGTTGAGAAGTCTTTTTTGACAGAGCATTCCATACTTACATACGATCGGGCTGAGGTGCAGATGAAGGATTTCCATACGTTATTGCTTCGTTCTTCGCTCACGCTGGTGATTCTCTTATTGTTCGTATGGCTTGCAGGGAGAAGGAACTGGGTTTATACGGTGATTATTACGATATCGCTGCTAGCCAACATTTTGTTGGCCGTGGTGCTTTACTGGCTGTTCGACATTCGACTGCATCCGATGTCGATGGCGGGAATAACCGTGTCGTTGGGCATTATCATCGATGCAACCATCGTCATGGTGGATCATTATAGCTATTATCGTAACCGAAAGGCTTTCGTGGGGATTCTTGCAGCGATGCTTACCACCATCGGAGCCTTGGTGATTGTATTCTGGCTACCTGATTTCCTTAGACATGACCTCAAGGATTTTTCTGTGGTAGTGATAATGAATCTGGCCATTGCTACCATCGTGTCGTCTGTATTTGTTCCTGCCTTGATTGAACAATTTAGGTTTTCCAATAGGAAGAGTATAACGAAAAAAACATCGCGAGTACGTTTCGTCATAGCATTTTCACGTATCTATCAGCGATATGTGGGATGGTGTCAGCATCGATTTGTCCGATGGGCTTTCCTCTTAGTATTTATCCTTATCTTTGTCGGTTCTCTCCATAGTTTCATGACTTGTCTTACCGCCAATACATATAGTCCGAAGAAACCAAGGACGATGCTTCATATCCGTGGGCAGATGCCTGTCGGCGGCAGTGTGCAGGAACTAAATGAGAAAATACAAGAGGTGGAGGCTTTTCTTACTCAGTATCGTAAGGGAATCAGAAGGTTTGAGACTTCTGTAAATCGACAGAATGCCACGATTGATGTGGACTTTACCGATGAGGCACTGCAGACGGGATTCCCCAGTATGCTGGAGAGTAAGGTGATTGGTAAGCTGGTGTCGATTGGCGGGGCCGACTGGGCGACACATGGGGTGAGTGAGCGGGGCTTCAGTAATTCGCTGCAGTTGCAATACCGTGCTAATAGTATAATGATTGGGGGTTACAACTATGACCGCCTGTATGCTTTTGCGGAGGAGATGTGTCGCGAACTGCGTCGCAACTCTCGGGTGGTAGATCTGGTTATCAGGATACCAGGATATGAGAATCAGGAAGATGAGCTGTATATGGAATATGACAAACGCGCCCTTGCCTTGTCGGGATTGCGCCCACAGAGTATATATTATGCGCTTAGAAACCTTTTGGAAAAGGGGACAGCTGATTGGATTGATGTCTCGGATGCCAGACAGATGCCTATTGTGGTTAGCCCCTCTACCATGGATTCTTTTGATGAGTGGCAGTTGAGGAACTCGTACATCGATGTAGGGGGGAGGGTGGTGCGCCCTTCGGGTTTTATGGACATCAACAGACGGGAAGCGAAGAATGTGATACCGAGGAAGAATCAGGAGTATATCCTTGAGGTGGCATTCAACGTACTGGGGTCATTTTCGTACACGAATAAACTGATTAAGACAACCACGGAGAAGTTCAATAACTATTTCCCGGTGGGATTCCGCTGCATGGACAGGTCTTGGGGAGCGTATGAGGACGAAGGAACACAATACTGGCTCATCGGCCTTGTTGCTGTCATCATATTCTTCATCATTGCCATCTTGTATGAGAGTTTGATGCAGGCCTTGGCCGTAGTCTTGCTCATACCTGTCTCGTTCATCGGTCTTTTTCTTACATATTTTGTCACTGGTGTACCTTTCGGAACGGGTGGCTTTGCAGCAATGGTTCTCCTGGCTGGTCTTACAGTGAATGCGGGTATTTACATTATTGGTCAGAACAAAGACCAGCGTGAAATGAGATCGTTACCTGCCTATTGTGACAAGAAGAAAAGATGCTGGATAGGAAGCAAAAGTTATGTAACTGCATTTAATCATAAAATCATTCCCATTCTTCTTACCATTCTTTCAACAGTGCTGGGCATGATACCTTTCCTTATTGACGGTCCTGATAATCAGCCTTTCTGGTACTCTCTTGCCATAGGTACCATAGGAGGCTTGTTGTTTAGTGTAATTCCCATAATCCTTTTCCTTCCATGCGTGTTGAATTTGACATTAAAGCAAAGAGCGCATGGCTGAAAACGGGATCATCTCACGCGTTCCTGTAACGCTTTGATAATAAGCTAACCTCTACTAACCTCATTTATAATAACCGCGAAGATCCTAAATATTCCCACGTTGGGAACATTTTATTCCCACGTTGGGAACACTTTATTCCCATGCTGGGAACTTTTTATTCCCAACGTGGGAATATTTTTATCGACTTCTGTAAAAATTTACTACAATTTTGCTTTAGGAAATGCTGCCATTTTGTGTATTTTCGAAAGACCTAACATTAAAAAAACTTAGTTGTTTGATTATGAGTAATTTAACTTCAAAAACAGGTCTTAAAGACCTAACATAAGACCTAACAAATACCTAACATAAGACCTAACATGACACCTAACATTTTGATCTGGTAAAAAGTTTTCGGTTTATTTTACAAAATAGTTATGGTTTTTACTGGTAAAAATTTGGAAATTGCGAAAATATTTTGTACCTTTGCACTGCGAAATTTGAAAGGCTCGACGCTATGAGAAACACCCATATGCCAATCCCGCCTAAACTTAATAATCTTTATTCAATGACCCAAAAAACAATGATCAATGGAGAATCTATGTCTCCTCTCTTGGAGACAACGCTCGTAGTGGAGCAGTTTCTCAATGAAAACTACTGTTTCCGTCGCAATGTGTTGAACGGGAAGGTAGAGTTTGCAACCCATCCTGATTCGCTCACCTGGCGGCCTCTGACCCAAGAGGCGATCAACAGCATCATCCGCCGTGCCAAGAAGGAGCAGGTATGCGAAAAAGGGAGTCCGAAGACGGAAATCATGGAGTTCGTTTACTCTGAGGATGTACCTGTGTATAATCCTGTTGGCGACTACCTGAAACAACTGCCCCAATGGGATGGTAAGAACCACGTTGCCCAGCTGTTCGGTCGTCTGCCCGGCATCACCTCCGAGCAACAGGGATTCCTTTCCACCTGGCTGTTGTCTGCTGTGGCGCACTGGCTTCAGATGGACACCCTTCATGGTAATGAGTGTGTACCTACCTTGATTGGTGCTCAGGGATGTGGTAAGACTACCTTCTTCCACCGACTGCTGCCTGCCGATTTACGGGAATACTATCTTGACCATCTGAACCTGTCGAACAAGTTCGATAAGGAAATGGCTCTGACGAACAATCTCTTGGTGAACCTGGATGAATTGGATGCCATTCGCCCCAGTCAGCATGCTGCCTTGAAGCAGACGCTCTCGAAGAGTAAGGTGAACGGCCGACCTATCTACGGGGCCTCTCAAGAAGACCGTCCGCGCTTCGCCTCATTCGTGGCAACGACCAACAATCCTCATCCGCTGACTGATCCCACTGGTAGTCGCCGATATATCTGTCTGCAGATCCCCGAAGGACAGTATATTGACAATACGGGTGAGATTGATTACGGACAATTGTATGCGCAGGTGGTGTATGAACTGACAGTGGCAAAGACTCCTTATTGGTTCACGAATGATGAAGTGGCACGCATTCAGCAGATGAACCATAATTATATGCAGCAGAAAGATATCGGAGAGATGGTTGAAATATGCTTCCGCAAGCCCAAGGAGGGCGAGGTTGCTAAGCTGATGAACACGAAGATGCTGCTGAGTCATATCCAGAAGGAGTATCCTTCCGTAGATATCAATCATGGTAACAAGATTCGTGTAGGGCATGTCATGACAACCCTCGGCTATGAGTCGTCAGATCATAGCAATGTACCCTTCTATAAAGTCATCCCTTTACGGGCTGCATAGACTAAAATGTTAGGTCTTATGTTACCTTTTTGTTAGGTCTTTGTTAGGTTTATGTTAGGTGTTTAAAGTATACTATTTAAGTTAACACATTTAAATTCAATAAGTTATCAAAATTCAATGTTAGGTCTTATGGAAAATCAACTAAAATACGAAAATATCCCCAATGGATATGAACTTTGTTTCAATAACAACTGTCAGCTGCGCGAGTGTTGCCTGCATTATCAAGCCTATCGGCTTCAACCCGAAGTGCGACTTCATGGTCCTGCCATCTACCCGGCAGCATGGGAAAGTGGTCAATGCCAGCATTTCCGCGATACGAAGCCTGTACAGAAAGCCTGGGGTTTCAGTCAGCTTTACAAGAATGTGCCCCGCCACCTGAAGGCAGAAGCCCGCGAATGTGTGATGAACTACTTCAGTAGTGGTTGTGGTCCTTATTATCGGTATCATCATGGCGAGAATCTGCTCTCACCCCGTCAGCAGGAAGACATCATGAACATCTTAGCCCGTTACGGTAGCACTGAGGGTCTCGCTTTCGACCATTATGTCACCGAATTCGACTTCAGTTGAACGTCAACGTCACCACTTATAAAGTACTTGGAAGGTGAAAAGTTTAGATCATAGTCTGAAAGATGCGGCGTGAGCCGCATCTTTCATTATTATAAATGTTAGCCCTGTAATAATAAATCAGAAAAGAAAAAAGGGTGAGTCACCCCACCCGTAATGTTTTCACAACGGAATAATCCTTATTGTGATTAGCTAGAATCAAGTGCAAAATAAATAAAAAATCATCAAAACAGCAAATATTTATCATATTTTTTTTATCTTTGTGCATTATAATCATCAATATACTATTCTATGGGACAAATTTTAGGTTTAGATTTAGGCACTAACAGTATAGGATGGGCAGTTGTAGATAATGCCGCACAAAAGATAATCGCATTGGGAAGTCGAATCATTCCCATGAGTGCTGATGTACTCGCCGATTACGAGAAAGGAACACTTGAAACACAGATGGCAAAACGTCGTGGATTTAGAGGCACACGAAGACTTTACGAGCGGAGCAAATTGCGTAGGGAGCGTTTGCATCGCGTATTGAGGATTCTTGGTTTCCTTCCAGTTCAATATCAGCAGCAGATAGATTTTGAAAAGCACCCTGGAAAATTTAAGGACAACGGTGTTCCACTTATTGCATACCGAAAAGACGCATATGGAAAGCTTCAGTTTGCATTCATATCGTCTTTCAATGAGATGATTGAGGACTTTGCAAAACATCAACCAAGTCTGGTAGCAGACGGCAAACTGATTCCTCATGACTGGTGTCTTTACTATCTTCGTCAGAAAGCGTTAACAAAGCCGGTGTCGAAGGAAGAGTTAGCATGGATAATCTTGAATTTCAATACAAAGCGTGGTTACTACCAGAGAATGGAAGAAGAAAGCGACAATTCCAAGATGGAAGTATATAAGCGCCTGAAAGTTGTGGATGTGGTTGATAATGGCGTAAACAAGAGACGTAAAGACCAGCATGACTATGTGATAGAATTTGAGGAGGGTGTGAAGAAAACCATCACAAGCAGATATATCCCATACAGGGTGGGTGATGAACTGAATCTGATTGTTTCTTATAAATTAGATAAAGAAGGTAATAGACGCACAGACGTGGAACCCTCTACCCGAATTGTGAACAACGAGAAAGACTGGACGCTGCTAAAAACAAAAACGGAGGCTGACCTGGAGGCAAGTTCGCTGACCGTGGGAGCCTACATCTACCAGCACATTCTGAATATTCCAAGCGATAAGATACGAGGAAGTTTCGTCAGAACCATCGAACGGAAATTCTACAAGGACGAACTCGTCAGAATCTTGAACAAGCAAGCTGAATTCCATGAGGAATTAAGAGATTCTGCCTTATATAAGAAATGCGTGAACGACCTTTATCATCAAAACGAGGCTCACCGTGCCTCATTAGAAGGTAAAAGCTTCACGGATTTGATTGTCGACGATATCATGTTCTATCAGCGGCCGCTGAAAAGCAAGAAATACCTGATTAGCGATTGCCCGTTAGAGTCGTATACGTACATTGACAAAGAGACGGGCGAGATAAAGCCCAAGAGCGTGAAATGCATCACCAAGTCGAATCCCATTTTCCAGGAATTCAGGTTGTGGCAGTTTGTCAGGAACCTGAAAATCTATGCTAAGCAGCGCGAAGTGAATGGCAAACTGCGTCTCGACTACGACTGTACCTCTGAATTCATCAAATCGGAAGACGATGTGGCCTCACTCTTCGAGTGGCTGAACGAGAAAAAAGAAATCGACCAGACTCAGTTCTTGAAATATCCGGGCTTTGGCATCAAGAAAACCGAGTTGGACAATTACCGGTGGAACTATGTGGAGGATAAGAAGTATCCTTGTAATGAAACTCGTTACTTGATAATGTCTCGCCTAAAGAAAGTAGACAAAGCCTTGACGCTGACTACCGACGAGTTCTATAAGCTATGGCATATCCTGTATTCTGTTGACGACCGCATCCAGTTGGACAAGGCCTTGTGCTCATTTGCACGAAGCATAGCTGCCGACGAGGACGAGTTTTGCAGCCAGTTCAGAAGCACCCCGCCGTTCAAGGCCGAATATGGTTCCTATTCCCAGAAAGCCATTGCGAAGCTGCTGCCGCTGATGAGATGCGGAAAGTTTTGGGATGAGGCTGCCATCGATGCTTCCGTGAAAGAACGGATAGATTCTATTATAGCTGGCGGCATCGAGAATCAGAAGATAAAGGAAAGGGTTAACGAGCGGTCGATTTCGTTGTCCCAAATATCAGATTTCCGGTATATGGAACTGTGGCTGGCACTCTATGTGGTGTATGGCGACAAGGCCGATGTGCGTGAAGACAGGAGATGGACTACTCCCGACGATATTGATTACTATCTCCGGTTTAACCTGAAGCAGGGCACCATGCGCAATCCGATTGTTGAACAAGTTGTAACCGAGACCCTCCGAGTGGTCAGGGATATTTGGAAGGCTTACGGAAGTATTGACGAGGTACATATTGAACTGGGTCGGGAAATGAAGCAGACTAAAGATCAGCGTCTGAAAACATTGGCAAGGATCACGGACAACGAGAATACCAACATCCGCATACGCGCGCTGCTGCAGGAATTTACCGATCCGTCGTATGGCGTGAAAGATGTTCGTCCATATTCTCCGATGCATCAGGAGAAGTTGAAGATTTACGAGGAGGCTGTGCTTGATGCTGCCGAAGCAGACGATGAAATCAAGGACATTCTGAAGGGCTTCCGTGAAACTGATGCGTCAAAGAGGCCTTCACATAAGCAGGTGGAGCGATACAAGTTGTGGCTTGAGCAGCATTACTGCTCGCCCTATACCGGTCAGCCTATTCCTATGTCACGGCTTTTCACCGAAGACTATCAGATAGAGCATATCATCCCCAAAGCCCGCTTTTACGACGACTCTCTCAGCAACAAAGTGATTTGCGAGAGCGAGGTAAACCAGCTGAAGAGCAATATGCTGGGATACGAGTTTATTCGTGAAAAAGGTGGGCAAATAGTAGGCAACGGCCTGAAGATATTGAATACCAGTCAATACGAGTCTTTTATCAAGGATAATTATTCTCGTAACAGAGCGAAGATGAACAATCTGCTGCTTGAGGAGGTACCCGAAAGTTTCATCAATCGCCAGATGAACGATTCGCGCTATATCTCACGTGAAATCATGCACATCCTGTCGAATTTGGTGAGAAACGAGAAAGACGATGATGAACCCGTCTCAAAGAACGTGATTCCCCTGAACGGAAAGGTTACCACGGTGCTGAAGAAAGACTGGGGTCTTAACGACGTTTGGAATCAAATAGTGTATCCGCGTTTCGAGAGACTTAACCGCATCACGGAAAGCCACGACTACGGAGATTGGCGGATGGTCGGCGGGAAGAAAGTTTTCCAGACCTCGGTTCCTCTTGCCATATCGAAAGGTTTCCAGAAAAAACGCATCGACCATCGCCATCATGCAATGGATGCGCTAACGATAGCACTCACCACCCGCAACCACATCAACTTCCTAAACAATGTCTATTCCGGTTCAGAAGGCATCAAGAACCGTGAAGCCCTGAAGCGGGTGTTGTGTGACAAACAAAATGGAGAATGGTTGTTCAAGAAACCCTGGGAGTCGTTCACGCAAGAAGCATTTACAGCACTTAGTGGTATAATCGTATCGTTCAAGCAGAACCTGCGAGTCATCAACAAGATGAACAATCACTATCAGAAATATGTTGATGGCAGGAAGCAATATGTGAAGCAGACGGCTGGCGATTCGTGGGCCATCCGCAAGTCTTTACACAAGGCTTCGGTTTCGGCTGCCGTAAATCTGAAACTTGTTAAAAGCGTCAGGCTTGCCGATGCCCTGAAAAACGATTGGAAACTGATTTGCGACAAGGAGATAAAGAAAGCAATCAAAGAACTCGTTAAACAGTATGGTGGCCGCTTCGATGCAAAGGTTATCACCAGATACTTTAAAGACAGGGATTTCAAACTTAACGGAAAGGACATCTCTAAAGTGGAAGTATTCTATTTCTCCGACGAGAAGGAACCACTTTCGGCTCGTCGCGAGCTTTTAGACACCAGTTATGATGAGAAGAAAATTATGAGTATAACAGATACAGGTATTCAAAGAATCCTGTTAAACCACTTGCACAAATACGATGATGAAAAGGGAAAGGCTCATCCCGAGAATGCTTTCTCGCCAGAAGGTATTATGGAAATGAACAAAAACATCCAGGAACTGAACGGCGGGAAACCTCATAAGCCTGTTTACTCTGTGAGGAAGACCGAAACATTAGGAAAGAAGTTCACAATAGGTGAGACATCCTACAAGTTAGTAAAGTTTGTTGAGGCTGCTGATGGCACTAACTTATATTATGCCATTTATATAGACGCAGATGGTAAACGCTCTTATGAAACAATTCCCTTCCGTGTCGTTGTTGAAAGGCTAAAAAATCATATGAGTCTTGCCGACGAAATTACATCTGATGGTAGGAAACTCATGTTCACTCTTTCACCAAACGATTTGGTATATGTAAAAGAAAATGATAGTAAGATAAGTGAAAATGATAATCTGGATGTTGCGCTTATTTACAAGGCCGTTTCTTTCAATGGCCCCCAAAGTTTCTTTATTCCGAGTTTTATAGCCAATCCTATCGTCAAGGCTATAGAATTAGGATCAGGAAATAAAGCAGAAAGGGCTTGGAATGATAGGATGATTAAGAATGTCTGTTGCAAGTTGTGCGTTGACAGATTAGGACGTGTGATTAAAATAATCCAATAGCCCATGATTAAAAAGACACTCTATTTTGGAAATCCGGCATATTTGTCTTTGCGGAATGGTCAATTAGTTATCAAACTGCCTGAAGTAGAAAAGAATATTGATATTGAGGCACTGCGCGCTAAACTAATAAAGACTATTCCCATAGAGGACATAGGAGTTGTTGTTTTAGATAATAAGGAAATAACGATAACACAGGCGTTAATTGCTGCTTTGTTGGATAACAAAGTTGCATTGATAACATGTGATGACAAAAGGATGCCTACGGGTCTCCTTTTGCCTTTGCATGGTAATACCGTTTTCAACGAAAGATTCCGAAACCAACTCGATTCATCCTTGCCTTTAAGGAAACAACTGTGGCAACAAACTGTTCAATGTAAGATAGAAAACCAAGCGAGTGTTTTAGAGATCTATTCGGATGTTAGTGTCAAACCTCTGAAAGTGATGGCTAATAATGTCAAAAGTGGTGACAGCGATAACTTTGAGTCTCAGGCTGCTGTCTATTATTGGAAAAATGTATTTACCGATATTCCTGGATTTGTCAGAGGGAGAGATGGAGAAAGTCCGAATCATCTTCTTAACTATGGTTATGCCATTTTAAGAGCCGTCGTGGCAAGGTCGTTGGTTGTTAGCGGTTTGCTTCCTGTCATGGGCATTCATCACCATAATAGATATAATGCCTATTGTTTAGCCGACGATATTATGGAACCTTATCGACCTTTTGTTGATAAGTTGATTATTGAGATGCGTCAAAAAATGGATATTCCTGATGATTTGACCACGGACATTAAACGTGAACTACTCGCAATTCCTGTTTTGGATGTGAAGATTGATGGGAAGCGAAGCCCTCTTATGGTCGCAGTAGCCCAGACAACGGCTAGTTTAGCGAAATGTTTTAATGGTGAAATACGGAAAATAGCATATCCGATGTTTCCGTGAATAGCGAGAAATGGAATGAATATCGGATTATGTGGGTTGTCGTTTTGTTTGATTTGCCCACTCTGACGAAAAAAGACCGCAAACTTGCTGCTGATTTTCGTAAAAGAATTATGGGCGATGGTTTTACAATGTTTCAGTTGTCGGTTTATGTACGTCATTGTGCCAGTATGGATAATGCTAGAGTACATATAAAGCGGGTGGAATCAATGCTTCCCGAAAGTGGGCACGTCGTCATTATGTGTATAACAGATAAGCAATTTGCTGATATAAAAGTCTTTTATTGTAAAAAGCAAAAGACGACAAATGCCCCCTACCAGCAACTTGAGCTGTTTTAGCAAAGAAGATTTCGCTGACATGGCGAAACCTTCTTCAGAATGTGGTCTGATTTTTCTTTTGTACTTTTTGCGGTATTTTTCTTTAAATCAGCATGTTACTTAAAACGTGTTGTTGATTCGACCACAAAGGTACGAAAATTCTAGCTAATCACAACAAAAGCAGTACGACTCAAGTGTGCGGTATGGTTGTTGATTCGACCACAAAGGTACGAAAATTCTAGCTAATCACAACAGGGGCAGGAAGAGGAATTCCGCCCAGCAAGTTGTTGATTCGACCACAAAGGTACGAAAATTCTAGCTAATCACAACACCGGAGAATAGTGCTGTCCTAGACATATAGTTGTTGATTCGACCACAAAGGTACGAAAATTCTAGCTAATCACAACCTGCCATGAAAAGAAAGTTACTTGTATCTGTTGTTGATTCGACCACAAAGGTACGAAAATTCTAGCTAATCACAACTTCCGGACACATCGGATCTCTACCACGTTGTTGTTGATTCGACCACAAAGGTACGAAAATTCTAGCTAATCACAACTTAATCCGGTACCATCGTATTGAGCAGGTAGTTGTTGATTCGACCACAAAGGTACGAAAATTCTAGCTAATCACAACTGGAAAGCCCGTGCACCGCGACAAGGTAAGTTGTTGATTCGACCACAAAGGTACGAAAATTCTAGCTAATCACAACAAGTATTGGGGTTGGACATGTCGTGCGAGCGTTGTTGATTCGACCACAAAGGTACGAAAATTCTAGCTAATCACAACTTGACACACTCAGTATCTTCAACAAATAATGTTGTTGATTCGACCACAAAGGTACGAAAATTCTAGCTAATCACAACTATAGTCGGCATTGTAGAGGTGTGGAAGTTGTTGTTGATTCGACCACAAAGGTACGAAAATTCTAGCTAATCACAACAGACTGTGCAACCTTCGTCGCCTCCAGATAGTTGTTGATTCGACCACAAAGGTACGAAAATTCTAGCTAATCACAACATTTCGTTTTCGTTCCTTATTCGGTTCTCTGTTGTTGATTCGACCACAAAGGTACGAAAATTCTAGCTAATCACAACAGAATTTGAAAGGAAAACATTTGGACTTGGTTGTTGATTCGACCACAAAGGTACGAAAATTCTAGCTAATCACAACTTGGACGGGACGACGCTGAAGTATTATGACGTTGTTGATTCGACCACAAAGGTACGAAAATTCTAGCTAATCACAACTTGTCAACCTTTGTCCTTTGACCGTTACCGGTTGTTGATTCGACCACAAAGGTACGAAAATTCTAGCTAATCACAACTACAGAGTGTATAATTTCCCGCTTTCCCTGGTTGTTGATTCGACCACAAAGGTACGAAAATTCTAGCTAATCACAACATGACTCGCATTGTTCGAGATAGCGTCCTGTTGTTGATTCGACCACAAAGGTACGAAAATTCTAGCTAATCACAACACGCGCAGATGGTTACGGATCTTCATACGAGTTGTTGATTCGACCACAAAGGTACGAAAATTCTAGCTAATCACAACAACGATAACACCCATCCTGCTGTTAGGTATGTTGTTGATTCGACCACAAAGGTACGAAAATTCTAGCTAATCACAACATTGCGAGGATGACCTGCTGGAGTTATATGGTTGTTGATTCGACCACAAAGGTACGAAAATTCTAGCTAATCACAACAGGCAGCGGTCGCCGATGTCGCATTTGGGAGTTGTTGATTCGACCACAAAGGTACGAAAATTCTAGCTAATCACAACAAAGAAACAGCTGAAAGAGCAGGTTCGTGTGTTGTTGATTCGACCACAAAGGTACGAAAATTCTAGCTAATCACAACATATTAAGGCTTTGCGTCCTATGAGTGAACGTTGTTGATTCGACCACAAAGGTACGAAAATTCTAGCTAATCACAACTGTTGGATACCGACGATGGACCAAAATTCAGTTGTTGATTCGACCACAAAGGTACGAAAATTCTAGCTAATCACAACTTCTTCGTGGCTTTCCTGCCCTCATCCATGAGCTTCTGCATCAGCTCAATGGCTGCAATGTTCGCCTCTATGCGCTCATCAACGCCTTTCGGAGCGTAGTCTCTTCCACGATCTGCACGGTTGTTGTTAAGGTTCTTCCGTACATCCGTACCAGCTGATTCATCATCGTTCAGCTCGTCTCCAGGTCGTAGTCCGTCCAGCAGGCGTTGTCGTGATCCTCCCACGCTTCCTGTTTCTCCGCTTCGGTCAGATCCTCCACTTTCTTGCCCAGGCGTTTCGCTTTCTCCTGGTACATTCCCTCCACCGTCAGCTCTGTCGGCTGGCAGTCCTTCGGAGCGTACTCCTTCATCATCTCGTAGTAGTCCATTGTCCTTTCCTTTCTTTTCTTTGGTTTGTTTACTTACTATGGGATTCCCGAACAGGTCTAACTGTTGGGGTGATTCCTGTGCCACTCCTCGAGGCTCGCCAGATCCTCCTCGGTCAGATAGCCGCGAATCACTGGATAGTCCTTGTACTCCTTCGTTGCCGGTGGAGTCCATACCATATCCTCGATTGACACCTGGTTGTGTGGAGAATTCTTGTCGAAGCATTCTATCAGCTTGTCCTCGAATGCCTCTTTCAATTCTTTCGATACGTTCTTCCACACGTCTCCATTCGTCTTCAGTTCCTCTTCTCTTAAGGTCACGTAGTCCTCGTCCGAGAGAGGTAGCTTGATCTTCTGTAAATCTTCCTTCGTTAATGCCATCTTCTAGTTGTTGATTCGACCACAAAGGTACGAAAATTCTAGCTAATCACAACGGAATCTTAATGAATTATTCTCATTTTCTTTGTCATAATCAGCATTACGTTTCAACCATTGCTCGATGGTTCCACCCTTGCCTTTGGTAATAGGGTTGATATCAACAGGTATCCCTTCAATATAAAGCCTGTTTTCTTCATCATTCAGTACATTGAAGAGTCCGTCCTCACTCATATCACCCTTGAATTCCAGCAGAACATCAAGGTCACTATCCTCTCTTGCCTTGCCTTTAGTACGAGATCCGATAACCTTCATACCAACAATCTCCAGCCCATCGTCACCTGTCAGATCCTTGAAATGCTGTTCAACCAGGTCAGTCACATCCTTCTCTGTGTAACCGTCAAGTCCCTGAATTGCATTTTTTGCTCATTTTCTTGGAGCGTACCGATATTTTCCGTATCTTTGTCAACGCTATGAGGATTCAGGCCGCTATCAGCACTGATTGGGTTTCGTTCAGTCTGAGTTAATGCCAAACCTTGATTCTTGCCCAAGGAATTAGAATCGTCACTGAAACGGTTCCATAGCATTTTATTTTCCCTCAACTCTTTCTCAAGCTTACCTGGATCTATTTCGTGTGTGCTTATTGACACTTCTTTACCTTCTTTTCGTACTGTTACAGACTCAAAGTTGATAATACGTGAACCGTCTGTCTTTACAAATGACTTGACGAACAGAAATTTAGTATTTCTTTCTGCGCCTTTCTTAGGTGCAAACTTTTCAAGAATAACATCTGGGCGTTCAAGAGTAGGTTGTTGATTCGACCACAAAGGTACGAAAATTCCAGCTAATCACAACTTCCACTTCTCTATTCCGTCCCTATCAGGCGTTGTTGAATCTATAATTTCCGATTTATCTAATATTCTTGGCCTTTCTTAAATCCATCATGTTCATTACCCAAACAAAGCCTTTCGCCGTTCTCTTTTCTGAATCGATGAAATGATTGCCGGGATTCCATTCGAGTATTGTGTTATCTATCTGGGCTTTCAATATCTCATGTTGCTTACGGATGGCATTACCAACTTGTGCCATAACGGGGTTCTTTGCCTTTTCCTCCTTATCCCCAAGACTGAGGTAGATGGTATTTGCAAGCGGTTTGTTATCTTGGGCATATTCAATCCACTTTGGAAACCAGACTGATGAAGAAGCAGCAACTATCCCCTCAAACCTGTCTGTCTGATAAGATGCCCATAATGCGAACAGCCCAGCCAAAGAATAACCGCCAAGTATGACATGAGCCGTTTCTTCTTGAACAACAGGTAACAGTTGGCTTGTGATAAACTTCAAAGTGCCTTCTGCCCCACTGCCAAAAGGAATCTTACCGAATACTGGAGGGGCAGACCAAGGTGTAAGCTCTTGATTCCAGTCCTTTATCATAAATGCTGCAAGGGAGAATGGCTTATCGGATAGTTCCTTGATAATCTCCACTTCCTGATCCAACACCTCCAAGTCATGTTCATCTATTGGCTGAACCAACAAGAATTCAGCATTGGGGTCTTTGTACAGGTGGCATTCTCTCCCTGATACATCAACAATATGTGCCATAATTCTCTTAAAGTATTGTAATGTTGGCTGCAAAGATATGAATAATAAAGGGGAAATGAGTATCTTTGCAGCGTGTTTTAATAGAATTTGTGAAATGGATTTCTTACCGAAAGACCCTGCAATACTGGTTTCAAGCGTCAATATGCTTCTGAGGGATGAAGAGTTTGACACGCTTGAATCCTTGTGCTACAACTTTGGGACGGAGCCGAAAGATATAAAGAACTACCTGTACGGATATGGATTCGTTTACAGCGACAAGCAAAAACAGTTCCGTCCGATAGGCTATGACAAAAACAAATGATAACGAAAGACAGTGTAGAGACAGCCTACAGTTTCCTGCATCAGAAACAGAGAATCTATGTTCATTCAACACTCGACTGGCAGAAGGATGACATTGAGATTGCTATTGCCTCGTATGCAGATGAAATGAGCCAGGAACTACTTGATGTTATTTCTGGTGATAGAGCTGACTTCCTGAGAGACCACAAACGGTTTAAAGAGGACATCACCAAGGCTGTTGAGATACTGGAAAATATGCTATAATGATGATAGATAAATTTGAAAAAGATAATAAATCAAATACAATATGAAAAGTTTTAAGTCAACAGCGTGGCTATTGCCACAACCGGTGCTGATTATCGGCACTTATGATCAGGAAGGTAAGCCCAACGCCATGAATGCGGCTTGGGGCGGTCAGTGGGATATGCATGAGATCATGATCTCGCTGGGCTCACATGCTACGACGGATAACCTTGCCGTTAATCCAGAGTTCACCGTAACCTTTGCTACGGCCAAGACCATGCTTGCCTCAGACTATGTGGGCATCGTAAGTGGTAGGAACACACCTGACAAAATGCAGAAGACAGGTTGGACAATCGAGAAGGCTCCTCATGTGAATGCACCTGTATTCAAGGAGTTCCCTATGACGCTTGAATGCCGTGTAAAACAAAAGATTGATGAGAGTGAGACTGGCTATTACCTCGTAGCTGAAATCGTGAACATATTGTGCGACGAGAAATATCTGGCCGAGGACGGTAAACCCGATGTTGCCCAAATGGAACTGATTACCTTCGATCCTGTTCATCATACCTACATCCAGCTTGGAATGACCGTAGGAAACGCTTTCTTAGATGGTAAACAACTGAAATAGCGTTGTTAACAAGCAAAATAGAAGCTCCCCCAAGTACTTGACTTAGGGGAGCTTTTCTTTTGGTGCGGCTTGCACTGACATCATAATTTACCGATTTTTAAGTATTGTCAGTTATCCTAATAAGAACTACCTTTGCATCGTTCAAATAGCATATTGCAGATGATCAACTATTTATAATAAAGGTATGAAGAATATTCTCAAGAATTTTTTCTGTCAGTGTGCCCGTCCTGAAGGCTTTCTGGGGCGCTGCATGCTGCGGTTCATGAATTTCGGCCATGCACCGCTCACCAACTGGGGACTTACCCATGTCGCGTTCAGTGATGGGATGACAATGCTGGATATTGGTTGTGGCGGCGGTGCCACCCTGAAACGTCTGCTCTTAAGAAGTCCTAAAGGCAAGGTCTATGGTATTGACATTTCCGAAGAAAGTGTTGCCAAGGCGAAGAAAGTGAACAAGGATTTGCTCGGCAGTCAGGTGTTTGTGGAGCAAGGCTCTGCCGACTGTCTGCCATGGGAGGATCAGACGTTTGATGTGGTAACGGCCGTGGAGACTGTTTATTTCTGGCCAGATCTGCCGAAGTGCTTCGATGAAGTGAAGCGCGTGCTGAAGTCTGGCGGTCAGTTTGCCATCATGCTTGAAGTGATAGAGGGCGATTCAGTGTGGACGAATGTCGTTGAAGGAATGACCGTTTATTCGCCTGAGCTGCTGAAGGACATGCTGGAACAGGCAGGCTTCAGCGATGTGGAGGTCTTCAGGAAAAAACCATCGTATGCCACTATCAAAGGAGTAAAGAAATAATAATCAATAATAGAGAAAGCAAAAATGAAAAGGAAAACAAAGATTATCGTGTTGTGGTTACTGACAATTTGTGGATTTGCCAGTCATTCTATTACCGACATGCTCCCCATGTTTTGGGGTAAGAATATAGCCATTGCCACCGATGGTGTCGTACCTGGCGGCATGGTAGCGTTCATGATGTTGCTATCGTTCTTCCTGCCCGCCTGCGCCATCCTGTGTTTGCTGGCAGATGGCAAGGGTAAAGCATTGAAATGGGTGAATGCTGTATTAGCTGGATTCATGGCTCTATTCAACATTGCACACGCTTTTATGGAACTGCCATCAGATAATGTCGGACAATATCTTGTCCTACCCATGATGGTGGTCATCGGATTATATCTCGCTTATCTTTCATTCAAGTTTGTTAGGCAAGACGAGCAATAGTAACAAACAAAGAGACATCGCCGATTCGGTGATGTCTTTTTGTTTGTAGATAAATATGTGAAAGAATGAATGATTATCAAAACTTTTTCGTATTTTTGCACCATCTATTGTTTTTATTGTTCAACCATGAAGAAAATCATTATCCTTACGCTGATGGCTGTTGTAGCAGTAGCAGCATCAGCACAGACAAAGAAAGTGTCCATCCTGGGCGACTCGTATTCAACCTTCAAGGGCGTAGGTCCCTCTCATTACGCTCCGTTCTATCCAAACGACAGAAACGATGTTGTAGAGGTGGAGCAGACATGGTGGAGTCTTTACATCAAGGCTAAGGGTTACACTTTGGAGAAGAACGACTCATGGGGCGGTACTACTATCTGCGGTACAGGCTACGGTCGTATGGACTCTTCACGCAACAACTTTATTTCGCGTGTAGATAGTTTGGGCAATCCTGATATCATTTTCGTGTTTGGCGGCACCAACGACGCATGGGCCAACTCACCCGTAGGCGAGTATCAGTATGCTGATTGGACCAAAGATGACTGTAAGAACTTCCGTCCGGCACTCGCTTGTCTGTTCGACATGTTGAAGAAACGCTATCCCCAAGCCACTATCTATTCACTTCTGAACTCTGAGCTAAGGGAGCCGATCAACGAGTCAATGCGTGAGGTGTGCAAACACTACAACGTGCAGCTCATTGAACTACACGACATCGAGAAGCAGAATGGCCATCCCTCCATCAACGGTATGAAGAGTATCTGCGCACAGCTTCTCGAAGCAATACAATAGTTTACATTTCTTATATGATATGCCTTGAAAACAAAAAAGAGACATCGCCGAGCGGTGTCTCTTTTTTGTGCTTTTGGCACTTCTCACAAAAAAAAGACATTGCCTTTCGGCGATGTCTCTTTCAAGTCCTCTCACAAAAAAGACATTGCCTTTCGGCGATGTCTCTTTCAAGTCCTCTCACAAAAAAGACATTGCCTTTCGGCGATGTCTCTTTCAGGGTGCCCGGTGGGACTCGAACCCACGACATTCAGAACCACAATCTGACGCTCTAACCAACTGAACTACGGGCACCATATACCGCTTACTTCGATGAACGAAGAGCCTTTGGGCTTTAAGCGGGTGCAAAGATACGGGATTTATTTGAGATGGCCAAATAAATCCCGTTATTTTTTCTATTTATTTCTTTGCAGGTGCAGCGGGAGCAGCTTCCTTAGCAGGAGCAGCTTCCTTAGCAGGAGCAGCTTGCTTAGCATCGTTGGCAGCAGGAGCTGCTTGCTGAGTCTGACTGGCACCGAAGCCCGGGAGGTTGTTCGGGTTGGTCTGCGGCTGCTCTGTAGCAACATTCTCGAGCACGCTCTGAGAAGAGGTAGCTGTAGGAGCAACGTAAGCACAAAGGACGCTGAGTACTACCATGGCAGCAGCAAGTGTCCATGTGGCCTTTTCAATGACATCAGTGGTCTTGCGAACACCCATGATGGCATTGCTTGATGCGAAGTCGGCGGCCAAACCGCCACCCTTGGATTCCTGGATAAGCACGATGCCGATCATGAGCAGTGCAGCCAGGACAATCAATACGACGAATAATGTGTAAATGCTTGTCATTTTCTTTTACATATTTTTGTTATTATTTATAATCAATTTCTCTAAGAAACGAATTTGGTCTGCAAAGTAAGCATTTTTTTTTGGATAAATCAAATTTAAACGCTTAATAATTTCCAAAGCCTTAGAATATCTGCCTTGTTTTATGTAAATTCGGGCTAAAGTCTCGGTAAAATAGCCCTCATCGGTGGAATTCTCTGCAATTATTTCTTCTTCTTCGAGTTGCGGCGAAAATTCTAAATTTTCTTTAAGTTCTATTTTTCCGCCTTCATTATTTATGAAATTATCGATCAAATCCTGTCCTCGCATGCTGGGCTGTTCAACCTGATTCTGGTTCTCTTCTTCCGTCTCAAGGAGGTAAGCCACATAGTCAACGGCTGCATCGGCGGGGGTAGGCTTGCGCTTGCTCTTGCTCTTGCCTGATGCCTGTTCATCCACTACGGGTAGGGTATCGAGGAAGCGATCGATGAGGGATATCGTACGATTCTCTGGATTGTCAGCAGGTACCTCATTATCGGTTTCACTGCTTGCATGAACGCTATTACGGGAGTGAATCTTGTAGTGTCCAGCCTCCACGAGGTTGAAGATGGTCTTGCGGTCGGTGATATAGATCGCTGCCCGTCTGAGCTCCTCATCGAAGGTAGGGTCGTGCAGCAGGTATAGGTTCTGGAGCATGAGCAGTCGTGCCGTCTGGTAGTACGGATACATAGCCAGCAGGGAACGCAGGTCGTATAGCGTCTCCTTGTCGAGCAACTCGGGATGTTTAATGAGGTGTTCTAAATCCATTACCAGTCTGCTACTGTTGCGTTGAATATTTGATCTACGATGTCTTTCGACATTTGTGTGACGAGTTCCTCCTGAACGCTGTTGAGGCTTTGGGTGGTCTCGTATGATTTATTGGAAGTGAACTGCTGTTCAAAATCCTTTGAATGGTCTGCGTTATTAGTAAACCGCACCGTGACGGTCATGGAGAGCTCTGTCAAGGCAGAATGTCCTTGGGCGGTAACCGACTTATTGCGCTGTTCATACCGGGATATTTCCCCCTCGATGACCAGGTCGCCGTTCTTCTTCACCTGTCGTAGTTTGGTATGGTTGGCGAACTCATCCTTAAGTCGGTTGTTGAAAATACCGGCCATTGGACCCCACACATAGCTGGAGCGGATGGGGAAGTCGGCTATCGTGATGGTCTTGGTCTTCTCGTAGTTGATGCTGGCCCCCGTGAAGGAGTAACCTTTGAAGGCGCACGATGAGAACAACAGCGATCCTACACAAAGGATGATCATGATGCACTCCAGACCATACTGTTTGATGCGACGGTATAGGGTGCGGTCGGAGATGCCCAGTTCGGCAGCGGCCTTCTTCCTGTTTCCCTTGTTACGTTCCAAGGCTTTCTCTACCATCTGCCTACCGATATTCTCCAGGTTGAGAGTTTCGGGTTCTGTCTTGATCTCCTCAGCCACAGCATCTTCAGTCTTCAGCGACTCGTCGTAGGAATCGATATGCGACTGCGATTCGATGATGGTGGGAATCTTCTGTACCGCAGAGGGTGAGGGGATGAAACTGGCATTGCGGGCATCGTCGAGCTGCTTACGGAGATTGTTCATATCACGACGCAGGTCAGACAATTCACCTCCCAGTTTCTGCAACACCTGATAGAGTGCTTCGCGCTCGTTCTCATAGCTGTGCCGTCCGCCACTCGAAGGAATGGTGGCCAGCATGGTACTCTCAGTGTCGTGCGGGATGAAGTGGTTGAGTGCCTCGGCGGTGATCTCTCGCTCCTGACTCAATACCGACATCTGCTCGGTGATATTCTTCAGCTGTCTGACATTTCCCGGCCATTTGTAGTGCAGCATCATCTGACGAGCTTCCTCGTTGAGCGTAATCTTTGGCAGACGGTATTTCTCGGCCATCTGCAGGGCAAAGAGACGGAACAGCAGGATGATGTCTTCGCCTCTCTCTCGGAGTGGTGGCATCTGGATGGGCACTTGGTTCAGACGGTAGTAGAGGTCCTCGCGGAACCGTCCTTCGCTGATGGCCTTCTGGATATTCACGTTCGTGGCAGCTACCACTCTGACATTGGTCTTGCGGATCTGAGTGCCGCCCACACGGATATACTCGCCGTTCTCCAAGACGCGGAGCAGACGGGCTTGGGTGGCCATAGGCATTTCTCCCACCTCATCGAGGAAGATGGTTCCTTTGTCGGCCACGCCGAAATAACCTTCGCTCTCGCCGATGGCACCAGTGAAGGAGCCTTTCTCATGACCGAACAGCTCGCTGTCGATCGTTCCTTCGGGAATAGAGCCGCAGTTGATGGCGAAATATTTCTCGCGACGGCGGGGGGAATTGTCGTGGATGACGCGGGGGAGGATTTCCTTTCCCACACCGCTCTCTCCGACGATGAGTACGCTGAGGTCAGTCGGTGCCACCTGAAGGGCGACATCGAGTGCGCGGTTCAACCCGGGACTGTTTCCCACGATATTGTACCGCTGTTTGATTCTCTGTAGTTCAGACGTATTCATAATCGCTGACAAAATTACGCATATTATTTCATAAAACTGCAAAAATGGCAGTTAATTTTTGTTTTTAGGTTGTTTGCTCCTGCCTACTTTGATCAATAGCAGACCGATGGCTGTCCAGATCAGTTCACGCACCCTGACAATCAGTGCCACAAAGATTCCTGCACTGGCCGTCATACCCAGTCCGTTAACCGACATCAGGAAACCGCCTTCCCTGCCGCCTAACTGCAGGGGCATGAAGAAGAGCATATTGGCAAACAGACTGGTAAAGGCGAGGATGAGGATGCACTGGATGAAGTTCACACTGGGCATGAGCACCATCAGGATGAACAGGATCTCGAGTGATGACACCACCCTACAGGCCAGTTCCAGTAATACAGCCCCCAGGAAGGTGCGAGGGTTCTGGTTGTGCAGGGCAGCAATCTGGCAGTCCACATTATCGAGCTGTTCCTTGTGCGTTTCGATGAATCCGCGTGCCCATTTCTTCGCACCGGGGATATGACGGAGGATGTTCATCAGTCTGAGTGCCAATCCTTTCTTGTATCCTTTCAGGAAGAACCAGATGCCGACAAGACAGAACAAGGTTATCAGTCCCAGTACCATTCCCATGAATACGTTCATGGGCTGTGTTATTATATATAATAAGGTGGCAAGTAGCCAGAACCATAGATGACTGAAGATATGGGTCATCACGTAGAGGATGACGGATGAGGAAGCACGTTCCGTCCCGATCTTGGGTGACAGCTCCATGATGCGGTATGGCTCTCCACCCATCAGTCCGCCGGGTGTAGCATAGTTCAGTGCAAACCCCGAGATGGTGATCTTGTACAGCCACCAGAACGATACGGGCGTGTGTTTGACGGCATTGGCAGGAAGGTCGTTGTTCTCCTGACTCTTGATGATAATATACCAGGCTGCCGTATTGAAGATATAAAGCACAGCCCATAGGGCTACCACGGCGAAAAACCAGTAGCCGGCATGGCGTAAACCTTTCCATACTTCAGCGAAGTCGAGCTGTGTCACCATGATGGCGAGCACGACAATGCCGAAGATGAAGAAGATATTCTGATACTTGTTCTTTTTGTCAGCCACAGGTCAGGTAGGTGTATTAGTTCTTCTCTGTCTTGGCCTTGGGGATGGCAAAGCGTACCTTCTCGCTGTCATCGCGCTTCTCGTGATAGAGCTTGGGCAGTGGGTTGGCACTGGATGTGTCGGAAACATGACGGCGACGGGCGATATCGATAGCCAGATAGATGGCATGACGGAAGGATGTCTCATCTGTCAGACCCTTTCCTGCCAAAGAGATGTCGTAGTCGGCTGCAGGACTTGTCCGGATAATGGGCAGACCAGCGGTATAGCATACTCCTTCGCCCATATCGATGGTTCTGAACGGAGCAAGCCCCTGATCATGGTACATAGCCAGCACACCATCGAACGCTTCATACATTCCGTTACCGAAGAAGGTGTCGGCAGGGTAGGGACCAAAGGCCTGAATACCTTTTGCTTCCAGATCAGCAATGGCGGGGATAATGATCTCCTGTTCCTCTTTTCCTGCAGGAGCCTCTTTGGTGTTACAGGGGTTCAGGGCGAGGATGGCAATACGTGGGTTGGTGATGATGAAATCACGCTTAAGGGTATTGAACAACACCCTGGCTTTCTCAACCACCGTCTCCTTTGTGATGGAACCGGCAATATCCTTAACAGGCAGGGGACGGGTGGCCATGGCTACGCGAAGGTGCTCGTTCACCAGAATGGTGAGAGCCTTCTGTCCATTACCTGCAGTACGCTCTATATAGTCGGTTTGACTGGTAAACGGAAACGCGTTGTTCTTGATGCTTGATGGGTTCACTGGTGCAGTGACGAGCACGTCGAACAACCCTTTGGCATGGTCGTCAACGGCACGCTTCAAGGCTTTCAGCGCCGCTGTGCCGGCCTCGTCCGACTGTTCTCCCATGTCCACCTTGATCTCATCATCGAAGGTGGTGAGGAGGTTCACCTTTCCGTCGTGTGCATCTTCTGCCTTATTGATAATGGTGAAGTTTGCCTGGATGCCTAGAACATTACGGTGGTAGGCGGCCACCTTGGGCGAACCGTAGATGATAGGGGTGCACAATTCAAGTATGGTAGGATCGGCGAACGTCTTGAATATCAGTTCATAGCCGATTCCGTTGGTATCACCGTGCGTGATGGCCACGCGAATTTTCCTATTTTCCATTGTTCTGAATTTTTAATGTATAGAGTGCAGCTTCCAACTGCCTGATTTTGTTTCTCTTCTTCGACTCGGGGGCAAAGACGAACGCCTCGGCCACAATCACTGTTGCATGGGCGGTGTCGTAAACAGCGTGAGCCACCAGCGGACCGCCCATCATGTCGTTCTTCATCTCCCACAGACCGCGAAGTACGAGTCTTTCTTGGTCCTTTACCTTTATTCGTTCCTGCGAGAGACCGTTCCGTACGGTGGTCATATACATCCCTTGCTCCTCACCAGGTATATTCACCTTCATGATACTGTCACGCTTCACCGTCCACTCTTCCATGTCAAGTCGTTGGGCCGGATACTGATAGAGACAGATGTTCTGCATGCCCTGTGCCTGCTGGTTAGAGAACCATAGGAATGCATCTCCCTGCTTACTGGCTGTCAGTCCCTCTGGGATGCAGATCTCTGCGTTGAATGCCTGACGGATTCTTTTCTGCGCCTTGTCCTGATGATGTGCCATTAAGTAGGTAATGGCTGTATTCATTTCGGCTCGGTTAAGCATACTACGCAGTTGTGTACCTATTACCGGCATGGCCCTTCTGAGTGTTTCTGCCGATGGTGCGACAACGTTGATCAGCATCTGTGGCTTGGCATCCACATTTTTGGCATATATAATCTGCGCCTTCTTGTATTTCGGATCGATCTTCACCCGAACGATGCTCCTGCACAAGGTGTACTCGGGAAAGCTATCCGTTATTTCAAAGACGTCGAACGACGGTTCCCGTTGGGGAAGTCCTGCCACATCAGTATCGAGGGCATGGAACACCAAACTGTCGCAGTCGTTCTCCACTATTACGTAGTAAGGACTTCCACTGCTTCTGGGGAGGCGATGACTCCTGTCGCTGCAAGAGACGAGCAGGAAGAGGAGAACGAGCAGACACAGGTTCCTCATGTTCCAACACTTTTCTTTTTCGCCGTGGAGAGGAGTCCGCAGGCAGCAAAGATATCCTGTCCTCTGCTGGCCCGGATGGTGGTGAACACCCCATGTTGCGTGAGGTAGTCACGAAACGCCTCCATCTTCTGATCATTGGTTCCTTTCAGATCCACACCTGGTATCTGGTGAAAACGAATCAGGTTGATCCTGCACTCCAGTCCTTTGAGCAGTTGGATGATAGCCCGTGCATGCTTCTCGGAATCATTCACACCGCTGAAGACGATGTATTCGAATGATAGTCGGCGCTGATGACTGAAGTCGTAGTTGCGCAGCAGGTCGATCACCTCCTGAATACCCATGCCCCGTTCGGCAGGCATCAGCTGTGCTCGTTGGTCGGGCAGGGGAGAGTGAAGACTAATGGCCACATGACAGTCGCTCTCATCCAGGAACCGTTTCAGTTTGTTCTTGATGCCGACACTGCTCACCGTGATACGTTTCGGACTCCAGGCGTAGCCGTAGTCGGCTGTCAGGACCTCCGTAGCTCGCAGCACGTTGTCGAGGTTATCCATCGGCTCTCCTTGTCCCATGAACACGATGTTGGTGAGTGTGTCGCGCTCGGGTAGGGAGTAGATCTGGTTAAGGATGTCAGCAGCTGAGAGATTTCCTTCGAATCCCTGCTTACCGGTCTGACAGAACAGACAGTTCATCTTACAACCGATCTGGCTACTCACGCAGAGCGTGGCCCTTTCACCATCTGGTATATAGACGGTCTCCACATACTTCGGTTCGCTGTGGTTGTTGCCGCCTACGGGGAAGAGATATTTCTTCGTTCCGTCTTTCGACTCCTGACAATCAGCGGGAGGCATGCATCCGATGACGTACTGCTCTTTCAGTCGTTCACGGTTTGCCTTAGAGAGGTTTGTCATGTCGTCGATGCTGGTCACATGCTGTGTATAGAGCCACTTCGCCATCTGACTGCCCGTGAAGGCAGGCATTCCCAGACTTGTCGCCACCTCTTTCAGCTCGTGCAGTGACAGTCCTAGTAACTCTTTCTTCTCACCTCCCAATTGTCAACTATCAACTAATTATTGTACTCCTGCCAGCTCTTCACCTTGATATCCTCCAGTTTCAGGTCGCAGAATGCCTGGATGAAGGCCTTGGCCAGACGGGTATTGGTCATCAGCGGAATGTTGTGATCGATGGCGCCACGACGGATACGGTAGCCGTTGGTCAGCTCACGCTTCGTGTGGTTCTTCGGCACGTTGATGATCAGTTCGAACTGGTGGTCGGCAATCATGTCCATCACATTGTTCTCACCATCCTCATCAGGCCATGACACAACCGTGGCCTTCACACCATTATCGTTGAAGAACTTGGCCGTTCCGCCTGTGGCATAGATATCGTAGCCGTTCTTGGCCAGTTCGCGAACCGGCTCCAGCAGATCAACCTTTCCTTTCACGCCACCAGAAGAGATCAGTACGCTCTTCTTCGGAATTCTATAGCCTGTGGCGATGAGTGCGTTGAGCAGCGCTTCGTTCAGATCATCACCCAGACAGCCTACTTCACCGGTGGATGACATATCTACACCCAGTACAGGATCGGCGTTCTGCAGACGGGCGAACGAGAACTGACTGGCTTTCACGCCAATGCGGTCGATGTCGAACTCGCTCCTGTCGGGCTTCGAATAGGGAGCGTCGAGCATAATCTTCGTAGCTGTTTCGATGAAGTTGCGCTTCAGGATCTTCGACACGAAGGGGAATGAACGACTGGCGCGGAGGTTACACTCGATGACGCGTACCTGACGGTTCTTAGCCAGGAACTGGATATTGAACGGACCGCTGATGTTCAGCTCCTTCGCAATCTTGCGGGCAATCTTCTTGATCTGTCGGATGGTAGAGAAGTAGATGTGCTGAGCAGGGAACACCATGGTGGCATCGCCAGAGTGTACACCAGCGTATTCCACATGTTCTGAGATGGCATATTCCACCACCTCACCCTTGTCGGCAACGGCATCAAACTCAATCTCCTTGGTATCCTGCATGAACTGCGATACCACTACGGGGAATTCCTTCGACACCTCGGTAGCCATATTCAGGAAGCGGTGCAATTCTTCATCATCATAGCAAACGTTCATGGCTGCACCTGAAAGCACGTACGACGGACGTACCAATACAGGATAGCCCACCTCGTCAACAAACTCCTTCACATCTTCAAAAGATGTCAGCGCGCGCCATGCGGGCTGGTCGATACCTAACTTATCAAGCATAGCCGAGAACTTGTCACGGTTCTCTGCACGGTCGATATTTACCGGCGAGGTACCCAATACGGGAACACCCTGTCGGTAGAGTTTCATGGCGAGGTTATTGGGAATCTGTCCGCCCACGCTGACAATCACGCCGCGGGGCTCTTCGAGGTCAATCACGTCGAGCACGCGCTCCAATGACAGCTCGTCGAAGTACAGACGGTCGCACATATCGTAGTCGGTGGACACCGTCTCGGGGTTGTAGTTGATCATGATCGACTTATACCCCAGCTTGCGGGCGGTGTTAATGGCATTCACCGAACACCAGTCGAACTCCACAGAGGAGCCGATGCGGTAAGCACCTGATCCCAATACGACCACCGATTTCTCATTCTTATAATAATCGATGTCGTGCTTGGCCACATATTTTTCTTTATTACTATTCTTACAAGTGAACTCATCTTGGAACGCAGGGATATGCGTATAGGTGAAATACAGATAGTTCGTCAGTTCCGGATTCTCGCTGGCCACGGTGGGAATGCGCTTCACACTGGGTACGATACCTTTCTGCTTACGATAGCGGCGCACCTCCAGGTTCTCTTTCTCCATGTTCCCCTCCTTCGTCTTCAGTACGAAACGGGCGATCTGGAAGTCGGAGAAGCCGGCACGTTTCACCTCGAGCAACAGTTCATCAGACAGTTCCTCAAGCTTATTATACTTCTGCAGCTCATGTTTCAAGTCAACGATGTGCTTCAGACGCTCCAGGAACCACACGTCGATCTTGGTCAGCTCCTCGATACGCTCCACGCTATATCCCTCTTCCAGCGCCTGTGCAATGGCAAAGATACGGAGGTCGGTGGGGTTCTGTAACGCGTCGTCGAGGTTATCGAACTTAGTATGGTCATTTCCCACGAAGCCATGCATGCCCTGACCAATCATACGCAGTCCTTTCTGGATCATCTCCTCGAAGGAACGACCGATGGACATGATTTCGCCAACCGACTTCATGGACGAGCCGATCAGACGGGAAACACCGGCAAACTTCGTGAGGTCCCAGCGTGGAATCTTACAGATCATATAATCGAGCTGTGGGGCTACATATGCGGAAGATGTTGTACCCATCTCACCAATCTGGTCGAGTGTATAGCCGAGGGCGATCTTCGCAGCAACAAATGCCAGAGGATAACCTGTAGCCTTCGAAGCCAAAGCCGAAGAACGACTCAGTCGAGCGTTGATCTCGATGATACGGTAGTCGTTTGTCTGGGCATTGAAAGCGAACTGGATGTTACACTCACCCACAATACCAAGGTGCTTGACGCACTTGATGGTGATTTCCTGCAACATCTTCACCTGCTCGTCGGTAAGTGAACAGGTGGGGGCAACCACGATCGACTCTCCTGTATGGATACCCAGCGGGTCGAAGTTCTCCATAGAGGCCACGGTGAAGCAACGGTCGTTTGCGTCGCGGATGCACTCGAACTCAATCTCCTTCCAGCCTTTCAGACTCTCTTCAACAAGAATCTGAGGAGCGAAGGTGAAAGCACTTTCTGCCAGTTCAATGAATGCCTTCTCGTTGGGGCAGATACCAGAACCCAGTCCACCGAGTGCGTAGGCCGAGCGGATCATGATGGGGAAACCGATTTCACGGGCAGCCTTCAGGGCATCTTCCATGTTCTCTACGGCATGACTTATAGGAACCTTAAGTTCAACCTCGCCCAACTTCTTCACGAAGAGGTCGCGGTCCTCAGTGTTCATGATTGCCTCGACAGAGGTTCCCAGCACCTCCACGCCATATTCCTTAAGAATACCTTTCTGATAAAGTTCAGTACCGCAGTTCAAGGCCGTCTGTCCACCAAAAGCCAACAGAATGCCGTCAGGGCGCTCCTTTTTAATAATCTCCGTCACGAAATGGGTGTTCACGGGTTGGAAATACACCTTGTCGGCGATACCTTCCGATGTCTGGATGGTAGCGATGTTCGGGTTAACCAGTACCGAACGGATTCCTTCTTCACGTAATGCCTTGAGCGCTTGCGAGCCAGAGTAGTCGAACTCGCCTGCTTGTCCGATTTTCAAAGCGCCAGAGCCGAGTACCAGCACTTTATTCAGTTTCTTCTTCATTTTTTGTTTATGGTAGTTTTATGGATATTTACTAATAGAATCCTCTTAATCCGTGCAAAGGTACGAAAAATATTCCGAAGGAGATAATTTTTTCCGCAATTTGACAACTAATTAACACGAAATCCTTTCATTTGTTGTCTTTTTGGAAAAACAGGGAGTCAAATTGTCGTATTTGGCCTATTTCGGATGTAGAGTGCGACAAATTTGAAGGGCATGAGGCCGATTTGTCGCAATTTTGAGCATTTGTCGCAACAAGGTTGATGGAAAAAGAACGAAAAAGTTGCTAACTATGAAACGCACCCGTACCTTTGCATCATCAAAACCGCCACGAAGCGGTTCGTTACACCAGAGGTAATCATAAGATGTATATCTGCTCTTAACAGGGCGTTTGTCAAGATACTTCGTTTCGGATTAAAGATGGATTAATAAACCACATCCGAGACAATACATATAAAATTCCTCGGTTTATAGGGTTAGCGACGGGGTACAACAGGCCGATCATCAAGAATCGCTGTTGTGCCTCGTTTTTTTTGTTATATAGTAGTCTTCGGGATGCTATTGTTTCGTTATCTTATCCTTTTTTTGCCTTGTCGCGACAAGAAATGAGGGCATGTGCCTAATGTGTCGCAAATACCATGTGTTGTCGCAACAATATTGTCAGAAAAAGTTCAAGATTCTTTTTTACAATAATTAGATGTCATAACTTTGCATCAACAAACAATAACAACTATAAATTCAAGGAAAAATGAAAAAGATGTTGATGATGGTTATAGTCGCCGTAATGACTTCCTGCGCATCGAGCAGTAAGTTAAGCACAATGGTCAAGGTAACCGACGACAGAAGTCAGTTCGTAGCCTTGGCCGAAGCTATTCCCGATGCCATTCTGGAGATACGCTATTACGGAACATATAACTTCGTAGGGGAGCGTATCGATGGCTATGAGGAGCCGGTAGCACTGATTACCCGACAGGCTGCCGAGTGTCTTCGAGCCGTGAGCGACGATGTGAAGGCACAAGGTTACCGACTGAAGATTTATGACGCTTATCGTCCGCAGAAGGGGGTGGATCACTTTGTACGTTGGGCAGCCAATATCCCTGATACGTTGATGAAGAACTACTTCTATCCCGACCTCGACAAGAGTGTACTCTTCGATCAGGAGTATATCATGGCTAAAAGCGGTCATTCAAGAGGCTCCACGGTTGACCTTACCCTATTTGATATGGCGACGGAGAAGGAATTGGATATGGGCGGCACGTTCGACTGGTTCGGACCAGAGAGTCATCCCGACTTCTGTGGAAATCCCGAAACAGGTGAATACACAGGTGATAACAGCAAGAGTCCTGCGGGCCGCTCTATCACTGCCAGGCAGTTCCATAACCGTATGATTCTCCGTCAGGCCATGCTCCGCCATGGTTTCAAGCCTTTAGACACCGAGTGGTGGCATTTTACGCTGAAGGATGAACCATTTCCCGATACCTATTTTACCTTCCCTGTTAAGTAACCCACTACAGGCGGTGTCTATATATAGGTGTCCGACAGATTGTGATTCGTTAAGTTGTGAAGAAAACGATCGATTCGTATAATAGATTACGACAGATTTGGAGAGCATCAAAACCATCTGTCGCAAATTCTTTGTGGTGTCGCAATAATATTCATAAATAATCGAGAATTATTTGTTTGGTATGGGGATATACCGTAACTTTGCATCAACAAACAATAACAACTATAAATTCAAGGAATAATGAAAAAGTTATTTATGATAGCAGTAGTCACTATGATGACCACGTTGAGTGCTCAGGCACAGGTGATGAAGTCAGCCGATTTGGAGAAATATGCCAAGGAACGCTATGGGGACAAGTGGCTCGAGGCAGCCAAGAATCTGGCAGAGGGTTTAACGCTCGATAAGAATCAGAGTCTGACGTATCAGGAGGTAATCCAGGCGCCAGGCAAGACAAAGGAACAGCTGTATGTGGCGCTGAACTACTGGGCAACAGCCACCTTCAAGGACAAGCAGGCCATCACTCTGAACGACAAGGAAGCAGGATGTATCATCATCTCTTCCACCATCCTCGACATTGCCCGTCATATGGGAACACTGAACAAGTACTCAGTCAGCATCACACCCGTCATTCGTCTTGACATCAAAGAGGGTAAGGTACGTGTCACCTACACGGTACAGAATTATGACATCCTTACCGATATTAGCGGCGGATGGCTCAGTCTGGTGGAACCTGATGAGAGGACCTACGGAGACGCTAAACGAAAGAAGGATGACAAGACCAATGCATTCCTGTACGATGACCAGTGGGAGATAGCCCGTCACTACCCCTTCGTAGAAAAGGATGCCCAGAAGCGCACATGTGCTAAGGCACTTGTCATGACCCATGCCTATTCCAACGCCATTATCGACAAGGTGGGGGAGGCCTTGAAGAACGGCATCGTAGGCAATGACGACGAAGACTGGTAAGACTACGTAAAAATCTCTCGATTTATTTGGCTGTTCAGCAGATTTTCGTTACATTTGCGGGGAGAAAGTGAAATAGATTATCATCATGAGAGAAAAGATAGATGCTTTCCTGTTCGGCGATGAGGCTCAGATGACCTCCACGTTGCAGCAACTCAAGGAAAGCCGTTTTATCCGTAAGGTGCATCTGTTGGGCGGAGAGGTGACAGAACGACTCATGTCATCAGAGACGCTGGCCGAGATTGAAGAGAAGGCCACAGCCGACTATGTCTTACTGTATCTGAAAGCTACGCCCCTAACCATTGGTTATGGGGCTTTGCGGCGTTTACTAAGGGTGGCCGTGGAAACAGAGGCCATGTGGGTGTATGCCGACCGCTATTCGGTGGAGAATGGAACAACGGTGAAACATCCTGTGATTGATTATCAGCAGGGTAGTGTGCGTGACGATTTTGATTTCGGTAGCGTACTGCTCATCCGTGCTGATGGTCTGCACGACTATGTATCACAAGCAGATCCTACGCTGAACTATCAATATGCTGCCCTATACGACCTCCGCTTGTTCCTCAGTAGGAAGGGCTCGCTCTTTCACCTGAATGAGTATTTATATACCGAGGAGGAAAGCGATCTTCGTACCAGCGGAGAGAAGCAGTTCGACTATGTGAACCCCGCCAACCGAGATGTGCAGATAGAGATGGAAAAGGCCGTCACGGCACATCTCAAGGAGATAGGAGCATTGGTGGGTCCTGCTGATTATGTTGTGCCCGACTTCAACGAACAGAAGTTCGAGGTAGAGGCTTCGGTTATTATCCCTGTCTTTAACCGTGAGAAAACGATTGCCGATGCCGTAAAGAGTGCTTTGGCGCAAAAAACCACCTTCCTCTTTAATGTTATTGTAGTAGATAACCACTCTACCGACAAAACGGGAGAGATCCTTCATAACTGTCAACAGTCAACTGCCAATGGTCAACTTGTTGTGTTGAAACCGACACGACACGACTTGGGTATAGGCGGCTGCTGGAATCTGGCCATCAACGATGAGCACTGCGGACGTTTTGCCGTGCAGCTGGACAGTGATGACTTGTATTCATCTCCTGATACCTTACATCAGATTGTGCAGGCTTTCTATAAGCAGAAGGCCGCGATGATTGTGGGTAGCTACCGGATGTGCGACTTTGACCTCAATACCTTGCCGCCCGGACTGATCAGTCATGCGGAATGGACCGATGAGAACGGAATGAACAATGCCTTGCGCATCAATGGCTTAGGCGCGCCCCGTGCGTTCTTCACACCTCTGCTGCGCCATATACAGTTCCCTAATACCAGCTATGGAGAGGACTATGCCGCAGGACTGGCTTTCAGTAGGCGGTATCGTATTGGACGAATCTATAACGAGTTGTACCTCTGTCGTCGTTGGGGTGGAAACAGTGATGCTGCCCTGAGTGTGGAGAAGGTCAATGCCAACAACCTGTACAAGGACCGCTTACGTACCATGGAAATCATGGCTCGTCAACAATTGAATGCCGGCAAGGGTATCACTTCTGAGGGGAGTGCCCTGACACGTTTCTTCAACCGACAGCTCGAGACCTGGGAACTGGCGCGTCAGAACTATCATCTTCTGAAGAACGTGAAGTCACGCGACTTAGCCGTAGGCGACCAGAACATGCTGGTACAGTTCAATCCTGCAAGAATCGTATCCACAGGAGCAAAGATCGATGCCAAGACCTTGGCAGAACGTCCTTGCTTCCTCTGCGACAAGAACCGTCCTGCCGAGCAGATGTCGAAGGATGTTGACGGTCGTTTCCATCTTCTCGTCAACCCCTATCCAATCCTTCCGGTTCATTTTACCATTCCACAGATGAAACACCAGCCGCAGCGCATCAAGGATTATTATGGCGAGATCCACCGTCTGCTGGATCAATATCCTGAACTGATGGTATTCTATAACGGTCCGAAGTGTGGAGCCAGTGCTCCCGACCACATGCATTTCCAGGCAGGAACAAGTGGACTCTTGCCCCTGCAAGCCAGCTGGCAGCGGTATGCAAGGAACCTGACTACCGTCTATTCGCTCAGCGAGGATGAGCAGATAGCATACATCAATGATTATCCTGCTCCCGCACTGGTCATTAAGAGTAAGACAGTCAAGAGCGACGAGCAGTTGTTCCGTATCATCTATGATTCCCTTCAAGCGGTCAACGCATCCCAGACCTCAAGCAAGGAGGAACCTATGATGAATATCGTGGCTTGGCGACAGGGGGATGACTATCTGTCGGTAGTATTCCTGAGAAAGAAACACCGTCCTGAGTGCTATGCAGCAACGGGTGAAGCTCAGCTTCTGGTGAGTCCTGGGGCTTTGGATATGTCAGGAATGATCATCACGCCCCGTCCAGAGGATTTCGAGAAGATCACACCAGAGAAAGCGGTGGATATCCTGCGCGAGGTGAGTATGACTGAAGAAGAGGTACAGCAAGTCATGGAGCATATCCGATACAGTGAGCAACATCAGTCGGCTTTGTCCAAGACTTCCTGGAAAGCAGAGCCCACAGTACAGGTGGGTATTGTCAGTGCCGAACGCATCCTGTTCTCGTTGAACAAGGCTTACACCGCTAAAGGCGCACTGATTGAAGGTGAGCAGGAGGTGGCATTCTCCGAGGGAGGAATCCTGTGGAACGGTAACCAGTATCGTGAACTGACATTCATTCCTCAGACCAAAGATGCCTCTTTCTCCATGAAGGATGTGACCATCGGTGTGAACTTCCACTGGGAGCGTAAGGAAACACAAACCTTCCTCGGCACCTTACGTCTGGTGGTGGAGGAGGGTAAGATATGCGCCATCAATGAACTACCAGTGGAAAGCTATCTCACCAGTGTCATCTCCAGTGAGATGAAAGCCACCTCATCATTGGAATTCCTCAAAGCCCATGCCGTTATCTCCCGCAGTTGGCTGTTGGCCCAGATGGAGAAGCGGCAGAGTCAGTCGTCTGGCGGTAACGGCTTCTTCTCGTTCGTGAAGAAAGATGATGAGCTGATACGCTGGTACGATCGTGACGACCATACCATCTTTGATGTATGCGCCGATGACCATTGTCAGCGCTATCAAGGTATCACGAAAGCCGATAATATCCATGTGGTAGAGGCTGTCAAGGCCACTCGCGGACAGATTCTGATGTATGATGGCGAGATCTGTGATGCCCGCTTCAGTAAGTGCTGCGGTGGTGTCACCGAGGAGTTCCAATACTGCTGGGAAGATACGCCGAAGCCCTATCTCGTCTCTGTACCCGATGCAGCCACGCCCGATGGTGATCCTTTCTGTCATACACACGACAAGCATATCCTGAGTCAGGTGCTGAACGACTACGATCAGGAGACATCCGATTTCTATCGTTGGCAGGTGGAATACACGCAAGAGCAGCTACGTGAGCTCATCGAGCGTAAGTTGAAGATGTCATTCGGACAGATTCTTGCGCTGGAGCCTCTGGAGCGTGGTAAGAGCGGTAGGATTTGGAAGCTCAAGATTGTAGGTAAGGAACGCCAGTTCACCATTGGAAAGGAACTGGAAATCCGTCGTACACTGAGTGAGACACATCTGTATAGCAGTGCCTTCAAGGTGGAGGCGTTGGACATCGTTCAAGGTGTCCCGCAGAAGTTCGTACTGAAAGGTGCAGGCTGGGGCCATGGCGTTGGTCTGTGTCAGATCGGTGCTGCCGTGATGGGTGAGAAAGGGTATCGTTACGACGAGATCCTGCTGCACTACTATCAGGGTGCGGAGGTGAAGAGAATTTACTAATAAACTAGATATGAAGAAAGAAGAACAGTTACAGGCGAAGAGTCCTTGGGCATGGATTCCCACGCTCTATTTCGCTGAAGGATTGCCTTATGTAGCCGTGATGACCATCGCGGTGATTATGTATAAGAAACTGGGTATCTCCAATACGGATATTGCCCTCTATACCGGATGGCTTTACCTGCCTTGGGTCATCAAGCCGTTCTGGAGTCCGTTTGTGGATTTGGTCAAGACGAAGCGTTGGTGGACTGTTACCATGCAGCTCATCATTGCGGTTGGCTTTGCCTGTATCGCCTTTGCGGTGCCCACCTCACTCTTCTTCCGACTCACCTTAGCCGCCTTCTGGTTGGTGGCCTTTACCTCGGCTACCCATGATATTGCGGCCGACGGTTTCTATATGCACGGACTGAGTGATCATGAGCAGTCGCTGTTCGTGGGCATCCGTAGTACCTTCTACCGCATAGCCACGGTGGCCGGACAAGGCTTGCTCGTCATCCTGGCCGGTCATCTGGAGGATTCAACGGGTGATATCCCGTTCTCTTGGGTGGTGGTGTTCGGTGTCCTCTCGGTATTCTTCCTGTTGGTAGGCATCTACCATGCATGGGTGTTACCGAAACCCGCAAGCGACCATCCCGTGGAGAATGTAACGGCCAAGAATATTGTCAGTGAGTTCTTCATGACGTTTAAGACCTTCTTCCAGAAGAAGCATGCGCTCACAGCCATTCTCTTCATGTTGCTCTACCGTTTGCCCGAGGCACAGCTGGTAAAGCTGATCAGTCCGTTCATGCTCGATCCAACGGAGAAAGGCGGTTTGGCATTGACAACTGAGCAAGTGGGTTGGGCCTATGGTACAGTGGGTATCATCGGACTCACCATTGGTGGTATCTTAGGCGGTATTGCTGCGTCTCGCGGCGGACTGAAGAAATGGCTTTGGCCTATGGTGTGTGCCATCACCTTACCCGATCTGGTATATGTCTATCTGAGCTACGTACAGCCAGCAAGTCTGTTGGCCGTAAACGTTTGCGTGTTCATCGAACAGTTCGGCTACGGATTCGGCTTCACGGCCTATATGCTCTACCTGATCTATTTCTCGGAAGGAGAGCACAAGACTTCCCATTATGCCATCTGTACTGGCTTCATGGCCTTGGGTATGATGTTACCGGGCATGGCTGCAGGTTGGCTGCAGGAGATGTTAGGCTACCGTCATTTCTTTGTATGGACCATCATCTGCTGTCTGGCCACATTCCTTGTATGTATGTTCATCAAGATTGATCCGGAATTTGGAAAGAAGAAGAATTGAAGATTGAAGAATTGAAGAATTGAGTAACAAACCGACCATAGAACGTAGTTTGCCTTGCTGGCTGCCTTCGCTGTATTTTGCGAAGGGGTTGGCGCAGGTTACCGTGATGTCGCTTGCTGTTATCCTATACAAGCAGTTAGGATTGAGCAATGCGGCCATCACGTTCTATGTGGCTTGGTTCTATCTGCCTTGGGTCATCAAACCCTTGTGGAAGTCGTTCGTCACCACTACCCATTCCCATCGTTGGTGGATTTACCTGACGGAATTGCTGTTAGGTGCCGGCTTCGGTGGAGTGGCCTTCACCATTCAGGCGCAGTTCTGGCTGCAGGGCACTTTGTTCCTGCTTTGGCTCATTGCCTTTGCCTGCGCCACCCATAATGAGGCTGCCGATCATCTCTATAGGAAGCAGCGAATCGGTAAGACCGTACATCGGGCTGAGTTGGTGCGCCAACTGTCGCAAAAGGTGGCCATGGCTGTAGGACAAGGTGTGTTGGTGATGTTGGCCGGTAACATGCAGGTGTTCTATCGGAACAATATCCGCTATTCCTGGAGTTTGGTGTTCTACATCGTGGCCGGTCTTTTCCTCCTGCTCTTCTTATATCATCTCTACCAGCAGCCAGAAGAAACCCCTTCATCCCGTCAGATCATCCGCTTTCAGGATGTTTGGGAAGAGACGAAGAGTGGGTGGAAAACCTTCATGCAGAAACCGCTCATTACCATGATCCTCCTCTTCCTGTTACTCTACCGTCTGCCAGAGGCCCTATTGGGGAAGATGACGCTTTTGTTCCTGCTCGACCCCATGCAGAACGGAGGTCTGGGCTTAGCGCCCCAGGAGTATGGTCTGGTCATGGGAACGGTGGGTATCATCGGCTTGTCGTTAGGCGGTGTCCTTGGATCGAAGGCGATTCATCGCGACGGAGCCGACTATTGGAAATGGTGGATGGCCAGTGCCATGACCATCCCCGATTTGTTGTATGTCTTTCTGAGCTATGCTTTGCCCGACAGTCTGACACTCATCAGCATCTGTGTGTTCGTCGAGCAGTTCGGCTATGGCTTCGGCATCATCTTCTACCTGCATTGTCTGAACGTGTTCAGCAGTCGTTCGGCAGATAATATCCATCGCACCATCGCGAAGTCGTTCATGGCCTTGTCAATGATGCTGCCCACCATGATAGCGGGAACCCTGCAGATGTCATGGGGTTACCGTACCTTCTTCATTATCGTCATCGTGTCAAGTGCCGTTACCTTCTGGGTAACATCCCTCACTTCGCGCGTTAATCCTCGTCAATAAACCGTTTCAGGATATCGTTGTAGGCATCGATACGACGGTCGCGTAAGAACGGCCACCATCTTCTCACCAGTTCATTGTGTTCCATATCAATCTCCACGATGATGCTCTCCTCCTCGTTGTCAGAAGCGCGGTAGATCAGTTCTCCCTGCGGTCCTGCCACGAAGCTGCTGCCCCAGAACTGTATTCCATCGGTCTGCTGTGAAGGATCCTCCTCAAAGCCCACGCGGTTCACGGCAATCACAGGCAGTCCGTTGGCCACCGCATGACCTCTCATCACGGTTGTCCAAGCCTCCCTTTGTCGTTGCTGCTCCGCCTCGTCATCGTTGGCAGCATAGCCAATGGCAGTGGGGTAGATCAGTATCTCGGCTCCTTGCAGCGCCATCAAGCGAGCTGCCTCGGGATACCACTGATCCCAGCACACCAGCACACCCAATCGTCCTACACTGGTGTCTATGGGATGGAAACCCAGGTCGCCCGGAGCGAAATAAAACTTCTCGTAGTAAGCCGGATCATCAGGAATATGCATCTTACGGTATTTCCCAGCGATGCTCCCGTCTTTCTCGATGACCACGGCAGTATTGTGATACAGTCCTGTGGTTCTTTTCTCGAACAGGGAAGTCACGATGACCACCCCCAGCTGTTTTGCCAGTTCACCGTAGAACGCTGTTGACGGTCCCGGAATGGGTTCCGCCTGATCGAAGTTCTCCACCTCTTCAGTCTGACAGAAGTAGAGTCCGTTGTGCAGTTCCTGCAGCACAATCAGTTCAGCACCCCGCTTGGCCAGATCGGTAATGCCTTCCGCCAGGCGTTTCATGTTGTCCATTCTGTCCGCAACATTATGCTGTTGCAGGAATCCAATTTTCAGTTCGCGCATATTTATTTATATTATTTTTCTCAGTATCATTTCTCCTTCCTCCTTCGTCCCTCCTCCTTCCTCGGGAGAAGTGGAAACTGCATCGTACAGCAGTGGATGGAGCCATGCTGACGGATGATGGTCCTGCTGTCGATAGGAATCATCTCACGATCGGGAAAAGCTTCCTGGATGATACGGATGGCCTCCTTGTCTTTCTCGGGTTGTTGATAGATAGGAACAAGCACGGCTCCGTTGATGACCAAGAAATTCGCATAAGTAGCCGGCAACCTCTCTCCTCTCTCCTCTCTCCTCTCTCCTCCTTCATATATCGGGTTAGGCATGGGCAGCTTGAACAACCGATAGGACTTGTCCTCTATGGTACGGAAGGTAGTGAGCTGTTGCTCCATTTTCTTCAAATCCTCATAGTGTGGATCCGTTTCATCGTCACAACCTATATATAATAAGGTATCGTCAGGTGCTATACGTACCAGCGTATCGATATGACCATCAGTGTCGTCGCCTTCAAGATGTCCGTAATCAATCCAGAGAACACGTTCTGCATGGAGCCTGCGTTTCAGTTCCTCTTCAATCTCCTGCTGTGTGAGCGGTTGGTTACGGTTAGGAGCCAGCAGACAATCGGTGGTGGTGAATATCGTTCCCTTCCCATCACTCTCAATGCTGCCACCCTCGAGTACGAAGTCGAGATGATTTTCATATTCGAGGAGGGAGGAGGGAGGAGGGAGGAGGGAGAATAGAGTAGGGTATAGGCTTTTGTTGATGGCATTGTCTTTCTCCGCCTCGAACTTCTTGCCCCAGCCATTGAACTGGAAATCAAGTAATCTCACTCCACACTCCTCACTCCTCACTCCACAAGTAATAAACCCATGGTCGCGTGCCCAGGTATCGTTCGTGGGACACTGGTGGAACACCACCTTTTGCAAATCTATCTCTGCTTCAGCGAGTTGTTGGCGTACTAATTCAACATCCGGAGCCACCACCAGCAGCATCTCGTAGCGCGTAATGGCACGCGCCATCTCGATATAGGTAGCCGTAATTTCCTTCAGATACGGCTTCCAATCGGAGTCCTCATGCGGCCATGTCAGCTGAACACCCCATTGCGGTTCCCATTCGGCAGGGAGAACAAGGTTGTTTTCCGGATATCCTTCGTTCATGTCTTTTTGATCGTCGTTTTCGATGACAAATGTACGAAAAATATACGAAAACGCAGATAGTTTTGCGATTTTTTGTTTCAATAGGATAGAAGAATGTCAAAAAAATGTATCTTTGTAGCGCGAAAGTTCAAGAGAATGAAAAAAGTCGTTACGTTCCTGATGATTCTTGTCAGCATGACAGCCATGGCACAGACAAGGCTCGACAGTATTGCAGGTGTGTTGAAAGATGCACCTGTACAGGAAAAGGTATATCTTCATCTCGACAACACCTGCTATTACAAAGGCGACACCATCTGGTACAAGAGCTATGTGGTAAGGGCCGACAACCTCGACTATACCGACATGAGTCGTATTGTGTATGTGGAACTGGTCTCACCCGATGGCTTGGTTGTTGAACGACAGAGTCTGATTGTCTCTCCTGACGGTCATGGCGATGGGAACTTCGCCTTGCGCGACTCGCTTTATTCCGGCTATTACGAACTGAGGGCTTATACCCGTTGGATGCTGAATTTCTGCGTTACTGAGCACCCTTACGACCGTAAGGATCGTGAGCAGTTCTACAACCGTCAGATGGCCCACGACTTCTTCCGTCAGTACGGAACCATCTATAGTCGGGTGATTCCGGTATATGAACGTCCTGATTCCACTGGCGACTACCTTCAGAAATACATCGTGAGCCGACCGAAGACCCGCATGGAGAAAGAACTCAAGGAACGGCTTTCCGTGAATTTCTACCCCGAAGGCGGTCATCTCATTGCCGGAACACGCTGTAATGTGGCGTTCGAGGCGCTGACCGAAGAAGGTGAATGTGTGGATATCCAGGGTACGCTGCAAGTGGGAAACAGGAAGACCCCCATCAGTACCTTGTATCAGGGGCGAGGCGTGTTCTCTTTGGATGTGCCCGACAATGATGATGTAAAGGTTCATTTCAACTATCATGATAAAGACTACACCTTCAGTCTGCCCAAGACCGAGCAGGTGGGTTGTGCCCTTCATGTGGAAAGCCAAGGAGATGCCATCACAGCACAGGTGGCATTTAGAGGATTGTCAGGCAGCGCCTATGGAATGGCGGTGCTTTGTCGTGGGGTACTGAAGCATTTCCAGAAACTTTCAGGTGGTGGTACCTATCGTATCGACACCTCGAACATCCCCACAGGCGTTTGCGACCTGCTCATTGTGGATGAAAACGGTCAGCCCTTGGCCGACCGCCTGTTCTTTGTCAACCACCACGACTACAACCTGCAGCCCATTACGGTGAGTGGGGTGGAAGACAACTATCAGTCCTTTGCGCCCATCACCCTGCAATTCCAGGCTCCTGCCGAGGCGAAGCATATCTCCATCAGTGTGCGCGACGGTTCTACGGATGATCCTACGTACGATACAGGGAATATGATGACCGACCTCCTGCTCAGTAGCGATCTGCAAGGCTTCATTGCCTATCCCGATTATTATTTCGAGGCCGATGATACAGAACACCGTCAGGCCCTCGATTTACTGATGCTGGTTCAGGGTTGGCGGCGTTACGACTATAACGAGATCACAGCCGATGTTCCCCTGCGCTATCAGCCGGAGCAGACCATGAGTGTGGAAGGTGCAGTGTATAAGACCATTGATTTTGATGATATCCGCGAATGCGAAGTGGGCTATTGGCTTACAGGTATCTTTGGCTATTGCGACTCGGATGAGGAGACGGCCGACTCAATGGGACTGCGCAGTTTGATTGAGGAGGATATGGAGGCCGAGGCAGCCAGTACCAACGGCTCAACAGAGATAGAAGAGGTGGGCGCTGTAGAGCAGACCGCCAATCCAAAAAGTGCCCATGATCCTTTCTTTGGCGATGATAACCGTCCTTTGCCCTACGAGGTGATACTGAATGGCGAACTCATATTGGGCGAAAATATCGCGAACATCGATATGGAAACCACCAACGGCGGTCGTTTCTCCTTCAACGTACCACCTTTCTATGGCGATGGCATCCTGTTCCTGTCGGCGCATAAGATCGGCATCAACGAGGAGAGACACCGTGAATGGGAGCTGAAGGGAATGATCAACGAGGATGAATGGCCCGATTTCTATGTCAAGAGAGATCTGTTCTATCCTATCTTTGCCCGTAAGTACAACTTCTACCAGTGTCATATCCCCGACGAGAAAGTTGATTTCTCTGCCGATGATTCCAAGCTGTTGACCGATACCACTCGTCTTTCCAAGTTCGATGCCCAGCTGCAGGAAGTGGAGGTGAAAGGGCATCGCCGTCGTGGGCGCCATTCCATCGATTACACCAAGCCTGCCTATGTGTATGATGCCTACGAGCTGTACAACCTGGCCACCGACTACGGATTGTCGTTCGGTAAGCTCAATTTCCGTCGGTTCCCCATTCAGGTAAGCATGCTCCTGGTGGGAAACTTCAACAAATACCGCAGCTTCAATGTTGAGGCTCGTATGAGCGATAACCAGCAGGTTCCCTATACCTTCTACCGTACATTCAAACCCGATGAGACAGTAGAGACAACAGCTTTCCGTAGTGGCTCCAATGTGGCCAGTAACCTGCGTCTGAACCGTCAGAAAGAAATCCGCCTGTTTACCGATTTCGAGCTGCGCAACGAAGAAAAGCAGCAGGAGCAATCAGTGTCGCTGGCTGATGTCACGCTCGACTTCGTCCTGATGCCTGATCATTCCAAGCGCTACACCTATCGCGACCGCCGTATCGTGTTGCATGGAATGTATTTCCCGGATTCTTTCTACCATCCCGACTACAGTAAGGCACGTTTGCCACAGTCTGACCGCCGTCGTACGCTTTATTGGAATCCCAATGCGACGCTCGATGCCGACGGTCGCTTCTCAGCCACCTTCTATAACAACGGTCATAACACCCGAATCCGCGTCAGCACAGCAGGTGTTTTCCCCCGTCATTGATTTGCGTCAAGTGCGTTGATGAAAGTCAAAAAAACAGCCGTTTCCAACCAGAAATGGCGCAAATTGTTGTGGGGTATTGCAGATAGTCGTACCTTTGCACTCACAAACGGAGAGATCCGTTGCTATAGATAAAGGATAACAAATGCTACAATAGGTGTAGTAAGGTAAAAAGATTGTTGTTGATTATTTAGATGTTTAATGTAGGAAAGGAAAGAAAATGAAAAAGACAATGCAGAAAATGGTGAAGGCTATCAAGAATAGCTGGAAAGAGGCCAACGAGCTGATGAGCAAGTCACAAGAGTACATCTTGCCATAAGGCCTCCTTAAAAGGAAAACAAGCGTAAATAATTGTTATAATAGTCGTTGATCGGACGGATTTCCGCCCGATTTTTTTGTGCTTTCACGGGAAAGTCGTATATTCGCACTCGATATGAAGAAAAGCTATTGGATGATCATATGCCTGAGCTTGTTGCTCGTGGCATGCAAGGGAAACGAGAACCCGAAAGGGCTCCCAGAGTCGTTCTACACACAGACAACCGACACGAAGGACGGCAAGACTAAGAAGGTACAGAAAGCCAACAACAATCCGATGGAACAGCCTGCCAAGATGAATGGCGTTCCAGAGGTGATCCTGAAGCGCACGGGCTATATCGTGAGCTATAACACCAAGACGAATATTCCCAACTGGGTGGCGTGGCATCTTACCAAGGAACACACCAGCGGCTCAGTGGAACGCCATCATGAGGAGTTCCATGAGGATACTGATGCGCCTACTCCTCGTGTAACCGATGAAGATTATTTCAATTCGGGTTTCGACCGTGGACATATGTGTCCGGCGGGTGATAACAAATGGGACCGTAAGGCGATGAACGAAACATTCCTTTTTACGAATATCTGTCCGCAGGTGCATGCTTTGAATGAAGGTGCTTGGAACGATCTAGAGCTTGCTTGCAGACGTTGGGCCCGTAAATACGGGGATATCTATATTGTGTGCGGACCGTTATTGAACGAGGGCATTCATCGTACCATCGGCCGACAGAAGGTGGTGGTGCCCGAACGTTTCTTCAAGGTCATCCTCTGCATGCAGGACGGTCCCAAGGCTATCGGCTTCATCTACGAGAACAGCAGTCATAACAGTCGCAGTCTGTTCAAGAACGCCACCAATGTAGATGAGATAGAACAGCTCACAGGCATCGATTTCTTCCCAAATCTCCGCGATGATATCGAGGATAGGATAGAGGCAGTACGCGGTTATTTCTAACGCTATTGCCTTAAAAATTTGGAAGTTACCAGAAAAAACACTATCTTTGCAAAGTATTACATACTTTGTCAAACTACTAAACTTTAACAACATGAAACAAAGACTATTTCTAGCTATAGTAATGCTAATGACGTTCTGCTCGTTCTGCAGGGCGGACCTGAATGATTATACTGTTTATGACTCAGATTCCAAGACTCTCACGTTCTACTGTGATGGACATAAAGGGGATTGGCAAGCTCAAGCAGGTTGTGACGTTTATGATTTGCCTTATGACCCTCGAACTTATAACGATATAGATTGGGCTAGGGAGCATGGTGAAGACATAACGACAGTGGTATTTGATGAATCATTCGCCCGAACTAAGCCAACATCCACTCGCTTTTGGTTTGTCATATTGGAGAATCTCACATCCATTGTAAACATAGAGAATCTGAATACCAGTGAGGTGACGGATATGAGCTATATGTTTGCCTATTGCGAAAAAATGCAGAGTATTGATGTTACCCACTTTAATACAAGTAAGGTGAAAGATATGATTGGAATGTTTGATGGGTGTTCTTCACTGAAAACTCTTGACTTGACAAACTGGGATACGAGTAACGTAGAATATATGGGATCAATATTTTCTGGTTGCGAAGAACTAACAAGAATCACGTCTTTAGAGAATCTGGATCTGAGTAAAGTGATTTCCATGACCAGGATGTTTGAAGGATGTCAAAAACTGAAGATACTGAACCTAACCGGATGGGATACCAGTAATGTGACAAACATGAGCGGGATGTTTTGGAACTGCACTAATCTGAAGAAGATCTTCGTGGGTGATAACTGGAACACAGAGAAGGTAACTTCATCAAACTATATGTTCGCTTATTGTAATAACCTTGTAGGAGGTGAAGGAACGGCTTACTCTTATGAGCATATTGATGCCTCCTATGCTTGCATCGATGGCGGACCAGATTCTGAAACTCCCGGCTACCTTTCCACACGTCCTTCTGGCTATGCGGTATATACATCGAGCAACAAAACCTTCACGTTCTACAACGACGGGAAGATGGATGAAAAAACAGGAGATAAGTATTTGTTGACGATTGATGGAGAGGTTCCTGGCTGGTTTAATAATAGTAATATGAAAAATGTTACAACGGTGGTATTTCACGAATCTTTTGCCTCCGCTTTTCCTGTATCTACGTCTGATTGGTTCAATCATTTTGAGAAGCTTACAACAATTGAAGGCATAGAATACCTGAATACCGATAAAGTAACGGAAATGAGTGCAATGTTTAATAGTTGTTATAAACTGAAAGACCTTGATCTCAGCACTTTCAACACGTCGAATGTGACGAACATGTTGATGATGTTTTGTGGTTGCAGTCAATTGACCGAACTTGACCTCTGCAATTTCGATACGTCGAATGTGACGTCCATGCTTTTAATGTTTAGTGGTTGCAGTCTATTGACAGAGCTTGATCTGAGAAGCTTCGATACACATAATGTGAAGCAGATGGATATGATGTTCCAAAATTGCACGAATCTGGTGACGATTTATGCAAATGATGACAAATGGAATACCGACAATGTTGAAACAGGCGGTGGCATGTTTTATTATTGTACCAGTTTGGTAGGAGGTAATGGAACAAGATGGAGTAGTGATTACGGCCAATGGTCGAACCAATCAGGTGTTTTATATGCCCGCATCGATGGCGGTCCAGATAATCCTGGCTACCTCACATCCAAATTAGGGGCATATGCTTTATATGACAATCGTGCCGATATTAAAACGCTCACGTTCTATTATGACGATCAGAGAGACAGAAGGATTGGCACAAAGAAATACGATCTGTATAATGATAATATAACACCTGGATGGATTTCTGATGATTGTCGTATAGAGAAGGTGGTGTTTGACGAAACGTTCAAAAATGCACGACCTACCACTACCTATCAATGGTTTATGAACCGAACTGCACTGGAGTTTATTACAGGCATAGAGAATCTGAATACCAGTGATGTGACGGATATGAGCTCCATGTTCTATCTCTGTAGCAATCTGGGAAGCCTCGACTTGAGCCACTTTAATACCAGTAATGTGAGAAACATGTGGGGAATGTTCTGTGGTTGTGAAAACCTTGAAACACTCACTTTAGGCAGTGGCTTCAATACGCAGAACGTTACTGTCATGTCAAACTTGTTTACTAATTGCAAAAAACTGACAAGTATAAATTTGAGCAGTTTTGATACAGGTGAGGTGGAGAATATGGATGGAATGTTCAGAGGTTGCTCCGGTCTGACCTCACTATCCCTTAGTGGTTTTAACACCACCAAGGTGACAGATATGGATAGTATGTTTGACAGCTGTAGTGGCCTGACATCTCTTAACCTGAGCTCTTTCGATACGGGTAATGTGACTAATATGTTTGGAATGTTCCAATACTGTGAGAACCTGAAAACGATTACCGTAGGACAAGATTGGAGCACGCAGAATGTGACCGTTTCTTCCAAGATGTTCTTTAGCTGCGATAAGCTTAAGGGTGGGGCTGGCACTGCCTTTGATCCAGACAAAACTGATAAGGAGTACGCCCATGTGGATGGCCTTGGCGGTCCTGGATACCTGACTGCAGTCAGCTATGGTATCACAGTAAGTGGAAAGGCCGTGACATTTGCAAACAAATATGATGTACTGGGCAACGAGACTGTATATTACGATGACTCCAACAACACACTTACACTGAACAATGCGTCATTGACATCTATCAATATTGCTTCATCAACACCCAAAAACTTGCGTATCTTGGTGTGGGGAGATTGTTACGTGAAGCATACGGCGAGCAAAGGTGATGCGTTCATAACAAGCATCGCAAGTACTACGATTGAAGGTCAAGGAGAAGCAAAACTGGCCATTTCAAGTAAGAATGGTGCAGGAATAAACATCAAACGTTCAAGTAGCGCTGGTCTGTTGGTGAAGGACATTGATCTGGTAGTGACAGGTAATACAGCAGGTATTCTTGGTAGTACAAACGCTGCCAAAACAAGGTTCTATAGCAATTTGGTTTTTGAGAATACCAACTGTAAAATTGGTAGAACAGGTGGAGAGCAAGGAAGTGTGGGTGTTATCAACAAAATGGTATTAGAAAAGTGTCACTGGACCATAGGTGAGTTTGATAAAACAAATCATTATGTTCTTGCCAATCCAATGCTGATTGAGCGCAATAGTGTTGGTATCACAACAGGCGTTGAAAACGGTCAAAGGAATTCGGTCAAAGGTCAAAGGGATGAATGGTACACGATTGATGGACAGAAGTTGAGTGGGAAGCCTGCAAAGAAGGGAATCTATATTCATAACGGCAAAGCCGTTGTACATTAAACATTAAATATTAAATATTAAACATTTAAATACGCAGACAATAAGGGGCAGCATCGCAGATGTTGCCCCTCATTTTTTTAGAATTTTCGCAATTTCCTCAAGACCTAACATTGGGAAAAGCTAATTGCTTTATTATAAATGACTTAGAGGCAAAATGGGTGCTAAAAGACCTAACGTAAGAGGTAACAAACACCTAACATAACACCTAACATAAGACCTAACATTTTAGAGGCAAAAGTCAACGAAGTTAAGCAAGAGGCATGTGATTCGCCAATGGTTAGGTTACATGTTAGGTCTTATGTTACCTCTTTGTTAGGTGTTATGTTAGGTCTTTAGGGTGTCAAAAATGCGTGAAACACCTATATACAGAAACTTTCTTCTGTGAAACTGTTAGGTCTTGGGCAAAAACAAAAAAACTATTTCTCCCCTCATCATGGAGGGGTTGGGGGTGGCTTTTCCTGCCGTTAAACTATTTATTCCCAACGTGGGAATAAATAGTTCCCAACATGGGAATAGATAGAAGCCTTCTGAGAGACAGTTATCAGGCTTCTAACGACCAGTTATAAGGCTAGTTTCACCCTGTTATAAGCCTTCTAACTTGAACGAACTAAGATTTGTTTGAATACAACACTTATCACACGATAAAGGATAGCCTATGTTTTCCTTTCGTTAACAAATATAAAAAAAAAGGAGTGAAGGAAGGAGAGTTCAGGAATTCTTCGTACTTTTGCACAAGAAAATGAATCGAGGAAACAGTTGAGCGCAAGCGAGACTTGAAAAATTGAAAAGCGTGAACATAAAGGAAGTGGTAAATGCCCTTGAACGTTTCGCGCCTCTGCCCTTGCAGGAAGGATTCGACAATGCCGGTCTGCAAGTTGGATTGACAGAGACGCAGGAGGTATCAGGGGCATTGTTGTGTCTAGACGTGACCGAAAAGGTGGTGGATGAGGCTGTGGCATTAGGCTGCAACCTGATCGTGAGTCATCATCCCCTGCTGTTCCATGCCCTGAAGAAGATTACGGGTAAGGATGACGTGCAGCGGGCAGTGGTAAAGGCCATCAAGCATGATATCACCGTGGTGTCGATGCACACCAATATGGACAATGCCCTCGGTGGCGTTAACTACAGGATTGCCGGGAAGATGGGACTCCAGGACATCAGGTTCTTCGGTCCTGAGAAACTGGCTGATGGTGTACAAGGAGCCAGTGGTGTTATCGGTGAGCAGAAGGAGCCGATGGCTGCCCGTGATTTCCTGAACATGGTGAAGCAACGTTTCGGTGTGGATTGCATTCAGGCAAACCAGTTGTTGCAACGCCCCATCAGCAAGGTGGCTATCTGTGGCGGAGCAGGAGCATTCCTGCTGAACGATGCCATTGCCGAAGGAGCTGATGCTTTCGTAACTGGCGAGATGCACTACCATGAGTTCTTTGGTCATGAGCAGGAGATACAGATTACCGTGATCGGGCATTATCAGAGCGAACAGTACACCAGTGAGATCTTCAAGGAGATCATCGAAAGGGAATGTCCGGGCGTGAAGTGTTTCCTCACGGAGGTGATGACGAATCCGATTGTTTACGTTTGACGAGGAAGGACGAAGGACGAAGGAAGTTTTCGAGGAAGGAGGAAGGACGAAGGAGGAAGGAGATTAGTACTATGCGCCAGTGATTTTCTCCTGCATATAATGCCTGTATCTCAGTAGTTTTCTCCTTCCTCCCTCCTCCCTCCTCCTTCCTCGAGGAAAAAAAAAATAACAACAACGGCCCATGCCCCTGTTTGCGGCCTCCCCCTATTGGGGGGATAAGAGGGGGGCTCCGATTTATGGCAAAGAAAGATCCAACAGACTTGTCAGTTGAAGAGAAACTGAAAACACTTTACCAGTTGCAGACAACCTTGTCGGCAATTGACGAGAAGAAGGCCCTGAGAGGCGAGTTGCCTCTTGAAGTACAGGACCTGGAAGATGAGATCGCCGGTCTGAATACCCGTGTGGAAAAGATCAAGGGAGAGATAGACGACTTCCAGCAGGCTATCATCCAGAAGAAGGGTGAGATTGAAGACGCCAAGGCAAGCGTGGAACGCTACAAGAGTCAGCTGAACGATGTGAAGAACAACCGCGAGTACGACACGCTGAGCAAGGAGATCGAGTTCCAGGAGCTGGAGATTGAGCTCTGTAACAAGAAGATCCGCGAGGCTGGCGTGAAAGTGGAAGACCGTAACAAGGACCTTGCTCAGGCAGAGGAACTGATCAAGGACCGTCAGATTGCCCTCGAGGAGAAGAAGAGTGAGCTCGACGAGATCATGGGTGAGACCCGTGCTGAAGAGGAGAAGCTCAAGGAGAAGGCCAAGGAACTGGAGCTGAAGATTGAGGAGCGTCTGCTTACCAGCTACAAGCGTATCCGTAAGAATGCCCGTAACGGACTGGGTATCGTGTATGTGCAGCGTGATGCTTGCGGTGGCTGCTTCAACAAGATTCCGCCACAGCGTCAGCTCGACATCAAGATGCACAAGAAGATTATCGTATGCGAGTACTGCGGACGAATCATGATCGATCCGGAGTTGGCTGGCGTGAAACTCGACAAGCCCGTTGACGAGAAGCCCAAGCGCAAGCGCTCCATCCGCAAAAAGCAGACTGAGGATGTGCCTGAGGCACCGGCAGAAGATTAATTATCAAACTAAAACAATACAACTATGAGTCAAACTAACAAACAGAATGGAAGCATCATCGCCATCGTAACGATGTTCTTCCTGTATGCCATGATCTCGTTCGTCACGAATCTGGGCGCTCCTATCGGTGTGATCTGGAAGAACCAGCCTGAAATCGGCGGTTCAAACGTGCTAGGTATCATGGGTAACTTCATGAACTTCTTTGCTTACCTGTTCATGGGAATCCCCGCAGGTAAGATGCTTACCAAGGTGGGTTACAAGAAAACAGCCCTCATCGGTATTGCCGTGGGTTTCTTCGGTGTGCTGATCCAGTACCTCTCGGGTCATTCCAGCGGTATCCCCGGCTTCTGTATCTACCTGCTGGGTGCCTTCATCTCAGGATTCTCTGTATGTATCCTGAACACTGTGGTGAACCCGATGCTGAACCTTTTGGGCGGCGGCGGTAACCGTGGTAACCAGCTGAACATGATTGGTGGAACACTGAACTCTTTGGCCGGTACGCTTACCCCGATGCTCGTGGGTGCACTGATTGGTACTGTTACAGCCAGTACGAAGATGGCCGACGTGAACCTGGTGATGTATATCGCCATGACCGTCTTTGCTGCTGCCTTCGTTATCCTGCTGTTCATCCCCATCCAGGATCCTGAAATGGGTAAGGTAACGGCAGATACCGTATTTGAACACTCACCCTGGTCGTTCCGTCACTGCTTGTTAGGCGTAATCGCTATCTTCGTCTATGTAGGCGTAGAGGTGGGTATCCCTGGCGGTCTGAACTTCTACCTCTCTGACACCACTGCCAATGGTGCTTGGGTGAACCCCGAAACTGTGCTGAATGCTGCTACCATCGGTGGTGCTGTGGCTGCCATGTACTGGCTGCTGATGCTCATCGGTCGTCTGTGCTCCAGCGTGATTGCCGGAAAGGTATCGTCTCGTCAGCTGATGCTTGCTACAACAACCATCGGCATGATCCTGATCATTGCCGCTATGCTCACCCCGAAATCGGTGACTGTTTCCATGCCGCTGTTCTCTATCCTTGAGGGATCGTTCTCAACGGTGGTGGTACCGGTAAGCGCTCTGCTGCTTGTGCTCTGCGGACTCTGTACCTCAGTGATGTGGGCTTCCATCTTCAACCTGGCTACTGAAGGTCTTGGTAAATATACGGCCCAGGCTTCCGGTATCTTCATGATGATGGTGGTTGGCGGTGGTGTACTGCCTGTAGTGCAGAACTTCTTCGCCGACATCATGGGCTACATGCCGAGCTACTTCATCTACCTGCTGGGTATGGCCTACATGTTCTACTACGCCCTCCTCGGCTGCAAGAACGTGAACAAGGACATTCCAGTTTAGAAGCAAGAGGTAAGAAGCAAGAGGTGAGAATAGCCTATGGTTTTTACTTATCTCGCAGGTCCCCTTATCGGCGGTGTCATTGGCTATATCACCAATGACATCGCCATACGTATGCTTTTCCGACCACATCAGGCTAAATACCTGTTTGGTCGGAAATTGCCTTTTACGCCTGGTATCATCCCCAAGGAGAAGGGTAGGATAGCAGGGGCTGTTGGCGGGGCCATCAGCGAGAACCTGATGAACCAGGAGGTGATGGAAAGGAACTTACTCTCGGAGGAGATGATGGAGAAGCTTTCCGCTACCTTCGACCGTTTCTTCGATACGCAGAAGAAGAGTGACGAAACACTGAGATCTTTCCTGAAACGCTTCCTTTCCGACGAGGAGATAGAAAGTATCTCAACCGACATGCAAGGACAGCTCACCACGCTGATCTCCAAGAAGATGGCTGATTCGGAGGTGGGTGGTAAGATTGCTCATATGGCCGTTGACCATGTGATGCAGAAGATGCAGCACTTCGGCAGTTATATAGGCGATGCACTCAGCGAGAACGGTATCGGCAAGGGTGGGGGCTTCGGCGATATGATCAGCAGGGGTATCGGACGGCTCTTCGGTAATTCCTCGAAGAAACACGCCTCCGACTTCATCAATGCCTTGGCGGCACCTGTGGAGCAGGCATTGGCCAAGAACATCAACGAGATGCTGCGCGACAACTCTGCAGAGATGGTGGGAGGGATGATTCAGAAGGAGCGCCAGCGACTCCTCGACTGTACGATGAGTGAGCTGCTGGAGGATAAGGAGGAGCAGATAGCGCAGCTGAAATCATCGATCATCTCTTTATACCAGCACGTCATCACTGAACGTCTGCCCCGCATTCTCCATGCCATCAATATCAGTAAGATGATCGAGAACCGAATCAACGAGATGGAGATGGCCGAGGCGGAACATCTGATCCTGGAGGTGATGGACAAAGAACTCAAGGCCATTGTATGGCTCGGTGCCCTTTTAGGCGCCATCATGGGAACCTTAAATCTGCTCACAAGCAACTTCCTGTATTAACAGGTTTGGTAGTTTCGTTTTTTTGTATTATCTTTGCAGCAAACTACTAAAGGATTTGAACGGTATCTTACGACTGATTGGGTGTTTGCTCGCATTCTTTGTGAGTGGTTCGATGGCACAAAACGTGCTCACCGAACGGTATAACATGACCTGCCTGGATCTCTCAGCGGGTCTGCCCCATCTGCATGTAAACCAGATCTTTGCTGATAGTCAGGGCTTTGTGTGGATATCCACCTATGGAGGTGGAGCCGTGCGCTATGACGGTTATTCGTTCACCATGCCCGTACTGGAACGCCATGCAGGCAGTTCGAGCAATTCCTGTCAGGGCTTTGCCGAAGATGGGCACCAGCGGTTGTGGGTGGCCTACGACGAGCAGACCACCGTGGTGGATATGCGAACCATGGGCAGTACGGTACCTAAATATGGGAAAGGTGATATCGGTGAACTGCTGAAACGTCCTTCGGTGAAGGTGTATTGTGATACGAAGGGCAGTTTGTGGCATCTTACACGCGATACTATTTTCCGCTATACCTTCAATGAAAACGGTAGCGTGGATCATATCAGTAAATGCCGTTACCGTGGTAATACCCCGGAGGTGAGTCTGGTTGATATCGACCATAACGGTACGGTATGGATCAATGTGGAGAACGGACTGTACCGCTTGATAGAAGAGAACGGTAAGCTGGTGCTCAGGGATATAGCACCTGTGATGAAGCATTTGCAGGGTGCTTACGTCACCGATATGCTGAAACGTGGCAGTACCGTGTGGATCTCTACCAACATAGGCTTGTTTGCCTATGACACGTATTCTGGTGCCATGACCGAATATCATCATACTGCCGATGCACATTCTTTGTCGCACGACTATGCTACTGCGCTGGCCACCACGCCTGAAGGTCGTTTGCTGGTGGGTACGCTTCGAGGAATGAGTATCCTGGATGAGCAGAACGGCACCTTCAGTCATTGGAACACTGCCACCGATGGTATTCCCATGCCGAGCGATTTCGTCCACTGTCTGATGATCCGTTACGGTCAGATATGGATCGGTACGGAAACAGCAGGTATTGTCAAGCTGTCTCCCCGTCCGCTCATGCTCCGTAACTACATCCACGAGGATGGTCATCCGGGCTCCCTCTCACACAATCCTGTGAATGCGATGTATGTCGAAGTCGACGGTACGTTATGGGCAGGTACGGTGGAAGGTGGCTTGAACCGCAAGGGAGCAGGCGACACATTCAGTCATTGGACCACCTCGAACTCACCGTTGTCGCACAACTCGGTGTCGGTACTGGAAGCGGATGGGCATGGACGACTGTGGATTGGCACGTGGGGTGGAGGACTGAACTATATCTCCCTGGAAGAACATAGTCAGGTGCATCCCGTCAGTATGCCGCCTTCCATGACTTCCCTTACCTCTTATATCGGTTCCTTGGCCTACGATAAGTATAACGATGGACTATGGGTGGGCTCCAACGACGGTATCTTCTTCTACGATTTTCGTAAGGGGACGCTGGAGGATCCTTTCCCGGAAAACCGAAGTGTACGCGGCTGTATTGGAGCGCACGTGGATAAGGATGGTTTCCTGTGGATGGGCTGTATCTCGGGTGTATGTGTGATCGACCTCCGTTCTCCGCGCAACAAAGATGGCGCATTTAAGTCCAGAAAGCTGAGTAATAAGCTCGACCATCCGGAATCTCCCGTCATTGATAAGATCAGTTGTTTCTGTGAAACCAAGGACGGTACGCTGTGGCTTGGTTCCAACGGCTATGGATTATATCGTAGGGTGGTTGACAAGAAGAGCGGGGAGGAGTATTTTGAGAATCTGACAGCCGATGACGGCTTGGCGAACAATGCCGTGAAAGGAATCGTGGAGGATATTCAGGGAAGACTGTGGATTACGACAGATAACGGACTGTCGGTCTATAACCCGCGCACGCGTACCTTTATTAATTATGGGGAGCGCGACGGATTGCATTCTCAGCGGTTCTATTGGAATTCTGCCGTGAAGGGTACCGATGGCTATATCTACCTGGGCAGTGTTGACGGTTTGACCGAAATCAGGGGGGAGAACATGGATGATGATAACCCCATACACCTCACCTTTACCCGCTTGATGGTGGATAACCAGGTGATCACAGCCGCCAGCAGTAAGATTATCGACGCAGATATCTCCTTGGCCAGCATCATCCGACTGCATGAGTCGAATAAGTCGTTCTCCATTGATTTCTCAGCGCTTACCTACGGTAGGGAGGTGCAAGGTCATTACAGCTACAGGATGAGAGGTTTCGAGGAGGAATGGAACACCTTGAAGCCCGGTGAACATTCAGTACGCTATACGAGTCTGAAGCCCGGCAGCTATGTCTTCGAGGTGGCTTATACCGCAGAAGCTGATGAAGATGAGCGGCACGTGATCTCCATTCGTGTGGAGGTGGCGCCCTATTTCTGGAAGAGCTGGTGGTTCACGTTGTTGTTGATCCTGCTGGCGGTGGGTGTGGGTATCCGACTGTACCGAATGCGTTTGGAAGCATGGCGGAAGCAGGAGGCAGAGAAACTGTTGAAGCCTATTCGTAAGGCGTTGGAGGAAACCGACGATTCCACACACCTCCAGTTACGAATCCAGAATATCCTCGACAACCACGAACGGTTGGAAAAGAGTTTCCACCGGAGCGTGGAAGCCGACAAGCAGGAAGTGACGCAGAAGAATGTTCCTTTCATGGAACGCGCCACCGAGATCATGGAACAGAACTACATGAACAGCGAATTCGACATCACTGCCTTTGCCGATGCCTTAGGTATGAGCAAGAGTCTGGTGTCTAAACGACTGAATGCCGAGACGGGAGTAAGTACAGGTCAATTCATCCGTAACTACCGTCTGAGCATTGCCAGGAAACTGATCATGGAGAATTATGCCGACAGGAATATCACCGAGATAGCCTATGCGGTGGGATTCAACGATCCCAAATATTTCACCCGTTGCTTCACCCGTCATTATGGGAGCAGTCCAAGTACCTACATGCGTGAAGAGCATATGGATAAGGGCGAAGAACACAAAATGAACAAAAAGAGTACAAACTGACAATAATTTATTTTTGTCCACCTTTAATATCATTTTATCCACCTCGCGTGTCAGCATTTCCACTACTTTTGCTGACAGATAATTGTATTACTAATCTAAAAACTCCTAAATTTAAAACAATTAACATGAGAAAACAACTATTATTCTCTGTGTTGCTGACCTTAGGTGTTATGGGAGGTATCACTTGCTGTCCCACCTCAGTCATGGCATCTGTCACGCAATCTCAGACAATCAAGGTCACTGGCCAGGTTGTAGACCAAGACGGCGAACCGCTCATTGGTGCTACTGTACAGTTGAAGGGGACTCAGTCGGGTGTTATCACCGACATTGATGGTAATTTTACTATCGATGCACCAGCCAATGGTACACTCGTGGTAAGCTACGTAGGTTTCAAGGATCGTGAGATCGCCATTAACGGGCGCGCGATCATTGAACAGATTCAATTGGAGAGCGATGCTCAGGTTCTTGATCAGGTGGTAGTGGTAGGTTACGGTGTTCAGAAGAAGGCCGACCTTACCGGTTCTGTATCCATCGTCAACGCCGACGAACTGAAGCGCGTATCTCACTCAAACATTTCTTCCATGCTCGAAGGTAAGGTGGCTGGTGTGCAGATCACATCTGACGGTCAGCCCGGTGCCGACCCGGCAGTCCGCATCCGTGGTATCGGTTCCTTCGGTAGCACAGCTCCATTGTACGTTATCGACGGTGTTCCCATGGGAACATCAATCCGCGACTTCTCACCGAATGACATCGAGACCATTCAGGTGCTGAAGGATGCTTCTGCAGGTGCCATCTACGGTTCACGTGCAGCTAACGGTGTGGTTATCATCACTACCAAGGGTGGTAAGAAAGACCAGCCGCTGAAGGTTGACTACAAGGGATACTTCGGTGTGGACAAGATTCAGACGGATGTTTACGACCTGATGAATGCTGAACAGTACAGCAGGTATCTCGGTATTGCTGCTACCAACGCAGGTATTCCCGCTCCCGGTGGATACACACTGGGTAGTGACGGTTACTATCATTTCCGCGACAATACGGACACCAACTGGCTCGATGAGGCCTTCAAGACAGGTATCCGTCAGAACCACAGTGTTAACCTGAGCGGTGGTGGTGTTAATAATACCTATAATATAAGTCTCGACTACTTCAAGCAGAAGGGTACCTTGGAAGGCGCAGGTCCTAACTTCGAGCGTTACACTGCTCGTGTGAACAACACCATGGACATCAAGTTCGTGAAGTTCCGCACCAGTCTGGTGTACTCTCACTCCAATCAGGACAACTTGGCTGTATCCAACGCCAACGAGTATGTTCAGGGTCTGTATGGTAACTTGGGTAACGTGCTCAGCGGTGTGCTGAATATGCAGCCCACCATCAAGGCTTACGACCCATCTACATGGGTGCTCGATGACATGGTTGGTTCTGCCAGTGCTTACAAGTACGACGCTTATGGCTATGGTGTGTACTATGATACCATTCATGGTGACATCTCCGCCATGAACCCGCTGCTCATTAACAAGATGCTGACCCGAAACACCATCGTTGACCGTTTCGTAGGTACTGCTTCGGCAGATGTTGATCTGTTCAACATGGTTGGCATCAAGAGCGACAATCATAAACTCAACTATAAGATCAACCTTTCTTATAGTACTACATCTTGCAACGACAAGACTTGGATTCCTGCATGGATTCAGAGTAACCGTGTATATCTTGCCAAGGAGAATGAGCGCCTTAGCAAGGGACATCGCAAATACACTGATGCCTTGATCGAGAACACACTGACTTACGACGGAACCCTTGGTTTGCACCATGCTAACATCGTGGTTGGTCAGACCTTCGAGCAGGAGAACACCAATACCCTGTCGGCTACTGGTATCAATCTCTCTGAGCCTTACTTCCTGCAGCTGCAGAATGCCAGCGACTGGATGGCCGACAGTTATGAATACAAGCATACCTTGGCTTCTTATCTTGCACGTTTGAACTACGACTTCGACGGTAAGTACCTCGTTTCTGGTATCGTTCGTCGTGACGGTAGCTCCCGCTTGTCAAAGGATATCCGCTGGGACACCTTCACATCAGTTTCTCTCGGTTGGCGTTTCGATAAGGAAGCATTCTTCCCCATCGACCGCAACATCGTGAATCTGTTCAAGCTGCGTGCCAGCTATGGTGAGCTCGGTTATGAGGCAGCCGTAGGCGATTATGCCATCCAGGCTACCATGGCTCGTAACAACATGACCTACAGCTTCGGTAATCAGGCTGTTACTGGTTCTGCTGTTTCCAACTTCGTGAACGAGAACCTCTCATGGGAAAAGAGAAAGACCATGAACGTGGGTCTTGACCTGGCTTTCTTCAACAACCGCATTGAGTTTACTGCTGAGTGGTACAAGAACAAGTCGCAGGATCTTCTCTACGGCGTTCCTGTTCCTGCCAGCGCAGGTGTGGCCAACACATCAGTAACCATGAATGCTGCATCCATGGAGAACAGCGGTTTGGAGTTCTCTCTTACCTATCGTAACCGCGACCATGCCCTGAAGCATGAGATCAGCGCCAACCTCAGTACGCTGAAGAATAAGGTGACATCTCTCGGCTTCGGCACAGATAAATACATCACTGGTGCATACATCACAGAGATCGGTCAGGAAGTTGGTAAGTTCTATGGTTGGGACTATCAGGGCATCATCCGCACACAGTCACAGCTCGACGAGCTGAACGCTTTGGCACAGGCCCAGGGTCTTGACGAGTATCAGCCGGGAGCACAGGTAGGCGACTGCTACTATCGTGACATCAACGGTGACGGTCAGATCAACGGTGACGACCAGACAGTTCTCGGCAGCGGTCTGCCCAAGGTGAACTTCGGTCTGAGTGCCCATCTGGAGTACAGCATCTTCGATCTGAGTATTTCTACATTCGGTGCACTGGGCTTCCATGTATCCGACTACCTCTATAACATGCTGAATTCAAGCTACGGATATGGCAACAAGGACGTGGCTGTGCTGGATGCTAATCAGTGGGATGGCGGTACATACGTTTCCAGTATCCCCCGCACCTATCTGTCAAACAGCGCTACACTGGCATGGAACGATTTGTTCTGCGACCGTCAGATTCAGAATGCTGCTTATTGGAAGATTGCCAACATCGAGCTGGGATGTAACCTTCCCAACAAGTGGTTCGGCAACTATGTATCAGGTGTACGTGTTTACGTATCTGCCCAGAACCTCTATACCTTCACCGGTTACAAGGGTTACAATGTTGACTATGCAGGCGGTACGTTCACTCCGGGTTATAACTTCTGTTCTTACCCAACTGCACGAAGCTTCATGGTGGGTCTGAACTTCACCTTCTAATGCATCATTATAATATATAAGGTATATTGCATAAAAATATAAATTGACAATTATGAAACTATATAAAATTTCCTTAGCTGTTCTGATGGGTGTCGCTACGCTTTCTTCTTGCGATAGTGAGCTGGACGTAACGAATCCCAACCAGCAGACTGCAGCTACCTTCGGCTTCTCAGCTGATGATCTTGAGGAGAACGTGATTGCAGCCTACAACCATATCCGTATGGAAGGTACTTATGCTCGTGTAGGCTATATGCTCGATGTTTGTCGTGGAGATGAGGTGTGGAACTCCTCACAGGTTTGGTACATGCCTTTCGATGATCTGAATGTTGCTTTCACCGATGAGATCGGACAGTGGTCTTGGCGTGACTGGTACTATACCATCAACGTAACGAACTTCACCCTTTCTCGTTGTGGCGAAGACAATAGCGCACTCAACGAACAGATGAAGCGTATCAAGGGACAGATGTTGTTCCTGCGCGGACTGGCCTACTATAACCTGGCTGGTTACTATCAGAACCCCATTCTGATTACCGACTATGCTACCTATTCTACCCTCGATGGTCTCTATGGCACCAACAGTTCATACGATGAGGTTTGGGATCAGGTGGAGAAAGACTTTGCCGAGGCAATGACACTGCTGCCCAGTCGTGATGCTGGCGGTGAGTGGGCAAAGGGTCGTGCCACCAGTGGTGCTGCAGCCGGTTTCTATGCTCGTGCTCTGATGATGCGCCACAAGTACAGCGATGCACTGGCCGTTCTGAGGAACATCATCAATGGTCAGTACGGCAGCTATAAGCTGATGGCTAACTATGGTGATAACTTCCGTGAGGGAGCTGCTTACGAGAATAACGACGAGAGCTTGTTCGAGGTTCAGTATCTGGACTTTGGTACACAGGGTACCGATGATGAGTGGACACCTGTGAACACCAGTCCGAACGCTACTCAGGGACATGCTATTGAGAGTAACTTTGGTCCTGGCGACTTCGGTGGATGGGCCGACCTCTCTGCTTCTCCTTGGCTCTACAACCTGTTCAAGGCAGAAAAGACCACCAATGGTACGCTCGACCCACGTCTTTACTGGACCATCGGTACCTACGAGACCGACTGGGACGGATTTGAATATGGTAATGTTTGCTACGCTACTCCGATGACAGCCGATGCACCCGTTGTTACCAACAACAACTACGGCGGTCTGCCAGTAGCCAAGAACACCAACTTCCGCACAGGTGTTTACGACAAGGTGGTAACTGGTCTGCACTGCGGTATCAACCTGCGCCTGATGCGCTACAGCGATGTGCTGCTTCGTGCTGCTGAGTGTGAGAACGAAGTGAACGGTCCTACCCAGCAGGCTATCGACTGGATCAACCAAGTTCGTCAGCGTGCCGGTTTAGCCGACCTGAAGCTGGCTGATTTCAACAGTAAAGACAAGTTGTTCGAGCAGATTGCCAATGTGGAGCGTCCGAAGGAGTTCGGTTGCGAGTATGGTCGTGGCTTCGACCTCATCCGTTGGGGATTCTTCTACGATGGCGGTCGTCTGCAGCAGCTCAAGGAGCACGGAACCTTCCGTCGCACCAACGACAGGTCAAGAGTGAAGGAGGCTGTAAGCTACAGTGGAATCGCTGCCGGCGATACAGAGCTGAAGAGCTCTTACGATACATGGATCCAAGGTCATGAGTTCTTCCCCATCTATCAGGGAACACTGAACGACAACCCCAACCTTGTGGGCAACTCGGCTAACAACAGTACCAGCAATGCCGACAAGCTTTACGGACCGGTACATCCGGTTGTGGGCCTCTAAACAAAGGTAAGTAAGTATAATAGTAACATAGTAAAAAAGATATCATTATGAAATACAATAAATTAGCAACTGTCCTTTGTTCAGCCGCCTTAGGGCTACTGGCTCTGACGAGCTGTGAGGGCGGTGACCTGTTCGGCATTAACTCTCCCGACTGGCTGTCGTCAAAGGCTGACTCTATTGCTGCTGAGAAGGCAAAGAACCAGGGTGGTGATGAGATCATCGAAGGTATGCAAGAGGACGTCTATACCATTGGTGCTACTGACTATAGTACGGTTTGGTGGGCACAGTTCTCTAAGTATTATCAGGTTCGTGAAGGTGAGAAGTGGATTGCACAGTTCAATCTGAACATCAATCCCAGTGCCACGAATACGTACAAGAACTTCGCCATGATCATCTGTAATGATGAGGATCGCGGTGCTGCTAACTATAAGGAATATGGAGCCATCCGCTACGACTATCAACCCAGCGGAAACTCTGAATGGGGTGGTTATATCGACCGTAGTCTGGCTACAAGCGATCTGGAGTTCCAGACCGATACTGACACGGGTGTTGACAAGCTTGGCGGTAAGGTGACACTGACCGTTGACCGCACTGAAGGCGGACTGGTGGTTACCATGACCAACGGAACGATCACAAAGACCTATACCCAGAAGTCGCCACTGGTGAACCTCAATGCCGATGCTTCGAACACAACCATCCGTTGCTTCCTCGTTCCCGAGGGTTCATTCATCAACTGGCTTGGTTCTACTGTAGAGCCCATCGGTGGATTCACTTCCAGAGAGGACAAGCAGCCACTGTCTATGACACTCAACGGCGTACCTAAGAAGGTGCTCCAGGGCACATCATTGGAGGATGCCTTTGCCAATGTAACCGCTACGATCCAGTTCGAGCAGGAGGTTTCAACTATTGTTAAGTATGCTGACCTTACCTTCCAGGCTGTTCCTAACATGAACTCACTGGGTAAGAAGACCCTCATTGCTGCCTATGCCAAGACCTTCAAGGGCGAGGCTGCCGCTGCACCGGTCATCGGAACAGCAGAGTTCGAGGTGGTTGACAAGCTTTACACTTCAGTAGGTGCTACCGATAACTCTACCGGTTGGTGGGGCGCTCACTCTGAGAATATCAAGGTTGGACCAAACGAGACTTTTGTTTCTACCTTCACCAACTATACCTCTGGTGCTAACAACTGGAACAACTTCGTGATTGTTCTCTGCAAGGCCGATAACTCGGAGTATGCAGTGGTACGTGCTGACAACTATGGTTGGGGTGCAGGTTATGACGGAAATGCCAATCTGGAGCTCAGCGGTGGCCAGTCTGACTGGGGCGCATGGCTCGCTGCCATGGATGGTGCCAAGGTAACCACTTATATAACAAACAATGGTGATGGCACTGCCGATGTCAAGGCGGTGATGGTTGGCAACGACGGTAATACCTATATTCAGGAGTACAAAGGCATCAACACTGTTGATCCTAACGACTTCTACTTCCGCTATACCGTTGACGGCTGTCATCTTGAGTTCGACGAGGTGCTGGGCGAAGAGGACAACTCTACAGGCTGGTGGGCCGCTCACTCTCAGGACATCAAGGTTCCTGCAGGTAAGACCTACACCACTCGCTTCAAGAACTTCACCAACGGTGCTAACAACTGGAATAACTTCCTCGTTGTTCTTACCCGTGAGGACAATAGTGAGTATGCTGTTCTCCGTGCCGATAACTACGGCTGGGGCGATAGCTACGATGCTTGTACGCCAAGTGGCGGACAGAGCGACTGGGGTGCATGGCTCTCTGCAATGGACGATGCTGTAGTAACCGTATCGGTAACCAACCATGGTTCATCTGCCGACGTCAAGTGCGTCATGGTGGGCAACGATGGCATTACCTATTATCAGGATTATATCGGTCTGAGTCCTATCGAAGGCGATAACTTCCGCTTCCGCTTCACTACTGAGGGTGGACACCTGGTATTTGAATAATGCATAATGAATAATGCATATTGCATCATGAGAAAGTATATCTTTGTACTTCTGACGGCACTGGCTCCTATGAGTGCACTGGCCTACATGCTGAATCGCGTCAGCGTGCATGACCCGAGCATCGTGTGGGAACCAGTGTCCCAGACGTACTACATCTTCGGTTCCCATCGGGCTGCTGCCAAGACAGCCGACTTGATGAGCTGGTCGGCTTTTCAGGCTCCTTGGGCTACAACTTCCAGTAACAATGCAGCCAACAGCGCCGCCTTCACCACACCGCAGGTAACAAAGATCAAGAAGGGTGGAGTAGAGTACGACTTCAACTTCAATGCTTTTAATTGGTCGAAGCGAGGCAATGCGGGCTACAATGTCGATGGAAACATGTGGGCGCCCGATGTGATATGGAACAAGGTCTTGAATAAATGGTGCATGTACCTGAGCGTCAATGGCGATAACTGGTATTCCAGCATCATCCTGCTCACGGCTGATAACATCGAAGGACCTTATCTGTATCAGGCCCCGGTGGTGATGAGTGGTTTCCATACCGGTAGCGCCTATAAGGATTCCGACCTGGAGCTGGTTATCGGCACACAGTCGTCTCTGCCTGAGCGCTACGCTGTGGGCAACAGATGGGGCAATCGCTATCCGAACTGTATCGACCCCTGTGTGTTCTACGATGAGCAGGGTAAGCTGTGGATGTCGTACGGCTCATGGAGCGGTGGTATCTGGATGCTGGAACTCGATGAGAATACAGGATTGCGCGACTATGATGTAGAATATCCCCTGACTGGCTCGGGCGACGGTATTACCATCGATCCTTACTTCGGTAAGAAGATTGCAGGTGGATACTATGTATCGGGCGAGGCCAGCTACATCGAGTATATTGGTGGTTATTACTACCTGTTTGTTACCTATGGCGGACTGGCTGCCGGTGGTGTGGCAAACGAATATAACAACGGTGGTTACCAGATGCGTGTGTTCCGCTCGGAGAATCCCGACGGACCCTATATCGATTCGCGAAACAACAGTGCTGTATTCACCTCGTATCTGCTGAACTTCGGTGCGAAGGAGAACGATAACAACCGCGGTGTCAACATCTTCGGTGCTTATACCTCGTGGGGAAGCACGGCAAGAGGAAACCTTGGCGAGCGGTCGCAAGGTCATAACTCCATCATCGCCGCTGAAGACGGTCGTACGTATCTGGTTTATCACACCCGTTTCCAGAACTGGGGTGAGGCTCATCAGGTGCGTGTCCATCAGGTGTTCCAGAGCAAGAACGGATGGCTGGTGGCTGCTCCCTTTGAATATACGGGCGAGCAGGTGACGAATGCCGATATTGCTACTACCCAGCAGATTGCTACCGACCGTATTGCGGGTAAGTACAAGTTGCTGATTCATCGCTACAAGTTGGATCATACCAAGAAAGAGATAGCTGAGCCTGTTGACATCGAACTCAAGACGGATGGCACCATAGCAGGGGCTACAACAGGAACGTGGAAGGTAGAGGAGGGCACATCCTACGTCACTTTGAAGATAGGTAATACCTATTATCATGGTGTGATGGTGGAGCAGACCTTGGAATCTACCGACACGAAGGTGGCTGCATTCACTGCTGTGGCGGCCAATACTGGCGAGACCGCCTGGGGCTACCAAACCGAAACGGCCACGGGCATCGTTGGAGTGACTGTTGATGATAACTATCAACTATCAACTATCAACTCTCAACTCCCAACCTACGATCTCCAAGGTCGTCGCGTAAACAACAATTCTAAAGGATTCATCATCCGAAACGGTAAGAAATACATAGCTAAATAATCATATGAGGACATCAGTTATAACGCTGATGCTGTTCGTCTTAGGCACCACGGTTACGGTGCAGGGGCAACAGCATCCCAGGAGGAGTTTGTCCTTTACCACGGACACGCCAATGGTTCATGACCCCGTCATGGCCTACGAAGATAGTACTTATTATTTATTTGCTACAGGAATGGGCATTCAGCAGATGACATCGAAGGATCGTCAATCGTGGACCGTCTTGAGGGAGCCGGTAATGACGGTTATCCCTCAGTGGGCGCACGACTCAGTACCGGGGTTCACACAACATGTTTGGGCTCCCGATATCATCCGCTGGCGTGGTCGTTGGTGGATGGCCTATAGCTGCTCCACCTTCGGCAGGAACGGTTCGGCCATCGGTCTACTGTCTGCCCGTTCACTATCTTATCCCATCTGGAACGACGAGGGTTGTATTGTTACTTCCCGCGAGAATCGTGACAACTGGAACGCCATCGATCCTAACTTCGTCATCGACGATCAGGATCAGCCGTGGCTTGTCTGGGGCTCGTTCTGGGATGGTATTCAACTGGCACGCCTGGATACAACCATGCATATCGCCAAGGGAGAGAAACCACGCACCATTGCCCGTCGGTATAATTTGAATAACTCGACGGCCAAGGCTGCTCTGCCCATCAATCCGAATCCTCCCAAGAATCCTACATCCGATTTCGCGGGACCAAATGCCATTGAGGCTCCGTTTATCTTCAAGCACAATGGTTGGTACTATCTGTTTGTGTCGTGGGATTATTGTTGTCAGGGTTCCAAGAGTAACTACCGGGTGGCTGTAGGGCGCAGCAAATCTGTAGACGGTCCATACCTCGACCGTAAGGGTATCGACATGCGCTATGGCGGTGGTAACATCTTCCTCGAAGGCGACAAGACCACCTATGAGGCTGCCGGTCATTGCGCCGTGTATCACCTTGACAACCAAGACATCTTCATTTGTCATGGCTACAGTGTTGCCCAACAGGGCGCATCGGTGTTGATTCAACGTCCCATCCGCTGGACGGAAGATAACTGGCCGGAATTACAATAACTCAAGTTCATGGATATTATCTCCTGCCCCCTCTCTCATGGAGGGGGCTTTTTTGTGAAGATGAATGATACGATAATTCGCTTTTAACATACTTTATATCGGCTATTCCAATTATTCTTCCTATTTTTGTAACTGTTTTAGTAATCAACAGCTGAAAGACATATGAAAGGCGAGATATTGAGAAACGGGAAACGCTGCGGCAAGTTGTTGTTCGACTATTTGCCGTGTGTGAACTATGCTATGTTGCGTAATGGCGTGGCAACCTGCATTCAGTGCGTGGTGGAGAATGAAGACACTACCGACTGGCGGCAGGTAAGGGTAGGCGTGAGGGGAGAGCAGATAAAACCACACGAGGTGATGCTCGACTTTATCCCGCAGGGACAGCGCATACAGCTGGACAATCTCAAGATTGAGCCTGAACTGAATGCCTTGGTGAATAGTACTGAGAGCATACAGACGAAGTTCTCCGTAAGTGTGAGCGTGGCCGATGAAGAGGTGTTACAGGAAGAATACGACATCAGTCTGCTGCCTTTCGACCAATGGCCGGGAAACAATGTGATGCCTCAGCTGCTCGCCTCGTTCGTCACACCCAACCATCCGCTGTTGTCGCGTGTAGGTAGCAAAGCCTCGCAGTTCATGGAGAAGTGGACGGGCAGCTCCTCGCTGGATGCTTATCAGACACAGGATAGAAACCGCGTGCGCTTGCAGGTGGCCGCGATCTATGAAGCCTTGCGTTCAGAATCCATCAGCTATTGTGAACCCCCGGCAAGCTTTGAGACGAGCGGTCAGCGGGTTCGTTTGGCCGACAAGGTGCTGACAGAGAAATTAGGCACTTGTCTGGATACCTCTCTGCTCTTCGCCTCCTGTCTGGAATCCATCGGCGTGTTCCCCATCATCGTCATGATGCGCGGTCATGCCTTTATAGGAGCCTGGCTTGATGAGACCTTCTATCATCAGGAGGTATGCGACGACAGCTCGTATCTGCTGAAACAGATGGCCGACGGTATCAATAATGTGGTGTTGGTGGAAACCACCTGCATGACCATGTCGGGGGCTGTTACCTTTGACGATGCGGTTGGACAGGCTTCTCAGAAGATACATGACGAGCGTTCGTTTGTGTATTTCGTGGATGTTCATCGCTGTCGGTTGGGAGGAATCCGTCCGTTGCCCCAGCGAATCCAGAACGGGAACAAGTGGGTGCTGCCGAACGACGGGGTGGAGCACGAGAATGCTACTACGACCATCCGTATGCCCGACCACTATGCGCTCCATTTGGATACACCTGAGACCGAGATTACCAAACAGACCATCTGGGAACGGAAACTGTTGGATTTCTCCCTGCGTAATAACCTCATTAACTGTAAGGTGGGGCGCAGGGTGATTCCCTTCGTATCGTTCGACATCGACCTGCTGGAAGACCATTTGCAGGCAGGAGAGGACTATACCGTGCTGCCTTATCCCAAGAAACAGATAGATCCTGTGGAGGGTAGCATCTACGACTCACATCTGCAGGCTTCCGACCTGAAGGAAATGGTGAGCGAGGAGGTGAAGGGGAATCACCGACTGGTGTCGTATCTCAGTGAGACGGAGCTGGCTACAGCCATGAAGTTCGTTTACCGCGCCTCCAGGAACTCGTTGGAAGAGAATGGTGCGAACACACTGTTCCTCGCCATCGGTATGCTGAAATGGTACGAGAACGACAAGAGTATCATGGCCCGCTATGCCCCGGTACTGCTGATGCCGGTGGATATCCTGAGGAAATCGGGTACGAACTACGTCATCCGAACCCGTGACGAAGAAACCATCATCAATACTACCCTGATAGAGCTGCTGAAACAGCAATTCAAGATCAATCTGGGTGTTCTGGATCCCCTTCCCACAGACGACCATGGCGTGGATGTGAAACGTATTCTTGCCACCGTTCGCGAAGGGGTGAAGAACATGCACCGCTGGAACGTGATGGAGGAATCGTTGTTAGGTCTTTTCTCGTTCAACAAGTTCGTGATGTGGAACGACATACACAACAATGCAAAGATACTGAAGGAGAACGACGTGGTGAAGAGTCTGATGGAAGGGCGGGTAACCTTGAAGGACCTTGACCAGGTGGCGGATGCGAGAGAGGCAGACAAGAAGAGTCAGCCGTCGGATTATTGCATTCCCATCGACGTGGACTCCTCGCAGCTGGAGGCGGTCATCGAGAGCGGGCGCGGCAAGAGCTTCATCCTATACGGTCCTCCGGGCACAGGAAAGAGTCAGACCATTACGAACATGATTGCCAATGCGCTCTATCAGAACAAACGGGTGCTTTTCGTGGCCGAGAAGATGGCGGCGCTGGAGGTGGTGCAGAAACGTCTCACGAAGATCGGACTGGATCCGTTCTGCCTGGAGCTCCATTCTAATAAGGTGACCAAGACGCACTTCCTGACGCAGATGCAGAAAGCGCTCGACGTGGTGCATATCAAGGAACCAGAGGAATATAAGGCGACGTCGGAAAAGCTGTATGCTCATAGGCAGCAGCTGATTACCTATATAGAGAACTTGCACAGGAAGCAGTCATCAGGTTTTTCACTCTACGACTGCATTTCGCGCCATCTGGTCATCAGCGAGGAGGAGATGAAAGGGGTGCTGCCGCCTGTCAGCGAGATCAACAAAGAGAAACTCAGTGAGTGGGTGGAAGAGATAGAAAGTCTGGCCACCGTGTTCAAGATTACAGGGCATCCCGCCGAGAATGCGTTGAACGGCTTGGAACCCAAGACGTTCCGTGAGGAGGATGTAGCACGACTGCGTTCGCTGCTGATAGACTACAAGAACGATTACGACCAGCTGACAGCTATACTGCCGCGATTACCCATTGCTGTGGGGACAAACGACCGGGATATCCTGATGGCTGATGCCATGGGGAAGATGATGGAGCAGACTCCGGTGATGACGGCCGACATGCTGAACATAGCGGCCAACCGACAGCGATATGAGGCGCTGATTAAGGCCTTGGAGATGGGTAAGGAACGCGACAGCGTGAAAGCCAGTCTGCTATCCTCTTGTCAGGAGGATGCGCTTACCGCTGATACAAAGACATTGTCAGCCAGGCATACAGACATCATGGGAAAATGGTTCCTACCGAAGTTCTTTGCCAAGCGGAGCTTCATGAAGCAGATACGACAGTTCTGTGTAGGGGCAAAGTTCGACGAGGTGCCCGAATTACTTAAGACCATTGCCCATTATCAAGAACTGCGCAATGGCGTGAAGGAGGAATCGGACCAGCTGTCGGCGCTGTTTGGGGCTGATGGTAAGGGCGATGCAGAGAAATGGCAGATCATTGAGCCTTCGCTGAAGGGGGCTGCACAACTGCTGCAGATGCTGATGGACTATGCCCAGCGGCATGATAGGAACGTGATGGAGGTGCGCAATGAGTTACTGGAGCGCATGGGCGGTAGCTGGGATCTGTTCAGACAAAGCTACAGTCAGTCGTTCAACACCGTTTCCACCCAACTGCAACAACTCCTGGCATTGGAGGAGGAGATGTTTCCACTGACGGATTTCGACTTGCCTACACAGAATTACCATTCTGAGATAGCCAGTCATATAGACACCTGGATGACGCATCTGGGAGAGATCAAGGACTGGTGCTTGTGGATTGAGCGCAAACAGGCTTTGGAGGACAAGGGATTGAAGAGTGTGCCCGACCATATCCTGCAGCAGCATGCAGATGCTCAGCAAACGTCGCAGGCGTTCCAGAAGACGGTCTATCACCTGCTTACGATGGATATTGTGGATAAGGATCCGTCGCTGGCGAAGTTCAACGGACTGATTTTCGAGGAGCTGGTGGATAAGTACAAACAACTTACTTACTCGTTCCAGGATTTGAGTAAGAAGGAACTGTACTGCCGATTGGCAGCGCGGATTCCTTCGCAGACGCTGGCTGCCGTATCGAATTCTGAGATGGGCGTCCTGAAACGGAATATCAATAATGGCGGTAGGGGCGTCAGTATCCGCAAGATCATCGACCAGATTCCTACCTTGCTGCCTAAGCTTTGTCCGTGCATGCTGATGAGTCCGATCAGTGTGGCGCAGTATATCGACATGGGAGGGGAGAAGTTCGACCTGGTGATCTTCGATGAGGCGTCGCAGATGCCTACAAGCGAGGCCATCGGTGCCATTGCCCGTGGTAAGGCGCTGATATGTGTAGGCGACCCGAAGCAGATGCCGCCTACAAGCTTCTTCACGGCGCAGTCGGTGGATGAGGATGAAGTGGAGATCGACGATATGGACAGTATCCTCGATGACTGTATCACGCTCTCCATGCCCGGTCATTACTTGTCTTGGCACTACCGCTCGAAGCATGAGTCGTTGATTGCCTTCTCGAATTTGCAGTATTATGACAGTAAGCTGCGCACCTTCCCCAGCGTGGACGACCAGCAGTCGAAGGTGCGTCTGGTGCAGATAGAGGGTGAGTATGACAAGGGGCATACACGCTCGAATCCCGCTGAGGCTCATGCCATTGTGGATGAGGTGGTGAGACGACTGAAGGATCCTGAACTCTCAAAGCGAAGCATTGGTATTGTGAGCTTCAGTAAGGTGCAGCAGAACCTCATCGAGGATATCCTCATCGACGAGCTGGCCAAGCATCCGGAGCTGGAGCAGAAGGCTTATCAGTGCGAGGAACCGATCTTCATCAAGAACCTGGAGAACGTGCAGGGTGATGAGCGCGACGTGATCTTGTTCAGCGTGGGATACGGTCCTGACAAGCATGGAAAGGTGTCGATGAACTTCGGACCGCTGAACAATGAGGGCGGTGAGCGCCGACTGAACGTGGCCGTGAGTCGTGCTCGTTATGAGATGATCGTCTTTGCCACGCTGCGGGCTGAGCAGATCGACCTGAAACGCTCCAGCGCAAAGGGCGTGGAAGGACTGAAGAGCTTCATTGAGTTCGCAGGGAAGGGTACACTGAACCTGACACAGAGTATGGTGGCTGCCAATAACCTGCAGGATGCGGCCGAGAACGACTTGGTGCGTATCATTGCAGAGGAACTGCGCAGTCATGGCTACGAGGTGATGACACATGTAGGCCGGAGTCAGTTTAAGATCGACTTGGCGGTGCTGAACCCCGAGAAGAAGGATGAGTATATGATGGGTATTCTGTGCGACGGACGAAACTACTATGATACCAAGACCACTCGCGACCGTGAGATTGTGCAGCCTGGGGTGCTGACAGGATTAGGTTGGAACGTGATGCGGGTGTGGGCGGTTGACTGGTATGGAAACCACCAGCAGGTCATCGACCGTCTGCTGAAACGACTGGATGACATCAAGAACAATGTCAAGCAGGAGGCGGCTGCATCTGAAGAGGCGAAGAAAATCGCCTCGCAGGCGTTCACGCTGAAAGGAATGGTCATGGAGAAGAAGGAGGAGTACAGACTGCCGTGGCGCTATGAACATAAGGATATCGATGAGATTCCTTCGGAAGAGGTGCAAAAGGCAGTACTCTATAATGTGAAAGGAGCTGTTTCCATTCCGATGGATGACCTGAAACGACTGACGGTCAAACTGCTGGGATTCACTCGTCGTACAAAACGCATCGATCGTGCCGTGGAACTGGCAGTAGCAAAATTGCAGCAAAAAGATAAGGTGACGGTTTCCGACGACGTGGTGACCATCAAGGAATAATCCATCATAAGCGTTTTGAAAGGTATATAATGAGAGAGAGGATGTGCTTGTGGCTCATCCTCTCACTTCTTTGTTAGTAATCTTAAACAACTACGGTCCATCTCGAACCCCTTTGAATAAAACATCTAACTTCAACTAATCTATGTACTTGTTCTATCTAAACTATTGTAGTTACGTAATTGGTTCATATAAATAGAAGCATTACTAAACAAAAACCTAACAAAACTGACAAAACTCTCGTTATCATTTTTTCCATTGCAAAGATATGGATAATAAATGGAAAAAACGTCCTGGACATGTATTATATTCCTCCAGTTTTGTATCATGGATACATTTGAGATACTATTTGATATATCATGGATAGTGAGGGATACATCAAAGAGGGCATAAAGGGAGAAAACCTATAGGTCTTGATACATGGGAATATCTTCCAGATAGGTGTATTGTTGGTGTTCGTGATCCAGGCGACAGCAGATGTGCTGCATACCGTTGGACACAATCAGGTAGTCAACATGCAACAGGTAGTTGTATACGGTAATCTGGTCGAACACCTTCTGACTGAGGGCAACGGTGGGGGCTTTGTATTCGATGATCATTCTGGGCTTCGTCTCCTTAGTATATAATAAGGTGTCGCAGCGTAACGACTTGTCACCTACCTGCAGCTGCACCTCATTGGCCAGCAGTCCTTGGGGATACTGCTTGTGCTCGATGAGGTAGTGCACGAAATGCTGGCGCACCCACTCCTCAGGCGTCAGGGCAACGTATTTCCGGCGCAGGACGTCGAAAATCATGCGCTTTCCTTGCCTTTCTGCAATTTTTATTTCGTAGGATGGTAGGTTTAATCGATACATTTTTGTAATTTTGCAGTGCAAAGATACGATTAAGCGAGCACAAAGCCAAATAAAACTGTGTTTTATTATGGTTTGTCGAGCGGAAGTATCTTATGTAAAGATGTGATTAAGCGAGCACAAAGCCAAATAAAACTGTGTTTTATTATGGTTTGTCGAGCGGAAGTATCTGTTGTAAAGATGGTATTTATTCTGTAAACGAGTAAAGAATGGCTGAAAAGAAGTCTGGTGGAACCACTTTCGAGACAATCATGCACGACCTGAAGGCCGGGCAATATGCTCCTGTCTATGTATTGATGGGTGAGGAGTCGTATTATATCGACCGGATAACCGACTATATCGCAGAGCATGTGCTGCGTGAGGAGGAGCGCGACTTCAACCAGACCGTGGTGTTTGGGGCTGATGTCACAGCTGGACAGGTGGCTGATATGGCTCGCCGCTTCCCGATGATGGCCGAACGACAGGTGGTGATCGTGAAAGAGGCGCAGAATATCAAGAACTGGGAGCGCCTGGAGGCGTATTTCGAGAAACCACAGCCTACCACCGTATTGGTTTTGGCCTATAAAAATGGTACGATCGACGGTAGAAAGAAGGTGGTTGCCAAGGCTCAGAAGTGCGGAGTGGTGTTCGAGAGCAAGAAAAAACGCGATTATGAACTGCCGGGCTTCATCGAGGGCTATCTGAAAACGAAACAGTGCACGATAGACAATAAGGCTACCCTGATGATAGCAGATCATATCGGTGCTGACCTGAGTCGTCTTACTTCTGAACTCGACAAGGTGGTGATGGCACTGCCGGAGAATGATCGGCGCATCACACCTGAGGTGGTGGAACAGCAGATAGGGGTGAGCAAGGACTTCAACGGCTATGAGTTGCGAAGTGCCATTGCGAACCGTGATATAGTGAAGGCAAATAGGATTGTGAAATATTTTGACAGCAATCCAAAGTCGGGTAGTGCGTTCATGTTGATCCCGTTGCTCTTTTCTTATTTCCAGAATTTGATGATCGCGTATTATACACCTGGTGGGAGAGGAGAAAACGAGGTGGCCAGGTGGTTGGATTTGAGAAATGGATGGGCTGCCAAGGAGTATGTTTTGGGCATGAGAAATTACTCGGCGATGAAAGTGATGCAGATAATCTATAAAATTAGAGAGATTGATGCCAAAAGTAAGGGACTTGATAACCCCAATACAGGTGTGGGAGAACTGCTGAAAGAGCTCGTCGCCTTCATTTTTAACTAAAATAGACCCGTTTTTTTCGCTGGTTTTTCCTGTTTTCCTCCCTTTCGCGGAGGATTTTTTTGTGCCGAAAAGTCGATAAATACAAAGGTTTCCGCGTGTTTGAACCCCTCTCAGTTTTGCGTATTTTGAACGATTCTTGCCGTGGTGCGGAAAAGCTTCTGGATTTTGATTTTTGAGGAAAAACGAAGGGGAGAGATTTAGTGTTAGAGATTATTAACGTTCGGTTTTCCGATATTTGGATTTACAAACACAACATTTTGATTCAATATTTAAATTTGCAAAGTTGAATAATTTGCTTTTGTGTGATATTTACAATTGCAATACATTACATTTGGATAGCTAAAGATATGGATTTGGATTTGTGAAAACATAATTATTCACACCACCTGCGGGACGTATAACTACTTGCTAATCAGTTGTTTTTGTGAAATATCAACGAATTTGGAAGTATGATAACATTTCTCTATAAGTAAAAAACTGCATAACGCCGTTAAAGTACTATAGAGAGCATAGGATAAGCAAATTAAGGCCAGATAGTTGTAAACAAGCACTTTACAAAGTCTTTGTCGTGTTTTAATACCTAAAATTTACGTTTGTTGATAACATTTATGTTTCCATCTATCAATGTTTAGACACCTAAATTATTTATAAATCAAAAAACAAAGTTGTTTTTCTAAATTTCTTTTCATAAATGTTGTACGGGTCAAAATTTTGTTTTACCTTTGTAAAGTCAATCGATTTTGGCAAAAATGACCGTTTTTTTAACCCTTACCAGACAATGAAGGATAGAATCAGACAGATTATGGAGAGTCAGCACATGACTCAGACAACGTTCGCAAGTTTTATTGGGATGGCACCTGCGTCTCTTAGTAGCATCTTTAATGAACGCACCCGCCCCACCTTGAATATGGTTGAAGCCATCAAGAGTAAAATTCCTGCCATCAGTCTCGACTGGCTGATGTTTGGTAAGGGACCGATGTATGAGGATCAAAAAGATGGTGCCAATGAGGCATCTCCAGCTGCTGACACGAACAGTCGTGAACAGGAACTCGACTTCACCGCTCCTCCAACTGTGGCCTCTGGAGGCTATCAGGATGGTAGAAACATGCAGGGTGTATATCGTACACCTAATAATCCTGTGAGAAATGAAGTGAAATATATTGACAAACCTAAACGCGAGATTGTTGAAATCCGAGTGTTCTTTGATGATGGCACATGGGAATCGCTCGTACCTAAAAAATAATAAGGTATAGATTTTTTGCACGCTACATCGCTTGTTTTTTGGTCGTTCGCTCGCTTAATCGTACCTTTGGCTTCGCCGAAGGTACTCACGCTCGGAAAAATTCAAATAGATTTGCTTTTTCGCTCGCTTAATCGTACCTTTGACTTCGCCGAAGGTACTCACGCTTGGAAATCCAAAGAAAAACAAGCTTTTCTTTGGTATTTCTCTCGCTTAATCGTACCTTTGCACTTGATATGGAGAAATTTATTCTAGACCTACAAGTTGTGGCCGTAGAGCATATACATGACAAGTATGTATTGCTGAAGCTCACCCAAGAGGCTCCCCTGCCCAAGATGTACCCTGGACAGTTTGTTGAGGTACGTGTGGATGGGTCGCCCTCTACTTTCCTGCGCCGACCGATTTCCATCAATTTCGTGGATGAAACCCACAACCAGTTGTGGCTTTTGGTTGCTGTTGTTGGCGATGGCACCCGTCAGCTGTCACATTTGAAGGTAGGCAGCACGTTGAACTGCGTACTCCCCTTGGGCAATACCTTTACCCTTCCTGACAATACCAAGGATGCTAAACCTGCCAATCCGCAGCGCGTACTGTTGGTAGGCGGCGGTGTGGGTGTGGCTCCCCTGCTGTACTACGGGAAATGGCTCAAGGAGCAAGGTATGGAGCCTGCTTTTCTGTTAGGTGCCCGTACAGGTGGTGATCTGTTGCTGTTGGATGCGTTCAAACAGTATGGAAGCGTATATACAACAACCGAGGACGGCTCGGCTGGTGAGCGTGGCTTCGTTACGAACCACTCTATCCTCACGAAAGAACGCTTTGCATGGATCAGTGCCTGCGGTCCTAAGCCGATGATGCAGGCAGTGGCGCGTTATGCTCAACAGACAGAGACCAACTGTGAGGTGTCTCTGGAGAACCTGATGGCTTGTGGCTTAGGCGCCTGTTTGTGCTGTGTGGAAAAGACCGTCAAGGGAAATCTGTGTGTATGCAAGGATGGTCCTGTGTTCAATACGCAGGAGTTGCTTTGGAAGTAGTAGTTATCACGTAATAACGTCAATTAAATATGTCTGATTTAAGCGTAAGAATCCATTCCCTGCAGTTGAAGAACCCTGTGATGACTGCATCAGGAACCTTTGGCTACGGACCCGAGTTTGCCGACTTCATCCCGTTGGACGGACTGGGTGGCATTATTGTGAAGGGCACTACCCTGCATCCCCGTGAGGGTAATGACTACCCTCGTATGGTGGAGACAGCCTCTGGTATGCTGAATTGTGTAGGACTGCAGAACAAGGGCGTGGATTATTTCTGTGAGCATATCTACCCGGAGATTAAGGATATCGACACAAATATCATTGTAAACGTGAGTGGCTCGTCACCTGATGACTATGCTGAATGTGCCGCTCGTGTGGATGCTCTGGAGAAGGTTCCCGCCATCGAACTGAATATCTCGTGCCCGAACGTGAAGCAGGGCGGTATGGCCTTCGGTGTTACCTGCGAGGGGGCTGCCAGTGTGGTGAAAGCCGTCAGGAAGCGTTATCACAAGACGCTTATCGTGAAGCTGTCGCCTAACGTGACGAATATTGCTGAGATTGCTCAGGCGGTTGAGGCAGAGGGAGCTGACAGTGTGTCGCTGATCAATACGCTGATGGGAATGGCCATCGATATCGAGAAACGCAGACCGAAACTGAGTATAGGTACCGGCGGACTGAGCGGTCCTGCTGTCAAGCCCGTGGCTTTGCGCATGGTGTGGCAGGTGGCCAAGGCCGTGAAGATTCCAGTGATTGGTCTGGGTGGTATTATGACAGCCACTGACGCCATTGAGTTCTTGATGGCTGGAGCTACTGCGATAGAGATTGGTACTGCGAACTTCATCGATCCGGCTGTTACCATCAAGGTACGCGACGGGATAGATGAGTGGCTCGACAGGCATGGATGTAAGAGTGTCCAGGAAATCATCGGGGTGTTAGATTACTAACACCTCATTTTTTTGTGTTATGGTATGTTGGTAACGACAAAAAATCCCCCGGCCAAACAGCCGGGGGTAACCAACACAAAAACTAAACTAGACTTAACTTGACAATAACGGGATTTTCACAAACCCTCAACGCTTTGTCGAGTGCAAATATACGAACTCTTTCTGAAAGTAGCAAGTATTTAATACATTTTTAACCAAAAACCCGTAAAAATTTACACTTTTGTGGTCTTTTGGAACAAAAAACTATCAAGAATCACCATTGCTGCCATCGATTCAACGATGGGAACGGCTCTTGGAAGGACACAAGGATCATGCCGTCCGCGGGCCTTCAACGTGGTGGAGTTTCCATCAAGATCGACCGTTTGCTGTTCTTTCAGAATCGTTGCTACTGGTTTGAATGCTACTCGGAAATAGATATCCTGTCCGTTGCTGATACCACCTTGGATGCCTCCGCTATGGTTGGTGGCCGTAGAGATGCTCTCACCGGGTACGAATAGATCGTTCTGCTGGCTTCCTCTGGTAAGTACGCAATCGAATCCTTCTCCATATTCGAATCCTTTCACGGCATTGATGCTGAGCATGGCCATGCCCAACTGCGCGTGCAGCTTTCCGAACTCAGGATCGCCCAGACCGGCAGGACAGTTTTTGATCACACAGGTGATAGTACCGCCAACGGTGTCGCCTTCTGCCTTCACCTCACTGATCAGCGCTTCCATTTGTCGGGCTTTCTCCTGGTCGGGACATCTCACGATGTTCGACTCCGTCAGGGAGAGGTCGTATTTCCGATAATCCTTGTCGAGGGCGATGCTGCCTACCTGTGATGTATAGGCCTGTATGCTGACACCAATCTGCTTGAGGGCCAGCTTGGCCAGAGCGCCAGCCACGCATCGGCTGATGGTGATACGCGCTGATGAACGACCGCCTCCACGATGGTCGCGAATACCATATTTATTATAATAGGTGTAATCAGCATGCGAAGGTCTGAACAGGCAACGCATGTTCTCATAGTCCTGCGAATGCTGGTTCTCGTTATACACCACAAAACCGATGGGACAGCCTGTTGACTTCCCCTCGAAGACGCCGCTCAGCAGTTCCACACGGTCGGCCTCATGACGGTCGGTGGTGATATGACTCTGTCCGGGGCGTCTCCTGTTCAGCTCCTGCTGGATAAAGTCCATGTCGATATCTATACCGGCAGGAAAGCCGTCGATGACACCACCGATAGCCGGTCCATGACTCTCTCCAAACGTTGTCAGTCTAAAAATCCTTCCAAATGTATTCACCTTCCAGTCTTAGTTATAACTTCGTTGAGTCTAGATTATTCTCTAGACTTATTACTTATCACTTGTTACTTGTCGCTTAATGACAATGTCCGCAGCCGCAGTCGTCTCCATGATGATGGTGGTCGTGACCGCAATCACTTCCGCATTCATCACATCCGCATCCGCAACCCTCACCGCTCAAGCTGTTGATCAGTGCCTGAATCTCTTCTTTGGTGGCCTCACGGTTTTCCACGATGTGTCCTTTGAAATGCAGTTCCTTTCCTGCTAACGGATGGTTCAGGTCGATCTTCACAAAGCTGTCTGTAATCTGCAGCACTTTGCCGAAGAGGCGCTGACCGTCTTCGTTCTGCAGGGGAAGGATAGCATCGACGAACACGTTATCGTGGTCGAAATGACCATTGATGGTGAAGATTTCTCTTTCCAGATCCACTACGCGCTCGTCCTCGTAGTCGCCATAAGCCTGATCCTTTGAGAGCTTGAAATCAAACTCCCCGCCCTTTTCGATACCTATCACCTGTTTCTCAAAGTCATCAAGGGTGATTCCAAGACCGCTGATAAACTGGAAAGGTCTGTCGTTGGTGGCCTCTTCTACGAACTCGTTTTCGTCTCCGTTGGCAGCATACAGCGTGTATGCCACTTCCATGTACTTGTTCCTGTTTCTTTCTTCCATAATCTTATTATTGATTTTCTCCTGCAAAATTACGAAAAAGTTTTCTTAATCTATATCAAAACCGTTGATTTACGTCAAAAAAGTGGACTGTTTGCGCAAACAGCTGGTATTTTTTGATGAACGGATGAAAAAAACGCTATACCTTTGCACCCGACAAAAGCACCGAGATGGTGCTACAGGATAACATTATTAAGGATAACAAAAAAGAAAGGAAAGAAAATGAAAAGATTGTTTTTAACCGTTGTAGCTGTGCTGAGCATGACTATGACATTCGCAGAGGATGAGAATCTGAACAAGGTAGAGAACGTAGACGCTTACAGAATGGAAGTGAACTACCACCGACTGGGTGAGGCCCTCAACCTGTCAAGCGACCAGATGGAGGCTGTACAGAGCATTCACGATGCTTTCTGTGTAGATATGATGAGTATCGCAGCTGCCAACCAGTCTTCTCGCAAGGCTATGTTGAAGAACGCCATCGACAAGGAGCTGCGCTTCATGCGAATCGTTCTTGATGACAAGCAGTACAAGAAGTTCCTTCTGTTGCTGAACGTCACGCTGAACAACCGTGGTTTGAATGCATAAAAGGTAATAAGTAATAAGTTGAGAATTTGCTGCCGCACAGGTAATTGGTGAAACGTTACATGAACCAATGCCATAGCGGTAGCAAATTTTTTTGTTTTTCCCTTTCCTCTTTCACTTTTCCCCTTAATTGCTTTGCCGTTTCGATTTTTTTCATTTATTTTGCACGTAGAATGAAAAGAATCTATTTCATTATCATACTCAGCTGTTTGAGTGTCATGACGGTCATGGCACAAAGAGCAGATTACAGTAAGATGTCGTCGATGGTGCGCCGAGCTGCCATGGAGCATAAGGACACGCGCCGTCTGGCTCCATCGCGCAATCACCGTTCTTCATCCATTTGTGCTTTTGTGAGAATCAACGAGGATGCCGATCAGGTGCTACAAGAGAATCATTGTCTGAAGTTAGCACAGTTCGGTAATATCTATATTGCCAGTATTCCACTGAGTCGCTTGGCCAGTCTGTCGATGAACAAGCATGTGACTCGTATTGAGGCCGGTCAGCGCGGAACGGCCCTGATGGACACCACGCACATCATCCAGCGTATCGATCCTTTGTACGAGGGAACGAACCTTCCGCAGGCCTATACAGGAAAAGGTGTCATCATGGGTGTGCAGGATATTGGTTTCGATTTGACGCATCCTAACTTCTACGATGCGAAGATGGAGAACTACCGTATCAAGCGTTTCTGGGACCAGCTCTCAGTGGATACAGCCTACAGCGACTTGTATGTTGGAGCCGACTACACCACTCAGGAGGAGATTCTTGCCTATGCCCATTCCCGTGATGGCTTGAAGCAAGGTCATGGAACCCATACGTTAGGCATTGCCGCTGGTTCTGGTTACGACACCCCTTTCCGTGGCGTGGCTTTCGAGAGCGATATCTGTTTGGTGAGCAATACCGTAGAGTCTGACAAGGAGTTTATCGATTCCGTGGACTATTACAAATACACCTCTGCTACCGACGCCTTGGGCTTTAAGTATATTCTCGACTATGCCGAGAGAGAAGGGAAACCTTGTGTCGTGTCCTACAGCGAAGGGGCGCATCAGGATTTCTATGGCGACGACCAACTGATGTACGAAGTGTTGGACAGTCTTTCGGGACCAGGTCGTATCATCGTTGCTTCGGCAGGAAATGAAGGACATTTCAATTCGTATTTCCATAAATCTGCTGACGAGGAGTCGCAGGGTACCTTCCTCAACCGGTATGAAAAGACCTTCTATTTCATGGTCGTAGCTGACGGTCCTATGGACTTGCGTTTCATTTCGTATGCCAGCAAGACCAGGGGTGACACGCTCGTTGTTCCTTCACAGCGTATTCTTGAAGCACCCGACTCGGTGCTTCGCGATACCGTGGATCTGCTGAGCCAGAAGCACTATTTCGCCTTTGGCGCCTATCCTTCCAGCTTTGATGAATCCCACATGGTATATGAGGTGGCCATCAAGACCACGAAACGGTTTGGCTACTCAGGTTATTTCCTGTCGGCTGAGATTGTGGGCGAAGGGGTGGAAGCTGATTTCTATACTGTCGCCGGATCCATTCAGTCGAAACCGTCGTATAACCCCAACCTGACAAGTGGTGACAATTCGCACTGTATCTATTCACCAGGCAGTGCGCCAGCTGTGATCTGTGTGGGGGCCACTGCCTATCGCACAGGACTGTACAACCATGAGGGAAAACATGTGGTAAGCAACTGGGGAGAGAACGGCGAGGTAGCCGGCTATTCCAGCGTCGGACCTACGGCTGATGGCCGTATCAAGCCTGATGTGTTGGCCAACGGCACGAATGTGGTTTCGTCGTACAGTAGTTTCTACCGTGAGGAGCATCCTACGGAAACTACTTGGGACATTGCCTATAGTGATTTCAACGATCGCCGTTATCCTTGGCACGCCGATCTTGGTACGTCGATGTCCACACCCATTGTCAGTGGTATCATAGCCTTGTGGCTGGAGGCTTGTCCGAACCTTACTGCTGATGATGTCAAAGATGTGTTTGCCAAGACCTGTATTCGTCACGACCCTTCGTTGGAGTATCCTAACAACAGCTATGGCTGGGGAGAGATTGATGCCTACAGAGGACTGTTGTACTTACTGGGATTGGATGGCATCGAGGAGATTTCGAAGGAACAGCCGCAGCGTGTAGGCATTGCCATGAAGAATCAGCAGATCGACTTTACCTTTACCGAGCCCCTGCAGGAATCGGTTACCGTTTCTATTTTCACCACCGCAGGAGTCAAGGTGCAGAATCTCTCACTTCCTCAGGGTGTCACACAGTCATCCGTCAATATCAGTTCACTGCCCACAGGTGTCTATGCCGTGCAACTCCATAGTCGGCAGCCGGGAATCACAGGCTCTGTATTGATTAGGAAACAATAGCAATTATTTAACCATTCAAACTATATGATCATGAATAAAGTAAAGTTTATTTTGATGGCCATCGTAGCTTCGGTATTGGTATCTTGCGGTACCACCAGTACGGTGCCTGTCACAGGAAGAAAACACAAGTTGAGCGTGACAGATGAGTATATGCTCAGTCTTAGTTCACAGCAGTATGCACAGTATATGAAGCAGGCCAAGCCTTCCACCAACGCCACGAACACAGCCCTGGTGAAAAAGGTTGGTCAGCGTTTGGCAACAGCCGTAGAGAACTACTTGAGAACCAATGGCTTCGCCCATGAGGTAAATAACTTCGCTTGGGAGTTCAACCTCGTAGCCGACAATCAGGTGAACGCATTCTGTATGCCTGGTGGAAAGATCGTGGTATATGAGGGTTTACTTCCCGTGACGCAGAACGAAGCCTCATTGGCCATCGTGCTCGGTCATGAGATTGCCCATGCCGTGGCTAAGCACTCTGCTGAGCAGATGACAAAGTCGAGCAACTCCAGTACGCTGATACAGCTGGGCGGTGCCATCGCATCAGCCATGGGCGTAGGAGAGACGGCAACCCAATTAGGTACCGCCGTGGCCACCCAAGGACTGTCACTGCTGAGTCTGAAATACTCACGTGATAACGAGAGTGAGGCCGATTACATGGGACTCGTCTTTGCCGCTTTGGCTGGTTATGACCCACAGGTGGCCATCTCTTTCTGGCAGCGTATGGCTGCAGGCAACTCCAGTCAGACCGCCACATGGATGAGCAGTCACCCGTCTGACGAGAAGCGTATCGCCGATATCCAGAAGCACATGCCTGAGGCACTGGCTTATTACAAAGCTGCTGGTGGAACGCCAACATCGACTACCACCACCAAGACCATCAAGGCCTCGTCGCTGACGAAGAAAAAGAAGTAATGAAGAGAATAAGGTAGGGGAGCGCTATGGGTTTCATCCGTCTCCTGATTTCACCGCCCCGTCCCTCAGTACTGACGGACATGCCGGCATCGGTGAACCGTTTTCTGTGCAGGAAGGGCTATACGGCCATTACGCTGTTCGGTCGACTCTTCACACGGGAGGAGGCTTCGGCTGCTCATCTGAACAAAAAATACGATGCGCTGAAGAACCATGAGATGATTCATCTCCGACAGGCACAGGATACGGGAAATTCCTGGTATCGTTTCTACTGGCTGTATATATGGTACTCGTTCAAGGCCTTGCGCTATTGGCGAAAGCAACGCCAGGCAGCCTATTACCTGAATCCCTTCGAGATGGAGGCATATTTTCATATGTATGACCTCCATTATCTGGAATCTACAGAAGGAAAAGCTACGGAATGGCGGAAGTTTGCCAAGATGTCGTTAGCGGCACGATTGCGTTATATCCGGAAGAACAACATCGTATAAACAGGCGTTTTTCCTGTAGAAATAGCCAGTTTGCGAACTTTTGCAAACTGTTCAGTCGTTTGAGAATTATTGCGAACCCGTTTCTTTGGCGGGTTCGTTTTTTTGTTTTATATTTGCACTATGATTCAGAACATGATGACCATATTGACCCAACGAGAGCTGTTTCTGATCGTGCTGTGTACCGTAACCTACGTAGCATTGTTCGTGGTAGCCGTGCAGAACAGTCGAAGGAAAATCCTTCTTCTGGAGGAACGATTAAATAAGGTACGCGCGATTCAGGAAGACCTCCAGGCGCAGAGCAGACAGAGTATCGAGCTTAACAAGAACAAGATTGCCGATCTGGAACGGATGCTGGAGAAGCTCGATGATGAGAACTCCGTGCTACGCCTCGAACTGGAAGAGAAGAAAGCACGCCTTGATTATAATAATAAGGTGGCGATTATTGAACAGGAGAAACGACAGCAGGCCGAGACCTTGATCTTCAGTTCGGATATCTACCAGCAGATACAGGTCAATCTGGACAAAGGAAGGATGATGACCCAGAACGACTGGACAGAGCTGACCCGACTGATAGACGGTATCTACACAGGGTTCACGGAAAAGCTGTACAGCTTGTGCAAGCTCTCCTCGCAAGACTATTACGTGAGTCTGCTCATCAAAGCACGCATCCAGCCCAAGGATATTGCCACACTCACGGCACATTCCAAGGAAAGCGTCGCCTCCACCCGCAGTCGTCTATACCAAAAGGTGTTCGGAAGGAAGGGTTCTTCAAAGGATTGGGATGATTTTATTTTATCGATATAACCATTAAAACAAATAGGATATGATTGAGTATTTTTCACAACACTTATGGCAGATATGGGCTGTAATCGCCGTGGTCTGCCTCATCCTGGAGCTGACAGCAGGCGACTTCTTCATCATCTGCTTCTCCATCGGAGCCGTCTTTGCAGGTATCTGCGATCCTCTCGGACTGGGTTTCTATGGACAGATCGTGGTATTTGCCATCTTCACGCTCCTGAGCTTGTATTTCGTACGTCCCTTTGCCTTACGCTATCTGCATAAGAACGAAGATAACCGTGTGAGCAACGCCGATGCACTGATCGGACGTAGGGGCAGGGTAGTTGAGACCATTGAGGCAGGAGGCTTCGGTCGCGTAGCCATCGATGGTGATGTATGGAAGGCTATCTCCCATGCTACCACCGATATCCCGGTAGGCACATTCGTACGTGTCGTCGACCGTGAAAGCATCATCATCACCATCGAGGTGGATGAATAATCAACAAAGGAATCATTAACTTTTAAATACTTTACAATTATGTTAGGAGACATTATGACTTATGTATTGATAGCCATCGTCATCTTGGTGGTTATCATCGCGAAGAAAGCACTGGTGATTATCCCGCAGTCGGAAACAAAGATTATCGAGCGTTTGGGTAAGTACTACGCTACACTGAACCCGGGTATTAACATCATCATTCCGTTCATCGACCGTGCCAAGGAGATTGTGGTGCTGAACCGTGGCCGCTATTCTTACTCTAACAGTATTGATCTGCGTGAGCAGGTGTACGACTTCCCCTCGCAGAATGTGATTACAAAGGATAATATCCAGATGGAGATCAACGCCCTGCTGTATTTCCAGATTGTGGATCCTTTCAAGGCTGTGTATGAGATTTCGAATCTGCCGAACGCTATCGAGAAGCTTACACAGACCACCTTGCGTAACATCATTGGTGAGATGGAGCTGGATGAGACACTGACTTCTCGTGATACCATCAACACGAAGCTGCGTGCCGTTCTCGACGACGCTACAGATAAGTGGGGTGTGAAGGTGAACCGCGTAGAGTTGCAGGATATCATTCCGCCAAGCACCGTTCTCAATGCCATGGAGAAGCAGATGCAGGCAGAGCGTAACAAGCGTGCACAGATCCTTACCTCAGAAGGTGAGAAGGCTGCAGAGATCCTTGCATCAGAAGGTGAGAAGACCGCTATGATTAACCGTGCTGAGGCTTCCAAGCAGCAGGCTATCCTCCATGCCGAAGGTGAGGCTCAGGCTCGCATCCGCAAGGCTGAGGCTGAGGCCATCGCTATCGAGAAGATCACAGAGGCTGTAGGCAAGAGTACGAATCCTGCCAACTACCTGCTCGCACAGAAGTATATCCAGATGATGGAAGAGCTGGCTAAGGGCGACAAGACCAAGACGGTTTATCTGCCTTACGAGGCTACCAACGTGATGGGATCCATCGGTGGTATCAAAGAACTCTTCAAGGGAGAATAACCCAAGGCTATTTCATTTCCTGAAAAGCTGACTTGATGTCGGCGGCGGTGAGTTCAACCAATTCATCGTCGCCGACATTCTTTGTCTTCGACAGTCGGTTGGCCTGACACTGAATGGCTTTCTCGAAGAGGTTACGCACATAACGGGCATTACCGAAGTTGCGGTCTTTATGCTGAACAGCCTGTTCCAAGCCTTGATGGAGTAAGTCGGCACCTTCCTTGGTAATGGTATATTCGTTCTTCTTCAGGTAAAGACGGAAGATGTCATACAGCTCGCCAGAGGAGTAGTCGGGGAAGTTGATATAACGGTTGAAACGCGACTGCAGTCCGGGGTTCGTATCAATGAACTTCTTCATCTCGTTGGTGTAGCCAGCCACAATCACCACCAGCTTGTCACGGTCGTCTTCCATACGTTTCAGCAACGTAGCCACAGCCTCTGCTCCATAGTCCTGTGAGCTCTCACTCTGAGTCAGCGCATACGCCTCATCAATGAACAGCACACCATTCAGGGCAGAGTCGCAGGCCGCATTCACCCGTGGGGCAGTCTGACCAACGTATTTCCCAATCAGTCCTGAGCGGTCGGTCTCTACCAGATGACCTTTCTTCAAGATTCCTAAGTCCTTATAGATACGTGCCACGATGCGCGCCACGGTGGTCTTACCCGTACCAGGACTACCGGTGAACACCAGGTGGTAGCTCAGTTTCGGACTCTTCAATCCTTTCTCCTCACGCATCTTCTGTACCTTGACGAAGTTCGCCAGGGAGCGCACCTCCTCTTTCACCGATTCCAGTCCGATCAGCTCATCCAACTCCTGATAGGGGTCACCCTCCATGGGCTTGTTCACCGTCATACTATCTTCTTGTGCTCCTCCTTCGGAACGGTCCTCACGGTCGCTGAACTTGTATTTCCTACCGCCGACATCACTGCCGCTGTCGTCACTACTGTCAACAGTGACATATTTCTCACTACTGCTTTCAGCTTCGTTTCCGATAACCATCGTGAAGATACCTAAGAAGATGAACACTGCACAAATGGCGATGATGATGATGGTGAGTTGCTTACTCGTGAATTTCTCTTGAAGACTCATATTCGTTTGATTTTTAGTATGATAGACAAATAAAGGAGATAAGGAACGAGGTAGCAGAGCAAGTCGGCTACATCGAACGTTCCTGGTAGCAGTCCTGTGAATTGCAGCAATTCAGACACTGCACCAATGACAGGGATGATACCCGCAACAAGGATACGTGTCTTGACCGACTGTCGGTACAGGAAATACTCGGTGGTCAGGATATAGGCAGCAGCCCACAGGGCGCCGGGCAGACTGTAGATGATGAATTCTGGCAACTGCGAACTGATACCCTCGCGCATGCTGTTGATGGCAGCAGACAGTCCGATGGCATCAGTCACATGGAACATCAGCAGGGTTTGCGGACGAAACAGCAGATAGGTCATTCCACCTATCAGTAACATCATCATCCCCAGAGGCAGCTTCAGTCTTTGCGTCATATCCTTTGTTTTGCAAGCGCAAAGATACGAAAAATCTGAATAAGTGAGAAGTAAACAAATGATTTTTTGTCCTTTTCTTTTGTATTATCTCCGATTTGTATTATCTTTGTGGCAATAAGTATAGAAACGAGATGATGAACGTATGTATTGTGGCCGGTGCTCGCCCGAACTTCATCAAGGTAGCACCGTTGATCCGTGCCATTCAGGGTGCGGAAGATATGGATTTTCAACTGATATATGCTGGTACAGAGAAGGATCCCACCTTGGAAGGATCTTTGTTTGATGACCTGCAGATAGCGCGTCCGGATGTCTTTTTGGGTGTTGACAGCACCAGTCTGAACGAGATCACGGGTCAGGTGATGGGCGCCTTCGACCGATATCTGGAAGAGCATCCTGCCGATGTGGTGGTTGTGGTAGATGACTTAGCCTCTACGATGGCAGCAGCTATTGTTACCAAGAAGCGTGGTATCGTCTTAGCCCATCTGGTGGCTGGCACACGCAGTTTCGACATCAAGATGCCGAAGGAGGTGAACCGACTGGTCATCGATGGTCTTTCCGACTTGCTTTTCACAGCGGGAGTCAGCAACAGCAGCATCACCAACCGTGAGGGCGCCGAGCAGAGCAAGGTCTATCGGGTGGGGAATATCTTGCTCGACAACCTGCGCTTCAACCATGCCCGCTGGCAACGGCCTGCCATCATGGACGAATTGCAGTTGGAAGAAGGTAAGTATATCGTCTTCACCATCAACCGCAAAGCGCTGTTGGAAGACAGAGAGAACCTGAAGAAGATGCTGGATACGATGGTAGAAACGGTAGGGGAGAAGCAAGAAGTAAGCATTCCCGTTATCGCCCCCCTCCGAGGAAAAGCCCTCGATGTGGTTTCAACAATAAACTGTCAACTGTCCACTGTCAATTGTCAATTTAAGGTCCTTCCTCCATTGCCCTACCTGGAGTTCGGCTATCTTACCTCTCATGCCATGGGCATCATCACCGATAGTGGAAATGTGGCTGAGGAAGCAACGTTCAATGGCGTTCCCTGCATCACGCTGAATAGCTACACGGAGCATATCGAGACCGTGAAACAAGGCTCGAATGTCTTGGTGGGCGAGGATGCGGAACAACTGAAGAAGGCCATGCGCGACCTGCTTGGCGGTAACTGGAAGAAATGCAGTTTGCCCGACCGTTGGGACGGACGGACTGCCGAGCGCATCGTTCAGATCTTAAGAGACACCGTAATAACGAAATAACGGCACTATATCTCAAACCGGGCTACAAGCGGCAGATGATCGCTGTAGCCCTTGTTGTATTGATACCCTCGGTAGTTCCTTCGGGGCATCACCCCTCCATATTGCTCATCCTCTTCCAGCAGGAAAGGAGCATCTTGGATGCGGCATTGTTGGAAAGCATGCAAGATGTTTCCTCCCACGAAGATATGATCGATGCTCTCCCACTGTCCTTGGTACTTGTATGTCCCCTTGGCCCCATGACTGCCCCGTGCTCCTTGCGAGACATTCATCAGCTGGTGTCTGCGAAGGATTTCAAGCGCTTTACTGTCGTAGGGATCGTTGAAGTCGCCTGCCACCACGACACTTGCCGTTGGTGAGCTGGAACGGATGGAGTCGATGGCCAGACATAGTCGGTTGGCCACTGCAAGACGATGCGGACGGGTAGTCCTTTCACCGCCGAACCTACTGGGGGCATGAACCACAAATACATGCAGGGTATCACCATTGATCAGTTCGCCGCAGGCATAAAGAATGTCACGAGTAGGACGCATCTCTTTTATAGGTGGGATGCGAAGAGGATAGTGGTTGATCATACGAAAGGAAAACGGACTGTACAACAAGGCGACATCAATGCCACGTTGGTCAGGACTGTCAGTCATCACATACTCATACCCTGCATTCCGTAGCAACGAACGGCGACTCAAATCGGTGAGCACCGTGTCGTTCTCCACTTCGCATAGTGCCACCAGATCGGGCAACGCCCATCCGCTATTGTCATCGCCGCAGGAGACAATCTCCTGGGCGATGCTGTTCAACTTGTTCCAATAGCGGGTACGTGTCCAATGTCTCAGACTCTCCGCCGTGTATTCCGTATCATCCTTGACACTGTCCTTACGAGCATCAAAGAGATTCTCGCAGTTCAGTTCCACAAAGGTGAGTATTCCAAGTATTAGATAAGTAAGGTGCATGTTATTTCTCTATTTGTATGTCGCGTTTGACATTGTTGCGAATCTTGGTGAGATAGGTCTTCATGCCCTCCGCGTCTTTGTTGTCGATGATCTCCAGGAGTTCCTTCAGCTCCGTTCGTATCTGTGCTACCTGACCGCTCGTGTAGGGGTTGAAGAGGATTTCCTGCAACAGGTAGTCATCTTCGTTCAGCACTCCCTTGGCAATCCTCATGTGTCGTTTGAACGTTGTTCCCGGTGCATCCTGGTGTTTCATCACGGCAGCGAACACAAAAGTAGATACAAACGGGATTGACAGCGAGTAGGCCACGGTCTTGTCATGCTCCTCGAAGGTATATTCGTAGATGTTCAGTCCGAGTTTCTGATACAAGTCCTTGAAGAAGATCCTTCCCATGTAGTCTCCCTCGCTGATGATGATAGCGTTCTCCTCAGAGAGTTGCTGCAGGTTGGCAAATGTCGGACCGAACATAGGGTGGGTTGACACATAGCGCATGCCCGTTTTCTCATAGAACTCCTTCAGGTCGGTCTTCACACTGGCAATATCGCTGATGATACATTCCTTGGGCAGATAGGGAATCACCTGCTCGAATACGGGAATGGTATATTTCAGTGTCACGGCATTGATGAGCAGTTCGGGCTTGAACTCCCTGATCTCCTCCAGTTGTGTAAACCGCTGACAGTTATAGGTAAAACGCATGCGTTTGGGATCCCGCTCAAACACTGCCACCTCATGGTCGAAACTCAGCAGGTCGATGAAGAAACTCCCCATCTTACCTGCGCCTAATACCAATATTTTCATCTTCTACTTATTAATGATTTCCATCTGCTGTCGCACACTCTCCTGGTGCACAGCCTCAAACACCACCTTCACAAAGTCGCTGTCCATACCGCAGAGTGTTCCCTGTGCACCACGTTTGTTCAGAATCTCGTTGTAACGGGTGGGCTGCAGCACGGTCATGTTATGCTCTTTCTTGTAATGACCGATCTCACGACAAACACGCATACGCTTTGACAGCAGTTCCATCAGGTCGTTGTCGAGTTCGTCGATCTGCTTACGCAGTTGGGTGATGCCCTCGGTAGTGGTGTTCTCATCACGGATGATCAGCAGACTGAGGATGAAATCGATTACATCAGGTGTTACCTGCTGCTTGGCATCACTCCAAGCCTTGTCAGGATCGCAATGACTCTCCACGATCAGTCCGTCGAAACCTAAGTCCATGGCCTGCTGACACAGCGGGGCGATGAGTTCGCGACGACCGCCAATATGACTGGGGTCGCAGATGATGGGCAGATCGGGAATGCGGCGGCGCAACTCGATGGGAATCTGCCACATCGGCATGTTACGGTAGATCTTCTTATCGTATGACGAGAAGCCGCGGTGAATGGCACCCAGTCGTTTGATACCAGCCTGGTTGATACGTTCCAGTGCACCAATCCACAATTCCAGATCGGGGTTCACAGGATTCTTCACGAACACGGGAATGTCAACACCCTGCAGGGCGTCGGCAATGGCCTGCATGGCGAAGGGGTTCGCACTGGTGCGGGCACCGATCCAAAGGATGTCGATACCGTATTTCAAGCACAGCTCCACATGCTCGGGGGTAGCCACCTCGGTGGCCACCAGCATACCGGTCTCTTCCTTCACGGCCTTCATCCAGGGGAGCGCTTTCTCTCCATTACCTTCGAAGCCGCCTGGCTTGGTACGGGGTTTCCACACACCGGCACGGAAGTTATGGCAGCCTTTCATCGCCAGCTGGCGTGCTGTGGTCATCACTTGTTCTTCCGTCTCTGCAGAGCAAGGCCCTGAGATGACGAACGGACGTTCGTTGTCACTCGGTAGTCTCAATGGTTCTAATTCTAATTCCATCTTATATTGCTTTTTTAATTCTTTCTAATGCTTGTTCTATTTTCTCTTCTTTTGCGCAGAGCGAGATGCGGATATAGCGTTCGCCCTTGCTACCGAAGATGAAGCCGGGGGTGATGAACACACGAGCCTCGTGGAGCACACGCTCCGTCAGTTCCTCCGCATTGGCATATTTCTCGGGAATCTTTCCCCAGAGGAACATACCCACCTGGTTCGGATCGTACTTACATCCCAGTACCTCCATGATCTGTTCCGCATATTTGCGACGACGACTGTATGTCTCGATATTGGCCTCACGGTGCCATTGCTCAGAGTTGCGGTATGCCTCTGCTGCTGCCAGTTGGATTCCACGGAACGTACCGCTGTCGATATTACTCTTGATCTTCAGGATCCACTGCACGAACTGGGCGTTGGTGGCCAGCATTCCCACACGCCATCCCGGCATGTTATGACTCTTACTCATGGAGTTGAACTCAATACAGCAGTCCTTTGCTCCCGGCACCTGCAACAACGACAGCGGTTTCTCATTCAGGATGAAAGAGTAGGGGTTGTCGTTCACCACCACAATATTGTGCTTCCGGGCAAACGCCACCAGTCGTTCGTACGTCTCCATCCGTGCTGCACCGCCTGTCGGCATATTGGGATAGTTCGTCCACATCAGCTTCACCTTACTCAGGTCCATCTTCTCCAGTGCCTCGAAGTCGGGCTGCCAACCATTGTCCTCCATCAGGTCGTAGTTCACGATCTCTGCTCCCAGAATCTTACTCAGTGAGGTGTAGGTGGGGTAACCAGGATTCGGTACCAATACCTGTTCACCAGGATTCACGAAGGCGAGGGTTACATGCAGGATTCCCTCCTTACTGCCGATGAGCGGCTGTATCTCAGTCTGGGGATTCAGTTCCACACCATACCAGCGACGGTAGAAGTCGGCCATGGCGTTCCGCAGCTCAGGCGTTCCCATGGTGGGCTGATAGCCGTGGGCATTGGGGTTGTTGGCCACCTCGCATAACTTGTCGATGGTCTGCTGCGACGGTGGCATGTCAGGACTGCCGATGGCCAGACTGATAATGTCCTTGCCCTCTGCATTCATTTGTGCCACCTCTTTCAGCTTCCTACTGAAATAGTATTCACTCACTAATCCTAATCTCTTTGCTGGCTCTATCATAATCTAAATGTTCAAAGTTCAAAGTTTAAAGTTCAAAGTTAACTTCGTTGACTTTTGTCACGACTCGGTAAAACCCAAGCAAGCCTGGTTCTACGCTCGCTGTTCCAAAAGTTCAAAGTGATTAACTTCCTTGGTATTCTCCCAAGATCTTCAAATCTCTTGTCAGTGGGATGATGGCGTCAACCGACTGGCGGTAGCGGGTCAGATCATCATACATCACATCCACATAGAACAGGTATTCCCATTCCTTACCGATGATGGGAAGCGACTGGATCTTCGTCAGGTTGATCTTGTAGAAGGAGAGGATGGCCAGTACATGACTCAGACTGCCCTCTTCGTGAGGAAGGGAGAAGACGATGCTCGACTTGTTCGCCTGTGTCAGCGGACGGAGCATGTCGGCCTTATTCGGGTTTGACACCACAAGGAAACGGGTGAAGTTATGTTTGTTGTCCTCGATATGGTCCTCTAATACCTTCAGTCCGTAGAGTCTGGCGGCATCAGCATGACAGATGGCTGCCCATCCTTTGTGGTTCCCCTCGGCAATCATCTTCGCACTACCTGCCGTGTCCTCGGCCTCCACATTCTTGATGGTGGGGTGGTTGCTGAGGAACTGACGGCACTGCATCAGCGCCACAGGGTGGGAGTGTACCTCGGTAATCGTGCTCCAGTCGTCTTCCGGCAGACAGCAGATGCAATGACTGATGTGCAGTTTGTGCTCTCCAACGACCGTCGTACCTGAGTCGCGCAGCAGTTCGTAGTTGTGCAGCAGACTTCCTGCGATGGTGTTCTCAATGGCCAGCATACCGATGGCCGTAGGGTCATTTCTGAGGCTCTCGAACACCTGTTCGAAGGTGGAGCAGCAAAGCAGCTGCACCTGCTCATCGTGGAAATACTGGTGGGCCGCAATATCGTGGAACGATCCGTTCAACCCTTGTATGGCAATTCTCTTCATCTTTTATATTATTAAAAAGAAACTCCGCTTTCACTTGTCTGTGAAGCGGAGCCTTATCTAATTTTAATTCTCAATTTTCAATTTTGAATTACATGCAACTTCCCGCTTCACAGTGTCCTGCAAAGTAAAAATAAAAGTAATAGAAAGATGCATATTGCTTACTCATATTCATATTTTTACTAATTCGGCTGCAAAATTATAACTTTTTCGTGAACTACACAAACATTTTGCCACTTTTTTGAAAAAAAACATTCCTCCATGTTCATGATTCTTTTTAGTAGATATGGTATGAAGGTACAAAAGCTATGGTATTAAGGTACAAAACTTACGCTTTACTATCTTGTGCCTCCAGACCGAAGGTATAGAACATCATCCTTTTCTGTATAGAGAAGTATCACAGCGTTTTCTTCACCATGATGAACAAACTGCTGTTCTATAGATTTCTATAGTAATAAGATGACGAGCAAGGGGATGAGTGGTCTTGCTTATAAAGCCATTCAGCGAGGCCCTGCGCCTATTCGATGGGACAGGATTTACTATTTCTATGATGACATCCAGCAAGAGATCATTCATTTTGAATCTGGAGCCGAAGGCACCAGACTCACCTCTCCACTTTCTCCAGACCTTTCAGAATTCTCAGATGAAGAACTTGAAATACTTGAAACCATCTATCAGCATTTTAAGGCAGATAACTCCACAAAGATCTCAGACATCAGTCACAACGAAGATGCTTGGCAAAAGTATGTTGACCACGGACAGATAATCAATTTCTATATTTTTAGCTTATTATGATCATTTTTCATTAAATGAACTAAAAACCTAATAATCTCAATAATCCATTTTTCTTGGATTTTTTTGTCTTAAATACGCATGGAATTGCTACATTATTAGTGATGAAATAATGTGAACGACAAGGGATATCCCAATTACCGATAGAAGGATAAAGACTAATACCTTTACCATTGTAAAAAAACTGCCATTCGTCAGGATCAATAGGTGTGTCAATTCGATGACCACAGCCACAAGCACATAGATGAGACACTATATTATGCTTGAGACATACATAAACGACTCCATCCTGCATTGTTGCAGGAATGGAGTCGACAAAGAGATGTTTAAGTTTCTTTTTCCTCATAATGAACGATGTCATTGCTGTTAATGGTGTAAACAGAATAAGACTCATGACTAATGTCAGCATAGAAGCCCAGCATCTTCTTCCATTGGATGACAGAAAGATTGGCTGCTAAAGCATTCAATTCTGCTATTTGAATATCTGTGGCATACTCGTCTTTCTCAGCATCTTCGCTACCCATAACCTGAGATAGGTGCTGATAGCGATTTGGGGTACCTATGGCAACATGCAACATCCCCGAAAGCTTTCCATCAGGATTTTGATCAATACCCATACCCGAATCTATAAGAGGAATATGCTTGTCTATCAAATAGCCGGCAATCTGTTTCTTCGCAGAAACCACATCGAGCGAGAGGAATACATAGTCGAGAGTGTCAAGAGCTGCAAAGTTGTCGGAAGTGACCATCATCGTATGGGGTTTTATGCCCTTATGCATATTCGAATATATCTTTGCATAATACTCCACCTTCTTAGGGGCTTGGGAGAGGTCGGTCTCTGACATGGCACCTGGTGCTCGAAATGCGTTATGGGTATTGATTTCATCAGCATCAAAGAGGTGAATCTCCGCTACAGGGGTCTTGGCAATAAGATCAAGTAGATAGGAACCTGTGCCTCCCAAACCGATAATACCAATTTTTAGCCCCTTGAACTTATTGCTCAAACCTGTAATTTTGGCGCGACTTGCATTGGTATCCATGTAACAAAGAGGGTTGTCCTCAGAAACAGCATCAAGAGGTTTGTTGATAAGATTCCAAGCATCTGAATCCAAACAAAGGGCAGGAGCAGCAATGGTATCGAAATAGTGCTTCACCTTCTCGTAGTAGTTGGGATAATCGCCATTTGGCGGAAATTCCTCTTTCTCAGCATGGCATGAGAAAAAGAAATTGCTACGAAGTCCTTTAACCGAAACTTGTTGACCAGAGGTATTAACTAAGGATGGGAGTGGCTTACCTTTAATATCACAGGGTTGTTCACCCACCCAGTTAGCCGTATGATTATTGGGACGAATTGTATGGTCTCCAGAAATACAGAGAGGCATTAAGAGTGTGCCATCTTTCATTTCCCGGGCTGCATTGACGTAAGGAATGTGATGGATGATAAGCCATCCATCACAAACCTCCATCACAAAGCCCTCTGCCTGCAAACGCTGCAGGTCAGAACTATGACTGATGAGTGCTGCGTACATTGAAATCCATTTTATTACAAACGTAAACTTCGGTTCCGGGCGACATCAATCCAGAAGGATTCTGGCGAGGGCCATTGCTATACTTCACGATATAGCCAGCAGTAGCCTGAACAGGCACATGCGCGAGTTCAACTATTTTCTCGTATGACACTTTTTCCTTTTTGTAATCATGGGGAGTGCCATTGACAAAGATGACTATCTTTTTACGAAGAGTGATGAACTTTTCGGTGCCAGGTTTGCCTAAATCAACCTGGTCATCACAACTGACGAAGTGATCCTGCCAGCCATGTGGCACGTCAACATAGAGTTCTGTGTCAGCAGAAAGTCCTGCTAACTGACGGAGTTCCAGACCAGAAATAACCTGGTTCATACTTTCAAACTGTTGGCCATCAACTTTGAAACGATAGGCCTTTGGTTCATGTGAACCGAGCATATTTAAATCTATCATAATTTAAAAAAATTAAAATAAATAAATGAAATAAACAAAATATTTACCCGATTTAAGAACCTCAATTTGCTATTTTAGAATTTTCGTCTTATCTTTGCTAAGTCTTTCTGGTTCTTCCTAATGTTTCGGGGTAACTCGGAATGCCAATCGGGAAGCAAACCTCTCCGTCCTGCGCTACCGTCAATAGTGCGGGACTTTTCGTTACCTTGCTCTGTTATATCTCCGTATGCATATACATGCCCTCCATATTTATAGACTACCTCGCCACTTCTTAATGAGAGCATCAAGTTGTGCCTTAGGAAGTCGTAGGTTATTACTTTTAAGTATCTCAAGTATCTCCGCTCCTTGGAGCTCGGATAGTATATGATGTTCCACCATTTGGTTGATGACATAGATAGAGCCATGAACTTCAACTCCCTCAGATGATGCCACCTTACGAAGATTGCCATCGCCAGTGAGAAGGACATAGCCATTGTTTTTTGAATATGTCAGTACACTATAGTCGGCAGGACTAAGATTGTATCTACGGTGCTCCGCCTGAAAAAATGGTAGCATTTCTTCAGGCGAGTGAGTCTTGACCTTTAAGCAACCTTTATCAATAAGATCCGTCATAATCTTGCTTTGACCTTCTCTCCTTACCTCGAAGACAACCATGTCAGTAGTGTGAACCTCCATAGGCAGAAGGAAGAACTGCTCTTGCAGACCTACTGATATCAGATCTATGAAGACATTTGTATCGCTGACAACTATAATATCCATTAGAGTGTGGTGGAATATTTTCTAATATTGTTAATACTAACTCCAAGCAGACTGGCAGCCTTGGAGGTGGAAATTAGTTGCTGTGCCAAAGCGCTATAGACCATGGCCTGAAAACGGGTCGTGGTTTCCTCCTTATACCGTGGGTTTTCAATATACTTCTTGAAGTCAGGTCTAGTACTCTTCTGAATGCAAAAACCACGATAGCGCTTCTCGCCAATAATTTCAAGATCCTTAAGTTTATATACGATAGCATCTACAGAGATACCATAATTGATGCTTAGTGAGACGAGTTCAGCAATGGCAATTTTACTTTTACAACTGAAAAGGTTTATAAGCGTCTTACTAGGAAGCAACATCTCGTTGGCAAACGAATTGCAGAGATTCTCTTTTTCATGGGCGGTAAGTTCTTTTGCAAAGTACCTATTATACAATAGGTGGCATAGTTCATGGAATGCAGTGAGTCTGCGATGCTCTATATGACGGTCATTGCTGTTAAGCACGATGACAGGAGTCTTGTCGTTAACCATGCCACTTACTCCCCAGAAATTGTTAGGGGCTGCAGTCAGTAATACCTTGATTCCATGTGCTTCAAGTAACTCTTGACTATTAGCAATAGGAGCATTGCCAAGTTCCCAAACTTTGCGTACACTTTTTGCACACTCTATCATATCATGACGATTAAACAGAGGATGCGCAGGCATCAGTTCCTTGACGAGATTGTCATCATGCTGAAAACCTAATATTTCTTCTATTTCAAGGTAACGCTCCACTTCGTCCTGGATTTGAACTTCGAGGGCCTTTTGATCTCCAACAGTAGTGTCGGACTTTTTACGGAAGGACACCTTAAACTGGTCGAGGTCAAAAGTGAAGGGGCGGAAAAAATAGTCAAGATCGACATTAAGTGCTTCAGCCATGGCAATAAGGATGGTGCTGCTTGGCATCATCTTTGCCTTCTCATACTTTGAGATGGCCTGTTTGGTCACAATTCCGTTCATCTTCTCGCTCAGCTTCCCCATAGAGAGCTTAGCCTTTAGGCGAGCCTGCTGAAGGCGCTTTGCGAAGGTGTTTAAGTTGTTGTCCATACCTACTAATTAATTATACGTTTTGAGTTTGTTGACAAAGGTAATAAAAAATCTGATACGTCAACCGTTTGAATGGTTAAAAAAATATAATTATCCCAATAATATGATTTGATAATTATAATATCTCCCATATTCTACGATAATAATCAAATGATATTCTAATTCTTATTTGCAATTATACAAAACTTTCTTCAATTTAATACTGAAGGAACACCAGATTTATGTCTTTTTTACAATTTCAGGTAATTCGTGGTTTATCTCTCCCACTCTTTAATTCTTGACTTCCTCCTGTAATATTTACTTTCTACCTACTATATAATAGGAAGAAATAACTATCTTTGTGTTTCTCGATGATTATTTGTATCTTTGCAGCTGGAAGTAACAATCACTGACGAATGGAACAGAAATTCAATAATAACCGTTTGGACTTGCTGATGCTACGAGCGTTTTGTGAGCGGGAGGGTGAGTTGGTCTTTTATCGCAAGGGCGACCAGTTGGAACGCGAGGGCGACCCAGCACGGTGGTTTGGCTACGTGACGGAGGGCTGCTTCAAATATGTAACGCATGGCATCAGCGACGATAAGGATCATATTACGTGGTTCTCGTTCGAGGGCGAATATGTGGGCGATTATCCCCGTCCCCTGTATGGCCGTCCTGCAAAGTCCACGATAGAGGCCATGATGCCCAGTCGTGTGCTAAGAGTCAGTGGTGATCAACTGATGCAATTCTTCAGTCAGGGCATTGAGACAATGGAACTACGTTCCGTCATAGGTGAACATATCCTTTGTCAGTTCCATGAGCGCTATCTCGACCTCCACCGCGCTACGGCTCGCGAGCGCTACGAATTGCTGCTACGGCGTTGTCCTGGCATCGTGAATCACCTTGCCTTGCAGGACCTCGCTTCTTTTCTCTGCGTCACGCCCAATTACCTGAGCACCATCCGCAAGACTATCACGTTCGAAGCAAAAAAATAGCGCTACTTTCTTTAAGTAGTTTAAGACTTTCACCCTCGGCACCCGATTTCCGGGCTTTGCCGAGGGCTTTTTTGTGCCGTTTTCAGTAACTTTACCGAGTGAATTGACCTTTGGAGAAGGTCAATTCATAAAATGAATGCCTCAAACGAGATATTTCCGCGAAAACGTAGTATATATAATAAAAAGGTATAACTATAAAACGAAATGATTATGAATAAAAAAAGTATTATTACGATGATGCTCGCCCTCGTCACAGAGGCAGGGCAGGCCCAAGTATCAAATTACACAATCAACGGCATATTCCCGGGAATGACCGAGGCTATGGCAAAGCAAGGTGTTAGTTTCGACACCGTGAGTATTGTAAACCCTGCAACAAAAGAAATGTTAGCGAAGCAGGCCGTCCAAAACGGGCAGTTCACTATTCGTGGAGAAGTCGAAAAACCATATTATGCCCTCATTGGCGTATGTGTGTCTTCGCTTGTCAACGGAGAAAAACGACAGAGAAACATCAGGGTCCCAATCATCATAGAGCCAGGCGAGATAACGTTCGATGCAACTGGCAGAACTCCTGTCCTCCGAGGTACCCCACTCAATAACGTCGTTTTCGGAGTTCTCGAAAAAAGACAAACGGCAAGTGACCCGCAGGAATTTATAGATAACATCAAGCAACTCGTCGTGCAGCACAAAGATGATGCCGCAGCAATCCCATTGTTACTGATGTTAGACGACAACATGATAGAGCCTGAGACCTTATTATCACTTATCAATCAAAGTTGCACAGAGGTACAATATCATCCGAACATTGTTAAAGTGAAGAAAAAGGCAGAAGCAGCATTGTCACAGAAAGAAGGCAAAATGTTCAAAGACTTTGCTGTTGAGTATAATGGAAAGACCACACGCCTCTCTGACTATGTTGGGCGTGGTCAATATGTACTTGCCGACTTCTGGGCATCGTGGTGTGGCCCATGCCGACAGCAGATACCCGACTTGATCGGCCTCTATCAGCAGTACAAGGAGAAAGGGTTGACGGTGCTTGGTATCGCCTTCCGCGACAAGCCAGAAGAGACAGAACAAGCCATCCGCGACCTCGGCATCCCATATCCACAAATCATCAATACTCAAAACATCCCCGCTACGCTCTATGGAATTGATGCCCTTCCGCATACCATCCTCTTTGCCCCCGACGGTACCATCATAGCCCGAAATATCTATGGAGAGGAACTGAAAGAGAAACTCAAAGAGATATTCAACGATAACAAATAAAAACAAAACGATTATGAAGAAAAGTATTATTACAATGATGCTTGCCCTCGTCACTATGGCAGGGCAGGCACAGACAAAGACTGTAACCATCACGGGCATTTCGCCCTCTTTGAAAGATGGCACGTTGGTGCTTGCTGGTGTGGGTATATCGGGAAATGTTGTTGATACCGTCCAAGCTGGACGGTTCACCTTCACTCTACCTATTGAAGAACTTTCCAGCGGTTTCCTCTCTTTAGTAGGCGAAGGCTGTCCCAATTTTTCTCTCTCCCTCATGATGAAACCTGATGTGACTATACAACTGACGGGTGCAGACTGTATCTATCCACTTTGGAAGGTGGAAAGCCCGATTCCAGAGCAACAGACGTTGAACCGTATCACGGATCATTGTCGTGACGTGATAAAGGAACTTATTCAAATAATAGAGAGACGAGATAGAGACAAGTTTGATTCTATCAGCACGGTGTATACGAAACGGCAGATAGACATCCTTGCTTCATTGCCTGTGGATGCAGCTTCTTTAAATGTCCTGTGGCGCATATCAAGACCGCTGATTAACATGAAAGACTTCCCGTACGAGGAAGAGTTGAAGAGTCTGGAGAAGTCTTTCGTAGCCCGCGCACCGAAAGGATTTGAAGATCAGTTGGCAGAGATTCATACCTATATTTATCCGCCGCATGTTCTTCAGATAGGTGAAGAGGCCACTGATGTCGAACTCTTCGACATGCAGGGCAACACCCATCATCTCCTTGAAGGCATGACAGATGGCCGTTACCTGCTGCTCGATCTTTGGGGCATCGGCTGCGGCCCTTGCCGTATGGCTGAGCCAGAGATGCGAGAGGTCTATGGGCGAATGAAGGATAAATTGGAAATCGTCGGCGTCAATGAGGACAAACTCTTCTCATGGAAAAATAGCGAATTCAGTAAGCGCATAGTTTGGAAGAACTGGAACGACGGCAAGATGGGAAGCAGCATCAGCAGCAGATATTGCGACGAAGGTGCCGTGCCTTATTACATATTGATTTCGCCCGACAAGCGCATTGTGATGAAGAAATCGGGTTATTATACAGGAATGTTTTTAGGTATGGCCGATGCCATCAACGGACTCAGCATCAAGCAAGACAACAGTGCCAATTTCGAGTTGTCCATTCGAAAAGTTGAAGCAAATGCCAACGGAACCACTATCAGTTTCCGCTATTATAGTCATAAGGAGTATGGGTTCCGCATCGTCAAGGATTCCTATCTTGAGGCGAACAGCAAGAAGTACAAACTGACGGCAGCCGACGGGATTACGCTTGATGAGACCAATTATACCACCGTGAAGGCTACCGATTCAACCGAAGAATTCCTACGTGACCTGAATTATGCTGACTTCACACTCACCTTCGAACCGTTCGACACCATCCCCACCACCTTCGACTTCATAGAGGGCGACGTACAAGGTGCATTTGTCATCCGTAATGTTTCAGTAAAATAAGCAACCATGATCAAGAAAGCTATCATCACCATCCTGCTCGCCCTCGTGGCAATGACAGGGCAGGCTCAGACAAAGACAGCAACTGTAATTGGTTATTCACCCGCTCTGAAAGACAGCACATTGGTGTTTGCCGGTACTGGTAGCACAGTACCTGTGGTAGATACCGTGCAGGCGGGACGTTTCGCCTACACCCTGCCCGTAGAGGAATTTACTGAGAGCACTCTCTCTTTCTATGGTGAAGGCTGTCCTAATTCTTCCACTGTAATCTTTCTGTGTCCCGATGTGACTGTGAAAGTGACGGGCAATGACTGTCTTAACCCCTTATGGAAAGTGGAAAGCCCGATACCTGAACAGCAGACCCAGAACCGTCTGACGGAATATTGCCGCGACGTGAGGACAGAAGCCTTGCAGATGGACTTGGCTCATGCACCTCGGGAGAAACGAGACTCCGTTACGCTGATATGGATGAAACAACAAATGGATATCCTGCCATCACTGCCTGTGGATGCAGCCACAATCCGGGCACTATTGGGCATATCTGAAACGGCAATGATAAGGAAAGACTTTCCGTATATGGAGCAGCTGAAAGAAGTGGAAAAGACTTTCGCCGCCCGTGCACCTAAAGGATTTGAAAATCAGCTGGCAGAGATTCATTCCTATGTTTATGCGAAGGATGAGCAGCAGATAGCCGGGGAATTAGCCGGCAATGAGAGTGTATTTTTCAAGAAATACGACGGCGTAGCGCCAGAGAACATACTCCAGACCATCCTCGACAACTATAAGGGTAAGGCCGTGCTCATAGACCTCTGGGCTACGTGGTGCGGCCCCTGTCGTGCAGGTCATAAGGAAATGGCACCCATGAAGGAGCAGATGAAAGGCCAGAACGTCCAGTTTATCTACATTACCTCACCCTCGTCACCTTCGACCACTTGGCAGGAAATGATCAAAGACATCGACGGCGACCACTACAACCTGACGGAGGAGCAATACAATTACATCCTCGGCAAGTACGAGTCTCATAGTATCCCCACATACGCCATCTACGACACCAAAGGCCATCAGACCTACAAGAGTATCGGTTTCCCAGGCAATGATGTCATCCGCAAAGAATTAGAAGCAGCAAGCAAGTAATATGAACAAGAAAACCATCATCACCATCCTGCTCGCCCTCGTCACAAAGATGGGGTGGGCGCAGGCACAACTTGAAAGTGTGAAGGAACTCACGATGAAGTCTGCGTACTTCAATCACGAGCGACAGGTGCTTATCTATACGCCTGGAGGCTATCAGCAGTTCGACCAGACCTACTACGATGTCATCTACGTGTTCGATGCGCAGAGCCGCGAAATGTTCGACCTCGTACACTGCCTGCTCAACATGGCTTGTAAACCCGACCCCGACGGCGGCAGGAGCATGAGTTTCATCATCGTCGGCATCTGTTCACCGAACCTTTGGGACATCAACTATTTCCGCAACCATGACTACCTGCCCATGCCCCTGCACGGCAACAACGGGCTGTTCAAGGAGGGCTACTACTATGGCAAATCGCCCGACCTGAAGAAGTTCGTCAAGAATGAGTTGATGCCATACGTGAAGAAGAACTATCGCACGTCGGGGCGTTCCCTTGGTATCGGCCATTCACTAAGCGCATCGTTCGTGCTCGACGCGATGATTACTGACGACCTTTTCGACGACTACATTGCCATTTCGCCCAATTGTTGCTACGACGAATACCGACTGGCCACGGACATAGAGAACCACCGGTTCAAGAACCGCAAGGCACCCCGCTTCATCTATGCGTCGATGTCAGGCGAGATTGACGACGGGCCTGATTACTGGGGCGATGAGTGGAAGGCGGGCTGGGAGCGTGTCAGCACGTTCCTAAAAGACAAGTCGCACTTCTCAGAGAACACCATCACCTCCGTACATACCTTCCCCGGCTACGAGCATTACAACGGTTTCATGCCCAGCCTGACAGCAGCCTTAAACGACTACATCGTCTTTGGTGCCAAGAATCTAGTGAGTTATGTTGGCGAGGAGACCTATCTCGTCCACATCGAACTGCGCGGTAAGAACCTCACGGACACCATCTACATCACCGGCAATCAGGATGCGCTGGGCAACTGGGAGGCAAAGGGCGTCAAGATGACGATCATCAGCGACAGCATCGCCTCTATCGACCTCCGTCTGCACCTGCCTGCGCAGTTCAAGTTCACTCAGGGCAGTTGGGAGCGCGAGGCCATCATCTCAAATGCCGACGCAGGCAACCATATCATACACGATGCAGAGCACACCAACCGCGTATATCGCCTGTGGGAGAGAAACCAGTGGATGGGAGAATAACAGTCAGCAGCAACATTGGGAATGGTACAACAGAAGGTAATCGTCAAGGATAATACCACGCATGGACCTATATCTTTTGTGAGTGTTTATTTCGGAAATGAGTCTGGTGGCTACACTGACGAACGAGGCACGTCCAAGGTCTTTCACGATTAAAGAAGATCAAATAAAAACACAACGTAACATGATCCTTCCTACTATTTATATAATTGAATGAAATAACTGTCTTTGAAAAAGTTTGGATTTTGGTTAGTTTTTTGCACCCCTTTTCCTGTCTATTATAGTAGATGAAAGAAATAGAGATAGAACGGCTTTTCCGTCAACACTATGACCGGATGATACGGTTGGCGAGGACGATGCTCTACGACGACGAGGAATCGCGCGACGTGGTAAGCGAGGTTTTTGCTACGCTGGTGAAGACGGACATTATGCCAAAGAATGTTGAGAGCTATCTGA